>Ga0209109_10000025_pt1 | contig 50968 bp, 41 predicted proteins | sample Rifsed10ft2_FD_184004 | JGI IMG/M metagenome (GOLD analysis project Ga0209109, IMG submission 184004) | Soil microbial communities from Rifle, Colorado, USA - sediment 10ft 2 (version 2) | ecosystem: Environmental > Terrestrial > Deep subsurface > Rock core/Sediment | place: Rifle, Colorado... | reverse complement strand
CACTTCAAGATCAAGGGCGTGATCGGCAAAGGCGGCATGGGGCCAAAGACGCTCGCCGCGTGCCAGGAAGTGCCGGGCACGTACCTGCACGCCATCGGCGGCGCGGCTTCGCTCATCGCGCAGACCGTGACGAAAGTGATCGGCGTCTACAAATTGGACTTTGGCGTGCCCGAGGCGATGTGGGTGATCGAGGTCAAAGACTTCCCCGCCGTGGTGACGATGGACGCCCACGGCGGCAGCCTGCACGCCGAGGTCGAGGCCAAATCGAAAGCGGCGCTGGAGAAACTGCTGGCGGCGTAACCTCACCCCCTTCCCCCCTCTCCTGACCTATCCTTCGACTTCGCTGTGCTCCGCTCAGGATGCACGGTCAGGAGAGGGGAATAGCAGACGCAACGCTCCCCCTCTCCCGACGAGGAAAGCACCGTCGGGAGACGCGAAGCGGCCGGGGGGTGAGGCTCTCACAAGTAGGTCACGCTTGAAGCATGGCCTACTTCTGTTCTTGCCCCGTTGACCGTTGCTCTCGCCCCACCACCTTCAGCGCACGCCGCAGGAGCTGCGCCAGCCCGGACTTGCGCTCGTCCACCATCTGGTAGCCACAGTTTGGGCAGCACACCAGGTTGCAGCCCTGCACCGCCGCCATCGGGCAGGCTGACGCGCAGGTCATAGCCGTCTCGTCGAACTCGTAGCCGCACAACGGACAATTCATTTCAGTGATCAGTTATCAGTCACCAGTCATCAGTGGATAGCCAACTACTGATCACTGATGACTGATCACTCTTCTCTCAGAAGGCCACTCCCAACATGCGGAACACCCAATTCAGCGCCGCCCCCACCCCGAAGGCAAACGGGAACACGAACGCCGCCACCCCCACCGCCGTCTTCCAGCCGTGTTCCTTCACGATCACCAGCACGTTGGCGATGCACGGGACGAACAGCGTGATGACGACGAGGCTGATGACGAGCTGGGTGGCGTTCAACTGCCCCGCGCGGGCGAGCGTGAAGAAGCCGGCCGCGCCGTAATCGCGCCGCAGGAAGCCGATGATGAACGCGCCCGTCGTCTCGGGCGGCAACCCCAGCCCGCCCTGCACCAGCGGCGCGGCCCAGCGCTCCAGCGTGTGCAGCGCGCCCGTCTTGTTCAGCGCGAACAGGATCAGCGTGCCGAGGACAAAAAGCGGCAGCACTTCTTTGAGATACCACTCCAGCCGCGCGACGGTCTTGATGAGGATGTTGCCCACCTGCGGCACACGGATGGGCGGCAGTTCGAGGATGAAGTCGGAGCGCTTGCCGGGGATCACGCGCGCGGCCAGCCAGCCCACCACGAACATCGTCCCGGCGACGACGGCTCCCCACAGCACCACCGCCGAGGGGGGCAGGAAGGCAATCATCCCCAACAGCACGCCCAACTGCGCGGAGCACGGCACGCCCAGCGCGAGCAGCAGCGTCACCATCACCCTGTCTTTGCGCGTCTCCAGGATGCGCGTGGTGAGCGTCGCCATCGTGTCGCAGCCCAGCCCCAGCACCATCGGCAGCACGGCTTTGCCGTTCAGCCCCATGGCCTTGAAGGGGCGATCCATCATCACCGCGAGGCGCGGCAGGTAGCCGGAGTCTTCCAGAATCCCGAAGGCGAGGAAGAACGTCAACACGATGGGCATGACGATGGCGATCCCGTACGTCAGCGCCATCGTGATCAGGCCGTACTCGCCCACGAACAGGTCAACGACGAGCGGAAAGGGGATCAGGTTGACCAGCCGGACGGCGATGGGCACGATCCACTTCCCGAAGACCACCCCTTCCATCCAGCCGACGAGCACGCCCGCGCCCAATTGCCCGACGAAGAGGTATAGCCCGATCAGCACCGCCGCGAGGATGGGCCAGCCCCAGATCGGGTGGACCGCCACGCGCCCGAAGCGCTCCGCCCACGTCGGCCCGGCCTGCGGCGATTGATGGATGATCTGCGCGAGCAGGCAATCTACGCAGCGCAACCGTTGTTGTGTGATCACGTAACTCAGCGGCTGGGTGTACCGCACCGCCGTCTCCGCGACGACTTCCCGGATCGTTTCCGCCTGCTCGCCGCCGTAACGGGCCGCGAGGTCGTCGTCCCCGGCGAGGCACATCAGCGCGATGGCGCGCGCCTCGGTCAGGTTCGGCGACAACCATTCGGCGATGCGCGCCACGGCGTTCTCAATCGCGCCGTCGTAGTGAATGCGGTAGCCCATCGGGCGGGCCACGTCGAAGCGGGCGCGCAAATCGTCCACGCCGAGTCTGCGGATGGCGACGGTCTCCACGATGTCCGCACCGAGCACTTGCGCGAGGCGAGGCGTGTCCAGCACAATCCCGCGCGCGCGCGCCTCGTCGCTCATGTTGAGGTCGAGCAGAAAGGGATGGCCGAGTTCGGCCAATTGGAGAGTGAGCAGGAGGCTGCGGCGCAGGTTGCGGGCGTCGGCCACCTGCACCACGACGCGCGGCGGGCGCGAGAGAAGAATATTGCGGGTCACGCGCTCGTCGTCCGAGTGGGCGTGGAGGGATTGGACACCGGGGGTGTCAATCACGGGAACGCCCTTTAGGGGCGGGACGCCATCCACCTTCCCCTGACTCACTTCGACCGTCGTGCCGGGAAAGTTGGAAACCTCCACGTAGCGGCCCGTGAGCGCGCCGAACAACGCGCTCTTGCCGACGTTGGGATGGCCGACGAGGACAACAGGCGCGTCGGGATCGAGGAGGGGCGCTTCGGAATGGCAGTGCATGGCGCGGTCCGGACAAGTGACGCGGGTAGTGACGGCTTTAACCGTTTTCGGGCGGCTAAAACCGCTACTCCGAGCGATTTCAACTTGCTTCAAGGCTAACGCAATCCGCGCCACAAACCGAGTGATGAATATCACCCCGGTTGATGACAAAGTTCCTCAAACTGGTCCTACATCTTCAGCCGCGGGTCGAGCGCGTCGCGCAGACCGTCGCCGATGTAGTTGAACGCCAGCGAGCAGAACACAATCGGCAGGCCGGGCACGAGGGGGAGGATCGGACGGTCGAACATGAACTGCTGGGTGGCGGCCAGCATGTTGCCCCACGTGGGGATGGGGTCTTGAATCCCGAAGCCGAGGAACGACAGCGCCGCTTCCGCCACGATGAAACCGGACAGGTTCAGCGAGGCGTTCACGATGATGGGGGCCATCGAGTTCGGAACCATGTGGCGCAGGATAATCTGCCAGTCCGAAGCGCCCAGCGAGCGCGCCGCCTCGACAAACGTGTGCTCCCGCAGAGACAAGATCATCCCGCGCATGAGGCGTGCGTCGTTCAGCCAGCCCAACCCCGCCAGCACGAGAATGATGAGCACGGCCTGGCGCGCGTCGCGCGGGGAGAGCAGCATGAGTTTGCCCACCGCGTCCAGCAGGGCTTTGGGAATCGGGATCGTCTCCTCGTTGCGCAGCAGCATGGCCGAGACGATCAACAGCAGAGGCAAAGCGGGGAGGGTGGCCAGAAACTCGACCGCGCGCATGAGCAGGCTGTCCACCCAGCCGCCGTAGAACCCGGCGTAAACACCCACCAGCACGCCGATGACCACGGTCAGCGAGGTGGCGAGCAACGCTACCGAGAGCGAGATGCGCCCGGCGTAGACCAGCCGGGAAAAGTAATCACGCCCGATGTTGTCGGTGCCGAGGTAATGTGTGCGCCCGGTTTCGTCGTCCACGGCCCCGGCGGGGAGGAAGTAGTTGCCCACCGCCAGCTCATGAGGGGTAAAGGGCGCAAGCTGCCTGGCGAACAACGAGATCACAAAAATGACGGCGAGGATGCAGAGCGAGAGCATCGCCAGCCGATGGCGGCTGAAGCGCCGGAGGAGGATGCGCCCCGGGCTTTCCTCGGGCGTGGTGATGGCATCGGCGGCGAGCGAAGCGATGTCGGTGGTCGGGGTCATGGGCGGTGTGCCTCAGGCGTAGCGGATGCGCGGGTCCACCACGAGGTAGAGCAGGTCGGCGAGCAGGGTGGCGAACACCGTCAGGATCGCGGTGATGAGTAACAGCGCCATGGCGACCGGGTAATCCGATTCGTTCAGAGCGAGCAGGAACAGGCGGCCCATCCCCGGCCACGAGAAGATGGACTCGGTGATGATTGCGCCTCCGAACAGCGCCGGGATGGCAAAGACGAAGATGGTGATGAAGGGAATAAGCGCGTTGCGCAGCGCGTGCCGAAAGATGACAATTCGTTCCTGCAAACCTTTGGCGCGCGCGGTGCGGATGTAATCCTGCCTCAGCACCTCCAGCATGCTGCCGCGCACAAAGCGGCTGAAGCCCGCCACATTCACAATCGTCAACACTGCGACCGGAAGGACGGTGTGCAGCGCAATGTCCAGCAATGTCCCCGGCTGAATCGTGCCCAGCCACGGAAGGGTGTACTCACGCACGGCCTCCGAACTGCCCGGCGGCAAATACGGCAACCCGGCGTTCTTCAACAGGATCGAGAAGACGAGGATGAACAGGATGCCAAAGAAGAAGGTGGGCATGGAGGCGCCCAGGAACGCGAGCGTGGTGAAGAGATAGTCAAAGCGCGAGTATTGATGCACGGCAGAATAGATGCCTAAGGGAATGGCGATGACGAGCGAAAGAAACGTGGCGGTGACCGTCAACTGCAGCGTCTTTGGCAGGCGCCCGAGGATCAAATCCGACACCGGGCGGTCGCGCAGCAATCGCCACGACAGGCCGAAATCGCCAGACAACACGCCCCGGCTGGCGCGCCGCCCATCCAAGTCTTGGAGCCGGACGACCTGGGCGCAGCCGGTCTGCCGCGTTTCAAATTTGCCGTCGGCGGTCGGCACGGTGGTTTCAATCGGCCTCCGGCAGCCTACGACGAGGTCGCCGAGCCACTCGCGGCCGCCGAGGCGCACGGGGCCGCGCGGCTGGCCGAGCAGCCACCGCGCGAAGCGCACGGGCAGGTACAGGTCGAGTTCAAAGTAGGCTCGGATGCGGGCAACGTCTTCGGCGGTGAGGCGGAAACGGTTGTTCTGTTGAACCTGATGCAGCCCGGTGAGCGGGCCGCCAGGCGCGAGGTTGAGCAGCGCATAGGAGGCCACCGCCGAGATCAACACGACGACGAACATCTGGATGAAACGTCGCAGCAAGTATCGAGACATGCCCCTCCCGTCCTTTCCTCAGCGCGTCCGGCGCGTGTCATGCAAGTGCCAGATGAAAGCAAGGCAGATGTGACCCGGCTCGGGCCACATCTGCCTGTGAGGTTGTTCTCTACATGTTCTCTACATTACCGTTTACGGCAGGAACAGATTCATATCAATGTGTTCCCAGCTCGCCGAGGGATCTACGATGATCTCGATCTTGCCCTCGTTGGCGGCGTTCTTCAGCGTCTCCGACACGCCGACCAGCGTGGTGAAGTCGAGGATGTCCACCTGCCCGCCGATCAGCTGCGCCTCGGCGTTCTCCGGAGTGATGATGGAGATGACGAGGTTCTGGGTCCGGGGCGCGCCGCCAAAGTAATAGGGGTTGGCTTCGAAGACCAGCTTCTCGCCCTTCACCCACTCCTTGAGCACGTATGGCCCGACGCCGATGGGGTTCTCGGCAATCTCCCGCAGGGTCGTCCAGTCTTTGGCCGGGACTTCAGACAGCGTCTTGCCCTGGTACGGCCCTTCTGACTCGATTACCCGGTGCGCCGGATAGAGGTCGGGCATGCCAGTCGCATCGAGGTTCAGGAAGTAGAGCGGGGCTTGCACGCCCGGCAAGAGCGTCTGGGTATAGCCATTCGGCGCAAATTCCACGTTCTGCGTCTGGTCGCAGGTGATAAAGCTCGTCGCCCCTGATTCTTTGTCGCAATCAATCTTCCACTTGAGCTCGAAGTCGGCCTGCGAGACCGGCGTGCCGTCCGACCACGTCAGGTTGTCCACGTACTCGAACTTGCTCACGAGCTGTTTCATCGTCACCGGGCTGCCCGTGAACTCGACCACTTCGCCTTGCGCGTTGACGACTTTCACGCCGTTGGCGAGCTCGACGATGTTCCCCGAGGCGTCCACGACCCGATCGCCCTCTTTGACTTCCACGTCGTGGTTGGTGGTCAACCCGCTCTCCAGCGTCGGCAGCTGTTTGAGCGCAAGCGGCGCGAAGTCGTAGTTCAGGCTGGTCCACGCGAAGCCCTGGATCAACGAATTGGCGAGGACGGCGGTCTGGCCGCTTTCCACCAGCGAGAAGAGCGAGGCCGGTTCCTGCGTGAAGCCGTAGACGATCGTGTCCCGGCCGGAGATGGCCCACGCGCTGGCATTGTAGTTGACGAACTGCTGGCCGGGGCGCGGTTCAAAACCCTCGAAGCCGGCGGAGACGGCATACGTGTCCGTCCGGTTGAAGAGCGGGATCATCGGCACATCTTGGGTGAACTCCCGCTGGGTGATCGCGTACTGCGGCTTGCGCTCCTCGCGCAGCAGAGAGTTGTTCGCCTTCTTGATGGCATCGCTGGCTTCCGGGTCGCACCAGCCCATGCCGTTCTGGCCAGCCCAGCCGTTTTCCGGCAGAGGGATCTGATCGCAGGCGTAGACGGTCTGGCCGCCCGGGTCGGGCTGGCCGGTGAAGGCGTACGCCGCCATCTCGAAGTCGCGGTGCGCCAGGCCGGTCGTGTCGCCGAAGAGCCAGGCCGCCGGCACGTGGAAGCGCAACAGACGGACGCCGCACTCGGCCATCTGCTGTTCGAACACCGCCGCCCAGGTCTGGCGGAAGGCCGCGGTGGTGGTCGTGAACTTCAACGCGAGTTCGTCGCCGCTCGCGTTGGTGCGATAGGTGGCGCCCTCCGCCAGAGTCCACCCCGCTTCGTCCAGCAGGGCCTTGCCCTGCTCGGGATCATGGGGATAAACGGTGATGTTGTCGTCCCCGGCGTAAGCCCAGTGGAACCGGGGCAGGAACGAATCCATCACGAGGTTCTTTTGCTCGTCTTCCGTCAGCAGCGGGTAGACCGACTTGACCAGATCGAGCTTGTGGGTGCAGTAAGCCAGCGCATGGCGGATGCGGACATCGCTCAGGATCGGATGCGGGATGGTGAAAGCGCCCTTCGACACTTCGACGACTTGCGTCTGCTGGACCACCTGAGTCTGGACGACCGGGGGCACGGTCTCCTTGATCACGACCGTGACGGGGACTTCGGCAACCGAGGGCTGGCAGGCTGAAAGCCACAGGCCTGCAATCAGCAGCAGGCCAAAAGCTAACGTCAATCGCTTGCGAAGCATCTTCTCCTCCATAGAGATTTGTGGACTGGAAAGTTCGGCGAGAACAGTGGATGAGTGGCCGTGCGTCAAGTGTATCTCCCGGCGATCATCTCCTTTCGACCGTTGGGGCAAGATACCTCGAAACATACGCCGCGTCTCGCCCCGGCGTGAAGAGGCTGAGCGTCTGCAGCGCAGGTCGTTCTGATGAAAGCACAATGAATGATGCAGGGGGTGGAACGTCGTCAGTCGCTCCACCCCGTCGGAGGGGAGAAATGCGGGCTGCTCAGGCTCCGCTTTTTCTACGACCAGCAGGTTAGCAGTTTACGTGGGGGGAGTCACCCCCAGAACATGGGGGCAGGTAGGGGGGATTCAGCGGATCACGTCAGCAGCCCCAGCTCGCGGGCGCGCGCGACGGCTTGGGTGCGGCTGTGGACATTCAGCTTGCCGTAAACGTTCTTGATGTGCCACTGGATGGTGCTCAGCGCTACCACCAGCCTCTGGGCGATTTCCTGATTGGACATCCCGGCGGCGATGAAGCGCAGGATTTCGATCTCGCGCTCGCTGAGGGGTTCGAGGAGAGGCAGAGATTGGAGAGCAGAGGTTGGGGATTGGGGCGTGCGGTCTGGAAAGGCAGCCAATAGCTTATCCGCATAAACGAGCAGGCGATTCAACTTTGCTTCGCCGCCGTTGCGTTTTTGTCTCCTAATCTCCAATCCCCATTGACGAATGACCTCCCTCATCGCCTCGCCCTCGTCCACGAAAACGCGCACGTAGCCTTCCAGTTCAGCGAGGGCCAGGGCCTGTTCCAGCACGGCCAACGCTTGGCCGGTCTCGCCGCGCGCTTGCAGTGCTAACGCCAGCACTGCCAGGATTTCGATGACTCTGCCCATCCGCCCGGCGGCCTCGGCGGCGGAGCGGAGCCGGGTCAACAAACGGACTGCCTCGTCCAGGCGGTTCTGGGCCAGCAGGACGCGCGCCAACGTGAGATGGGCGGTTTCATTCATATAGCTCAGTTCGTCGTCGGCGCTCAGGCCGCGCGCCTGCGTCCAACGCCAGGCCGCCTCCACATCGCCCTGCCGCCACCACATCCGCGCCTGAACGTCGTGATGTGGGAGGAAGGAAGTCCTCCGGCGCGTGGACGCGAGCTGCACGGCTTTTTGAAAAGCCTGCGCCGCGCCCTTGGCATCGCCGCGCGCCTGAGCCAGCATCCCCAGCCGCGTATAGCCGCAGACCTGCACGCCCAGGCTCCGCCCCTGCTGCCCATATTCAATCCCGGCGAGCGCTTCACGCATCCCGGCCTCCAGATCGTTCCACTCGCGGAGGACCTCGGCCAGGCCTACGTGCAACGCGCCGGGCATCGCCAGCCCCGGGGTGCCGCGCTCGGCGGCCAGTTGAAGCGCGTCGTGGCAAATCTGGGCGGCGTGATGGAGCCGGCCCCGGACGATCTGCAACTCGGCCAGCTCATACATGATCACCATCGTCATGTAAATGTTGTCGGCCCGCTGGCTCATGCGCATGGCCTCGGTCAGGGCCTGATGGGCGGCCGCAGCTTGTCCGGTCAGGAGATGGACATTGCCCAGGTTGCGGGTGACCACACTCCGCCACACCAGATTGGTTTCGGGCAAGTCGCCCCACGCCTGGCAAGAAAGCTCCAAAGTGCGCGGGGCATCCCCCGCCATCATCGCGATAATCGCCCAGAGGGTAGCCAACATGCCGCGGGCGACGGCCCGATCCTCAGCCGGAAGGGCGGCATCCCGTTCCAGGCTACGTTCGCCATCCTGCAGGCGCTCCTGGGCCGCTTCATAGCGGCCAAGGATGTTCAAAATCCACGCGTGAAAAATGCACAACCGAGGGCGAGAGCAAATCATCTCATCGGGTAGGGCCTCCAGCCAGCCCAGCAAGCGCATCATCTCGCCCTGCATCCAAATAGATTCGGCAATCTGTTCCACCAGCCGCGCGGCTTGCCCGGTGTCTCCCACGGCCAGCGCATGGCCCACGGCCTCCGGGATAAACCCATGGCGCTCGTACCACTCGGCAGCGCGATGATGCAATTCCGGCCAACGTTCGGGCCGGGTTTGCTGCAGGCGCTCGCGCAGGAAATCCGCGAAGAGATGATGGTAGCGATACCAATGCCGGTCGTCGTCGAGCGGGAGCAGGAACAGGTTCGCGCGCTCGAGGTCTTCGAGCCTCCGTTGACTCTGGGGTTGGCCGGTGAGTGCGTCGCACAGCGGGCCGGAGAGGCGGTCCAGAATCGAGGTCTCCAGCAAAAAGGATTGAACGTCGGCGGGCTGCTGCTGGAGGACCTGCTCAGCCAGATAATCCACGATGTAACGGTGGCTGCCCGTGAACGCCCGGATGAAGGACAGGCGATCCGCGCGGTCCCGCATGGACAGCGCCGCCAACTGTAAACCGGCGATCCAGCCCTCGGTGCGCACGTCGAGCGCCGCAATCGCTTCGGCGGGCAGATTCAACTCCATGCTTTGATTGAGAAAGGCCGCGGCCTCGTCGGTCGTAAACCGCAGTTCAGCCGCCCGCAGTTCCGTCAGCTGGCCGCGGGCGCGGAGCTGCGCGAGCGGGAGCGGCGGGACCGCGCGGGTGGCGATGACGAGGTGCATCTGCGGCGGCAGATGGTTGAGGAGGAAAGTGAGCGCAGCGTGAATCGGCTCGGCGCTGATGAGGTGGTAGTCGTCAAGGACGAGCGCAAAGTCATCCGGGGCTTCCGAGATTTGATTGATGAGTTCGGTGAATACGGCCTCCAGCGGCGGAGGCTGAGGGGAACCCAGCCGGGCCAGCAGGTCCCCGCCGAGGCCGATCTCCAGCGTCACGAGCGCGGCGAGAAAGTACGTCCCGAAGCGGGTGGGGTCGTTGTCGCGGCTGTCCAGCGAGACCCAGGCCACAGGCAGACGGCTGTCCGCGGAGGCAATCAATTCACTCAGCAGCGTCGTCTTGCCGAATCCGGCGGGCGCGGAAATGACCGTCAGCGGGCGCTTGAGGCCGTCGGTCAGCCGCTCGACGAGGCGCGGGCGCGGAACCAGATTAGGCCGCACCTGCGGAATATACAATTTTGGCCGGATGAGCGTGTCCGGTTGCTCGCGCCTGGATCGCTCCGAGCGCGAAGGCGACTGATCCATGTGAGGCCCCGTCCGACGATTGCCGCGCAAGACGCCGAGTGTCTGGCTGACACTCTATGTCCTTAATATACCCGCCAGCAAAGTCGGCGGTTCATGCTGGAGCCAAATCAGCCGATTTTGGCGCTGGGGCCGCGAAACTCGCGCTACGGCCAGCTTTCCAGCAGCGCCCGGCGGAGCAACTTTCCAGCCGCATTCCTGGGGAGAGACTCGACAAACCGGATGTGAGCCGGAACTTTGTAGCGGGCCAGTCGGGTGTAGCAAAATGCCGTCAAATCGGGCTCGGTCAGGGTCGCAGCATCGTGGAGTTTGACAAAGGCCACTGGCACTTGCCCCCAGCGCTCATCCGGCACGCCGACGACGCCCGCGTCCTCCACCGCCGGATGCGCGCGCAGCGCGGCCTCGACCTCCACCGGGTAAACATTCTCGCCGCCGGAGATGATCAGGTCATCGCGGCGATCCAGGACGTAGAGGTAGCCCTCTTCGTCGAGATAGCCGAGATCGCCTGTATGAAACCAGCCATTGCGGATCGCATGGGCGGTTGCCTCCGGGCGATTTACGTAGCCCGGTGTGACGGTCGGGCCGCGAATCACGATTTCCCCGACCTGCCCTGCCCCAACCACGACGCCTTCCTGCTCGATGCGCAGTTCGGTAGGCAGCAGTGGTTTCCCCGCCGAGCCCAGTTTGCGCAGCGCGTCCTCGGGCGAAAGCGTCGCAACCTGCGAAGCGGCTTCGGTCAGGCCATACGTCTGCACGACTGGCGCACCGCGCCGCGCGCAGTCTTCGAGCAAGTCACGCGGGGCCGGGCCGCCGCCGAGGAGCACACACCGCAGCGAGGGCGGATAAGGCTTGTCGCCGCGCGCGGCGAGCATGCGCTGCAACATCGCGCCGACGACCGAGACGATGGTCACCCCGTTGTCAATCGCGCGATTGACGTCAACCGGATCGAATGACTCGTGCACCATGGCCGTGATGCCGTAAATCACGCTCCGCAAAAGAATGGCGAGGCCGCCCACGTGGAACAGCGGCAGGCAGGCCAGCCACCGGTCGTCGGCGCGCAATCCCAAATTGAGCGCCGAACCGACCGCGCTCCACCAGTGATTGCCAAAGGTCAGCACCGCGCCTTTGGGGTAGCCGGTGGTTCCGGAAGTGTAAAGGATGCTGTGCGCGGCATCCAGCGGAAAGCCGCCTTTGTCACTCTGAGCGAAGCGAAGAGTCTCTGGCATGCCGGAGAGATGCTTCGCTTTGCTGAGCATGACATTTGCATCGGTGGCGGGTGTGCTCTGCGTATAAGGTCGGAGATGGAGTCCGGCGTCAACTGAGGCGAGCCGCAGGTCGGGCAGATCGCGCGCCGCCGCAGTCGCCGCCGAGTCCGCTTCATCATTGATCAACAGCCACGCACCGACATCGGCGAGCTGCCAGTTGAGCTCGGCGGGCGTCAGCCGCGTGTTGAGCGGGACGACGACGGCCCCGAGGCGGCTGAGGGCATGGACAACCACGACGAATGGAGCGCCGTTCCGCAACAGCAGCGCAACTCTATCGCCCGCGCCCACGCCGAGCGCGCTCAGCCGGTGCGCCATCTGCGTCGCTTGCTGGTCGAGGTCGCGAAAAGACCAGCGCGCCGATCCCGCGATCAAGGCCAATCGATCGGGAGAGATCAGCGCGCGCTGGTGGAGCCAGTCGGGAAGCCAATCGGCAGCCATGTTGGCTATCATGAAATAGGCACCCTGAGCGAAGGCCCATGCCCTTTGTGGGCTGTAGTCGAAGGGTGCGTCGCCGGTCTGGCCGAAACCGCATCCTTCGACTGCGCTTCGCTCCGCTCAGGATGCTCCCACCGTTCACGGAAACCGGGGGAATTTGGAAAAGTCGGGCTTGCGCTTTTCGAGGAAGGAGTTTTTGCCCTCCTGCGCTTCGTCGGAGAGGTAATAGAGCAAGGTCGCGTCGCCCGCCAGTTGTTGCAGCCCGGCGAGGCCATCGGTGTCTGCGTTGAAGGCCGCTTTGAGGAGCCGGATCGCCAGCGGGCTTTTCTCCAGAATCTCGCGCGCCCATTGCACGGCCTCGTCTTCCAGCCGATCGAGCGGGACGACGGCGTTCACCAGCCCCATCTCCAGCGCCTGCTGCGCATTGTACTGGCGGCAGAGATACCAGATTTCTCGCGCCTTCTTGTGGCCGATGATGCGCGCGAGGTAACCTGCCCCGTACCCGCCGTCGAAGCTCCCCACCTTGGGGCCGGTCTGTCCAAAGATGGCATTCTCGGCGGCGATGGTGAGGTCGCAGACGACGTGCAAGACGTGGCCGCCGCCGATGGCGAATCCAGCCACCACCGCTATCACCGGCTTGGGCATCAGCCGGATGAGGCGCTGCAACTCGAGGACGTTGAGGCGCGGCACCCCGTCGGCGCCGACGTAGCCGCCCTTGCCGCGCACGCTCTGGTCGCCGCCGGAGCAGAAAGCCTCCCCGCCCGCGCCCGTGAACAGCACGACGCCCACGGCGGGGTCTTCGTGCGCGCGCTTGAAGGCGTCCAGCATCTCGTGAACGGTGAGCGGGCGGAACGCGTTGCGCACCTCGGGGCGGTTGATGGTGATCTTCGCAATCGCTTCTCCGTCGGCGTGCTCGTAGAGGATGTCGGTGTAGTCTTTGACTTTGAGCCACTTGATGGGCATAGGGTGTGTTCCTTTCAAGAGAGATTAGAGATTGGGGATTGGAGATGGCTTCCAATCTCTAATTTCCAAGCTCCAAGAATTCCAACACTAGTTTATCAAACACCTCGGGTTGTTCCAGATGAACCGTATGCCCCGCGTCGGGCACGAGGGCGAGGCGGGCGTTCGGGAGCGTGCCGGCCATAGCACGGGCAATCGCCGTGAATTTTTGGTCGAGCATCCCGGCAATGAGCAGGGTCGGCACACGTATTTCGCGCAGGCGACCCCAGAGCGATGTCTGTGCCCCGGTTCCGAGGCCGTGCAGGCTGTTGGCTAATCCGCGCGGATTGTTCTGCATGCGCTGCGCCCGTAATCCTGCCCGAACGGATTCGGGCAAGCGCGCCTGAGTGGCGAACAAGGGCGACTGCTCCCACTTGTTGACGAAGGCCCCCAGCCCATCTCTCTCGATGGAGTCTGCCAGCGCCCCGTCACTCGCCACACGCGCCTGCCGCTCGAAGGGGCCGGCGAGGCCGGGCGAGGCGCTTTCCAGCACGAGCGCGTGCACGCGGTCGGGATGCGCGGCGGCCACGTGCAGGGCCACGCGCCCGCCCATCGAGTAGCCTAACAGGCCCACTTGTTCCAGCCCCAATGGCTCAAAAATTGAAACCAGGTCTTCGACGCAGCCCTCCATCCGGTAACGCATCGGATCGGCGGGTGAATCGGAGCTGCCGTGGCCGAGCAGATCAACGGCGATGGTTTGGAAGCGCTTCTCAAAAATCGGGATATGCGGCTTCCAACTGGTGATGCTGCCGGTGAAGCCGTGCAGAAGGACGAGCGGCTGGCCAGCGCCGGACAATTCGACGTTCAAATGAACACCGTTGACGTGGAGGCGTGTCATTCCAAAACCCGTAAGTCACCACTTGAAGCGTGACCTACTGCGAATTGAGCGCCGTCGAAACCGCCGCCCACATCTGCCGGTGCATCACCACGTTGCGTTCCCGGCTGGTCTTCACTTCCACAATCGTCAAGCCGTCCGCCTGCAAACTGCGCTTCACGGCGGAGCGGAACTCATCCCACGTCCGGGGCTGATGGAAGGCCGCGCCGTACATTTCGGCGGCGAGGCGAAAGTCCAGCCCGTGCGGCGTGCCAAAGAGGAGCTCGAAGTGCTCCGGGTGTGCGGCCTGCGGCAGAAACGAGAAAATCCCGCCGCCGTCGTTGTTGATCAAAATAATCGTCGCGCGGAGGTGATGAAGCTTCGCAGCCAGCAAGCCGTTGAGGTCGTGATAGAACGCGAGGTCGCCGACGACGAGCACCAGCGGCCCATCGGTCACGGCGCTCGCGCCCAGCGCGCTCGACACCACCCCATCAATCCCGTTCGCGCCGCGATTGGAGAGAAAACGGATCGAGCGGCCATCGCCCGGAAAGAACGTGTCGAGGTCGCGCACGGGCATGCTGCTGCTGGCAAAGCACGTCGCTTGCCCGGGCAGGCACGCCGCCAACTCGGTGAAGACGCGGCCCTCGAATAGTTCGTCGAATTGCTCGATCTGTGCGGCGATGGCGCGGCGAGTGCGGTGGTCGAGGTCGCTCCAGAGAGTGAGCCATTCGGAGTGCGGGAGTGTGGGGGTATGGGGGTGGGTGAGTCCTTCACAGAATAAACGCGCGTCGGCGTGGATCACGTCTGAGGCGAGGCGAGCCGCATCACGCCAGCCCCCATCCTCGTCCACGAGGATTTGCCGCACGTTGGCGTAACGCTGGAGGAACTGCGTCACCGGTTTCGAGGTGGGCATCGCGCCAAAGCGTAGCATCACTTCGGGCGCGAGTCGCTCGACGACAGCCGGGTCGCGCAGAAACGCATCGTAAGCGTCAATCACGTTGTCACGCGCGTGCGGGCCGCAACGGACACCCGAAAGCGGGTCGGCCAGAATGGGATAGCCCAGCGCGGTCGCCAGATGCGTGACCGCTTCTGGGAAATCCAAGTCGGTCTGCGGGCCGGCGATGATGAGGCCGCGCTTGCCGGGCAGCAATTCGGCGGCCAAGGTTTCTCCCCCGGGCGGGAAAGCCGCGCGCAGGCCAGAGGCGACAACAACATAGGGCCGCCCGTCGGCGCGGCCTTCAAAAGCCTCGCGCTCATCCTCGCCAAAAGACACTTCGGCGGGGGCGGGTACGAGCGGCTCGCGGAATGGAAAGTTCAGGTGGACGACGCCCGCCGGGGGCGCGGCGGCCTCCGCGACGGCCCGGCACGCGACGGTGCGCACGTAGCGCAGAACGTCGGCGGTGGCTTCCGGCAGCGCCATCTCGACGAACCACTTGGCGTACGGGCCATACATCTTGATCTGGTCAATCGTCTGCGGCGCGCCGAAATCGCGGAGTTCGGGCGGGCGGTCGGCGGTGAGCACGATGAGCGGCACGCGCGCGTAGTGGGCCTCGACGACGGCGGGGAAGAAGTTTGCGGCGGCGGTTCCGGAAGTGCAGAGCAGCACGACGGGTTGTCGTTGCGCTTTGGCAATGCCAAGTGCGAAGAACGCCGCCGAACGCTCGTCGAGATGCTGCCACAGCTTGAGGCCGGGATGGTCGGCGAGCCGCATCGCCAGCGGGGCGGAGCGCGATCCCGGGCAGAAACAGATGTGCTTCACTCCGGCGCGGGACAATTCGTCCACAAACGCGCTGGCGTACAGGTAAGCGGCTTGTTCTGGTTTAGGCGTCATCAGAGATACGAGTGGGGTCGTAGTGATCGCGCTGCGAGCGTTTTGTCCTGCCGAGTCAATGGGCGCCGAGCGCCGTAAGCATGGGCTTGAGCTTGAGGCGCGATTCGGCGTATTCGCGCGCCGGGTCGGAGTCGGCAACAATGCCGCACCCGGCGAAGAGCGTGGCCGTGTTCCCGTGCAGCAGCGCCGACCGGAGCGCGACGGCGAATTCCCCCTCGCCCTCCGCGTTCAACCAGCCGACCGGGCCAGCATACCAACCGCGATCCAATCCCTCGCGCTCACGGATGAGACGCAGCGCCGCTTCGCGCGGGCGGCCGCCGACGGCGGGAGTCGGGTGCAGGCGCTCAACCAGATCCAGGAGGGTGTGGCCGTTGGCGAGTTGGCCCGTAATCGGCGTGTAGAGGTGCTGAATGTTGCCGAGCTTGAGAAGCGTTGGCGTCTCGTTGTAATGCAGGCGGGGACAGGTCTCGCTCAGCGCTTCAACGAGCGCCTTCACGACCACCGCGTGCTCGCCGCGATCTTTAGCGCTGTTCAGCAACGCCTGCCCGAGGCGCTCGTCCTCCGGCGGCGTTTTCCCACGCTGAATGGAACCGGCCAGGCTCATCGCCCTCACCTCGCCAGCGCGCAGCCGCACCAACTGCTCCGGCGTGGCCCCGAGGAAGCAGCGCTCACCACGCGCGACGGCGAAGATGGTGCAGCCGACGTAGTGCGAGATCAAATGGCGGAGGGCGTGGGAGGGGCTGAAGGGTTTCGACGATTGAAGTTGAACCGCGCGCGCGAGGACGACTTTCTCGAGCGCGCCGTGTTTGATCGCGTTCACCGCCTGCGCCACTTCGGCCTGCCACTCGGCGGCGGGCCGCACCTCGTGCGAGGTAATGTAGGCCCCACGGCCGTTGGGCGAGGGGTGGCCGTCGTCATCGTGATCGCCGACCCACATGCGGACGGCGGAGGCCAGCGCGGCGGCTTCAGCGTCCACATCGGTCTGCGGGCCGACGACGGTGTTCGTCGTCAGCCACCTCTCGCCGCCCAGGCGCGCGAACAACATCCGCGGCAACACCATATGCCCGTGAGGGTAACCCTGCCACAGCGGCGTGGTCGGGCGCTGCACGTCGAACGCGAACCCGCCGAGTAGAACCGGCCCCACCCCCGGCAAGCCGTGCGGGCCTTCGACGATGGCCCCCGACAGCATGTGCCGCCAGCCCGCTGCGACTTGCCGGAACCGCGCAGCCTCGACGGCGTCTATGGCATGGGCGAGGCCCACTCCCACGAGTCCGAAGTCCGCGCCGGGCTGTGTCCACAAATAGCGGTCGGGCGCGAGAAGACGCCCACGGTCAAAGAGTTCAACGGCATCCAGCGCGGCGACAGGCTCACTCACACTGACGAGCACCGCCCGGCCATTCCGCCGCGCCCGCTGCACCCCTTGCTGAAGACGCTTCGCGTATGCGCGGTCAACTGCGACCGCAGGATCGAGAAGGATTTCCACGTTTACCTTTACGCAACAGAGTGCGACGCACTTGTAGGGGCGTAGCATGCCACGCCCCTACTACGCCCAACGTGCGTCGCACCTCGAGTTTCGTTTTCCGGTGGAAATTATATCACTCACACGCGGCCCCCTCGGTAAAGCGAACCGGCCCGCTGTCCTGGCGGAGGCAGTGGGCCGGCGTTATGCGTCAAACCACGCGCTTCAACGCCTGTATCGGAACGTGACTCCCAAAATGGCGTAGCCCGCGAGGAGCGTACCGCGCAGCGTGCCGCTGACTTTGGAGCGGCCCGCGCGCCGCGAGCGGTAGCTCACCGGGACTTCGACGATGCGCGCCCCGCGCCGCGCGGCTTTGACGATCATCTCGGTCGGCCAGCCGAAGGTCATCTCGCGCATGTCGAGGGACGACAAGAGGTCACGGCGAACGGCGCGATATGGCCCGAGGTCGGTCAGGGGTAATTGATAAATGCGCCGCATCAGGCGCGCGACGAGCCAGTTGCCGAAGCGTTGTGGGAGCGGCATGGAGCCAGGCTCGACGTGGCCGAGGAGGCGCGAGCCTAAAACCAGGTCGGCGCGGCTCTCGCGGAGGGGCGCCAGCAGCGCGGGCATCTCGCCCGGCGCGAAGCTGTAATCGCCGTCGAGGAACACAATGGCATCGGCCTCGCCGATAGCGACGACCCCGGCGGCGCAGGCGTAACCGTAGCCGCGCCGAGGCTCGCGCACGATGCGCGCCCCAGCCTGCTGCGCGGCCCCGGCCGTGCCGTCCGTCGAGCCGTTGTCCACCACGATGACTTCGGAGACGGGTTGAGCCAGCGTGGCTTTCACCAAATCGCCGATGCAACCGGCTTCGTCGAGCGCGGGGATGACGACGGTGGTTCTCACGGTGTCAACGGATGAGCAGCCGCTTCGCATAAACGGCTAGAAGAGAGCATCGCGCGCGTGTGAAGCGTGGTTCCGTTTATCGCCGCGCGCAGTTCGCACTGGAGACGCGAGAGTTCCTGAACGGTGTCCACGTCATACCACGTCGGCAGTAGCGCGACGCGCAAACCCTCCTGCTCGGCGAGCGCGAGTGTATCGCGGAGGACATTGGGGGTGGACATCGGCACCTCGCGCAGGAGGCGCGGCTGGGGGCGCGCCAGGCCGATGAGGTAGTAGCCGCCGTCTTCGCAGGGACCGAGCACCACGTCGGCGGCGTCGAGCTTTGCGAAAGCCTGCCCGACGAATTCGGCGGGCAGGGTCGGGCTGTCGCTGTCTATGATCACGGCGCGACGGAAACCGTCGTTCAGGCAGCGAGTCAAAACATTGTCGAGCCGTTCGCCTAAGTCCTCGCCGATCTGCGGCGTGAGGTCAAAGTCCGGCGCGAGCCGCTGGAAATAGCCGGCCGCGTCCAACGGGGCGTAGTGGATCAGCCGGGTGACTCCCGGCACGGCGCGCGCTAGGTCGAGCGTGTCACGCAGGAAGCACTCGTAGAGCTGCGAGGCCTGCTCGGGCGACAACGGCGGCGTCAGGCGCGTTTTGGTTTGGCCGGGGGCGGGGCGTTTGGCGATGACGAGGAGGGCATTCATGAGGTGAGTGATCAGTAATCGGTGACCAGTAATTGGGGATTAGAGATTGGAGATTTCTGATTGTTGATTGCTGATTGAGAGAAGCCGTCCATCCGGTCGCCAACTGGCGACACGGCATCTGCTATTCGCTATCCACACGTAGGCCGCATAGAGCCAGGCGAGGCCCAGGGTGGCCGGGCCGAGGAGTGATTCGCGCCACACGCGCGGCGGGAGTGAGCCGCCCCGGTGCAGGAAGTAGTCGAAGATGATCGTCTTCCACAACGCGGCGTACGAGAGCAGCACCGCCAGGCGGGCCGTCGCACCCTCCGGGAGGATGGCGGCGAGGGCCAGCGGCCAGAGGGCATACCACTGTTGAAACCAGAGGCAGGTGAAGAGCAGATAGAAGAGCAGGATGTGCGCCGAAGCGCGCACGGGCGACAACCATCCCGGCCTGCGCCACGTTCGCCACGTTTGCAGGAGCACGACCGCGCCCATCAGCAGGGCGGCGACGCGCGCGACCATCCGCCGGCTGGCCTCCACGCCCAGAGACGGCTCCAGCTGCGCCTGAACGACGGCCGGGAGCGACGTGGTGAACAGGCCCGTCCGACGCTGCAGACCCAGAATGTCGCCGCCGCGCCAGAAGCGGGTGAAGGAGGCCGTGATCAGAATCGCACATGCTAAGAACGTAATGAGTAAGAAGTAAATGCGTCTTCGGCGAGTCGGGAGGGTACGCAGTCCGGCGGCGAGGGCCACGGGGAGCAGGAGAATGGGGATGAATTTGATGAGCGCACCCGCCACGAGCGCGAGCGCCGCACTGGTGAAGTGACCGCGCAGCAGCGCCCACATTCCCAGCAAGATAAAGAAGACCATGACGATGTCGTTGTGGCCGTTGCCCGCCGTCTCGTAAATCACCAGCGGATTCCACGCGAACAGGCACACGCCTTGCAGCGCGCGCTCCGGCGCGTGCCGGTTCAAGATCCCGGCGATCAGCGCCACACAGCCCCCGTAGAATAGCAGGCCGACCAATTTGAAGCCGAGAGCGTTCGCGAGTTTGTCATCGCCGACCATACGACTCGTCCCGGCGGCGAGGAGCTCCCACAACGGGCCGTAGGCCGAAGTCGTCCCGGGCCACGCCACGTACCCCCGAAATGGATCCTGCGCGTAATCGCGGGGCGTGTCGTAAAACGGATTGCCGCCGTGATGCGCCGTGATGCGCCCGCGCGAGATGTTGTCAAACAAATCCGCGGCGCCTATGGGATACAGCCACAGCATAGAGAGGTGGATGGCGAGCAGGCTGACGACGAGCACGACCCACATCGCGCGCGGCGATTGGGGGGGCACGCTGTGCGTGGCCTCTGGCCCTGCCGAGGCGGGGCGGCACGTGCGCCAGGCCAGATAATACAGGCCGGACAGCGCGGCGAACGTCAGCACGAAACAGGCCTGGGCCACGGGCTTGTCCCGCGTGAGTTTGGCAATGTCCAGCAGGGGCTTGAAGCGTAGTGCGAACAGATTGTACGGCAGGATCAACCCGATCCAGTAGACGAGCAGACTTGCCCCGCCGAGGACGGACAAAGTTAGCCAGCGGCGGGTGGTCAGGCGTGAAGCGTGCAGTGTAAAAAGTGAGGACTGGAGCATGAAGGACATATCTGGCCGTGAGGGTTATTTTCCCAGCATGATGGGCAGCAGCACGCCAAGGCCGAGGGCGAAGAGCCAGAGCGCGGGAGCGGGCGTCCCCACCGGGCGGCGGCGGCGCGCTTCGCGCGCAGCGATGCGGGGATCGAGGAGCAGCCAGTCGGCATGGCGGCGCTCGAGGAGCAGAAAGACGAAGGCGGTCGCCGCACCGTACATCAGGTGGCCGATGAGCGAAGGAAGCAGCAAGCCCGCGGCTTCGGTCGTCCACGTGAACGTGCTGCCGAGCAGGATTGGCATGAGGGTGAGCGGGCCGAGGAACCACCAGATTAATCCATACAACAATCCCCACGCAACGCCAGAGCCTAAGTTGGGCGCTTCGTGCTGAAACAGCACACCGTAAGTCATGCCGATGATAGCGCTGATGACGAGATGCACGGCAAAACCCAAGACCGGCGACGATCCGCCGACGAGCGCGGCCACTTTCGGCAAGACGCCGGTCACGATCATGACGCCGCTAAAGAGCAATCCGCCTGCCAGGCTCGCCGCCGCGCCCCACCGCAGCGAGTACAACGCCTGTGTCCCCAGGCCTTCCGGCTCGCGATGGATCGGGTCGGACTCGGTGAAGAAGCCCACCCAGAGTTTGTCGAGCGCGGCGTAGATCAGGCCGAGCAACAGGCCATAGATAATGTGGCCCACGAGCGAGCCGAACAGCTCGCCGCCGCGCACGTAAGACCAGTCGAGGCGGTTGCCTGCCCAGAAGGGCATGATGGTGAGCGGTCCGAGGAACCACCAGAAGATGCCGTAGGCCAGCCCCCACCCCACGCTCGACCCGTAGCCGCGCACATCGCGCTGGAAGAGCAGGCCAAACGTCGCGCCGATGAGGATGGCAAAGAGGAAGTGTAGGGTCATGCCGACCATCGCCGAATCTGAGTTGACCAACCCGGCGACGAGCGGGAAGAAGTTCACCTGCTCCATCCACTTGCCAAACGCCCACCCGCCGACGATGCCCCCCACCCCGCCGACGACGAGGGCACGGGGCCAACTGAATGGATTTTCGATTTTTGATTTCTGATTTTGGATGGCTCCCAGGGTTCCGAGCGCGACGCCCAGCGGCAATCCGAAACACAACACATAGGCGACGAGTTCGGCGAAGTGCGCACGGGCGGCTTCGAGCATCCCCATCTCTGGCATCCCGCCCATCGTCACTGGCAAAATCCCGGCGGGGATGGCGAGCCAGAGGAGGAAGGCGTAGCCGAGGCCCCAGACGAGGCCCGCGCCCGGGCTGGCCGCGCGCGCCCCGCCGAGCAGCGCGAAGAGCGCGCCGTACGCGGCGCCCAGCACGACGCCGGTCACGAATGAGGCGACGCCCATGAACCAGCAGGCCGCGCCGCCCAGCGCGCCGACGAGGAGGCAGAGGAGGATGGAGGCGAGAGAGGCGGAACGCATGATACACCTTCGCACTTCACAATGCTCAATGCGCAAGTCACAATGGCGCCCTGAGCATTGTGCCTTGAACATTAGTCGAATTCAATCGTCTGCACGATGTCGCGCGGGAAGAACAATTCGATCACCCAATCCATCATCACGCGCACTTTGCGTTCGAGGCTCGGAAGTTTGGAGAGGTAAATGCCCCGCCACATGAGCCACGCCAGCAGGCCAGAGAAGTACAGCGTCTTGCCCGGCCACGCTTTGGGCCAGAGCGGGACGGTGATCTCGGCGCACGCAGTGTGATGGCCGACGACGCACAACGCGCCGAGCGAATCGAAATGGAATGGCTTGAGCGGGAGGCTCCGTACGCTGGCGTGCAGGTTGTGCGCGAGAGTGTACGCTTCGCGCAAGGCGAACTGAGCGGTGGGCGGGCAGGGCTGGCTGGTCTTTGCGTCAGTCACGGCGGCGCAATCACCCACGGCCCACAGCCCAGAGAGGTTCGGCACGGCGAGCGTGCGGTCCGCGATCACCGCGCCGCGCTTGTCGCGCTCGACAGGCAATGAGGCGAGCAGCGGGTTCGGGAGCGTGCCCGCCGTCCACACCAGCGTCTCGGTTTCAATCATCTCGTCGGGTTTCAACACGACCGCGCCACGGCGCGCATCGGCGACGCGCGCGTTCAACTTGAAGGTGACGCCGCGCGTTGCCATGCGTTCGAGCGCGTAGGCGGCCAGGGGTTCGCTCAACTCGGGCAGGATGCGATCGCGCGAGTGGACGAGGACGATGCACAGGTCGTCGGCGCTCAGGCCGGGATAATCGGCCACCATGCCGCGCGCAAAGTCGTTCAATGCACCCGCCAGCTCCACGCCCGCGAAGCCGCCGCCCGCCACGACGAACGTGAGCATCGGCCGGCGGCGGGCGGGATCAGACTCGCGGCTCGCGCGCTCGAACATGTCAATCACGTGATTGCGGATGCGCATCGCATCCGCCAGACTTTTGAAGTCGAACGAGTTTTCCTGAACGCCCTTCATCCCCATGTAGTTTGACACCGCGCCGAGCGCGAGCACGAGATGATCGTAGGGCACCACGCCGCCGGGGGAGCGTTGATCGGGTTCTAATCGAACGACGCGACGCTCCAGGTCAATGCCCCCCACCCGCCCCCGGATCACGTCGGTGCGGTGGAGGCTGGTGCGGAGCGGGCTGCTGATGTGCGTCGGCTCAAGACTGCTCCCGGCCACTTCGGCGAGCATGGGCGTGAAGAGCAAAGCGTTCGTATCGCTGACGAGGGTGAACGAGACCGAGCGATCCGCGCCGAAGATGCGCTCAAGCGCCTCGGCGGTCGCCATGCCGCCGAAGCCGCCGCCAAGGATCACGACGCGCGTCTTGACCTCGCCCGGAGGCGCAGCGGGCGCCGGTTCGGGGCCGAGCCGCCAGAAAGCGAGGTCATTCAATGCTTGCGCAAGGAGGCCGAGGGCCGCGCCATAGAGCACCCAGCCCACCAGCGCCGGGAAGAGGGCGCGCATCCCGCCAGCGGTCCATTGCGGCATCTGCCCGGCGAGCAGAGGGAACAAAATCACACTGGCCACCGCCCACAGCGGGACGCCGAGGGCGGCGGCCGTCATCACACCATCCGCGTAAGCGCGCGGGGTTGGGCGAAAGGCCAACGCGTAGCCCATGCCGATGAGCGTCCCCAGCCATACGCCAAGCATAAGATCGCCCGACGTCGCCGCCAGCGCCGCACTGCTCGCCAATCCGGCAAGCAGCCCGATGAGCGCGCGCCGCACGTACCTGTTCATAAAATCTGCATCCGGTGTACCAGCACTTCGTCGGCGATGCCTTTGAGCATCACACGGCTGCTCTCCCACGAGCGGCCATTCAGCAATGCCTGCACGTCAGGGTCGGCGCGCAGGGCCTCGGTGAACACAATATCGCCGCCGTGGGAGAGACCTTGCACGCGCGCGGCGACGTTCACCGTGGTGCCAAAATAGTCCGGGCGGTCGTTGAGTGTGACGTTGAGGCAGGGGCCGGAGTGCAGGCCGACTTTGAGGATGAGACGCTCGTCACCGCTCAGGCGCTCGCGCCCGTTGAGCGCGGCGATGCTGCGCTGCATCCCCAGCGCGGCGCACATGGCCTCTGCCGGGGTCTGAAACGCGCCCAGAATCGCGTCGCCGATGGTTTTGACGATCGTGCCGCCTTCGCCGTCCGCCGCGCGGAGGAGCTCGTCAAAGTGTAGGCGCACCAGATGATAGGCGCGCGGGTCGCCGCGCTGGGCATAGAGCGCGGTCGAACCGGCGAGGTCGGTGAAGAGCACGGCCACGCGCGCCACTTCGAGACTCTCGTCGGGCGGGAGGCGTTCCTGCGGAAACAGTTTTTGAAAGTCGGGCAAAACCAGCAAGGCTTGACCGGGCACTGGCCCGAACTGTTTGTCTGTCTGCGCGCGGAAGGTGGGGTCGTCCGCGCTCAGCGGCAGGGGGCGCAGGCGCGGGTGCGGGCTGAAGGTGACGCGTACCTCGTCGTCCAGCCGGGGCGACGACACCGTCTGGCACACGGGACACTGGAACTGGTGATGGAGTTGGTTCAGGGACGCACTGCGATGATCTATGGAACCGCACGCCGGGCAGCGGATTTCCCAGTGCAGGGTGACGAGGCCCTCGTAGAGCGCGTCGAGGAGGAGTTTGAGCGTGGCGCGCTCGTCGAGGTTCAACCGGGCCGCGAGGGCGCGAGGATTGAAGTGGAAGAGCTCACGGTCGGGTGCATCCTGCAAAAAGACCACAAAGCGCGCGCGGACCTCGGGGGCGATGCCGTAGCGTTCCAGCCCGGCGGACGCCGCCTGAAAATTGGGGCGAGGTGCAAAGAGATTTTTGAGCATGGGCTGCCTCGATCACTGCGGGCTGGGCGCGCGGGCGTGCGCCTCGGCGCGAAGCGGCAACCGGGTGAGGGCCGCACGCGCATATGTCAGAAGCGACAAAAGCAAAAGCGCGTACAACGGCCAATACTCAGCCGCCTGCGCCCACGGGACCACGCGCCACTTGACGAAGAACACGTACGAGAACGCAATCGTCCCGCTAAAGATCAACCACGCCGACATAGGCGCGAGTTTGAAGCCGAGGCGTTTGCCCGGCTCGACGAAGAGCGTGATGAGCGGCAATAGCCAGAGCAAGTACCACGCAAACAGGTTTTGAGTGAAGAGCGTGAACCAGCCGATGAGCCAGACACCCCGCAGCAGCGCCGCTCGCCTGTCGGCGGCGGGCCGCAGAATGAAGATCATCCCCAACACGGCCAGCCCGCCGAAGGTGGCGACGTTCGCGAGCGTTGCGCCGGAGAATCCGTAGTGCACGGCGAGATCAAAGAGCGCGCGGGCGAGGCCCATATTGAAGTTCTCGCCGAAGTAGTTCGGCAGAAAGCCGATCACCCCCCCGCCCCACTGGAGGTAGGGCAGGTAGCCGAGAGTGAGGATGCCGCCGAAACCAGTTAACATTATTACTGCCGGGCGAATTCTGTAGGACAAGTTTCTAACTTGTCCCATCGGGGGCAAGCTGGAAACTTGCCCGACGGGGAGCAGCGCCGGGAGCAGGAGCGCCGGGAAAAACTTGACCAGCGTGGCCGCGCCGAGGCAGAGGCCCAGCAGCCAGTGCCGCTCTTTGACCCGCGCCCAGAAAGCGGCGACGAGCAGAGGCAGCATGAGACCGTCCACGTGACCGGCGTGGGCCACCTCGAAAACCAGAAGCGGACTCCACAGGTAAATCAGGATGCGCTCCGGCGGCAAGTTGAAGAAGCGGAGCAGCTGCATCAAAAGAACTGCGCCGAGCAGTTCGGCCAGCACGAACGCGGCTTTGAAACCCGTCAGGCTGTCGCCGACGACGCGCCAGATAGCGGCGTAGGCCAGCTGCGCGCCGGGCGGGTACACGGTGATGACCGGTTTGCGATTGATGTACGGCCAGACGGTGCGATCCCTCCTGTGCAGGTCCGCAACTGCTTTCGCGTTCGGCGGGTAGCGATACGGGCTGAACCCGTGCGCCTGCACGCGCCCGTCCCAGACGTAGCGGTACATATCGTCTGAAAGCGTGGGCCGCGTCGGCAACAGAACCAGGCGGAACAGCACGGCGAAGAGAACGATTAAGCCCAAGTGCATGTGGCGTCCCACAGGGATGCTTCGCGATATTGCGTGTTGCGCATTCGGTATTGTGTAGTGAGTATTCGGTCGCAAGACGAGGGCGGCGGCGACGAGGTAGAGCGCGAACGCGCCGAAGAAGGCAACCTCGAAGCCAATCGTGTTCTTGCGCAGATCGGCGAGGCCGCGCGCAGCCAGATACGGCAGCAGGGAGCACAGGCCGAGGACGGCGAGCAGGAGGAAGCGCGAGGTCCCGGGTTTCATCGCGTGAGGGCCAAAACCATCGAGTGGCCGGTCCCGTCGTCGTAGGTGAGTCGCTGCGGAACGGTGCCTGCCGGGAGCGTGAAGATCACCACCGCCGCGGTGCCATGCTCCGGTTCAATCGTCTGCTGATGAAAGCGCTCAATCGGATAATTGAGATCAATGGTCTGCGGCTCGAGCACATTCCCCTGCGAGGCCGAGAGGCGCAGGAACTCCGGCCCCACGTCGAGGGGCCGGTCGTTCCCATTGGCGAACGCGACGACGAGGAGGAGAAACAGGCCGCCCTCCGGCGGGGTGCGGCTCTCAATGCGGTCGGCGGCGGCGAGTTGATCCACGCGCCACGCCAAGTAGCCGCCGAGGCCGCCGCCTCCCCAATCAATCAACGTGAAGGGCGGGTCAACCAGCCGCGCGTTCGCCGGCGGCGGATACAGCCCACCGGAGGTCGAAGGAGAACGCGACGCGCCCGTCGCCACACTCAGCGCGTTATTGGCCGTGAGCGGCCCGTCGAGGCCGACGCCGTTTTGACTCGACTCGTAGGCGATGGCGTCGTAAATCTGCTGATCGGTCATGGCCCGCAGGTTTTGTTCGCTGCCGCTGCGCACCACGTCGAAGACCACCTGGGCGTTCGGGTTGCGCGCTTCAAACTCCGGGCCGACGAGCGGCCACGCGCTAAACGTGTTCCCGGAGCGCACACCCTCGCCCTGCGTGCCGTGGCATTTGGAGGTCGCACAGTTCTGAGCATAGAGCGGCGCGCCGCGCGCGACTTGATCGGCGAAGGTCTCGGGGGTCGGTGGGATGGGTGAGACCTCGGCGGGGACGCACGCGGTCACCAGCCCCGCATACACGAGGCCCACGAGGCCAAACCGCACGACGCTCAACCGCTGCATCCGTTGCTCATCTGCTGCCACTCAGGTCAGCCAGTGCAACACTTGCGCCAATCTGTTGCCCTTGTCAGCCGCGGACTTGAACAAGGAGCGTAGGAGCACGTCCACGCCGAACACGCGGCCCGGCGCAAAGGCGAGCGCAAGGAGCGAGAGCACCATAAACATGTTGTAACTCCACTCCCATTCATTCGGATTGCCGATGCCGGACAGGCCGACCCATAGCTGGGCGGACTGAGCGAGGGCGACCAGGCCGCCGAGGCGGCTGAAGAGGCCAAAGAACAGGCTGACGAAAATAAAGGCTTCCATCCCCCACACCGCGTAACCGAACCAGCGGATGTTCGGCTTGACGAAGCCGTCAATGAACGCGCCGTTCGCGCGCGCCAGCAGGCCGATGTCCACGCTGATCTCGGGCACGCCCGTGTTGTCCACATTGGCGACGAGGATGGGGTGCGGGCGCGCGGCCCAGACGGACTCGACGCCGATCCAGTCGCACAGGCCGCTCGTGCGCTGGAGCCGGCCGTTCGCGTCGGCGGTGGTGAACTCGAAGTCCGCCGGACAGCCGAAGGTGGGCGGGGTCTTCCACCACAGCTGGGTGAAGAAGAGGTAGCCCAGCGCCAGCCGGACGACCACCAACGCAGCCTTTTGCAGGATTTGTTCGAGGCCGGAAAATCTTTGTGTCATCGTGTTCATAGGCTCTCCTGTGAGCGGCAGCTTGAGACACTGGCAGTTAGACGCCGCGCGGGCCGGATCGGATTCGGGAATTACTTCAGCTGTCCAGTATTGCGCAGGCGCGCGGCGTGCAAGACGGCGATCACGGTCATGCTGTCGCGAATTTCACTGGCGTTGACGAGTGCCAGCACCTCGTCAAACGGCAGAACGGCCCGCTCCAAAAACTCCGTGTCGTCCGGCGGCAATTCGGCGGGCGTCAAGTCATCCCCCAGATAGAGATGGCCAACCTCGTCGGTGACGCACTTGGTCGTGTAGTAGGTGCTCACCCAGGTCAACCGGCTCGCACGGTAACCGGCCTCTTCCATCAATTCGCGCTGGGCGGCCTCCTCCGGGGTCTCGCCGGGGCGGACGCCGCCGCTCGGCATCTCCCAGCGATGATACTCTTTGTGAGTGTAACGATACTGCCGAACCATTACGACATTCTTATCGTCCACGAAAGGCAGCACGGCCACGCACTGCCCAAACTCGCACACGCCGTAAATGGTCGTCTTGCCGTTCGGCATCTCGGCAATGTCTTCGCGCAGGCGCATCCACTTGTTCTTGTAGATTTCGCGGGTGGTCAGGGTTTTCCACGGTTGGGGGGGCATGAGGATTCCTGGTCAACGGATGGAACGAATGAAACAGAAATTGATTTACCGTGATGTGGCCGGTAACGCTATTTGAACCGGCCTCAGCGTCAAAGCCACGCTGGGGAGCACAATCTGTTTTCCACCGATGGCGAGGGTGGCGGGCATGGACGGGTCATAGTCCAGCACGACGGCCTCTATGTGGTCGCCCCGGCGGTAGAGGTCAGCGACGAGGCCGCTGGAGGCGGAGAGGAGGCTGAGTGATTCGGGGAGATTGGTAATTGGGGATTGGAGATTGCAGATAGGAGATTGAGTGAGGAAAGGAAGTTGAACACAGATTTGCGGGCCAGAACGCCAGACCGGGATAAGGGGCTGGTTAAAGGCATAGGCAATCTCGGGCAGGCTTGCCCTGTCCCAGGTGGATGCTTCGCGAAGCGCAGCCGAAGGGTTGGCGACTTGCCCTGCGTGAGGGAGATAGGCATAACGCAAGGTGTGATAGTCGGGGTCGGTCACGCCTTCGTTGTCCTCAGTGACCTGGCGGACGAGAAGGAGGCTGAGATTACTCGTGCCCCCGACCCCTTGCAGGCCATGCGTGATCAATGTTAGTCCGCCGGAGGCATCGGAGACGTCGCTCCAGTAGGTGACAGGATAAAAGATGTCGCGGCGATAGGTGCGGTCGCCGGGGGCGATGGGTCGGTTGTCCACGGGATGTGTGAACGCGGCGAAGCCCAGGTCGTCGGTGCGAGTTTCGGCCTCGAGCGTCGTCGGGATGTGGAGCACGGCGCTGGTCTCAGGGAGAGCCTTGATTTCCAACACGACTTCGATCAACGGATCGTCCGCGCGGACGGTGACGGTTTTGGTGAGCGGCTGGCCGTCGAGGGTGAACGTGACCTGCGCCCGCGCGATGAGCGGCCCCCCGGCGAGCACGGTGATCCGCGCGGTCGTCTCGCTCTCCCGCGCGCGCTCGTCGCCGAAGTGCGCGCCGTAAATGTCACCGGTATCGTTCCAGTAAACCACGTCGTCGCCAAAGGTGGAGAGGAGATTCGGGCGACTGGAGATGGAGAGATCGGAGATTGCGCCGCCATGCGCAGGGTCGAGCGTGACCCAGACGAGGCCGTTGGTCAATGTAACGAGGTCATTGGACAGGGAAGCCTGGGCAGGATAGATGACGGTGGACGGATCGCTGGCCGGGACGGCATAGCCAATTGGGGGAACAGATTCCGCGCGAAAGGCGATGGCGTTCGGGCCGATAGTCTGAACGGGGGCGGGCAGGCTGTTCAAGTCGGGGAGGGCATCCGCCGAGTTGATCTCGATAATGCCGGAGCGCGCCCACGACGACGGATTGAAGACGAGGACGGGCACATTCACACCGCTGGCAATGCGGGTCAGGATTGAGGTGAGATCATCCGCAGCCGTGGCCAGGGTCTGCTCGAAGCGCGGGCGCTGCGTGCTCTCCCACACCGCATCGAAACTGACCGCGCCGATGTTGTCGTAGTGCGCGCTGATGGTGGCCGTGTGCCAGGCCGTAGAGACGACCGGGCCAGTCGTCTCTAAAATCAGGCCGAATTTGTCGGCGGCGGTGAGGAGGTATTCGCTCTCTTTGTCGGCGATTTTGGCAAAGGGACGCGAGGCGTAGAAGGCCTGCCAGATTGGATTGAGATCAACGTCGAACTCCGGGAGGGATTGGGTGGCGAGATATTGAAAGGCGGTCTCGGGGTCGGCCATGACGAGCGCGGTGCGCGGGTCGGCAGCGTTCCATTTGGAGATCAGAGAGGGGAGATTGGGCAGCGGGTCAATGAAGTCTGATCCCATCGGAATGAAGACGTACTTGGAATCAGTTCGCTCAAATTGAGATTCGACGTATTGGCGGAGGGCGGCGACCTGCGCATCCTCGTCGGTGAGGCGGTGGATGGCATCCCAGGCATTGGGATAGGAAAGATAAGCGACCAGGACGCGCGCCCCGGTCGCGGGCGACTTCCAATAAAAAGTGTGCGGCAGAGGCGTGCAGTCGTCGTAGTCCGGGTCGCACCTGTGCTGCCAACGGCCAATGAAGAGGTAGGGGATGCCGGACCCGGCAAGGAAGGTGGGGAAGGCCGCAGAGTTGCCGAAGGCGTCCGACTGCCAGGCGGTGCGCGGCACGTACTCCGCGCCAAAGGTTTCCGTGATCCAATCCTGGCCGAATTGCAGGTTGCGGACCTGGATGGCCGGCGCGACGAGGCTGGTCTCGGGCTGGGTGATACCGGCCCACGCGAACGTGAGTTGCCGGTTCTGCACCAATGTTTTCAGATCAGCGCGATAGGCGGGGTGCGTCTCCCAGAAGTGCTGGACGAACAATACCTGCTCAAAGGTGTAGCGGAAGCGCGGATTCTCTTTCGCCATTTGAATCGCGGCGAGGATGTTGCCGTCGGAACGTTTGACGTATTCGGGGAAGGTTTCGTGCCAGTCGGTGTCCCAGTGTGAAAAGGGGATGATAAAAGCGACGCGGTCAGCGCGGGCGATGAGGGCTTGCGTGTCGGCGTCGAGGCTTGTCCTGAGCAGAGCCGAAGGATTGATCGTGGAAGGGGTGGGAGCAGGGGGGCTGGCTTCGCTCGGAGGCGGGAGCGTCGAGGTGGCGCGAGTGCAGGCGGCGAGGCAGAACATCGCAAACAGGAATCCACGAAGGGCACGAAGGGACACGAAGGCAGACAAAGGAAATGAACGAACTCAAGGAACTGAGGGAAAGGGGTGTCCTTCTGTTCCCTGAGTTCCCCTAGGTTCCCGGCCCTACCACACCACCAGGCAGGTTTCGGTCTTGCGGACGCCCACGGCGCCGCCGATGCCGGAGGTCACTCAATTGCCGAGCGATTGCAGGTCGGGACTCTCGACGAAGGCGATCAGGTCGTACCGCCCGGTGACGGCGTGGACTTGTTTGATGACCGAGCCTTCGAGTTCCAGGTGCGGCAGTTCCTTGATGAGGTCCTGCACCCGGTTGGGCTCGGCTTCGATCAAAACGTAAGCGTAAATCATAACCCCTCCCGCAACTAGAGATTGGGGATTAGAGATTGCTCAATCTCTAATCTCTCGCATGGCAACTCCGCACGGGAGCCACTATCAACCTCAGGTAAACGTCATCAGCGGCACGGCGCCGGTCCGAGAGATGACGGCGAGCTGGCTCTGCACGCGCTCGACGGCAGCGGCGAGCGGGAAGAGCTTCTTGCTCACCTGCATGTCGGCGTCGGTGGAGAGCGGATGCCAGAACACGCCGTCGAGGTTGACGGTAAGCTCCGGGATCAGGTTGTGCATACCCAACTCGAGGCCCTCGCGCGAATAACCGCGTTTGGCGAGCGGGCGGACGAAATGATCTTCGTCCGGGATGCCGAGCGAACGGTGAAACTCGCAGAGCCGGTCGAGATGCGCCGAGTTAATCGGGGTTTCGGTCGTCCCAATGCGGACACGAAAGCCGCGCGCCTGCAACAGTTTAATGCCCTCGACCGTCTTTTCCCACGTCCCCGCGCCCCGGTAGGCGTCGTGATCTTCGGCGCGGCCACCATCCAGACTCGCCTGCACGATCAAGTTGTCAGCGGCGATCGCGCAGAGTTTTTCCAGCCGTGCGCCGCGCAGGAGCATGGCGTTGGTCAGCACCGTGGTCTTCACGCGCGCCGACGAATACGCCAGCATGTCGTAAATATCGTTGAGCAGGAATGGCTCGCCGCCAGTGAAGAAAACGTGGTCGAAGCCGAGCGCGACCGCTTCGTCCACGAGGCGCTGGACGTTCGCGAGGCCAATCGCGCGGCGCGGCGCGTTCGGGCTGGATTTGGCGACGCAGTACGAGCAGCGGAGGTTGCAGTCGTAGTTGGTGTAGATCCACAACTTCCACTGGAACGCCGGGAGCGCGGAAGGGGCTTGCGGTTCAGGCACGGCCAGAGGCATCCATCACCTGTTTGCGATTGGCAACCCATGTGCCGAAGTCTATCACACTCACCCCTCGCGTGCGACGACGCGCGCGAGGGGCGGATGGAGGCGGCCCTCAATCGGGTCGGTGACATCGAGGGTCGGGCGCGAGCTGTTCAGCCGCACCCGCCCACGCAGTTTGGTCTGCGCCAGATCGTCAATCGAGTGGCGCTCCCAGTAGAGGGTGTGCTCGATCATCTCCCGGATCGTCCACTCGTCGGCGGGCGCGCGGGCGTCGAGCGCGTCGTCGGCGAGGCCGATGAGGGCGGCCATCAGGTCAATCCGGGCGCGCAGAGTCTCGGCCATCAGCCGATCCACTGCGCTCGTCTGCATCTTCCGCAGGCTGTAGCGCGCGCTAAAGACCTGGCCGGTGTGCATTCGCTCGTGGTCAATGTTGTGGGTGAGCAGGTCGCGCACCGTCCCGCCCATCGCGCACGGATGCCCGGAGAGGTCGTCCAGTTCGGCGTCGCTCAACGCGGACAGCACTTTCAGCGTCTCGGCCAGCGAAGCCTGGAGGGTGTCAATGAGTTTGTTGACTTTGGCGCCCACAAGTCCTCCTTGAGGTTGGAGATTGGAGATTAGAGGTTGGAGATTTCAGAACAGCGGCAAGCCGCACGCTGCCTTCCCAATGAAATCGTACAGCACATCGGTGGTCGGGGCCATGACGGTGGCGGCGCGCGCGTCGCGGAAGTGGCGCTCGACGCCGACCTCCCTGCGGAAGGCCGCGCCGCCGCACACGCGCATGGCGAGGTCGGTCACCTCGGTAGCGGCTTCGCCTGCGGCGGCTTTCACTTCCAGCACGCGCAGCATGGTGTCTATGCGCCCGCTTTCCAGCGCGTCGAGCGTGTCCATCAAGAGCGCGCGCACCATGTCGGTCCTGATCCGCATGCGCGCGATGTAGGCGCGGATGGTAGGCAGGTCGGCCAGCGAGTTGCTCAGATGCTCCAACTTCGTGCCGCCGACGTGAGCGGCGGCTTTAGTCGTCGCCGCCTCCATGATGCCGAGCGAACCGGCGGCGTTCATCAATTGGAAGTATGGTAGGACGATGCCCATCATGATGTCAAAGCCGCCGCCGTCCGGCCCGAGCATCGCCGCTGATTCGATCTCAACTTTTTCCGCGACGACCGGGCTGGAGGCGTTGCCCCGCAGGCCGAGGCCCTCGAACGGGGCCGCCACGCGCAGACCGGCAGCCTTCGCCGGGACGAGCCAAATGGTGCTCGCGCCCTCGGCCCCCAATGGCCGGCTCGACCACACGTAACTGTCCGCCTGCCCCGCCGAGGTGATCCAGCTCTTCTTCGCGTCGAGGCGGACGTGCCCATTGCCGGGGACAGGCGAGGCCGTGCTCAGCGGCGCCCAGAAGTGGCTGCGCGACCCGGCCTCGGAAAATGCGAGGGTGGTGATGTGGCGGCCTGCCGCAATCGCTTCGCGCACCTCGCGCGGGCCGTGCGCCTCGATCACGGAGGCAGCGGCGTAGTGCATGCACACGACCATCGCCGTCGAGGCGCACTCGCGGGCGATGCGCTCGACGACGAGCGACGCCGCCCGATGGCCCTGCCCCATCCCGCCGACCTCGGCGGCGCTGCCCAGACCGAGCAGCCCGGCCCGGCCCAGCGCGTCCATCGCCGCGCGCGGGAACGCGCCTGTGCGGTCAACCTCGGCGGCAGACGGCGCAATCACGTCGGCGACAATGGGTTCGAGTTTCTCCAGATAAGAAGGCGTGACCATGGCTTTCTCCTACAAACTCCAGTGCACCCCGCACCCGGCGCATGGGCTGGGCGGGCGGTCGCTCAAGAGTTCAACACGCCACTGCTGGTAGCGCGCATCATTCCAGATTTGAACGAAATCCCGCTCGAACAGGTTGCCCATTTTCAGGTTCTCGTAATCGGCTGTCGCAAACGGGCTAATGCAGCACGGCAGGCAGTTGCCGTTGGCGGTGACGTAGGCCGTCGTCCACGGGCGCAGGCAGGCCGCCCACGGGCGCGGATCGCGTTTGCGCGAGGCTTCCAGGCTGTGGCGAGGATCGGTCGCGCCCGAGGCGCGCAAGGCGACCCCGAGTTCGCGCCCGACGGCCTCGGCTTCGGCGATGGCGCGGTCGGCCCGCTCGTCGAAGTCGTCGAAGAGCGCGTGGCCGGTCCCCATCATACCGTGCGGCTCGTCGCCGTCGAGGTAATACACCATGCGCTGGACGTAGACCTCGGGCACGCCCACGCGCGCGGCGAGCCGTACGAGGTCAGGCAGCTCGTCAATGTTCTCCCGCATCCCCGTCATCCAGATGGAGACGCGCGGAGCATCGGCGCTCAGTTCGTGTTTGAGTTGCATGAAGCATTTGAGGTTCTGAACGATTTTGTGAAGGAGCGGCGCGCCGCGAATCTGCGCGTAGGTCTGCGGGTGCGCGCCGTCAATCGAACAGCGCATCTCGTCCAATCCGGCGGCAATCAAGTTGCGCCCCGACTCTTCGGTGAGCAGGGTGGCGTTGGTGTTGAACAGCACCGTCACGCCGCGCGCCTTGAGATAGGCGACCATGCGGGGCAGGTCTTTGTTAATGAGCGGCTCGCCGATGCCGTGCAAGACGGCGCGCTGCATGTCCGGGAACTGCGCGACGATGCGGAGGAAGTCTTCCCACGTCAGCGTCTTGGGTTCTTCGTAGGCGACAAAAGTGCGCGGGCAGGTCTCGCAGAGCAAGTTGCAGTGGTTGGTGACTTCGATGAAGACGACGCGCGGAGAATGCACCGCCACCGCCCCCCTGGCCTGCGGGTCAACGAAGGTGTAGGCTTTGGGCAGGCTGCCATACACGTCGGGGGGGACGGTCTGAGGCGGAGGGGTTTTGAGCATCTGGATTTCTGTACGGATGGGCTCTCGCCCGACGCTGTCTGGCGTTGGTGTAAGGAATAAAGGAAAAACCTTACAGAAGGATAACGGCATCTTCGTTTACGTTGACAAATCCCCTGGCCCTCGGTATAATGCCCGCCAGTTGCCTCGGCAGATGCACGCCGGGGCAAAGTCTTGTCTTAAGCACCTTCCCCGCTGGCCGGGCCTGTAGGGGGTTACCGCACCGGTCGCGGCGAAGCGAAGGAGAAGTATTAATGAAGTATGCCATCATCCAGAGCGGCGGGAAGCAATACCGCTGCGAAGAGGGCGCCACCATCGAGGTGGATCGCCTACCGGTCGAAGCCGGGGCCGCGCACACGTTCACCGATGTGCTGCTGGTCGCCGACGAGGGCAACGTCAAAGTGGGGACGCCCACTGTGGCGGGCGCGCAGGTCACCGCCACCACGCTCGAAGAGTTCAAAGCCCCCAAGGTCGTCGCCTTCCGCTACAAGGCCAAGGAACGCCAGCGCAAGAAGCGGGGCCACCGGCAGATTTACACTCGACTCAAGATTGAACAGATTGCGGAGTAAGACACCATGGCACACAAGAAAGGCGGCGGCTCCAGCCGCAACGGTCGTGACAGCAATGCCCAGCGCCTCGGCGTCAAGAAATTCGGCGGCGAGTTCGTGCGCTCCGGCAACATCATCGTCCGCCAGCGCGGGACCCGGATTCACCCCGGCGTGAACGTCCACGTAGGCACGGATGACACCCTGTTCGCCGTAGCCGACGGGATCGTGAAATTCAAAACGCTCCCCGGCGGGCGCAAGCAGGTGAGCGTCGAGGCGGTTCCGGCTCAGACCGAGGCGGCGCAGTAGAATAGGTTCGTTGCCACTGTTCCCCCGAGGCGCGTGAGTTCCGGCCCCCGAATCACGCCGCCCGACGGAACATCATGGTAGAGACGCGGCCCTAATCCCCGAAGCAAAGCGCAGTGGGAGGCCGCGTCTGGTCGGGGCAGAGGTCAAAATGAAAGCAGGCATTCATCCCAAGTATTATCCCGAGGCCAAGGTGATTTGCTCGTGCGGCAACACCTGGACCACGGGCTCCACCCAAGAAATCATCCACACCGACGTGTGCTCCAACTGCCACCCCTTCTTCACGGGCGAGCAGCGCATCGTGGACACGGAAGGCCAGGTGGACCGCTTCTATAAGAAACTCGAAGCGCGCAACCAGTATCAGGCGGCCGCCGCAGCGCGCGAGGCCGCCCGCAGCTCCACCGACCAGCCCATCAGCGTCCTCGAGCTGGGCGAGCGCGCCGAGACGTCTCTCGCCAACGCAGGGATGACCACGGTCACCGACATACTGGACCGGCTCCAGACCTCCGGCGAGGAAAGCTTTCTGACGATTGACGGCTTTGGCCGCAAGTCGCTGATTGACCTGAAGAAGCGCCTGCGCGCGCAGGGCTACCTGGAAGAAGAAACGACCGAGACCGCGTAAACGTCTCGGCCAGACTGAGGTACACTAAAGGGCAGATGTCACAAGCATCTGCCCTTTCCATTTTCTCCATCAGAAACCCGGTTTCTGTCTCCTGCGGAGCAGGCGAAACCGGGTTTCCACCGGAGGCCGAGAATGAAACACACGCACGGCTCCACCGAAGTCATCACCGGCTCGATGTTCAGCGGCAAGACCGACGAGCTGATCCGCCGCCTGCGGCGCGCGCGCATCGCCAAGCAGAACGTGCAGGTCTTCAAGCCGATCATTGACATCCGTTACACGCTGGAGAAAGTGACCTCCCACGCCGGGAGCGAGTTCGAGGCCACGCCCGTCGCGCGCGCCCGCGATATCCTCCCGTTCGTCAAGCCGGACACCACGGTGGTGGCGATTGACGAAGCGCAGTTCTTCGAGCCGGAGGTCGTCGGGGTCTGCCGGACGCTGGCCGCGCGCGGGGTGCGCGTCATCGTCGCCGGGCTGGACCAGGACTTCCGGAGCGAGCCGTTCGGCCCGATGCCGCAACTGCTCTCGATGGCCGAGCACGTGGACAAGCTGCACGCTATCTGCGCAGTCTGCGGCGACGAGGCCTCCCGTACTCAGCGGCTCATCAACGGCCAACCGGCGCAATACGACGACCCTATCGTCGTGGTCGGCGCGAGCGAGCTGTACGAGGCCCGCTGCCGCGAGCACCATCAAGTACCGCGCGTTGAGAAGAAAGAGGCCGCGCCGCAGGCCGCCGAACTGGACATCCTGCAAGAAATCCTCGTCCCCGCCGACAGACTGCAGGAGCGAATTCGAGAGCTGGGGCAGGCCGTCAGCCGCGATTACGCCGGAAAGGACCTCCTGCTGGTATGTATCCTGCGCGGCGGCGTGATCTTCCTTACCGACCTCATGCGCCAGATCACCATCCCGCACGCGATTGACTTCATGGCCGTGTCGTCCTATGGCGTCGGCGCGCGCACCTCCACGGGCGAAGTCCGCATCGTGTTCGACCTGAACCAGAGCATCGAGGGCCGTCACGTGCTGATCGTCGAAGACATCGTGGACACCGGCCACACCATCGCCGCCGTGATAGACATGCTCGCCACCCGCCACCCCGCGTCGCTGAAAATCTGCGCGCTGCTGAACAAGGCCGAGCGCCGCGAAGTAACCGTGCCGATGGACTACGTGGGCTTCACCATCCCCAACAAATTCGTCTTCGGTTACGGCCTGGATATTGACGAGCACTTCCGCTATCTGCCCTTCATCGGCGTCGTCAAGCCGGACGTGGTTCTGAAGTGAAATGACCACGGCATTTTTGCGCGTCTGGCCTCTGTGCCGTATACTGGGGCGGGCTGACGGACGGCTCCAGGATTGATACATGCGCCGAACCGGGGGAAACCAGTGACGCACCTATTGAATGACCAGCAGCGCCGCGCGTATGCCGGACGCTGGGTCGCGCTGGTGCAGGGCCGCGTCGCCGGGGTCGGGCTGACCGCCGAGGCCGCCCAAGTCGCCGCGCAGCTCTCCCGCCCCAAAGAAAAACCTCAGGTCATTTACGTGCCCGAACGTCCCGAGCTCGCATTCCCCCCTCTCCTGCGTGACATCGGCCGCATCCTACCCGCCGATCTCAACGCCTGGCTGGTCGGCGGCGCGGTGCGCGATGCCCTGCTGAACCGGCGCAGCAAGGATTTCGATTTCGCGGTGGCAGGCGACGCCCTCGCCGCCGCGCGCAAAGTGGCCGATGCGCTCTACGCCGCGTTTTACCCCCTCGACGCCGAGCGCGACGTGGGGCGCGTGATCGTCACGCGCGACGAAGACCGCTTCACCCTCGACTTCGCTCGCCTGCGCGGCCCTGATCTCCCCTCGGACCTCGCCGCCCGCGACTTCACCCTCAACGCCCTCGCCGTGGCGCTCACTGATCTGGCAGAGCTCATTGATCCATTGCAGGGAGAAGAAGACCTGCGGGCGAAGATCGTGCGCGCGTGTTCGCCGCAGGCCATCGCCGACGACCCCATCCGCGGCATCCGCGCCATCCGGCTCGCCGCGCAGCTGGATTTTCGGATTGACAAGGAAACGCGCGCCGCCATCCGTGCTCAAGCGAGTGCGCTGGCCCATACTTCCCCGGAGCGGCGGCGCGACGAATTCATCCGCTGTCTCGGCGGCCCGCGTGCGGCTGCGTCTCTGCGAGCATTAGACCTCCTGGGCCTTTTGGAGCCTCTCGTCCCAGAAGCCCTCGCGCTCAAAGGCGTCGCCCAGTCCCCGCCGCACGAGCTTGACGTGTGGGAGCATACGCTCGCCGCCGTGGCCCGCCTCGAAGAAGTGCTCGACGTGCTGGGGCCTGTGCACGACGTGGACGCCGCCTCCGATCTCACGCTCGGCCTTGTCTCGCTCCGCCTGGGCCGTTTCCGGGGACGGCTCTTCGAGCACCTCAGCACACTGCTCAGCGGCGACCGGCCGGCGCGCTGGCTGCTGATGCTGGCGGCGCTCCTCCACGACATCGGCAAGCCGCAGACGCACACGGTCGAGCCGCACGAAGCGGGCCGCATCCGCTTTTTCAACCACGAGACCGTCGGCGCAGAGATGGCCGCCCACTGCCTCGCCCGCCTCCACTTCAGCGCCGACGAAGTCAAGCGTGTCCGCATCGTCACCGCCCATCACATGCGCCCCCGCCAAATGTCCAAGGGGCAGCCCCCCACCCGCCGCGCGGTCTACCGCTTCTTTCGCGACACAGGCGAAGCCGGGGTGGACATTGTCCTGCTGTCGCTTGCAGACTTCCTCGCCAAATCGAACAGCGGCCCACCGCCGCAGGATGAGTGGGCCGGACACCTCGACGTGTGCGCGCAGTTGTTGGACGCGTACTTCGAGCGGCCCCAGGAGGCCGTCTCGCCTCCCACCCTCATCACCGGCCACGACCTGATCGCCGAGTTCGGCCTGGAAGCCGGGCCGCGCATCGGGAAGCTGCTCGAAGCCGTGCGGGAGGCGCAGGCCGCTGGCGAAATCACCGACCGCACGGGCGCGTTGGAATACGTCCGGCAACACCTGGCCGACAAATAAAAGCGGCCCACTCTCCGGAGCGGGCCGCTGCGATTTTGATTTGTGGTTTACTACGGGTAAATTTCCGTCAACACCGGCTCGTAGTAGCACGAGCAGGAGGGAGCGCATGAACAGCCCTCCGGCGGCAAAACCGGAACCGCCTCTTTTGGATAAGCGCCCTGAATAGACTGGCACACCGGACAGGCGTCATGGTACACGGATACGCGCACCAGGCTGACCCGGTCGTTGCGCTTCATCTTTTCTAAAGTTTGGGATAATTCGGCCGCTCTGGGCATGGAGGCTCTCCTCGGAAAATTGACGGGTTGGATTTTAGCAAGGACTGTCGCCCAATGCAAGCGAGTCGCGATTTACAGCGCTTTTGAGCCTGGCGCTTTGCGAAATCATTGACAGGCCACACTCAATCTGTATAATGTGGCGTGCCAAGGTGCCACTGACTCGGCAAATGGCGGGTCAGTGAGTTGTAGTCTGGGCCATTAGCTCAATGGTAGAGCAGCTGACTCTTCATCAGTCGGTAAGCCCCTAAGAAATCTAAAAAATGCTGTCCTCCGGCTAAAGACTATAACAGCGTAGCAAAAATGTAGCCATGGCACTCGGCCCTGTAGCTCAATTGGCAGAGCAAGCGCCTCTTAAGCGTTAGGTTTTGGGTTCGAGACCCAACAGGGTCACTCGTCCGCAGCGTCCGATGCGGGCTGTCGTGCTGCCGGTTATTAATGTGCTGGCCGCCGCCCGCTCCTGCCAGAGTCGAGGGCGCGACCGGCCCTGTCGGGCCGATAGTGCGATAAACGCGCCCAGTCTACCCAGACTGGGCGCATTTCTTTTCAAAGGCTTCGATGGACTTGTTTGATACCCAGCGCATCTTTTACCACCGCGCGTGGTGCTCTTCTGCAAAACCGATCAGGTCATCCAACCGCACCCCCTCGCCGTCGTCGGCGCGCACGGCGCCGCGATAACGTCCGAAGATCTGGTGCACTTCTGAGAAGAGCAACTTGAAGTCGGTCTTGGCCACCCGCTCCTGGAAGGGCACGAATTCCAGATCAACCCGGCCATCGGGTGACGTCATCCGCCACGGGCGCATGAAATCCGTCGAGTCGTAAGCGAAGTCAACCTGATCGAGTTTGTGAATTCGTCCATTCAGAATCAGCGCGTGCTCGGTCGCCGCCGAAGTGTCGCCGAACCCGTAGCCCATATTCAGCCCCGCCATGCGGCCATCCGGCAGAAAGCCGGAGGCGCTGGCCCACACCCAGAACGAGTCGTACTCCCACACGCCGCGTCCCCAATCCATGTTGCCGAGCGACTCCGCCGGGCGAAGTTCCGTGCGCTCGCCGCCCAGTTCGAGCCAGCCCTCCGCTGGAAGGCAGTTGACTTTGCGGTTGTAATAGAAGCGGTTGCCCGCGATGGGGACAACGATCACCATCGACTCGTGCGCCGAGGGCAGGTGCAGAGTGACTTCGGCGCGCAAGTCTTGCCCGCCGAAGTTCGGCCAGTTCACGGACAGGCTGCGCGCCTGCGGCTCGGCGCGGAACAGCAGACGCACTTTGCCGTTGTCGTACACGCTTTCGCCCTCCGTGCTGTTGCGCGGCAAAATCACCCCGCGCGCCAGCGGGATGGTCAGCGTCACTTCGTGATATGCCCCGGTCGCGAAGTTGATCCGGTAGGCGAACACCGACCCGAGGTAGCCGATGTCAGCGATGGTGAACGAATAGAAATCGGTGGGCGTCGTGAGGCCGTAATAGTCCCAGCGTTTGATGCGCCAACGTTGGAGCGCGCGCCAGCGGTAGAAGCGAGCGCTTTCAAGATTGCAGTCGAGCAGAGGCTGGCGTGACCAGCCAATTTGCGCCAGCCGACCATCGGGAGCGAGCAACGCGCCGGGCGTGCGGAGTTCAGTTTGCATGTCAAGTCACCGTTTCCCCAATTCGCCCTGCACCCCCGCAATCATCGCGCCCGTCACCCCGCCGAGGCCGCCCATGAGGAACGCGATGACGAGCGCAAGAACAACGGGGAGGAACGCCAGCGCGTCGCCGAGTTCGACAATCCCGGCGAAGAGGCGGAGCAACTCGCCGAGCGGCGAAATGGCGGCGAACAGGGCGAGGTAAGCACCCCACACCATCGTGACGCCCAGCGCGCCCGCCAGAAACCCCTGCCCGCCTTTCCTGACCCAGTAGCCGCCGATTGCCCCGGCAATGGGCATCGCCCACCACACCCCCGCCAGTTCAAACGCAAAGGCCGCAACCAGTGTGACCGCGACTCCGATAAGAAAGTTTTTCATCATTCGCCCCGGTCGTGTTCGATGATGATGCCGCTCTCAATTATGGAAGCGTCTATGTCTTCCGGTTTGGAGGGGAAAACCATGGGGATGTACTTGCCTTCCACCCACAACCCAATCATATCGTCGTAGTGCGCGCCGAGCGGCGAACCGCTCTGCCCGCCCGGATACACGCCGAACGAGGTGGCGATGTCCCCCAGATCAACGACCATGCGCCAACTCGGCCCGCCGCCGCTCGCCGGCCCGCTGCCCTGCCCGTTTGGACTGTTGCCGTCGCCAGGGACGGGCTGGCCGCCCCGGTTGAGCACGCCCACGTCGAGCAGGTGATTCACTTCCAACTTGTGATGTTCGCCCCAGCGCCAGCCCGCGATATCCGGCCCGTAATCATCCGCGAGCGATTGAATCGCCTCGGCGAAGCTCGCACGAATGAGGTCGTCGCGCGTCTCGGCTTTGCCGGGCGTCGAAACGTCGTCGAAGTACGGCGCGTCCGGCTTCTCGCGCACCATCCATTCCCACAGTTCGAGCGGCGGCTGATACTCGTTGTCGCCGTTGAAGCCCCACGCGCCCCAGTCCTTCAACTCGTCGCCCTTGTCGTTGAACGCGAACCCTGCCGCCTTCCACTCGTCGGCCCACGTCGTGCGCCGGAAGATGTCTAGCCAGCGCACCCAGATCGTCGCCGCGGTGGAGTCAACGCCCGTCCGGTAATCCCACGCCAGCAATGCGTCGAGCGCAGATTTATTGAGGCTATCGGTCGCCACATTCGAAACCACGGGCAGCATGACGGGTAGCAGCGCTTCAGCTAATGTGTCCTTTGCGTCGAGCTGCAAGATTTCCATGTCGGCGACGGTAAGTCCCTGGCCTGCCGAAAGCGCCTGCTCGATCCGCCGTGCGCGGTAGGACGGATCCCATTGCCAACCGAGGAAGTACGGATAGTCCGGCGGCGCGGGGCGCTGGTTGGCCGAGAGGACGTAACCCGATTCGGGGTTGAGCACACGCGGCACGTCCTCGAACGGGACGAAGCCCGTCCAATCGCGCTCGCCCGTCGAGCCGTCGGCGATGGCGCGCCCGTCGCCGCTCTTGCGGATGGGATATTTGCCCGCCGACCAGATGGCGATGTTGCCCGCCGTGTCGGCGTAGGCCCAGTTCTGCGCCGGGACTTGAAAGTCGCGCAGCGCGGCGACGAAAGCGGAGTAGTCCTCCGCGTGGTTGACGTTGTACAGCGCGCGGGCCTCGAACGTCGCGCCCGACCCTGCCCACTGCATCGCAACCGTAAGGCCCTTCTGTGTAAGGATCGGGCCGTGCGCGGTGATCTTCACCTCGTGATGAACATCCGCGCCGCCGCGCACGTGGATCACCTCGTCCACCGCCTGCACGCTTTCCCACTTGCCGTCGTGCCAGTATTCATTTTCGGCTTCGGGATTGATCTTCTCGGTGAAGAAGTCCATCACGTCGGCCTGCGTGTTGGTGAGGCCCCAGGCGATGTTACGCGTGTGGCCGATCACGACGAACGGCAATCCGACCAGGGTGACGCCATAGACGTTTTGGTTCGGGGTGACGATATGGGCGGCGTACCACAGCGAGGGCAGTTGATACCCCAGGTGCGGATCAGAAGCGAGGATCGGCTTGCCGCTTGCCGTTCTCGCGCCGCTCACGGCCCAGTTGTTCGATCCCCGCCAGTCGCCGGGATGCCGCAACTGTCCGGCGGACGCGGCGCGAGAGAGGAGGTCGGCAATCGCCGATTGCAGTTGATTCGAACCGGGCAGGCCCGCGCTGGTTACATTTTCATTCGGCGGCCAGACCGGCGCGATGGGCGACTCGTAGGGCCGGTCGAAGGGGAACAACTCAGCCACCTTCTGCGCGCCCATCTTCTCGGTCAGCGTCGTGACATACAGGTCGTCGAAGGAGCTGCTCAAGTCCCACGCCATGAACTTGGCGAAAGTAAGCTCGTCGAGCACAGACCACTCGGCCACGCTCCGCACGCCGAGGAGCTTGTATTCCAGCGGCAGACTGTTCGGCGCGATCTTCTCGAGATAGGCATTCACCCCGGCAGCGTAAGCGTACATCGCAGCCAGCGCGGGATCGTTCTCATCCATCGCCGCGAACGTGGCCTGCGCCGCGCGGCGCAGGCCGACATCGCGCATGAACTGGTCGTCCTCCACCGCGTCCGGCCCGACGAGCTCCGAAAGCGTCCCGGCGGCGCTGCGGCGCTGGAGGTCCATCTGCGCGAGGCGCTCGCGGGCGTGCAGCCAGCCCAGCGCAAAGGCCGCATCGGTATCGGACTGCGCGAAGATGTGCGGGACGCCGTACTGGTCGCGGACGATCTCCACGGTTCCGGCGACGCCGACGAAGCCGACGTGCTCCTCGGCGCGGAAACTCCCATCTCGCGCCGCCGACCACAGGCCGCCGACAGGCGAGAGGAGCGGGCCGAGCGCAGGCAGCGGCCCGAGCGGGATGGCGAGGACAACTACGAGGACGACTGTGAAGAAAAGGGAGGTGAAGGTTTTGATGAGTTGGGGGCGCATGAGCGCCATTATAGCCCTGCGGGCCGAATTGCAGAAAGCACAGGGCAGCAAATTTGACTTTTCAGGTGAGATTAATATACTGCTTGCCAACTAGCCCCGCCCCGTGAGGAGACTCCCATGTCCCGCATCTTCTTCGCCACCGACGTCCACGGCTCCGAAATCTGCTGGAAAAAATTCCTCAACGCGGGCAAGTTCTACAACGCCGACGTCCTGATCCTCGGCGGCGACATGACGGGCAAGGCGCTCGTGCCCATCACCCAACTCCCTGACGGGAAGTACAAGGCCACGTTGCTGCAGCAGAAGTTCATCCTCAACAGCGAAGAGGAAGTCCGCGATATGGAGAGGCGTGTGGGCAGCCGGGGCTACTATCCCTTTCGCGTTACGCCGGAGCAGCTGGCCGAGTTCGAGGCCGACCCCGCGAAGGTGGACACTTTTTTCCACGAGCAGATGTTGAGCGTCATCGAAAAGTGGATGGCGCTGGCTGACGAGAAATTGAACGGCACCAAACTGCGCTGCTTCGTCTGCCCCGGCAACGACGACGCCGCCGAAACTGACGAGGCGATCCGCCGCGCGAAGCGCGTCGAGCTGACGGAGGGCAAGGTCGTGGACCTGGGAGATGGCTTCCAGATGGTCAGCACCGGCTGGTCGAACATCACCCCCTGGAAGACGTTCCGCGAGCTGCCCGAACCCGACCTGGCGGCGAAGATCGAAGCCATGATCCCGCAGAACGCCGACATGCGCAAAATGGTCTTCAACTTCCACTGCCCGCCGTATGGCTCGAATCTGGACGAAGCGCCGCAGGTGGACGAGAATCTCAACGTCAAAGACGCCGGACGGTCGCTTATCCCCGTGGGGAGCACCGCCGTGCGCGACGCGATCATGAAGTATCAGCCCCTGCTCTCCCTGCACGGCCACATCCACGAGGGCAAAGGCACAGCCCGGCTGGGCAAGACGCTGGCGATCAACGCCGGGAGCCTGTACGAGCAGGGCGTATTGCAGGGCGCGGTCGTCGAGTTGGATCCGCGCAAAGGCATCAAGAGCTATACGTTGACCACAGGGTGACATGGAAAGGAGGTGTCATTGAGGATTGCTGATTGTTGACGGCCGTCCCCGAAGCGCAGCGGAGTGGGATTTCTGATTGACGGTCAACAACCAGCAACCATCCAGCGAGACACATCAGCAATCAACAATCACAAATCAGCGATTTGAGAGGAATACCCCCATTAAGGAAAGGAGATTGTGCCGTGAGCGAATCAACGCTGTTCCTCCGCAAGGCGACGGGCCTGGTGCGCTCGTGGTCCGTGTTCGACGCCTTCATTTATGCTTTCTTCTCAATCAACCTCGTCACCCTCGGCATGTACATCATCAGCCAGATGTACTTCTTCGAGGGCGGCCTGGTCCCTACCCTGATCGTCAGCGGGATCATCATCGTCTCCGAGGTGGTGGTCTACGCCGGACTGATCGCGGTCATGCCGCGCGCGGGCGGCGACTACGTCTGGCAAAGCCGCATCCTCGGCGGCGGGTTGGGCTTTGTGCTGGCGGTGACCGGCTGGTGGTTCATTCTCTGGCTGTGGACCCCGCTCTACGCCGATATGCTGCGCCACATCTTCTTCGTGCCGTTGCTGGGCATCCTCGGCCTGAAGGACGCGGCCCTGTGGTTCGCGTGGGATCCGAGTGCCTGGTTCCTGGTGTGCGTCTTGATGTGCGCCTTCGTGGCCATCATCATCGCCATGGGCATGAAGACCTACGCGCAAGTACAGAAATTCTGCTTCTGGGTGGGTAACGCAGGTCTGCTGGTTTGTATCCTCTTCCTGCTCTTCAACAACAACGACGCCTTCAAGGCCGGATTGGAGGCGAATGCGATCAAACTGTTCGGCGCGGCGCCGGGCGTGTACGACGCGACCCTCGCGGCTGGCGCAAACGCCGGAGCCGCCACCCCGCTGATGGGTGGAACGATCATCGCCATTTTCCTCGCTATGCCCTACATCGTCTTCTTCAACTTGTGGCCCAACTGGGGCGCGACGCTCTACGGCGAGGTCAAGGGCGCAGACGATTTCAAGAGGAACTTCACGGGCATGGCCTGGGCGTTGGGTGTGACCACCGCGCTGGGGGCTGTGTTCTATCTGCTGGTGGACAAGACGATCACCTGGAATTTCCTGAACAACGCCAACGCGGCCTACTGGAGCTACCGTTGGGGTTACACCCCGGACGTGCAGCCCCCGCTCAACGTCTGGCCATACCCCGGCTTGCTGGCGATGTTCCTGACGACCAACCCCATCCTGCAGTTCGTCGTCATCCTGGCCATGAGCATGTGGTTCTTCGGCTGGGCGGGCACGATCTTCCTGTCCTCGACGCGCGTGATCTTCGCCGCTTCCTTTGACCGCCTCCTGCCCGAGTTCATGGCCTCTATCGAGCCGCGCACCCGCACGCCCATCTGGGCGATGGTCTTCATGGTGGTCCCGGGGCTGATCGTGTCGGCGCTGTACGTGTGGAACGTCTTCGGCTTCTCCAGCCTGACGTTGGCTTCCACACTCGTCATCGCCGTCACGTACCTCGGCTCGACGATTGCGGCGATCCTCCTGCCCTACCTCAAGAAGGATTTGTACGAGGCCTCGCCGATCGCGAAGTATAAGATCGCAGGCATCCCGTTGATCACGGTCGCGGGCGTGATCTTTCTCGCCTTCCTGGTCTTCCTGTTGTACGAGTGGCTGCTCGACCCCAATGCCCTGTACGGGATCGGCTACAGCATCAACCCCAACGGCCTCAAGAACCTCACCTCGCTCATCTTTATGGGCGCGATGTACCTTTTGGCCATCATCATCTACGTGGCCGCCAAGTTCTATCGCAAGAGCCAGGGCGTTGACCTGGATAAGGTGTATAAGGAAATCCCGGTCGAATAAGCGTCTTTCCTTCTGTTCCCTGAGTTCCCAAAGTTCCCTGCCAGGAACTCAAGGAACTCAGGGAACTCTCTCCTCATGCCCATCCTCCCCGACGCGCAAGAAGAAGCCCGCCGCATTGCGACCATCGCCGCCGAGCGGGGCATCACACTGCGCCTGCTCGGCGGCCTCGCCATTCGCCTGCATTCGCCCAGCGCCACGCATCGTTCGCTGACCCGCCCGTACGCCGACCTCGACTTCATTCTGGCCGACAAGCGCGCCCACCGCGCCGAGGCCCTGTTAGCCGAGATGGAATACGAACCGAACAAGACGTTCAACCTGCTCAACGGCGACCACCGGCTGCTGTTCTACGACGAGGCCAACGCGCGGCAGGTGGACATTTTCGTGGGCAGCTTCCACATGTGCCACCGCCTCCCCATCACGGAAGCGCGCCTCAAGGTCGAGCCGCTCACCCTGCCCCTGGCCGAGCTGCTGCTGACCAAGATGCAGATCGTGCAGTTGAACGAGAAAGACATGCGCGACCTGTGCGCGCTCCTGATTGACCACCCGTTTGGCGAAGGCGACGCCGAGATGTTCAATCTCGACTACATGGCTAAACTGTGCGCAGACGACTGGGGCCTGTGGAAGACCGTGACCCTGAGCGCGCAAAGAGTCCGCGACTTCTGCGACGCCTACGATCTGGAACCCGAGCACAAGCTCACTATCATCGAGCGGCTGGCGGTGCTGCGCACGGCGCTGGACGAAGCCCCCAAGGGCCTGAAGTGGAAAGCCCGTGATAAGATTGGCGAGCGAATGCAGTGGTACGAGCTGCCGGAGGAAGTGCAGCGGGGGTAGGCGCATATCGCGTATCGCGGTGCTGGAATCCGCCGATATGCGATAGGCGATACGCAATCGTCACTACAAGGAGACTCTTTATGCCTGCCGTTCGTTCGTTCGTCATCCCGACGGTCATGAAGCACGGCCTCGGGGCTATCCAAACGTTGGCCGACGAGGCCAAAGCCCTCGGGATGAAACGCCCTCTGATCGTCACCGATCCGGGCATCGTCAAGGCCGGTTTGCTCGAGCGCGCGACCGGGCCGCTCAAGGCTGCGAACATGGGATACGCAGTGTTCGACAAAGTCGCGCCCAACCCGCCCATCGCCACTGTGGACGAGGGCGCGGCGTTCCACGCCGGCGAGAAGTGCGACGGCATCATCGGCTTCGGTGGGGGGAGCGCGATGGACACCGCCAAGTCTATCGGCGTGGTCGCCGCCAACGGCGGCAGCATCCTGCAATACGAATGGGCCGATCCTCAGCCCATCAAGCATCGCATCCCGCCGACGATCTGCGTCCCTACCACCGCCGGAACCGGGAGCGAGGTGACGCTGTGGGCGGTGATCACCGACCCCAAGCGCCACATCAAGTTCAACGTCGGCGGCACGGCGGACATCGGCGCGTGGGTCGCGTTGATTGACCCCGAGTTGACGCTCGATCTTCCGCCCGCCGTCACCGCTGGAACCGGGATGGACGCGCTCGCCCACGCCGTCGAGTGCTACACCTGCGCGTACGCCCAGCCGCTCCCCGACTCGGTCGCGCTCAACGCGATGGAGTACATCGGGCAATATCTGCGCGTGGCGTTCGCGCAGGGGCACAACGTCGAGGCGCGCTACAAGATGAGCATGGCGGCGATGCTCGGCGCGCTGGCCTACGGAACCGAAAGCGCGGGCGCGGCGCACGCGATGAGCCAGTCGGCGGGCGGGGTGCACGACGTGCCGCACGGCGCGCTGACCGCGCGGGTGCTCGGCCCGGTGATGGAATACAACTTCAAGGGCGAGCCGCAGAAGTTCGCGCGCATCGCGCAGGCATTGGGCGAGGATATTCGCGGCCTCTCGGTATGGCAGGCGGCGGAGAAAGCGGTCGAGGCCGTCATGCGCCTGACCGAAGACGTGGAGATTCCGACGCTGCAAGAGTTGGGATTCAAAGAAGAAGAGATTCCGATGCTGGCTGAGATCGCGTTCAAAGACCCGCAGACCATCGGCAACCCGCGCGACTTGAGCCTGCCGAGCTACGTGAAGATTTATCAGCGGACGTTTGAGATCGGCAAGAAGTAGAGACGACCCGACGGGTCGTCTCTACGGGGGATTTCCTATGGCCTTCTCGCTGATTCGCAACGGGACATTGATTGACGGCAACGGCGGCACCCCCCTGCCCAATGCGGCGGTGCTGATCGAAGACAACTGCATCCGCGCGGTCGGCCCGGAGAACAGCCTGCCGCTACCCAACGCCAACCTGACGGAGATTAATGCCGGGGGCGGCTTCATGCTGCCCGGTTTCATTGACACGCACGTACACGTCACGCTCGAAGGTGTCAACATCGCGCGCGACATGGTGACGCCGTTCTCGCTCAAGTTCTACAACTCGGTTCAATTTATGCGCCGCACGGTCGAAGCCGGCATCACCAGCGTGCGCGACGCGGGCGGCGCAGACGCCGGGGTGAAGCAGGCGGTTGAGCAGGGACTCGTGCTTGGCCCGCGTATGCAGATCAGCATCACGCCCCTCACTATCACGGGCGGGCACGGCGACGGCTGGATGCTATCGGGCAACGAGTTCATGCTATTCCCGCCTTACCCCGGCAACCCCGATGGCCGCTGCAACGGCGGGGAAGAAGTGCGCAAAAAAGTGCGCGAGGTGCTGCGCGCCGGGGCCGAGGTCGTCAAGGTCCACGCGACCGGCGGCGTGCTCAGTCCGCGCGACCATCCCGAGTTTACGCAGTTTTCAGAGGAAGAATTGAGAGTGATGGTGCAGGAGGCCGCCTACCGCCGGGGCGTGAAGGTGATGGCGCACGCGCAGGGCGCGGAGGGGGTCAAGAACGCCATTCGGGCCGGTATCTACTCCATCGAGCACGGCATCTATCTGGACGACGAGGCGATTGAGTTGATGCTCAAGCACGGGACGTTTCTCGTGCCGACCCTGATCGCGCCCCTCGCAGTGCTGGAGGCCGGCGAAAAAGGCGGCATGCCCGATTACGGCGTTCGCAAAGCGCGCGAGGTCGTCGAAGCGCACGGCGACAGCATTGGCCGCGCGCACAAGGTCGGTGTGAAGATCGCGATGGGCACGGACGCCGGGGTGATGCCGCACGGCACCAACCTGCGCGAGCTGGGCCTCATGGTCAACATTGGGATGACGCCGATGGAGGCGATTGTGGCGACGACCAGAACCGCCGCCGAGTGCCTGGGCTGGCAGGATCGTGTGGGCACGCTTGAGCCAGGTAAGCTGGCCGACGTCGTCATCACCAGGAGTGATCCACTCAAAGACATTCGCTCGCTGGAGAACGTCGAGAATATCGCCGTCGTGATGAAGGACGGCCAGATCGTCATAGACCGGCGATGACTGCATTCGCGCGCGCCCTGCGCCGGGGCGGAACGGCGGCGCTGGCCCGGCTGGGCTGGACGCGCTCCAGTTATCTCCTGCTCAGCGCGTTCGTCGCCACGCTCTTTGTCATCATCGTGGTGTGGTGGCCGCTCGTCGTGGACTATTTCGCGACCGCCGACCCGGCGCGGCCCCTGTGGGTTCAACTCGACTGGCTGCTGCTCGGCGTCTTCGCGGCGATGTCGCTGCTCATCATGTCCGGGGCCGACCTCAAAGCCGATGCCCTCATCGTCGCCGTCGGGCTGGCGGGCGGGCTGGTCATCGAGAGCTGGGGCACGCAGACAAATTTGTGGACGTATTACCCCCTCGAACGCCCGCCGCTGTGG
>Ga0209109_10000024_pt1 | contig 52246 bp, 47 predicted proteins | sample Rifsed10ft2_FD_184004 | JGI IMG/M metagenome (GOLD analysis project Ga0209109, IMG submission 184004) | Soil microbial communities from Rifle, Colorado, USA - sediment 10ft 2 (version 2) | ecosystem: Environmental > Terrestrial > Deep subsurface > Rock core/Sediment | place: Rifle, Colorado... | reverse complement strand
GGAGTAGTCGGCTGCTCCCAACCCGGCGTTTCCGGATCCGAGATGGTTCATGATGTAGAACCTGCCTTCGGTGGGCCGGTAGATCGACACCGTGTCACGCCCATCGTTGTCGAAGTCTCCGGCCAGGGGTAGATCCCCCGGGTTGCCGAAGAAGAAGGAGATGTCGGCTATTCCTTGGGTGTTCGAATTCCTCAAGTAGACGTACCCGTCGGACCGTCGATACAACCCCGGGGTGTCCACCCCGTCACCGTTCCAATCCCCCATGAACCCGTAATCACCCGGATTCCCGAAAAAGATCTCGGTGGTGGATGCGGTAGCCGTGTGGTAACGCCATTTGCCGGTGGCGGGGTCGTGAAGCACGGCCCGGTCGGCGCCAGGTATGAAGGGGACGATGCCAGTGATGTCGTTCACGAAATGGGATCGGAGACCCAAGGCGATCCGAAACTGGTTGCCGGTGAAGGTCTTGGTCAAAGGTGAGCCCCCGGCCGATCCCTGGACCACGATCTTTTTGGGGCTGCCCGACTGAAAACGCTCGGTGACCACTGCCGACATCAGCGTCTGGAATCCGAGAGCGGCGGCGACGGTCGACTGGGGCATGGCGACCGACCAGGAGGTCGCTCCCGGGTCGGGCTTGGTTCGGAGATAGAGGTAGGGAGATCCTCCCCACTGATCCTCGTTGTTCTCGGTGGCGCCACCTGAGGAGGAGAAGTAGTACGCCTCAATTGCCCGGGAGACCCCGTCATCGGTATGGACGAGTGCCTGACCACTGGTGGCGTTGACCGCTGCCACCCACAGCGATCCCCAGTTCTGACTTCCCACCTCACTTTCCTTGGCCCAGCCCGTGTAGGCCTGATCGACTGTGGAGCTGAAGAGATGACAGGCGCACGAGTTCATCCGGGCTGCGTTGCCGGCCAAATTGCTGAAGAGCTTTGCTTTGTAGAGGGCATAGGTGCGGCCGGCGATGGCCTGGGCCTTGAGCGCTTCGGGGTGCCACGACGAGGGCATCTCGGCCAGGCCGTACAGGTATTGCTCGAGCGGCAGCTCGACCAGGAGATGGAAGGCTCCAGGATTGTTGGGGACCTGGACGAACACGATTTTCCCGCGGGCATAGGTTCGGTTCAGGGTCGACACGGTCACCCTGACATTGGGTTGGTCGGCCCAGGTGATCTCTCCACTACAGGGACTGAAGGGGGCGCCCTGCGGCCCCTCTCCGAAGTAGAACTGACACTGCCCAGGGGCGATGACCCGGAGCGACCAATCTTGGTCGGTCTGAGCGGGCCAGCCGACCGTTGATGGCTGGACTGGGCCGTTGAGGGCCTTGAAGTCGAAACGGGTCAGGCTTTGTCCGACACCGATACGGAGAGGCTCGGCGTGCCCGACCAACTCACCACTGCCCACGGTGCCGATGGTGGCGCCTGTGTAGAAATGCTGGAGGATCTGGAGGGTGTTGGAACCGCCGTCGGCCATGGCCTTGGCTCCCCATTGCGACATACCGATCCCATGACCCCAGCCGCCACCGGTGATCGTCACCTGGTTGTCGGCGGCCTGAGCCGGGGTCATCCCGGTGAGGACGACCAGCAACGCAGTGGCCGACAGCGCGATTCGCCTCTTGGTCCTGGTCAGCTTCATGGGCAGATCACTCGCCTCCCGCCTTGCCTTAGTTGCTTCGGCACGGGTGATTACCCCCTGAAGGTCAACGTCATTCTCCTCTGGTCCCGCACATAACGGTAACGGGGACCACGACCGACTGCGATTGGCGGCCACAACCAGCACCCGCCAACATCGTCACTCGTGCCCGACGACCTCGCCAATCTCGCCGACCCCGGCTTCATTCTGGTGGCCTGGGCCTCCGGGTTGGCCCTGGTCTCGGGTCTGGTGGCTCTGGCCCGGTTGGTCGGCCCCGGATTCACCTGGGTCACCGGATCGGTGGCCGCACTGGCGGGTCTGGGCGCGGCCTTCGGAGACGACACCTGGTGGGTCCGGCTGGCTCTTCTCCTCCTCGCGCTGGGGTTGATCTGGGCCCGCAATCGACAAGTGTCCGGGATATTTCAGGTGGCCGCCGGGGTGGCGTTGCTGATTCAGGCGATTCGCCTGGGAGCGTGGGCCCCGGCTCTGGCCGCGATGTTGGCGCTGGGCGGGGTCACGGGGGAGATGCTCCTGGGCCACTGGTACCTCGTCGACCCCAGACTGCCCCGTTGGGCCTTGAAGTCGCTCGCCATCGCGGCCATCGTGGGGCTGGGATTCGTCAGTGTGGTGATGGCCGCGGCCGGGCTCCCCTCCGGCGGGGCCACAGTTGCCTTCTGGGTGTTGATGTCAACCTCGGTTGTCCTCATGGGAGCGGTGTTCGCCTCGCTTCGCTATCCGGAGTACTCAGGTGTGATGGCGGCAACCGGTTTGTCATATTTGGCGGTGCTCACCAGTCTCGGAGGTGTTTTCCTAGGGGGAGCGCTGGTGGCGGGGCTCGGGCCTTTCGGAAACTGAAGAGGAGTGAATGTGGAGATCAAGACTGTCGCGCCGGATGTGGAACTGACCGGGGCCACTCTGATCGTCGGGGTGATGACCGACCGGGAACCAGCTCCGGGGAGCGGGGAGGTCATGGCCGGTGTCGACTCCGCCTTCCTCGACGTGGCCAAATTCGAGGGCAAGCCGGGTCAGGTTCTGGCTCTACCCCATGAGCATGCCGCCGCGTTGCTGTTGGCCGGAGTCGGCGACGAGGCCAGCTTCGATTCGGTTCGCTCCGCTGTCGGAAACGCCATCCGCGCAGTGAAGACCACCCGGGCCGTGACAACCCTCAACCAGGTCCCGATCGAGGGCGCCACCCGTGCCGTGGTCGAAGGGGCGATGCTCGGGGGCTATGAGTATCGGGAGTACAAGACCAACGGCGAGGCGGGGGCAGTGGTGACAGTCGAGTTGGTCGACGCTGAGGAGACGGAGATCAGGGACGCCGTGATCGGGGCCGAGGTCACCAACCTGGCGCGGGACTGGGTCAACACCCCGGCGTTGGACCTGGCGCCGGCGACCCTGGCGGCCCGGATCGCGGCCGCCGCCGAAGACGCCGCGGTCTCATGCCAGGTCTGGGATCCGGAGCAGATCAGAGAAGCGGCCCTGGGCGCCCTGCTCGGGGTGGCCGCGGGGTCGGAGCGGAGCCCGAGTCTGGTGGTGCTCGAATATCAGCCGGCAGAGCCGAAGGGCCATCTCGGGCTGGTCGGAAAAGGGATCACTTTCGACAGTGGGGGCCTCTCGATCAAGACCGCTCCGTTCATGGAGGAGATGAAGGACGACATGTCGGGTGCGGCCGCAGTGGCAGCAGCCACCATCGGGATCGCCCGTCTCGGGCTGCCGATTCGGGTCACCGCGGTCATGCCGTTGACCGACAATGCCGTGGGTGGCAATGCGACCCGCCCCGGTGACGTGCTCCGGCCGATGACCGGGCCGACCATCGAAGTGCTCAACACGGATGCGGAGGGTCGTCTTGTCCTGGCGGATGGCCTCGGTGTGGTGCGTCGCTACCAGCCGGATCTGATCGTGGACGTCGCAACTCTCACCGGCGCGGCTCGGGTCGCCCTCGGAGACGCCATTGCCGCAGTCTTTGGCTCAAACTCCGAAGTGGCGGCGAGGGTGCTCGCCGCCGCATCGCGGGCCGGGGAGCACTTCTGGGAGCTGCCGCTCTTCAAGGAGTATCGAAAGCAACTCGACTCCGATATCGCGGACATCAAGAACATCTCGGCGAGCCGCTATGGGGGCGCCATTGCGGCCGCCGTCTTCCTCGCCGAGTACGCAGGCGACGGCCCCTGGGCCCACCTCGACATCGCCGGGCCGGCCCGGGCCCGCGAGACAACGGGAGAGCAGGTCAAAGGGGCGTCCGGCTTCGGGGTGAGGACCCTTATCGAGCTGGCGAAAGGTATGGCGGAATCTGTCTAGAGCCGGGCCGGATACCTAGCATCCAGCATCGTGCGAAGCCGGTTCCTGATCTCGTCGAGCCTGACTGACCTCTCCGCTTATGCGGTGGCCGTAGCTCTCGCTTCCCAGATCGTTTATGGCACCTGGTTGCCCTGGAACTCGTTGCTGGGCGAGTTGGTCTTCCCAATGCTCGTGATCCCGGTGGCGGCCATGGTCATGATGGAGAGCGCCACCGCCAAGATGTCGGGGCACGGCGTGCCCCGGCCCACTTACGGGCGGATGTTCGCCATCTTCTTTGGGACCAGCGCCATCACCGCCCTGTTCCTGGTCTTGTTTCGAGAGGTCTACTACTCCCGTCGGTTCCTGATCCTGACCGCGGCGGGTTGGCTGGTCCTGGCCGCCGCCCATCGGATCGTGCGGCGGCGTCGTCCCTGGACCGAGCGGATCGGTCTGATCACGGGGGAGAAGCAACTTGCCGAAGATCTCGTTGCCTCGCCACACACTGAGGTGGTTTGGGTCCTCGACCCGACTTTTGATGGTCCCACCGAGTTGCCTGATCGCGATGTCACCTTGGCTGTCGACCTGCGGGCCGTCCTCTCCGAGCGGGTGGCCCAGTATCTCTCCTCCTGCGACGTCGCCGGCTACACGATCCGACCCTTTACCTCGATCTATGAGGAGCACACCGGACGCGTTCCCCTGGTCCATCTCGCTGAAGGTTGGGAGATATCGGCGCCGTTGTTGGCGGTTGCTCCCTGGCTGCCAGGCAAGCGAGTCTTCGACGCGGCCTTTTCGGCGATCACTGCTCCCCTTTGGCTGGCGCTCGGTCTTCTCGTGGGTGCATACGTGAAACTGGCCTCACCTGGGCCGGCGATCTTCAGACAGGAACGGGTGGGGCACGGTGGCCATTCATTCACGATCTTCAAGTTCCGGACGATGAACCTGGAGGCCGAGAAGGACGGCCCACAGTTTGCCAGCGAAGACGACCATCGTTTGATTGCCGGTGGGCGATTGTTGCGCAAGTCGCGTCTAGACGAAATCCCTCAGTTGTGGAACGTGCTCAAGGGGGAGATGAGCCTGGTTGGCCCGCGTGCCGAGCAGGTGTCGTTTGCCGAGACCTTTCGCCAGGAGATCCCCTTCTACGAGCATCGCCATCTGGTCCGTCCCGGGATCACCGGCTGGGCTCAGGTCAACTACAGGTATGCCGATGATCAAGCAGACACGATCGAGAAGCTGACCTATGACCTCTATTACGTCAAGCACATGTCCCCTGTGATGGACATCAGCGTGCTCTGGAAGAGCGTCTGGACGGTCCTCACCGGGGCCGGTGCCCGTTGAGTGACTTGGTGATCGAGGCAGAGCGCAGAGGGTTTCGGGCTCCCGGGACCACGTTCATGGTGGCCGGAGGCCTGATCGGTGCCGTTGGCGCCTATGCATTCCAGGTGTACGGGGCGCGGGCGTTGGGGGAGGAGGCGTTTGCCCCGATCAGCCTGCTCTGGACTGTCTTTTTCATCCTCGCAACGGTGCTCCTCATCCCCGTGGAGCAGTACGTGACCCGGGAGGTGGCCTCGGGTCGGAAAGCTGTCCCCTCGGATCTCAAGCCGGCAGCGGCGATGGCTGCGGTGGGATCCTTGGTGGGCGGCGGCTACGTGCTCCTGACCCTCGACCGCTTTTTCGAGGGGAGCTGGCACTACGCATTCCAGATCGTCCTGTTGATGGTCGGTTATGGCTTACTTGTTGTCGGAAAGGGAGTGCTCGCCGGCCGGCGAAGGTTTGCCAACGTGGGCTGGGTCTTGATCGTGGAGACAGTGGCCAGGTTGGTCGCCGGCATCGTGGCCATCCAGCTGGTGGCCTCGGCCGAATCCATGGGTTGGGCCATGGTGTTTGGCGGCTTCTCCGTTCTCGGCATGAGGTGGTGGCGTCATGACACCGGAACCACTCAGGCGGCGGCGGCGAAGCCTTCGGTATTTCTCGGCGGGTACGTGGGCGGCACCGCCTCCTCTCAGGTGCTCCTGGGCGGGGCCCCGATTGCGGTCGCGGCATTGGGTGCCGATCCGGCAATGGTGTCGGTCGTGTTCGTCACCTTCACCCTGTTCCGCGCCCCGCTCACGCTAATCCTTGCGCTCCAGGGCCGGGCGCTTCCTTACCTGACCGGGCTCGCCCACGCCCAAGATCGCCATCGGCTGGATCGAATCGCCCGGGCAGTGGTGGTCGGGGGAGCAGGCCTCGTGATCCTGGGAGGGCTGGTGGGATGGTTGGTAGGACCGGAAGTGGTCGCCCTGCTGTTCGGCGAGGCGTTTGCACCCTCATCGACGGTTGCCATGTTCGCCGCCGCCGGAATGATGGCCGCCGCGGCGTCCCAAATCGCCAGCCAAGTGTTGGTGGCCGAGGCGCGCACCTCTCGGCTCAGTGCGGCCTGGTTTGGTGGGCTGCTGATCGGCCTGGTGGCCTTACTGCTCCTCGGCGGCGAGGTGGACGTCCGAGTCGCGATCGCGTTCGCCATCGGTGAGGTGGTCGCCTTGATTCTGATGGCCGGGCTCGCCGTGCGGCGTTAGGCCCAGCCATCGGCTGTGGTCGGAGGCCAGACTCGGTGGGAAGCGCCATAGCAAGTTCTTGGGCACCTGGGGGACGTGATCGACGACCACCAAACCACCACTCTCGGCTTTGACCAACCCGGTGCGAATCAAGCTCGGAAGGTACCTGGGTAGCCGCACCCCCTCCCCCTTCTCGGCCGCCCGCACCAGGCGGAGCAGCTCGGCGACGGCGGCAGATCCGATGGCGGCTACCCAGAATCTGCGGACATAGGGGTCGGTTGGCCTGAATCTGGCCGAGGAGTGCTCGAGACGTACCGGGACCACGGGGCGCACCCGGGCGGTGGGTCGGACCGAAGCGCCCGAGAGCCCTGTGGCATGACGATGCGGAGGACGAGCATCTCGACCACTCCCGGGCGCTTCGGCTCTCATGCTTGTGTTCTACTGACCAACGTCAACTATCGTCAATAGTCGTAAGCGGAGGTCGCGAAAGAAAGTGATCCGTTGTCCGTCGTCCGTTCTCCGTCGTCCGTTCTCCGTAATCAGTAGCCCGACGTCATCCTTCGTCGGTTTGTTGGGTCTGGACACTCCGAATGAGGCGACTGATCGAGCGTTTGATCTTGCTGCATCGATCGAGAGCGGGGTGTCCTTCGGGGACGATCCGAAGGGAGACCGCCAACTCGAGCTGAACTTCGAGTTCAAACGCAGATCCCAGTGCTATCTCCAAGAAGCGCGCCAGATCGCGTGGACCCGACCGGGAGCAACCTTCGGCGATGTTCGAGCTCACTGAGACCGAGGCTCGCCGCATCTGCGCCACGAGTCCGAAGCGCTCGTCAGCCGGAAACAGGGAAGTGAGTTGATAGATCTCTGGGACCAGGTCGCGGCTCTCCTGCCACACCCGCAATGACCTGTAGTCCTGCACGACCCTTCAATTACACGACGACGCGCACCTCTAGAACCACCTCGAGCCGCGGATCACGGAATACGGATCACGGAATACGGATCACGGTGCCTACGGCGCCGCTGCCAGCTGGCCCACAAGGGCCACCAATTGCACCGTCCCCTCGACCGGGTCTCCCGGCGCCGGGGCGGTGGCGACTATTCGGTTGACCAGTGACGGGTCGGTGACATCGGTTTTCTGCTGGACCAGGCTCAACTTCACACCAGTTTCCAGTTCGAACTCCCGGATCACCACTAGCGCCTCCTCGACGGTCATCCCGATCAAGGTCGGCATCGTCCCCACCGGAGTCTCTCCCGTGGACACCCAGATGGTCAGCGTCGAGCCTTGCCGCACGGTGACACCGGGCTCGAGGTCCTGGTTGACCACGATGCCCACCGGCTCCAGCGAGCCGATCTCGACCACGACCATGTTGAGTTTGGCGTCGCGGAGTCGTAGTTTCGCTTCTTCTAGCTCGAGGCCGACCACCAATGGCACCTGGGTCGACGGCGGCACCAGGTATTTCTCGATGTTGGACGGTTCGGGAGGGAATTCGGTGATCGGGAGGTCCTGCATCACATAGCTCATGAACTCGGCCCAGATCGGCGCCGGCACCGAGCCACCAAAGACCCTCTTGTAACGCTGCCCGTTGATGGTCACATCGGTCAGCGGCACCTGCTGGGCCTCGAAGCCGACCCACACCGCGGTGCTGTACTCCGGGGTGTAGCCGACATACCAGGCGTCGAGATAGCTCTGATGAGTGCCTGTCTTCCCACCCTGAGGGCGGCCGATGTTCGCCGCGGTCCCTGTCCCGCTGGTGGGAACCTTGGACAGAGCGCGATGGGCGGCGGCGAAGATCGCCGGATCCGCGACCTGCGTCTGCTCCAACTCTTGTTCGTAGATGACCTGGCCTGAGCTGTCGACGATTCTGGAGATGATGTAGTCGTCGGCGTGGAGGCCATCGGTTGCGAAGTTGGAGTAGGCATTGGCCATCTCCAGAGTGCTGACTGCGGAGCTGCCCAGTACCAGCGAAAGCACCGGGTCCAGAGACGACTCGTCGATCCCCATTCGCCGTGCCGCATCGACGACGTTCTCCGGCCCGACCTCGAGCGAGAGTTGGGCGTAGACCGCGTTGATCGAGTTGTAGGTGGCCTGTTCAAGAGTGACGATCCCGTAGGAGCTGCCGGCGTTGTGGACGGTCCAGATGTTGGACCCGTTCGGGGAGCAGGGAAACGGGCACTGGATCCGGATCGGGCTCTCGCCGCTCCAGGTGTGCCCCATTGTGTAGCCCTGCTCCAAGGCGGCGACCAGGCCGAAGGGCTTGAAGGCCGAGCCCGGGTTCCGTCGACCCTGCACTGCGAGGTCGAACTGGGAGAACTCGAACGGGAGCCCGGAGGCCATCACCTTCACGGCGCCCGTGTAGTTGTCAACCATGGTCATCGCCCCGGTCGGGACACAGGAGTGGATCTCGGCATAGTTCGCCAGGAACTCGGCGCTCTCGGTGGGAAGGATCTGTTTACATGCGGCGAGGTTCTGCTCATAGGGAGGAAGCGGCAGCCAAGAGGCCAGTATCTCGTTGGCCTTCTTCTGCAAGGCGAGGTCGATAGTCGTGAAGACCTGAAGACCCCCACCCCCTTCGCAGGCGACATCGTCGGCCGGACAGCCGAACACCGCCTTCTTTCGCTCCTCCGGTGTCGAGCCCAGAAAGGCGAACTCGTCGTCGTTGAGGAGCTGGCGTTTGACCTCCGCCACCACGTGATCGGCTTCCCCGCGGCGAAGTGGGGCCTCGATCACTCCGAGCGGCTGGGTGATGGCGAGGTCGGCTTGGGCCGCGGTGAGCCAGCCTTCCTCCTCCATCTGGACGATGACGTCGTTACGTCTCTCGAGGGTGATCTCGGGTCGGCGCCGGGGGTTGTAAAGGGAGGGGTTGCGAACCAGGACGGCGAGAGTTGCTGCTTCGTGGATCTCCAGTCGATCCAGTTCCTTGCCATAGAACTCTTCAGCTGCAGTCTTGACCCCGTAGGCACCGGCTCCGAAGTAGACCGAGTTCATGTAGAACTCGAGGATCCGCTCCTTGGGGAACCGCCGTTCCACCTCTGCGGAGACGAAAGCCTCGTTGATCTTGCGCCGGATGCTCACCTCCGAGCCGACGAAGGCGTTCTTCACCACCTGCTGGGTGATGGTGGAGCCACCTCGCGTCGTGTCATAGATGAAGTTGTCGATCGCGGCGGACACGATGGCGGAGAAATCCACACCGGAATGCACGAAGAAGTCGGAGTCCTCGGCGGCGAGGATGGCGTAGACCAGGACCTGGGGGACCTCTTCGTAAGGGACGGGCTCGGAGTTGCGACCGTCGTGTAGCTCGGCGAGCACCTCGCCCGACTCGGCGTAGATCCGGCTAACCCGGCTCAGGTCGGGGAGGGTCAATTCCATGGAACGGGTGTCGGGCACCCAATCGTTCTTTATGCCCTCGAACGTCCCGTAAGCGGAGTTGGTGCCCAGAAACGCGAAAAGGCCGACCCATCCCGAGAGGAGGAGGGACATGGAGAGAAGCGTGGCGAGGGCGCCGAACCATCGGCCCCGTCGCTCCCGCGCCTCGATCTGGTGGATGAGAGCTTTCCTGGCCATACGGGGGGATTGGACGTCTCGGGTGTCGCGGAAGTTCCCGACCTACGATCCTTGGGAGATGTCAGGATACCCGCACTGTGGATGAAAGCCGGCGCACCACCAGCGACATCGAAATCGACGTGGTGTACAACCAGCCGGCCGACCCCGACAGAGTCGGGGTGCCCGGGGAGTACCCGTTCACCCGCGGCCCTCATCCCACGATGTACCGGGGGCGGCTTTGGACCATGCGCCAGTACGCCGGCTTCGGGACCGCGGAGCAGACCAATCAGCGCTTCCGGGACCTTCTCGACGCCGGCCAGACCGGTCTCAGTGTCGCCTTCGACCTCCCGACTCAGATGGGTCTCGACTCGGATCATGCGCTGGCGGCGGGTGAGGTCGGCAAGGTGGGGGTTGCCATCGACACCCTCGACGACATGCGTCGTCTCTTCGATGGCATCCCCATGGGCGAGGTGTCGACCTCGATGACGATCAACGCCACGGCACCGATCCTCCTCCTTCTTTATGAGTTGGTTGCCGAGGAGCAGGGCATTGCCCCTGCCGCATTGAGGGGAACGATCCAAAACGACATCCTCAAGGAATACGTGGCCCGGGGGACCTTCATCTACCCGCCCCGACCCTCGATGCGCCTCGTCACCGACATCCTCGAGTACGCCCGCTTGGAGATGCCCGGGTGGAACACGATTTCGATAAGCGGTTATCACATTCGAGAGGCCGGGGCCACCGCGGCCCAGGAGCTCGCCTTCACCATTGCCAATGGCCTCGCCTACGTCAGAGCAGCAATCGAGGCCGGGTTGAAGATCGACGAATTCGCTCCGAGACTCTCGTTCTTCTGGAACGGGCATAGCAACTTCTTTGAGGAGATCGCCAAATACCGGGCGGCGCGACGCGTCTGGGCCCGGCTGATGAAAGAGGTGATGGGAGCGTCCAACCCCGAATCGTGGGCCATGCGCTTTCACACTCAGACCGCCGGTTCGACCCTGACCGCGCAACAGCCGCTGAACAACGTGGTCCGAACCACACTTCAAGCGCTATCCGCGGTCCTGGGAGGGACCCAATCACTGCATACCAACTCCTACGACGAGGCCTTGGGGCTGCCGACCGATGAGTCGGCTCTGCTGGCACTGCGCACACAACAGGTGATTGCCTACGAGACCGGAGTCGCCGACACCGTGGACCCACTCGCAGGGTCTTACTTCGTCGAGTACCTCACGGATCAGCTTCAGGTGCAGGCGGAGGAACTCATCGATCGGATCGAAGAGCTTGGGGGTGCCGTCGCCGCCATCGAAGCCGGCTGGATGCAGGCTCAGATCGAGGAATCGGCTTATCGAGAGGCGCGACGCCAGTCGGAGGGGGGCTCGATCGTGGTGGGGGTTAACCGCTTTCAGGCCGTGGGAGATGGGGAGGTGCCGGTGCTCCAGATCGACCCGTCCCTGGAGGAGGCTCATCGGAGACGTTTGGAGCAGTGGAAGGCGGAACGAGATATCGCGGCCACCCAATCCGCCCTCGATGGGGTGGAAGCGAAGGCGAAGACGTCATCCAATCTCCTTCCCGTGATGAAGACCGCCTTGGCGTCGGGGGCAACACTGGGTGAGGTCTCAGATCGGCTGCGGACCGTGTTCGGGAGCCATCGCCCGGGCTGATTCGGCCGTCAATATCGACGGCGGTTACCGTCGCGCTCGACTCACATGCCAGACACCAGAACACACCTTGTGATCATTGGTGGCGGGCCCGCCGGGACCCAGGCTGCCACCACCGCCGCCTCCAAGGGCGCCAGGGTGACCCTTATCGAAAAGGACATCGTCGGGGGAGCGGCTCATCTTTGGGACTGCATCCCCTCCAAGACAATGGCGGCGAGTGCGCTTCGCCGCACATCGATTCGCAACGCAGCCAAGCTGGGGTTTGTCACCGAGTTGGGGCGGGTGGATCCCAAAGTGCTCGCCGAGCGAATCGATGTGATCACCGGTGATATCAATCGGAACTGGATGAAGCTCCTCGACTCCCAGGGCGTCTCGATCATCGAAGGCGCCGGACGCTTCGTCTCCGACCATGAGGTGGTGGTCGCCACTTCAGCCGGGGAGCGTCGAATCGCCTTTGACAAGGCATTGGTCTCGACTGGCTCGGCCCCTCGGGTCCCAGAGTGGGCTCCGGTCGACGGCAAGCGGTTTCTCACCACCCGTGACAGCTATTTCCTCGATGAGGTGCCCGAGCACATCGTGGTCATCGGGTCGGGGGTCACCGGGGTCGAGTTCACTCATATATTCGAGAGCCTGGGGGCCCAGGTCAGCCTGGTGGTTTCCCGCCAACAAATCCTGCCCCATCGCGACGCGGAGGTCGCTGCGGTCCTGGAAGAGGACTTCATGGAGCGCGGCGTGCGGCTCGTCATCGGAGCAAGGGCGGAGAGTGTCGAGGTCTCTGATGACGGGGTGTCGGTGACCTGTGACGACGGCCGGGTGATACGGGGCTCACACGCCCTGCTGGCGGTCGGCTCCTACCCGCTGAGCGAGGGCCTCGATCTCGAGGCGGCCGGCATCGAGGATGACGACGGCTACATAACTGTCGACGATTATCAGCGGAGCTCGGTCCCACATATCTACGCGGCCGGCGACGTCACCGGTCAAATGCTGCTGAGCTCGGTGGCGGCGATGCAGGGGCGCAAGATCGCCCGACACGCCCTGGATCTCCCGGTGACCCCTCTCGACTATTCGAAAGTGGCGGAGGCGATCTTCACCGAGCCCGAGATCGCATCGGTGGGTCTCGTCGACGTGGAGGCAGCTGCCGAGGGCCGCAAGGTGCGGACTATGAAGGTGCCGTTCGCGGCGAATGCCCGATCGGTCCTCCAACATGTGACACGGGGTTTCGTGAAGTTGACCTCAGACCCGGCCACCGGGGTGGTGCTCGGGGGCACCATCGTCGGTCATCGAGCGTCCGAGCTGATCGGGATCGTCGCCCTCGCAGTCCAGGCCAGGGTCACGGCCGAGACGCTGGTGGAAACCCTCATGGTGCACCCGTCGATGACAGAAGCAATCTCTGATGCCGCTGAATAGTTGTGGCCGACTTTGCCCCGTTTAGGGATGCCCCCTCCCCGCCTTCGGCAGGACTCCCCCCAACGTCGCTTCGCTCCTGGGGGGAGAAACGGCTACCTAACGATGGCGATCACCTGACCGGCGCTGACCGTGTCGCCGGACTCGACCCGTAAGTCGACCACCTCGCCGGCGTTGGGGGTCGTCACCTCGTTTTCCATCTTCATCGCCTCGAGCACACATATCGCATCGCCGGCCTTGACCGAAGCTCCCGCTTTCACGTGGACCTTGACGATGGTGCCTTGCATCGGTGCCGTCAGCACACCGTCGGAGGCGCTGCTCGGGCTTGGATGCGAAAGCCGCGGTGGACGTCTCCGAATGACGCCCCCGGGTGCGACCGGTTCCGGCGCCCAATAGGACACGGTGAAGCGGCGGCCACTCACTTCGACGGTGATGTCACGTTTGGCCAACTCCTCGTCCTCGGGGAGCACAGGCGGGGCATCAGGGGAGCTCGGGTCGAGGGTCACCGATTCCTCCAACCACCTGGTGTGATGCTCGCCCTTCATGAAGTCGGGGTGGTCGAGCACTGCAAGATGGGCGGGGATGGTGGTGGAAACCCCGCGCACTTTGAACTCCTGGAGTGCTCGTCGTCCCCGACTTATGGCGCCGGCCCGGTTCGGGCCCCAGACCACGAGCTTGGCCATGAGGTTGTCGTAGTACTGGGACACGGTCGTACCCTGCCGAACCCAGGAGTCCACCCTGACTCCGGGGCCTGCCGGTTCCTGCCACTCCACCACTTGACCAGGGGTCGGCAGGTAATTGTTGAACGGGTCCTCGGCATTGATCCGAAACTCGATCGCGTGACCGCGGGATTCCACCTCATCGATGGTCAGGGCCTCACCCCTTGCGATTCGAAGCTGGTACTCGACGAGGTCGAGGCCGGTGACCATCTCGGTCACCGTGTGCTCGACCTGGAGCCGGGTGTTCATCTCCAAGAAGTAGAAGCCGCCGTCTTGATCGACGAGGAACTCAACGGTTCCGGCGTTGACGTAACCGCAAGAGCGGGCCGCAGCCAGTGAAGCCTTGGCCAGTGCTCGGCGTAGTTTGAGGGTCATACCGGGTGAGGGGGTTTCCTCGATGAGCTTTTGATGACGTCTCTGGACCGAACAGTCCCGCTCTCCAACGTAGATGCCCTTGCCGTGGCTGTCGAAGAGGATCTGGGCTTCGACATGGCGTGGCCGCTCGATGTATTTCTCGACGTAGACCTCAGGGTTCCCGAAATATGCGTCTGCCTCGCGGCGGGCACCTTCGAATGCATCGGCTAGGTCTTCCCGACCTCGTGCCACCCGTAGACCCTTGCCGCCGCCTCCGTGGGCGGCCTTGATCGCGACCGGATAGCCGAAACGATCGGCGATTGCCTCCACCTCGTCCACCGAGGCCACGGGCTCGGTGATCCCGGGAACTGTGGGCACCCCGGATTTCTCGGCGTTGCGGCGGGATGTGATCTTGTCGCCCATGCCCCGGATGGCGTCCGGCGGGGGGCCGACCCAGATGATCCCTGCTTCCTGCACAGCTTTGGCGAACCCGGGATTCTCTGACAGAAACCCGTACCCGGGGTGAATCGCCTCAGCTCCCGACTCGTGCGCGACCTGGAGGATCCGCGACTGGTTCAAGTAGCTCTCCGCAGCCGGGGCCGGGCCCGCATTCCAGGCCTCATCGGCCATATCGACATGAAGGGCGTCACGATCCAACTCGCTGTAGAGGGCGATGGTGCGGATCCCCATCTCCCGTGCGGTGCGGATCACACGCACCGCGATCTCGCCCCGATTGGCGATGAGAAGACTCTTCATCGGGATCGCAGCCCGTAATTGAGACCGTCAGGTCCGGATTTGAACCCTGTGTGTCTCAATTACGGATACCGGTCCTCGATGACAGACCCCTGGTTGGTCACAGAGGACCGTTCCCATGCTTCTTCGGGGGAAGCTTCTCGCGCTTGGTTCGGAGCACTTCGAGGGCCCTGATCAACTTGTATCGGGTCTCCCTGGGCTCGATCACCTCATCGACAAGACCCAGCTCGGCGGCAACATAGGGGTTGTTGAACTTGTCCTCGTAGTCGGCGATGAGCTCGGCTCGTCGCGTTTCTCCGTCATCCTGGCTGAGCTCGCGGCGGTGGATGATGTTGACCGCTCCCTGGGCGCCCATCACTGCAATCTCGGCGGAGGGCCACGCAAACACGAGATCAGCGCGTATACCACGGGCGTTCATGACGAGATAGGCGCCGCCATAAGCCTTACGGGTGATGACCGTCAGCCGGGGCACCGTCGCCTCGCAATAGGCATAGAGCAACTTCGCCCCGTGACGGATGATCCCGTTGTGCTCCTGGTCGACTCCGGGTAGGAAGCCTGGCACGTCGACGAAGGTGACGATCGGGATGTTGAACGCATCGCAGAAGCGGACGAAGCGGGCCGCCTTCTCGGAGGCGGTGATGTCCAATGTGCCTGCGAGAAACGCCGGCTGGTTGGCGACGACACCAACCGTGTGCCCGTCGAGGCGTCCGAAGCCAATGACGATGTTCTTGGCCCAGTGCTCGTGTACCTCGAAGAACTCGTGACCGTCCAAGACGATTTCGAGGACCTGGATGATGTCATACGGCTGACTGGGCGAATCGGGGATGATCGAGTCGAGCTCATCGTCGATCCGATCCGGTCGGTCGGTCGGGGAGAAGAACGGCGGCAGTTCCATGTTGTTGCGGGGGAGAAACGACATGAGGTAGCGAACCGCTTCGAGAGCGTCCTGTCCGGTCGGATAGACGAAATGGGTGACCCCGGATTTGGAGGCGTGGGTGAGTGCTCCGCCCAACTCCTCCATGGTCACCTCCTCGCCGGTGACGGCTTTGATCACGTCGGGGCCGGTGATGAACATGTGACTGGTTTGGTCGACCTGAATGACGAAGTCGGTGAGCGCCGGGGAGTACACGGCTCCTCCCGCACAGGGGCCCATGATCACTGAGATCTGAGGGATCACCCCCGAAGCCCTGACATTGCGCTCGAAGATCCGGCCGTAGCCGTCGAGCGAGGAGATGCCCTCTTGGATCCTGGCGCCACCGGAGTCCTTGAGACCGATAACCGGGGTTCCGGTGTCGAGGGCCATATCCAGGATCTTGCAGATCTTGTCGGCCACGACTTTGCTGAGACTCCCGCCGAACACGGTGAAGTCCTCAGCGAATACGAAGATGGGCCGACCATCGATGGTCCCGTGACCAGTGACCACCGCATCGCCGAGGGGCCTCTTTTCTTCGACCCCGAAGCCCGAGGATTGATGTTTGACGAACTGGTCGATCTCCTGGAACGAGCCCTTGTCGAGGAGAGTCTCCAGCCGCTCTCGTGCCGTGAGCTTGCCCTGCTCGTGTTGGCGCGCGACCGCCCGTTGGCTTCCCGCGTGCAGTGCCTCCTCGCGGAGCTCCCTCAGTTTCTCGATCCGCGCCTCGGTGCCCAAGCTCTCTCCGTAACCTCACACTTCGACTCGTCGGAGGACGATTTGGCTACACCCTATTGGCAGTTGCGCCGGGACGAAGTCCCTTCCACCCAGGACGTGGCACGCTCGCAGCTCGAGACCATCCCCGTGGTGGTGTTGGCCGCCGGTCAAACCGCCGGGCGGGGCCGTTCCGGGGCCGAGTGGATCACCGCGCCTCGTGCCGTCGCTGCGTCGACGGCGTTCAGGGCGAGACCCGGTGAGGACCGTCCAGTTTCCTTGATGGCAGGGGTCGCCGCGAGGAGGGCCCTCGGCCCGACGGTCGGCCTGAAGTGGCCGAACGACCTGGAGATCAGCGAGGCCAAGATCGGAGGCATCCTCGTTGAGCAGAGTGACGGGGTCGTGGTGGTCGGGTGGGGAGTGAATCTGTGGTGGCCGCATCCTCCGGATGGGGTTGGCGCCTATCTGGACGAGGACCCCGGCCCGCAGCGACACGCCGAGATCGGCGCACTTTGGGCGGCGGAGCTTCTCAGCTTGCTGCGGACCGAAGGATGGCCCATCGATGAGTACCGCCAGGCTTGCGTGACGCTGGGTCGCGACATTGCATGGGAGCCTGAGGGGTCGGGGAAGGCGGTGGACGTTTCGGGGTCCGGAGCCTTGGTGATCGATGACGGCGCCGGTCGGCGCGAGATCCATTCCGGTGTGGTCCGTCACATCCGGGTTTAGCCGAGCACCTCTTCGATGCCGGGCGGAAGGGTGTCTCTGAGGAATCCGAGGATCCGACCGATGGCATCCTCGGCTGCCGAGGCGTTGTATTCGGGGGCGTCGACGTCCAGGAACTGGTGACCGGCCTGTGGGTACAGCAGCCACTGACCGTGCTGGTTTCTGTTCTGCGCCTCATCGACTGTGCTGGCGTCGACGAGCTCGTCGTCTGCTCCGTACAGGCCGAGGACGGGTATCGGAAGGTGCTCGAGATAGTCGGCGACCTGGTACTCGCGATCCTCGTCACCGGTGAGGGGCGTATACGCCAGCACCAGGGACCTGACCCAAGGCCTGGTCGCCGCGGAGATCAGGGCAAAGCGACCTCCGACGTCGACCCCCAGCAGGCCGACTTCATCGCTGACCGCCCATTCCAGGTCGTCAGACGCCACGTAGGCGTGCAACTCGTCGAGATCTGCGATAGCCCGGGAGTCGGCGAGGAGGTTGTAGCTGTCCAGCGGATCGCCGGAATGGCGATAGAAATCGAGGGAGATAGCCAGGATCCCGGTTCTGGCCAAACGTCGACAACAGTCCTTTTCGAAGCTGCCCAAGCCGTCGAGACCGGGGAGCACGAACGTGACGGGGAACTTCCCGGCCACATCAGGCCGGGCCAGGTATCCCGTGCGATGCGAGGTCCCCACGGGGATCGGGGACCGCCCATACATGATCGGATAGGTGCCCTCGTGGGCCAGAACGGCCATCAATCAACGTTAACCGGTCACCCACGGGCTTCCTCAGGTCTTCGGGTAAACGCGGAACCAGGGCTAGCCTGCGCGTCGTCCTAATCAGACGATGTCCTCCTCTTCAACCACACCTGTTTCTCGTCGCGGGCTTCCCCGATGGCTCAAGGTCATGATCCTGGCCTTGCTCGTGGCAGCCAACCTGGTCGCGCTCGGGCTCTTCTGGGCGCTGAGCACCGGTCAGAACCTGCTCAGCGGAGCCGACACCAACGAGGAGGTCGTCGAAGCCCTCACCAAGCCCACCGGCGATGCCCTGACCTTCCTCGTCGTTGGAAGTGATTCCCGGGAAGGGCTCGAAGACCTCGAGTATTTCGGAGACTTCGAAGGTGAGCGCGGCGATGTGGTGATGCTGGTCCGGGTCGATCCGTCGGACGGCAAGGCAAGGATGCTGAGCATCCCCCGGGACCTCTGGGTCGACATCCCAGGTCACGGTGAGGGCAAGATCAACGCTGCCTACTCGTACGGCGGGCCCAGCCTCATGGTGAGGACCATTCAGGAAAACCTCGGCATCGAGGTGAACCACTACGTGGAGATCGGGTTCGTCGGGTTCCAGGAGATGGTGGACGAATTGGGTGGGATTCACATCTCGTTCCCCAACGCCGCCCGGGATCGTTCTTCCGGCCTCGACGTGGAGGCTGGAACCGAGGTTTTGGATGGGGAAATGGCACTTGCCTATGCCCGGTCCCGCAAATACCAGGAGTATCAGGACGGATCGTGGGTGAGTGTCGACGCCAATGACATCGGGCGCACCGAACGCCAGCAGGAAGTGGTGAGGGCGATTCTCTCTGAGTTGAAATCTCCGGCGTCGGTGGTAGACGCCGGCGAGGTGTCCTCAGCCCTGGCCAGACACATGACCATCGACGCCACTTTGGCTTCGTCTTCGATTGCCGAACTTGCCTGGGACTTTCGAAGCCTGCTCACCGGAGGGATCGAAGGCAGCACCCTTCCGGTCGATGGAGCCACCAGGGGTGGTGCCTCGGTGGTCCTGGCGAGAGAGCCAGAGGCCACGCAGATGATCGCCGATTTCGTGGCAGGAAGCGCGATCGCGGCTCAACAGCCGCTCCGGGTCCAGGTTCTGAACGGCAACGGGGTCGTTGGTGCCGCCGGCAAGATGTCAGAGACACTGCAGGCGAGCGGATTCAGAGTCGAGTCGGTCGGCAACGCAGCCAACCGCGACTATGAGCTGACCACGATCTTGGTTCCAGCCGGTAGCGCCAACGGAGGATTGATCGTTTCCGAGCTTGGTTTTGGTGTAGTCGAGTTTGGCGATGTCGATAACGGGTATGACGCCGTTGTCATCGTCGGCTCCGACGCACCTTGAATCCCGGTGGCAGACGGTTCGGGGGACGAGACGGCAGCCCGCTCGTAGACTGAGGTTTCGTATGGATGTAGCGATCATCGGCGCCGGGTATGTGGGTTTGGTGACCGGAGCCGGGCTCGCCCACCTGGGCCACCGGGTACGAGTCGGCGAGGCCGATCCCCAACGGGTGGAGCGACTGCAGAGTGGGGTCGTCCCGATCTTCGAAGACGGGTTGCCCGCGCTGTTGGCGAGCGCCAGGGAACGGGGGTTGATCAGCTTTCACACATCGAACAAGGATGCCGTTGCCGGCAGCCGGTTTGTTTTTCTCTGCCTCCCCACACCCGAAGCCGAAGACGGGCGCGCTGATCTTCGATACATCCACGCGGTCATCGACGAGCTGGCCAACGAGGTCGACCCAGAGGTGATCTTCGTCGTCAAGTCGACGGTTCCCCCGGGAACGGTGGCAGGTCTTCGCAAGAGACTCGCCGATGTCGGCAGCCAGGCTCGGATCATTTCCCATCCCGAGTTCCTGCGGGAGGGCCGGGCGGTCGTTGACTTCCTCGAGCCCGACCGGATCGTCATCGGTGCCTGGGAGGAGGAAGATGCGGATGCAGTGGCCGCCCTCTACGAGGGCGTCAACACCCGCGTCGTCACGACCGATCCGACGTCAGCCGAGATGATCAAGTACGCCAACAACGCCTACCTGGCGACACGGCTCACCTTTGTCAACACGCTGGCCAACGTTTGCGAGGCCGTGGGTGCGGACATCCTCGACGTGGTCGAGGGCATCGGTCTCGATCATCGAATTGGCCCTCACTTCCTCCAGCCCGGCCCCGGGTATGGGGGCTCCTGCTTCCCCAAGGACACCTCTGCCCTGATCGCAGTGGCCGGGGACGCCGGGTACGACTTCGAGCTGCTGCGGGCCGTAATCGAGGCAGACGAGGAACAGCGGCGACGGGTGGCCGAGAAGGTGCGACAAGCAGCAGGAGGAGGTCTCCACGGGCGCCGGATCGCGATGTGGGGGGTGGCCTTCAAGGCCGGAACCGACGACCTGAGGGAATCGCCGGCAGTGCGCATCGCCGCCCTCCTCGAAGCCGACGGAGCCGAGGTGTTTGCCTACGATCCCGAAGCTTCCACGGAACTGCTGACGATGGTCCCTGATCCACTGACAGCGGTGACGGATGCCGATGTTCTCCTGGTTGCCACCGAGTGGCCGGAGTTCACTACTGTCGATCTCGCCGAAGTCGCACGTGTCATGCGCGGGCACCGGGTTGTGGACGCACGCAACCTGCTTGATCCGAAGGCGGTTCGAGCCGTGGGACTCGACTATTGGGGTTTGGGAAGGCCCGGAGCCTGAGGGCTCCGGCCCGTTTTCCGTCTTCCGTTCTCCGTATTCCGTCAGAACCCCGAAGCCATCACGGATCACGAATCACGGATCAACGGAACAGATCCTCACTCGCAGGCCTAACCAGGTCCCGGCCTCTCCCGTCACCCCGGGGCCCGCTGTACCCACGAATCAAGGCAGCCGGTATCCCCTCCGCCTTGCCCATGACGAGATCGGCGGCGGCGGCCAACTCGTCGGCTACTGCGACCTCGGTGACTTCGAGCTCATGGCCCGTCCAGTCCCTCGTCCCTCTCAAGTCGAGGATCGCCTCGAGTCCGGAGACGCCGATCGCGACGTCTGTCAGTCCCTTGCGCCACGGTCGGCCGAACGTGTCCGAGATGATGACCGGTAGGTCGACCGAGAAATGCCGCTCCAATCTGGTCCGGATGCGGTGGGCCGACCGATCGGGGTCCTCGGGGAGGAGCACCAAGGTGCCCGGCTCGGTGTTGGACCGGTCGATGCCGGCATTGGCACAGATGAACCCGTGCCTGGTCTCGGCGATGATCAGGTCTCCACGACGACGAACGATCGAGACCGCCTCTGACTCGATCAGGCGCCGGCGAAACTCCTCCGCGTCGCCTTCGATCCGAACGACGGCCCCTTCCGCTTTGGACACGATCTTGTGGGTGATCACGATTACGTCACCCGGGTTTGGCGCCAGGGGCTCGAGGGCCACGGCTACCAACGACGCCAGGTCGTCTCCGGGGGCCACGATCCCGATCCCGGTCACTGGGATGATCTGGAGGTTCACAGCCCGAGTATGACTCGACCCAATCGGGCCGCCGTCGCCGGATCCCCGAACCGGGTGTCTTCGACAACCACTTCGGTATTGTCGATTACGGCTGCATCAGCCGCATCCGACGTGTCGACGACCAGAGTGTCGGCCAGCCCCTCATAAGCCATTGCCACCCCTCTGTTGCCCGGATCGAGCCCTAGCGAAGCGAGAACACGATCGGCGGGGCCCTTGAGTGCCCTGCCCCCGAACAAGGGGCTGATCGCGATGACCCGAGGGTGGCGAGCCACCGCCTCGCGGATGCCGGGAACGGCGAGGATGGGCCAGATGGAGAGGGGCGGGTTGGAAGGGGCGATGACCACGACGTCGGAGGCTTTGATGATGTCGAGTGCACCGGGGGCGGGACGAGACTCGTTGGCGCCGCGAAACCGAAGCTCGATCACTTCGTCGCGGTGCTCTCTATGCACGAAGTACTCCTGGAACGAGAGCCAATCACCTGATGCGACCTTGACCTCGGTCCGAAGCATGTCGTCGGTCGCGGGGAGGATCATCGGGACGATGTCGAATCGCTGTCGGATGGTGTCTGTGACCTCGGAGAGCAAGTGCCCGGCACCGAGTCGGGCGCTCCGGTAGAGGTTCAGGGCGAGGTCGAGGTCTCCGAGTCGGAATCGGTTGTCCAACCCGAGTCGGCCCAGTTCGTCGTTGGCTGTGAAGGTGTCTCCCCTGCGGCCCCACCCCGCCGGCCCCTCGACACCGGCGAGGGTGTAGATCACGGTGTCGAGGTCCGGTGACACCGTCAATCCGTGGATCAGGTCGTCGTCGCCGACGTTGACGATCAGGGTGAGATCTAGTTCTTCGATAGAGGCGAGGCCCCTCCCGAGTCGGGCACCTCCGACCCCGCCTGAGAGCTCCACCACCTTCACGGACCGCCCCCGATATTGCTCAGCGCCGCGACCCGGTTCACAATGTCCTTCCGCATGACCAATGCCTCGACTCCGCTTGTCGTGGAGGAATCAACAAACCAAGCGCCTTCGAGCACGCCCAAGGTCAAGGTTGTGGTCACCCTGGTCGAAGGCGCGGATCTGGAAGCAGCACTTGCCACTGTCGAACGCCAAGTGTATGGCTCGGTCGAAGAGGTCGTGGTCGTCGGTGACCCGGTGGTCGAGTCGCCAGAGGGCGATGGACGGTCACTCACGCTCGAGGATGCCATCGCTTCGACCGCTCACGACGTGGACTACCTGTGGATCCTCCACTCCGACGCTCGTCCCCGACCCGACGCCCTGGCTGCGCTGGTGTCGGAGGTGGAGCGTAACGAAGCCTCTCTTGGAGGTTCCAAGCTCCTCGTGGCGGGCACCCGGGACGAACTGGAATCGATAGGAAGCGCCACCGACGTCTTTGGCGAGCCCTTCTCGGGTCTGGACGAGGGTGAGATCGATCTCCAGCAATACGATGTCGTCCGCGAGGTGGCGTTCGTGTCCTCGGTTTCGATGTTGGTGCGTCGCGATCTCGCGCAGGGCCTGGGAGGTCTCGATGACCTTCTGCGGCCCGGGGCGGCCGGTCTCGATTTCTCTCAGAGGGTCAGGCTCTCAGGTGGCCGCGTGATCACCGTGCCGTCCTCCGAGGTTTATCACCAGGGTCGTTGTGGGCAGGCTGGTCGGGGGTGGCGGGAGCAGGCCGGGCGCCTGCGAGCAATGCTCAAGGCCTATCGACTGATCACTCTCGCATGGGTGGTCCCCTTCCTCCTCTTCGTGGGGCTTGTCGACTCGTTGTTCAATCTGGTGCTCCTCCGTTGGAGGCCTGCCGCCCGCCACGCAGCCTCGTGGGGATGGAATCTCGCCCACTTGCCTTCGACCATCACCGCACGTCGCAGGTTCAAACCGGTGCGAGCCTTCGGTGACGAAGAGCTCTTTCGCTTCCAAGCGCGGGGCTCGGTGCGCATTCGTGATCTCGGAGCCGAGATCACCGACCGATTGTTGACCATGTTCGACTCCGACAAGGCGTTGGCGCGGGGGACGCGCCGTGTCTGGTCGAGCCCGGGGATCTGGGGCGCCCTGATCGCGGTCGCAGTGGTGGTGTTGGCCGCCCGCTCCTTCTTCTTCACCGCCGTTCCCAACATCGGCTCGAGTTTCGAGTTCGAGCCGCCCTCCGTGGCCCTGTCCCGGTTCTTTGGGGGGTGGAATGACTCCGGGCTCGGGGCTCCGGCCCCGGTGCATCCCTCCACAGGGGTCACCGGGCTGGGCTCGTCTCTCTGGTTTGGGGCAGAAGGCGCGGCCCGAACGTTGATGACAATCGGCGCCGCGATCCTTGCGGTGTCGGGAATGGGTCGGCTCGCAGGACGCCTCGGATTGACGGGCCCGGGTCGTTATTTGTCCGGCCTGGTCCTTCTCGCAGGACCGGGCACGGCTGTCGCCTTGGGTGCCGGTTCATGGTTGGCCCTCGGAGCAGCCTCGGTTCTTCCCTGGGCGGTCCGTTCGATCTTCGTCAACCCGTCCCACCCCGAGGAAAAGAGGTTGACGCGTTACGCCTGGGTGGTCGCCTGGTCTTTGCTTCTGGCGGCGATGTCACCTGTTCTGGCACTGATCCCATTGGCAACCGGCCTCTTGATGCGCGCGTTCGGCGCTGCGAGATCCCACATCTGGCTCGGGTTTGCGGGTTTGGTAGGCCTTGTCGTCGCCGTGCCCTTCCTGCTCGCCGACTCGGGCTGGCTCATCGAAACCGATCGTCGCCTCGGTCTGGAGGTCGCTGAGCTATGGCCCATCTTGTTGACCCTGGCAGTCCTCCCACTTGTGTTCGACGAGGAGAGGGTCGGGCGGATCGCCCTGGTTGGAGCGACCCTCAGCCTCACCAGCCTGGTGGTGGTGCGTTTTCCCGCTGGTGGGCCGGGAGTCGAAGAGGCTCTGCTGATAACCGCCTCGTTCGGGACCGCACTCGTGGTGGCTTCGGCCCTGGATCGTCTGTCTTTGGAGCCGCGGCGAGTGCTTGCAGCTGTGGCCGCGGTGGCGATCCTCCTGCTGTCCGTGGGCTCGATGGCCGGAGGCCGGCTCGGCCTTCCTGCGGGAGATCTGAACCAGCGGTATGGCTTTGCCGAGACGTTGGCTGGAGAGGGTGGCCCTGGTCGTATCCTCCTCCTGTCGCTGGATCGCGAGTCAATCCCCGGTGAGGCCCGACCCGGGCCCGGTATCTGGTATCGACTCTTTGACGGCTCAGGCATGACGCAGGAGGAGGTCTGGCTCCCCGACCCACTCCCCGGCGACGACCAACTCGACGAGGCGATCCAGATGCTCGCCTCGGGGTCCGACCTTCGTCCGGGTGACACCCTGGCCGGGTTCGCCGTTGATTGGGTCGTTGTCGAGGGCCCGGAGTCGTACATCGACGAAGTGCTCGCGGTCCAGCTCGACCTCGTGCCGACACCGCTCGATCCCGAGGCGCGGGTTTACGAGAACCCGAGTGCGGTGCCGATGGCCGCGGTTGAAGGCTCGGTCTGGACCAGGGACGGCGCCGGTTTTGCAGGGGACACGACCCCGAACCGGGTGCTTCTCTCCGTCAACGGCGACCGACGATGGTTTCCAGAACCTGAGACCGCGGATTGGGCAGTCTCTGTGGCGGGCGATGACGGGGCCGCCAGTTACCAACCCGACACGGTCGCCCTATTGATTTCCGTGGCGTCGGTCGGTCTATTCGCTCTGGCAGTTGGCGCGATCGTGGTGGGAAGGGCACGACGTTGAGAAGCTGGCTTCGGGTGTTCCTAGTGGTTGTCCTTGCAGCCGGAGCCCTTGCTGTTCCGGCGCTCGACCCGCCCCAGCCAGCCCCAGCGGCCGCGGTTGACGCGCCGGCGATGGCGGTCTGCGCGTTCGAGGAGGGAAGCGGGCGGTCATCCATCATCGGCGTCGTCTCTACGGTGGACGGAGCAGGTGTTCTCACCGCATTCGCGGCCGGCTCTGCCGTCGGAAGCCTCGACTTCGAGACCGGTGAATCCGGAGCATGGTCCGTCCCCGTTGCCGACGTCGCTGCGGTAGGCGTCGGGGGAGCACTCCTCGAGTTCCCGGCCGCCTCCTCGGCAACGGCCTCGGTCGTGGTCGGCGCTGATTCCCTGTCCATCGACACCTGTCCGGCCGAAGCCGGCGGAGAGTTGATCCTCGGAGGTGGTTCGACCTTGAGTGACCAACGCTTCGAAGTCCAGCTGATGAATCCTTACGCCGGACAGGCGATTCTGAATCTCACCGTTCAGTCGGATGGAGGTTTGGAGTCGAACACCGCGTTGGATTCCGTCATCGTTCCGGCCCGGTCCACGGTTCTGGTCGACCTCGCAGAGATCCTTCCCGGTCGAGAATGGATGACGGTCGCGATCGCGGTCGAAATCGGGGGGGTTCTAGCCGGGGGCCGTTTTGGCATCGGAACCGACAATGCGATCTGGGATGCGGTCGCACCTGCTCAGGAGTGGTTCATCCCGGTTTCTCATGGTCTCGAATCGAGACAGGTCGTGGTCGCCGCCGGTGAAGCCGAGGTCGAGTACCAGGTCGACTTTTACGGGCCTGAAGGTTTAGTCGAGGGCTTCGAAACCGGCGTCATACCGGGTCGGGGCCAGGCGGTGGTAGATATTGGGGGGGTTACACCCATCGCTTCGGCCATTCGGGTGGTGACCACGGGCCCGGTCGGCGCGTTTCTGCGCGTCACCAGCGAAACGGGGGTGGCGATGACATCCGGTTCGACAACACCGGCTTCGGGTCTGTTGCTACCGGGCGCGGGCTCTGTGCCTGGTGGATCCGGTTGGATAACCCTCTTCAATCCTGGCCTGGAGGATGTCGGGGCCGAGGTCACCACATTGCGATCGGTCTCGGAGACGGTCGCGGTCTCGGTTCCTGCGGGAGGAGTTGTCGAAGTGGCGACGGCCCCGGATCCGGCTCTCGGCTACACCATCGAGGGAGACGGCGTCCTCGTGGCGAGTTGGTCTGCGTCGATCGGAGGCTCGATTGGCGTCGCCTCGGCTTGCCCGATAATCGATGAGTGAGATCGGCGCCCGGATTTCCATGGTCCTGGCAGGCCTGGTTGTAGCGGTCGCGGTGGTGCTGATACTGAGGGAGCGGGACGGTCGCCGCCGCCCGATCCGGGTTCGGCAAGAGATCCTCGGCCGCGGCGTTTATCTTTTCACCTCTGCTTCATGCCCGGACTGCGCCGCCGCCCGCCGTGTCCTCGCCGAAGCGTACGGGCCATCGGGCTTCGTCGAATTGAGTTGGGAATCGGAGCCTGGTGTCTTCAGGGAGCTGGGGGTGCAAGCCGTACCTGCGACCCTGATCGTCAGCGAGTCGGCAGGTTCCACCCTCTATCGGGGTCTGCCCGGAGGCGGTCTCGAAGTGTTGAGTCCTTGAATGGGGATGAGGCGACTTCTACCGTGCTCGTCATGGTTCTCAGTTGTGTCCGGTGTGGCTCGCCCTCGGCAGCCCTGATGACGTTTTTGTACGGCGACGCTGCGGTCTGGCTCGACGATCTCGTCGGGGATGGCGGGATGTTCGGGTATGCCTTGTGTGCCGATCACGCCGATCGAATGATCCCGCCACAGGGCTGGACCCTCACTGATCGGCGGACCGTGACCAGGCTCTTCGCCCCGTTGTCGGTTGCGTGATGGCACTTGACCGCGATCTGCTCGACGCGGTCAAAGACCTCGATGAGCATGATCTGAGACGCCTCCTGATCCTTACCAGGGCCCAATTGCAGAGGTCCGGCGCACTCATCACCGACGATCATCCCCAGGTGCGCCTCCGCAAGCAGGCTGTCCGATGTGGGAAGGCCGGTTGCACCAGATGTCCCCATGGCCCTTACTGGTACGCCTATTGGACCGAGGAGGGGAGACGGCGTAGCCGTTATGTCGGGCGTCTGTTGGAGGAGGGCTCGTTGTCGTAAGTCTGGGCTGGTCGTAGCATGTGGCCACCCCAACCAGCAACGAAAACCGATATGGACTGCCCCCAGTGCTCTCAACCTGACGTGATCGAGATCGAACATCTCCTGCCTGACGGCACGGAAGTCCGCTTCTTCTCCTGTCACAACTGTGAGGAAAAGTGGTGGAACCGCGAGGGAGTCGACATCGACGTCGCTCAGGTCTTGGAGATCGTCCGCCAGCATCGGTCATGACCCTCCCCCGGAGGGTCGGCGGCCCCGTAGTCCGGTGGCCAACCTTTCTCACCGTCGCCGGGATCTCGTTGGTGATCCTCATCGTCCTGAACCCGGGTTGGGTCCTGTCGGCGACGACCCCCACCGGTGGCGACATGGGGGCACATGTCTTCGGTCCCGCATACCTCAGGGACCACCTTCTTCCCGAATGGAGAATCCTCGGCTGGTCCAACGACTGGTTTGCGGGCTTCCCCGCCTTCTACTTCTACTTTCCCCTGCCGTCTTTGCTGATCGTCGTGCTCGATGTGGTGCTGCCTTACGGTGTCGCCTTCAAGGTGGTGACGGTGATGGGGTTGCTCGCCCTGGCACCGGCTGCCTATTACCTGGCCCGCTCGATGCGGCTCAGTCGACACGTGGCGATCGTGGCCGCCGGCTCGGGTGCAGTGTTCGCCTTCTTGGAGAGCTATTCGATCTACGGGGGCAACGTCGCCTCCACCCTCGCCGGTGAGTTCGCCTACTCCTGGTCGTTTTCCCTATCCCTGCTCTACCTCGCCCTGCTCATCCGATCTGTCCGGGAGGACGCGAAGTACCTGAAGTGGGCGGCTCTGGCGCTGGCGGCGACCGTTCTCTCCCATGTGCTCACAACGATCGTGGTTGTGTTCGCCTCGCTCTTCGTCCTTCCCTGGCGCCGAGGGCTGTGGCGCACTCTGGCGATCTCGTTTTGGGGTTTCGCCATCGCCGCCTTTTGGGTGGTGCCGTTGGTCGCCCGCATCGGGCTGACCTCGGATATGGCCTGGTCTCCCCTCACCCGGTGGGAGGAGGTGTTTCCGGTCGAGTTGTGGCTTCTGATCCCATTGGCGATTCCCGGGGCGATCTGGGCCAGTCGCCACACGTCGCGCGCCGGGCCCTTGATGGCAGCAACCCTGCTTCCGCTCATCTATTTTCCCCTGCCTACCGCTCTCCCTGAGCTGCTCCCTGACATTTTTGGTGGGGAGCGTTGGAAACTGTGGAACGGGAGACTGCTTCCGTACTGGTACTTCGGTGTTGGCTTCTTTGCAGCGGTTGGTGTTGGCGCCGCGGCGATCTGGGTTTCACGCCGGCTCCCATCCCGGGTCTCCACACATTGGGCGCGACTGTTCATCGTCACTGCCACTGTGGTCGCCGCCTCTCTGGTGGCCGACGCCGCGGATTTCCCGGTCTGGGCCTGGGTCCCGGTGGCCGTGGCCGGGGCCGGGGTGGTGGTCCTCTCGCTTTTTTGGTCTCCCGACATCAGCACAAGGCATTTCTTGATCACCTCGGTCTCGGCCGTGATCGTGTTGGGCGCGCTGGCCGGGGTCACCTTCATCGATGGCTGGTCCAAGTGGAACTATGAGGGCTACGAGTCGAAGCAACCTTGGCCGGAGTACGAGTCTCTCATGGTGGAGCTCGAGCAGCTTCCCGATGGACGGGTTCACTGGGAGGCAAACAACGAGGCTCTCAATCGATATGGGACCCCGATGTCACCGATGCTCATCCCGTATTGGACCGAGGGATCCCAAAAGTCGATGGAGGGTCTGTACTTCGAGTCGTCGTTGACGACCCCGTTCCATTTCATCAACTCATCAGAGATGTCGGAGAAGCCATCCAACCCCATACCGGGCCTCACGTATCACACGGGCGACATGGACCGCGGGATCAAGCACCTCCAGTTCTTCGGTGTCTCGTACTACGTATCGGTCACACTGGAGGCCACGGAGAAGGCGGACGGGATGCCCGAACTCACCAAGATCGCAACTACCACACCGTTCACGATCTATGCCTTGCCCGAGACCGGCCTGGTCGAGGCCGCTGGTTTCTTGCCTTCCGTGTACGACGTCGAGGAGAGGGGGCTGTTGGACCTGATGACGGGGCACTCGGCTGTCACGGGTGAAGACGGCGTAACCCTTCCCAGCTTTTACGACATGTCACTCGAGTGGTACGAGGACGTCGACAATCTGTCGAGGTGGGTGGTTGCGGATGGTCCCGAGGAATGGCCTCGGATCGAGTCGTTGGACGAGCGCCCCAATCAGACACTCCAGGTCCCGCCGGATGCTGTATCCAATGTGGTCGTTGAAGATCACCGGATCAGCTTCCACACCTCAGCCGTTGGGGTTCCCCATCTGGTGAAGGTCTCCTACTTCCCGAACTGGACCGCCGAGGGCGCTGATGGGCCCTGGCGGGCCGCGCCATCCTTGATGGTGGTGGTCCCAACCAGCGAGAACGTGACTCTCGAATTCAAGAACACCTGGGCCGAGACCGGGGGCCTGATCCTCTCGGTGGCGGCGATCGCTCTTCTCGTCGGCATCGGAGTTGCCGGGGTCAGGCGGAAGAGGGCGGGGTCGAGCTCTGGCCCCGAAGGGCCCGCCTGATCCGGATCAGGCCCATCACAGTGCGTGGGACCCGCTTCACCAGCGAGGATTTGGCTTGGCGAATTTCCGCCACCACCACCGGCACTTCGACGATCCGATAGCCGTTGCGCTCGGCGCGGATCACCAATTCGGTGTCATAGAGGTCTTGTCGGCTGACGACCAGACCGGCCAGCTCATCGACCAGACCGCGACGAAAGGCCTTCATCCCGTGGGTGTCGGATACCTTCGACCCGAGGATCGTGCGCAGCATCAGGTTGAAGACCCAGGTGGCCACACGCCGGATCAGAGGTCGTCGGTCCTCGGAGCCGGGGTTCCTCTTGGAGCCGATCACGAGGTCGGCGTCCGAAGTCGCCATCACCTGTCTCAGGAAATCAGCGGAGAAATAGTCGATGTCGAAGTTGACCACCCAGTCGCCTTCTGCTTCGAGGAACCCCTGGCGCATGGCCGCCCCATAGTCGGCGATCGCCAGCGAGGAGACAGTGACCGGGGCATCACCGGCCACCGCGCGGGCCGCCTTGGCCGAACCATCGTTGGAGCCGTTCTCGATCAGGTGGATTCGGTAGGACACCCCGAGGCTCTGCATTTCCGAGATGAGAACCGGAAGGGCCTGAGGGATGAAGGAGGCCTCGTTATAGACAGGCACGACTATGGAGAGGGTCGGGTTCATCGGAGTCGAAGAGTGTAGGAATCGGCCACCGATAGCCCCACCCCTAAACTCGAGTCCTCCGATGGATCCCAAGACCGTCTTCAAGGCCTATGACATTCGCGGCCGAACCGACAACGGGGAGTTGACACCGGAGCTGTTGCAGCGTGTCGGAGCCGCCTTCGTGTCGGTGGTGGAGGCCAAACAGGTCGCTATCGGGCGTGATTGCCGACTCTCTTCCCCGTCCCTCTTCGATGGCCTGGTGACGGGTATCACCGGAGCCGGGGCCGACGTGGTCGATCTCGGCGAAGTTCCCACCGACCTGGTCTATTACTACTCGGGCGCCGCCACCATGCCGGGCGCGATGATCACCGCCTCGCACAACCCTCCGCAGTACAACGGGCTCAAGCTGTGCCGTGAGATGGCTTCACCCGTGGGGGCAGACACCGGCCTGAATGAGATCCGGGATCGGGTTCTCTCAAAGCTCGAGACGGTGTGTTCGACCACCGGGACGGTCACAACCGTCGAGGCGGTCGACGCCTACGTAGACCACTTGCTATCGATTGTGGAACCGTCCTCCCTGGGGAGGATGCGAGTTGCAGTCGATGGCGGCAACGGCATGGCCGGCGTGACCGTCTCCAAGGTGTTCGCCAGGATCGACTCCGAGTTGGACGGTCTCTATTTGGAGCCGGACGGCACATTCCCGAATCACCCGGCCGACCCGATTCAGCCCGAGAACCTGGCGGACCTGGTTGAGAGGGTCTCCCACGGGGGTCATGACCTGGGCGTCGCCTTCGACGGCGACGCCGACCGGGCCTTCTTCATCGATGATCACGCGGAAGCGGTGAGTGGGAGCACCGTCACCGCGCTGATTGCCCGATGGATGCTCGCGCGCCACCCGGGCGCCTCGATCATCCACAATCTGATCACCTCTCGAGCAGTCCCCGAGGTGATCGGCGAGGCCGGGGGCAAGGCAATCCGGACCAGGGTGGGTCACAGCTACATCAAGGAGGTCATGGCCCAATCCGACGCCGTCTTTGGAGGCGAGCACAGCGGTCACTACTACTTCCGGGACAACTTCCGAGCCGATTCCGGGATGCTGGCGATGCTGGTCCTCATGCGTGTGATCACCGACGACGGGCGGCCGCTCTCGGGGTTGCGTCGTGACGTCGAGCGTTACGCCGCTTCGGGTGAGATCAACCTCGAGGTGCATGACCCGCTGGCGTCGATCGAGATGGCAGCCGAGGCCTATGGCGCCGCCAGGCAGGACCGGCTCGATGGGTTGAGCGTGGACCTGGGGTGGGCGTGGTTCAATCTCCGGGCGTCGAACACAGAGCCCTTGCTCCGGTTGAATGTCGAAGCCCCTGGGCCCGATTCGGTGGAAGAACTCGTGACTGAGATAGCGACCCTTCTCGAGGAGTGACATGAGCTTGATAGACCCCGCCCTCGCCGAGATCCTGGTATGTCCGGTCGACCACGCCGACCTCGACCAGGACGAGGCTGCGTCGCGACTGGTTTGCACCGAATGTGGCCGTCGCTACCCGGTGCGAGATGGCATCCCCGTCATGCTCATCGAAGAGGCCGAAAACGCTCCCGATGAGTGACATGCTGAGTCAAATCCGCAGCCTTGGTGATCAGTTGAGATGGGCCGCTCGTGTGGAGGTGCCCGCGGTCGCACGAGCATCGGATGTGTTGATCGCCGGCATGGGTGGCTCGGGCATTGCGGGCGACTTTGTTGCCGCTCTCGCCTCGCCCGGGCCGGGACGGGTCGCGGTGCACAAGGGCTATGGGCCCCTCCCGGGTTGGGCGGTCGACCGAGAGCCGCTCTTGATCGCTGTCTCGTTCTCGGGCAACACCGAGGAGACCCTCGACCTCGTAGGCTCGGCGGCCGGGACGGGTATCCCGATCATCACCCTCACCACAGGGGGGGAACTGGGTCGGATCACCGCTGCGAACGACTGGCCGACGATCGCGGTCCCTGGCGGGATCCAACCGAGAGCCGCCGTTGGCTATCTATTCGGAGCCGTGGCCCGGGTCGTCTCGGCAGCAGGGCTGATCCCTGATCAGGGCCCGGCCCTGTTGGAGGCGAGCGAGGCTTCGGACCGGGCGACGAGTCAACAGAGCCCGAGATGGCTACTGGCGGCAGAAATCGCCCAAAAGCTCTCCCGACGGATCCCGATCATCTATGGCGGCGGCCCGGTCAGCGGAGCCGTCGCCCAGCGCTGGAAGACGCAGATCAATGAGAATGCAAAGACACCCTCATGGTGGTCCGTACTCCCTGAGCTCGACCACAACGAGCTGGTGGGGTGGGAGGCCATGCCCGAGCTCACCAACCGGTATCTCGGGGTGGTCGCGCTGACAGATGCCACAGATCATCCGAGGGTGAAGGACCGGCTCGCCCATTCCCGGGCGCTCACACAAGACGCGATCCCCTGGGTTGGCGAAGTGGCGGCAGAGGGTGAGACTCCACTCGCACGGCTCATGTCATTGGTGGTCATGGGCGACCTGGTCTCCTTGATGTTGGCCGACAATGAAGGCGTGGATCCGGTTCCCGTGGACACGATCGAGAAACTGAAGAGACTCCTGACCGAGGTATGAAATGAACTACGACATCGTCAATCCCGACCTGGCCGAGCCCGGAGCCAGAAGAATCGCTTGGGCGGGCCGCCGCATGCCTGTGCTGGCAACAGTTCGGGAGAGATTCCTCAAGGAGACACCGCTCGAGGGTCTCGTAGTGGCGGCCTGTCTGCACGTGACTGCCGAAACGGCGAACCTGATGCTGGCGTTGCGCGACGGCGGCGCGGAGCCGATTCTCTGCGCCTCGAATCCGTTGTCGACCCAGGACGACGTGGCCGCGGCGCTGGTCGCCGACGGCATTGCCGTGTTTGCGATACGGGGAGAAGATTCCGACACGTACTACAAGCACATCAACGCAGTTCTCGACCACGCCCCGGCGATCACCATGGACGACGGAGCCGACCTGGCGACGATCCTGCACACCGATCGCCGCGATCTCCAGGTCATCGGCTCGACCGAGGAGACCACCACCGGGGTCATCCGACTTCGGGCGATGGCAGCCGACGGGACGCTCCGGGTTCCGGTGGTCGCGGTCAACGAGTCTGCGACCAAGCACCTCTTCGACAATCATTACGGGACGGGCCAATCCGCTCTCGACGGCATCCTGCGCGCGACCAACGTCTTGTTGGCGGGCTCCACGCTCGTCGTCGTCGGTTACGGGGACTGCGGCCGCGGTGTTGCCATGCGGGCTGACGGCATGGGGGCCAAGGTGGTGGTCGTGGAAGTCGACCCGGTCCGCGCCTTGACGGCCTGCATGGACGGCTATCGGGTGATGACGTCCGACGACGCGGCGAGGGAAGGCGACATCTTCATCACTGTCACCGGCAACAAGCACGTCATTCGCCGACATCATTTCGACCTCATGAAGGACGGGGCGATCCTGGCCAATGCCGGGCACTTCGACATAGAGATCGAGCTCGACGCCCTCGCCCAGATGTCGGTGGCCCGGCGTGAGGTCCGAACCAATCTGGAGGAATTCGAGCTGGTCGATGGGCGCCGGCTGTTGGTGGCCGCCGAAGGCCGGCTGGTCAACCTGGGGGCTGCCGAGGGCCATCCCGCCGACGTGATGGACATGAGCTTTGCCAATCAGGCCCTTGCCGCCGAGTATCTGGTCTTGAACCAGGACACTCTCGAGCCGGCCATCCACACCCTGCCTCCGGAGATCGACCGGGACGTGGCCAGGATCAAACTGGAGCACCTTGGCGGTGGTCTCGAGGTCCTGACCGACGAACAGGTCTCTTACCTCACGGACTGGCGCGAGGGAACTTAGATCCGTAATCCGTAATCCGTAATCCGTAATCCGTAATCCGTAATCCGTAATCCGTAAAGAATCTGTCGTTCCTGCGGCTTAGGTTCGCAGGATGGTCTGTCAGGGGTGTTTTGGGCCGGCTCGGGGCCTGCTCTGCGAGCCATGCCGTAGTCGGATGCGTCCGGCTCCCGATCGAATCCTGAGCGGGGGAGTCCGTTTGGTGGCCGCCTTCGAGCACTCGGGACCGGCCCGGGAATTGGTGCATCGGCTCAAATACCAGGGATTGACCGCCTATGCAGACCTGGTGGCCATGGTGATCGCCCCATCGCTGCCAGAACTGCCGATCGTCCCGGTGCCACGGGTCTGGAGCCGGCAGCTTCGCTATGGCCTCGACCCTGCCGTGGTCCTCGCTGAGCGCATGGCGAAGATGAAGGCGGTTCCTGTTATCAAATCGCTCGTCGCGCCGATACATAACCGAAGACGTGCAGGAGGCGATCACTCGAGACCGGTTGCGCCGTTCCGGATTACCAAGATGCCGGCGACCGGATTCGTGTTGGTCGACGACGTGGTAACCACCGGGAGGACTCTCGATGCTGCGATCGGTTTGCTCGGCCCCGAAAGGGTGGCTTTGGCGGTGGCCGCCAACGCCGCGGCAACGGTGTCTAGTCTCCTGCCACCGCCCCACGATCACGTTTGAAATCTCGCATAGCCAGGATCGGAATCACCAGATATGTCGTCTGTAGTCATAGTCGACGACGCTGAGCTCTTTCGCGAAGCGTTGAAGGCCGCCTTTGCCCAGGAGGGCTTCGAGGTCATGGCAGTGGCCGCCGACGCGATGCGGGGAATAGACGTCGCCAGGGAACATCAGCCCGATCTGGTGATGCTCGATCTCCTGATGCCGGGGATGTCCGGTCTCGAGGTTGTGGGAACCATCATCAAGGCAAGCCCGCGTACCAAGGTCGTTCTACTCACCTCCAGCGAATCCGCCGAAGACCTCCTTGCGGCGGTCAAGGCGGGAGCCTCGGGCTATTTGACCAAGGACATCCCACTGCCGCGTCTCGTCGCGGCCATGCATGACGTGATCGAAGGCGGGGCCGCCATTTCTCCGGCGATGGGGGGCAAACTCTTCACAGCGATGCGGGACCTGCTCCGGCACAGCGGAACGATGAGGGCACGGGTACCCGAGCTCACCGGCCGGGAGTTGGAGATCCTGACACTCGTCGGGAACGGCAAGACCTCGAGGGAAATCGCCGATGAGCTCTTCATTTCTGAGAACACCGTCCGTAACCATGTTCGCAACGTCCTCGACAAGCTCGGTCTTCGATCTCGCTTCGAGGCTGTGAATTGGGCTCAGCGGGAAGGTTTGATCGAGGTCAGGTGAACTGAGCACAGTGAAGTGGGTCAAGTCGCACCCACTTGTAACATAGGGACCCAATGCCAATCCTCTCCAAGGTTCTTCGTGCCGGGGAGGGCAAGACACTCAGGGAGTTCCAGGGGATCACCACTGCCGTGAACTCACTGGAGCCGGTCTTCGAAGCCCTATCGGACGAAGAGCTCAAATCCAAGACAACCGAATTCAAGAAGCGCCTGGAAGCCGGAGCATCCCTCGAAGACCTACAGCCCGAGACCTTCGCTGTGGTCCGTGAAGCCGCCAAGCGAGTCCTCGGCCAACGCCATTACGACGTGCAGGTGATCGGAGCCGCCGCCCTTCACAAGGGGATGGTCGCCGAGATGAAGACCGGGGAAGGCAAGACCCTGGTCTCGACCATGCCCGCGTATCTGAATGCCATGACCGGCAAGGGTGTTCACATGGTGACGGTCAACGACTACCTGGCCTCGCGCGACGCCGACTGGATGGGAGCCATTCATCGCTTCCTGGGGCTGACGGTTGGCTTGATCCAGACGTCGATGGCCCCGACAGAACGTCAACCCGCCTACGCCTCCGACATCACCTACGGGACCAACAATGAGTTCGGCTTCGATTATCTGCGCGACAACATGGCGATGAGAGCAGTCGACCGTGTTCAGCGCGGTCACCCCTACGCCATCGTCGACGAGGTGGACTCGATTCTCATCGACGAGGCCCGCACACCTCTCATCATTTCCGGGCGGGTGTCCGACAGCGCAAGGTGGTACCGCGATTTCGCGAAGATCGTCGACCGGCTCCAAAAAGACCGGGACTATCAGGTGGACGAGCGCAAGCGTCAGGTTCTGACTACGGAAGAGGGGGTCACCCGGGTCGAGCAGGTCCTCGGTATCGAGAACCTCTTCGACCATGCAGCCGTGGACTTCGTCCATCATCTCGAGGCTGCCTTGAAGGCCAAAGAGCTCTATCTCCTCGATGTGGACTATCTGATCGACCACGGTGAGATCAAGATCGTCGACGAGTTCACGGGCCGGGTGCTCGAAGGTCGCCGCTACTCCGAAGGCCTCCATCAGGCGATCGAGGCCAAAGAGGGGGTGGCGATCAAGGAGGAGAACCAGACACTCGCCACCATCACTTTGCAGAATTACTTCCGGCTCTACGAGAAGCTGGCAGGCATGACCGGGACCGCAGAGACCGAGGCCACCGAATTGGCACAGATCTACGGGCTGGAAGTCCTGGCCATCCCCACCAACGCTCCGGTTGATCGGATGGACGAGGGAGATCTCGTCTACAAGAGCGAAGACGCCAAGTACGACGCGGTTGTGGATGATGTGGCCGAGCGCAATGAGAACGGCCAACCGGTGCTCCTCGGCACCGTTTCGATCGAGAAGTCCGAGAAGCTGTCCCGGCTCTTCGACCGGCGCGGCATAAAGCACGAGGTCCTCAACGCCAAGCAGCATGCAAGGGAGGCAGACATCATCGCCCAGGCGGGGCGCCCCGCCCAGGTGACGGTGGCCACCAACATGGCTGGGCGCGGGGTCGACATCATGCTCGGGGGGAACCCCGAAGGCATGGCCCGCACCGAGCTGAAGAGACGTGGCATAAGCCCCGACGACCCTTCCTATGCGGACCTCGAGAAGAAGCTCGCTGACGAGTTCCAACTCCAGATCGTCCCCGACAAAGAAGAGGTGATCCAGGCCGGGGGTCTCTACGTGGTGGGCACCGAGCGTCACGAGTCACGACGGATCGACAACCAATTGCGTGGTCGATCCGGCCGGCAGGGGGACCCCGGAGAGTCCCGGTTCTACCTATCGCTCGGGGACGATCTGATGCGCCGGTTCCAGGGGGAGTGGGTCACCGGTGTCATGGATCGTTTGAAGCTCCCAGAGGACCAGCCCATCGAGGCCAAGATGGTCAGCAAGGCCATAGAGCGGGCACAGCGCCAGGTCGAGTCCCAGAACTTCGAGATACGAAAGAACGTCCTCAAATACGACGAGGTGATGAACCGCCAGCGTGAGGTCATCTACGACTGGAGACGGTCGATTCTCGAGGGAACGGCCGGAGACGACCTCATCGGAGACTGGATCGAATCCGTTATCGCCGAGACGGTGGAGATCGCGTTCGGTCCCGATATCTCCCGCAGCGAATGGGATTGGGAATCTCTACGGCTGGAGCTCGGTCAGTTCTATCCGACCTCCATCGACCCGGCTGGGTTCGAGGGGCAGCTGACAGTCGACGACGTTGTCGACTACGCGGTCGAGGAAGGTGCCAGGGCATACGAGAAGCGTGAGGAAGAGCTCGGCGCCGACATCCTGCGCCAGGTGGAGCGCTCGGTGATGTTGTCGGTCATCGACAACAAATGGAGGGAACACCTCTCGGACATGGACTATCTGCGGGCCGGGATCGGATTGCGGGCAATGGGTCAGCGAGACCCGCTCTCTGAGTACCAGCGCGAGGCCTACGACATGTTCACCGAGATGGTTGAGGCGGTGAAACGGGATGCCGTCAAGTACCTGTTCCACGTCGAGGTGTCCAAACCCAAGACCGAACCGCGGCGCGTGGCCCCTCTGAGCACCGGCGGCCCGGTGAAGCAAGCCACGTCCGACAAGGTGGGGCGCAACGATCCCTGTCCTTGCGGCTCAGGCAAGAAGTACAAGCGCTGTCATGGGGCTGCGTGACCGCAGCCCGTTCTCCGTGATCCGTTTTCCGTGTTGCGTATGAGTCTTGAATTCTCTGATCCGAAGGACCTCGTCGCCGATTTGCGTCAACGGCTTGTTGAGGCCCGGGGCTTTCTCGACCTCGAGACCAAGGAGCAGGAGCTGGCCGACCTACGGGAGCAGGCATCGTCTCCCGACCTCTGGGACGACCCCGATCGGGCGCGGACTGTCAGCCGCCGTCTTGCCAGGTACGAGAGCCTGTTCGACCTCATAGGGGGGCTGTCGGCCAAGCTCGACGATGCAGAGGTGCTACTCGACATGGCTCACGAAGCCGATGATCTGGTTTCTCGCAACGAGGCGATTGCCGAGCTCTCAGAGGTGTCCGCGGACCTGGACAAGCTCGAGCTCGAGTCGCTGTTCTTCGACGAGTACGACGACGAAGACGCCATCCTCAGTGTCCACGCCGGTGCCGGAGGGGTCGACGCCCAGGACTGGGCGGAAATGTTGGCCCGCATGTACCAGCGGTTCCTCACCGACTCGGGTTTCTCGGTGACGGTGGAAGAGGTGACCGTGGGCGAAGAAGCCGGGATCAAATCTGCCACGTTCACTGTCAAGGGAGATCGCGCCTACGGAACTCTCGAGAGTGAGCGCGGGGTGCACCGTCTGGTGCGAATCAGCCCTTTCGACGCCAACGCTCGCCGCCAAACATCGTTTGCCGGAGTCGACGTGGTCCCTGACCTCGGGGATCAGGCCAAGGTCGAGGTCGACGAGGACGATATTCGCATCGACACCTATCGGTCCCAGGGAGCAGGTGGCCAGCACGTCAACACAACGGACTCGGCGGTGCGCATCACCCACCTCCCGACCGGGATCGTCGTGCAGTGCCAGAACGAGCGGTCCCAGCTCCAGAACAAGGCAAGGGCTATGGCCATGCTCCAGTCGAAGCTGGCACAGCGAGCGCGCCAGCAGCGAATCGACCATCTCAACGAGATTCGCGGGGAACAGGGAGAGGCTGCCTGGGGGCGGCAGATTCGGAGCTATGTCATGCAGCCCTATCAGATGGTGAAGGACCTACGCACCGATCACGAGGTGGGGCACATCCAGGGCGTGCTCGACGGTGACCTCCTGCCGTTCATCGAGGCCTATCTGCGCTGGCGTCGGGCCAACCATGAGGCGTCGCCTGATTCTCCTTAACCCCTCCGGTCGCGGTACCGTCCCAGGTTCCTGTGGCTGGGGCCGGCAGGCTGCCAGACTTCCCCTGTTCTCATGATTCGACTCGAAAACGTCACCAAGGTCTACGAGGGCGGCACGATCGCCGCCCATGACGTCTCCTTCGAGATGCAAAAAGGTGAGTTCACCTTCCTCGTGGGGCCATCAGGCTCAGGCAAATCGACTTTGATCCGTCTCATGTTGCGTGACGAACCGGTCACCCGGGGCAAGATCTGGGTGGCGGGCAAGGACATCACCACCCTCCCCAAATGGAAGATCCCTTACCTCCGAAGGTCCGTGGGAACTGTGTTCCAGGATTACAAGCTGCTGCCCAATAAGACCGTTGCGGAGAATGTCGCCTTCGCCCTGGAGGTGCTGGGAAGGCCGCGGTCGGTGATCGGGCCCCAAGTGGAACAAGTCCTCGACTTGGTGGGGCTCTCGGACAAAGGCGCCCGGTACCCGAAACAACTCTCTGGAGGCGAGCAGCAGAGGGTCTCGGTTGCCCGGGCTTTCGTCAATCGCCCCCCCATAATGCTCTGCGATGAGCCAACGGGAAACCTCGACCCCAAGACCTCGGTGGGGATCATGAAGCTCTTGGACCGGATCAACCGAACCGGGACCACGATCGTGATGGCCACCCACGACCACGCCATCGTCGACGCTATGCAGCGCCGGGTCGTGGCCCTCGATCACGGGCGGGTCATGCGTGACGAAGAGGCAGGTCGCTACGAACGGGTGCCGGAGTGAGTCGGTTCTTCTTCCTCATCCGGGAGGCTCTCATCAACCTGAGGCGAAACCTGCTCGTGGTGGCCGGTGCCGTCCTCGCCGTCTTCATCTCGCTGACGCTGGCCTTTGCCGCCCTGGTCGCCAACGAGGTGTTCCGGACCTGGATCGCGGGATGGGAGGAGGGGGTCCATGTCATCGCCTTTCTCAACGACCCCGGGATCAACGGAGTCCCCACCGACGCCCATGAACAGTTGCTGGCCGAGGTCGAGATCTGGGAAGAGGTCAAGGAGGCCCGTTACATGGGCAAAGCGGAGGCTTGGGCGGAGTATCAGGAGATATTCGCAGGTCAGGACGAAATGCTGGATATCGATCCCACCGTCCTTCCGGCCTCGATTCGGATCGAACTGGTGGATATCGCCCTCCACGAGTCAGTCGCCTTCAAGCTCAATCAACAACAACAGGTGGTATTCCGGGTGACCACCGCGGCGGCATCGATCGAGCAACTACAGAATTTGAGAGATGTGGTGAAGGTGCTGGGGATCGGGGCGGCTGTTGTCCTGGGCCTGGCGGCCGTGGTGCTGATCGCCAACACCATCAGACTGGCCATCTTCGCCCGTCGCGACGAGGTCGAGATCATGCGGCTGGTTGGTGCCTCCAGTTGGTACATCCGGATTCCCTTTTTGCTCGAGGGGATGATCGAAGGCCTTCTCGGGGCTGGTGCCGCGGTTTTCGTGGTTTGGCTGGCGGCGACCCGGCTCTCCGATGCGTTCTCCGGGTTCGGCCTGTTTCGATTCACCGTCGCGGGCGACTTCTTCCTCCGGTGGGGTTTGGTGCTCCTCCTCTTCGGGGTTCTCGCCGGTGTGCTGGGCTCGATGCTTGGCCTGAGCCGCCACCTCCGGGAGTCGGAGGGCGTCGGCTCGGAGGTGCCAACAGGGACACTGGAGAGGGTCTGATTGAGCCGCTCGGTGGAGACCGGGCGCGTCAAGGTGGTGGCCACGAACCGCCGGGCCCGGCACAACTACAGCGTTGTGGAGACCTTCGAGGCCGGTGTGGTCCTCCTCGGGTCGGAGGTCAAGTCACTGCGTGAAGGTCGTATGGACTTGAAGGACTCCTACGGCCTGGCCCGCGGCGGCGAGATGTTCCTGGTTGGCGCCCATATCGCACCCTACGAGTTCGCACGGGAGGGCGGGCATGACCCAGAGCGGGATCGCAAGCTCCTGTTGCACCGTCGCGAGATCGACAGGATCGCGGGGCAGGTGGCGGAGAAGGGCCTGACCCTGGTGCCGCTTCAGGTCTACTTCAAGGAGGGAAAGGTCAAGGTGGAGATGGGGCTCGCCAAGGGCAAGACCTCCTATGACAAACGTCAGACCCTCCGCGACCGCGACCACGACCGCGAGATGGAACGAGCCGCCTCGCAAGCAAGGCGTCGTAGTACGTAAAGCGTATTGCGTATTGCGTGTTGCGTATTGCCACCAATCGAGTCAGTCGTCCCCACCGACTAAACTTGGCTGACCTCCCTGGGGGTGAAACGGTTTCGACGTCGAGTGTTGATGCGTTGGAAGCGAGCCGGGGTCTCCGGGGCCCCGTCAACAAACCGGAAAAACCAATAAGTGCCGAAGACAACTTCGCACTGGCTGCCTAATTAAGTAGCCCGTCCGCCCGGCCGGCTCCCGCACGGCAGGGATCGGGCGTCGCATCGCGGGACGCTTCCCACGGGGTTTCGGGATCGTGGGGCTAAGACAACTCCGGATAGGCACGGGAAAACTCGTCGTCAGAGTTCCCGACGCCGAAAGCTCGCTGACGACTGCGCTCGGAGATGCCAACGCTGAGGACTCGACGGACCGGGGTTCGACTCCCCGCACCTCCACCGCGTGAATCACGTGGTGCCGGTGACGTTGTCGTCGATCCAGTCCAGATAAGGACGGCTGGCGTCGTCGATGACGATCATGAGCACCGGCGGAACCTGATAGGTGTGCATCCCGTCAACCACCACCGTGATCGAATCGAATCGGTCGGTTCGAGTCTTGACGATCAGCAGCCACTCCTGATCCTCGACGACCTCGCCTTCCCATCGATAGACGCTTTCGATGGGAAGGATCTGGGCCCCGGCGGCCAGACGGGATTCGACCAGACGTCGTGCTATCGCTCGAGCCTCACTCGAGTCCCCGCATGTGATCAGGACCAAGCCATGCTCTCCCATCGCGCCTGGCGATGGTAGGAGGCTGGGCCCTGGCGTTCCTCCAGTCTCTACAGGACCTTGTACGGCTGGACGATCTCAGTGCGCCACGTGGCCGGGTCGGTCTGCTCGACAGGGTCGGAGTAGTAGACCTCCCATGGCGCGCCCTCGGGCTGACTGTCGTGCTCCACGATCCAGGTTTCGACCGCCTCATAGGCCGGCTTCATCTGGTCATAGGGCCCGACATGGGTCACCACTGCAGCCGCGCCACCGGGGAGAGTCGAAGCGACAACCTCACCTCCACCTTCTGCCGGCTGGTCGACCGGGAACCCGGCCTCGATCTCGAACTCGGCATACTCGTCATCGAGCGGCCGGTAGCGGGCGAAGGGGGGCCCTGTCAATGCCCGCCCCGATCTCCCGGCTCGCTCGGCGACCGCGGTGTAGGCCTTCCCCAGTAAGCCGGGGATTTCGGCGACCGCTGCCTTGGCGGTCATCACCAGTGTCGGCTGCTCCTGAAGGGTGCGGGAAGACACTTGGTACATGTGAACCTCCTTCGACAGCCTCCAAAATGTCTCACAATCCGGTTCCTGCCCAGGGCCTAAGGTCACGATTTGGGATCCTCAGGCAGTTCAACGGGCGCCGAGAATCGAAGAATCGTTCAAGCCGGGGGCCCTACCCTTGTGCCGTGGGACTCGCCGCCGAGCTTGGTTACGAATACCGGGCACAGAATGGGTTTCAACGCTGGGCGGTGAGGGTCGGCGGCACCAGACCGGTCTCAGCCGTGTCGCGAAAGGTCTTCCCGCCGGCGGACCGGTTCCTGCTCACGCTTACCCAGGGACGGTCCACAGTCACCGCCCTGTTCATCGGGCTCCCACCAATCTGGTTGACCACCACCGGCGCTCGCAGTGGCGCCCCGCGCACAGTTCCGCTAGTAACGGTCCCCATCGATGGCGAGCTGGCGTTGCTGGGGACCAGCTTTGGCCAGAAGGCCACTCCGGCCTGGGTCTACAACATCGAGAACAACCCGAATGTGATGATCTCGTATCGGCGGATCTCCCTCAGGAGCCAGGCGAGACCGGCCCGGCCGGATGAGGAGCCGAGGATCTGGGAACTGGCCGGCTCGGTGTACCCGGGTTATCTCAGCTACGGGGAGCGCGCCTCGCCCCGTCGAATCAGGCTGTTTGTCCTGGAAAGCATGCCAATCGGATAGGGTCGGGAGGACGGCCTCTGAGATCGAGGTGAGCAACATGGCCGAGACAACGCAACTGATGGTTTGGATCGACCAGGACCTCTGCACAGGCGACGGTATTTGCGAGGAGATAACCCCCGACGTCTTTGTCGGCCGGGACGACGGACTTTGGGTCGTGAAAGAGGAGTCCAAGTATTTCGGGCGTACCGTGATCTTCGACGGCGAGGAAGGTGAAGGACACGGGCCGGAGGGCTCGCGCGGTCTCGCTCGGATCCCCGATGCCCTCGTCGCTGACGCCATCGAGTCTGCGGAGGAGTGCCCGGGAGAGTGCATCATGATCGAGCCCTATCGCGACGAAGCGGTTCTTTGACGAAAGGAACAGGGAAATGGCACACCATGACCTACGACCAATCGAGAGGGTGATAGTTCGGCTCAGCGAGTCCGGTCTGGAGACACCCGAGATCTCGCGCCGCGTCGGCAAGAAGCCGGGCACAGTGATCAGGATTCTTCGCATGATCGATCTGAGAGCAGGCTCGCCAGTGAGTCAGGTCGTTGGTGACGGCACTCTTCGACCCCTGGAGCGAGTAGTGATCAAGCTGAGGGCCCGGGGTGAGACATACGGTGAAATCGGGAATCGCCTTGGCCGAAGTGGGGCCCATGTCCGACGAATCGAGGCCTACGCCAATCTAAAACTGGAAGGCTGAGCCCGCAGATGGCACCGCGCTGGGTACCGTCACCGGCGTGAGCAATCTGCCCTCCGGGGTGTCCATCACAGAGTCGTCTGCCCGTGACGGACTGCAATCTCTCGGGGTCATGATCCCGACGGAGGCCAAAGTCGGGCTGATCCATGCCCTCGCCGAAACCGGTTTGCGCTCCTTCGACGCGGTGTCATTTGTGAGTCCGAAAGCGGTTCCCCAGATGTCGGATGCGGCGGAGGTGGTTGCCGGTTTGAAGGACCGGGACGACGTGGAGTTGTGGGGGCTGGTTCCCAACATGAAAGGCCTGGAGGCCGCGCTGGAAGCCGGGTTGACCCGGATCGGGCTGTTGACTGCGGCGTCGGATACGTTTAACCAGCGGAACATCAACGCCACCGTGGACGAGTCGATGCATCGAATCAGGCGGATCCTCACCGAGGCGCCCGGCGGGTTGAGCTTCCGTGGCTACGTGTCCACTGCAACCCACTGCCCGTTCGAAGGTGAACAGGACCCCGATTGGGTAGCCCACCTCGCCGAGACCCTCGTCGAATGGGGAGTGGACCAAGTGTTCCTCGGCGAGACAATTGGCAAAGCGACGCCGGCCCACATCGATCGACTGCTCGACGAAGTGCTCGATCGGGTGGCGGTCGACCGGGTCGGTGTCCATTTTCACGACACCTACGGGCAGGCCATTGCCAACACGGTGGTGGCGTTAGAACGGGGGATCGACAAGATGGATGCCTCGGCCGGCGGTCTCGGGGGATGCCCCTTCGCCCCTGGTGCCACCGGGAATGTCGCGACCGAGGACGTCCTCTGGCTGCTCGACGGCTTGGGAATAGGCCATGACATCGACATCGCCGGGGTGGCCCGGGTGGCCATTGACTTCTGCGACGCACACGATCTCACCTACAACAGCAGGGCGGGCCAAGCTCTCATGGCGGCTGAGGGAAGAAGATGAAGTCGATTTACATGACCGAGGATCTGGAGGCGGTTAGGGCCCAGACCCGAGGGTATGTCGAGCGTGAGATCGTTCCCAACGCAGCGGCGTGGGAAACGGAGGGCGTTCCCAGACAGGTCTTGGACGATATGGGAAAGCTCGGGTTCTTCGGCCTGCGCATCCCTGAGGAATACGGGGGGATCGGGCTGGGTGCCCTGGCATCGGTGGTGTTCGCGGAAGAACTGGGCCGATCCACCTACGGCGGGTTCACCATATCCGTGCTGGTCCACACCGACCTGGCGGTCCCCTACGTGCTCAACTTCGGCAGCCCTGAGCAGAGGGCGCATTGGCTTCCCGGATTCGCCACCGGTGAGGTGATGACCGCGATCGCCATCACCGAGCCGGACGCGGGATCGGATGTAGCTGCCATTCGCACCACGGCGCGAAGAGAAGGTGACGGCTTCTTCATCAACGGGACCAAGATGTTCATCACCAACGGCTCAGTCGCCGATGTGGTCCTCGTCGCAGCCAAGACCAAACCTCAAGTGAAGGGCTCGCGGGGGATGTCGATCTTCGCCGTGGAGAAGGGAACCGACGGGTTCGCCGCCGGGCGCACCCTAGAGAAGATGGGGTGGCGTGCCTCGGACACGGCCGAATTGGTCCTGGAGGACGTCTGGGTCCACGAGGACAATCTGATAGGCGAGGAGAACGAAGGCTTCTACTACATCATGTCGAACTTCCAGAACGAGCGGCTTGCCATGATGGGCCAAGCTCTGGGGGAGTCGCAGCGGGCTTTGGAGTTGACGATCGATCACGTCAAGCAGCGGCAGGCATTCGGTTCTGCCCTATGGGAGAAGCAGGCGATCCGGCAGAGGATTGCGATGCGACAGGCCGAGATCGACGCCGGCCGGGAGCTCACGTATCGGGCGGCCTGGCTGACCGAGCAGGGCGAAGACGCGGTGCGTGAGGTCTCGGAGGTCAAGGCGTATGTCGGAGAGCTCGCCAACCGGGTCCTCTATGACTGCGTCCAGTTTCACGGCGGGATGGGATTCATCGCTGAGACCGCGGTCGAGCGGCTCTACCGTGACGTTCGGATCGCCTCGATCGGCGGTGGCGCCACCGAGGTCATGCTGGATGAGGTGGCGAAGCGCTTGTAGCACTCAGGCGCCGAGCCTCGAGCCTCGCCCTGCGCCCGTGTCCCCCATACGGTCCCGGCTCATGACGTCGAGGCTATCGTCGCCGTCGTGACTGACGACCGGATCGCCCGTCTTCGCCGGGAGTACGAGGCGCAAGGGCTTGTCGAGGGAGAAACGGCATCAGATCCCTACACGCAATTCGACGAATGGTTCTCCGCCGTCGTTGCAGCGGGCATCGACGAGCCGAACGCCTTCGTTCTGTCCACGGCAACGGTCGATGGGCGACCATCGGGGCGCGCGGTGCTCATGAAGGGCTTCGACGACCGCGGATTGGTGTTCTACACCGGCCTCGACTCGCAGAAGAGCGTCGAGATCAAGGCCAATCCCCGGGCGGCGGCCACATTCGTTTGGACCCCCCTCCACCGACAGGTCCGATTCGAAGGGTCGGTCACGGCAGTGGAATCCGAGCTCGCCGACGCCTATTTCTCCACTCGACCAAGGGGAGCGCAGATCGCGGCCCATGCCTCGAGACAGAGCACGACAATCGCGTCACGTGAAGAACTGGACCAGCGTTATGACGCCCTCGACGCCGAGTTCGGGGACGGAGTGGTGCCGAGACCAGAAACCTGGGGTGGGTGGCGGTTGGCGGCGGCCACTGTCGAGTTCTGGCAGGGCCAGCCAAATCGCTTCCACGATCGAATTCGATACTCGAAAGTAGGGTCCGATTGGGTGAAACAGAGGCTGGCGCCGTGAGGGTGCATGTCATGGGCTCGTCGGGCACCTTTCCGGTCCCAGGTCGGCCCGCGTCCGGTTACCTGATCGAGCAAGAGGGAACCCGGGTTTGGTGCGACGCCGGTCCCGGCACCCTCACCGCCCTCCCGGTCGAGCCCGATCTGATCGATGCCATCGTCATCTCCCATCAGCACCCCGACCATTGCTCGGACCTGATGACCGCCTTTCACGCTTGGACATATCGACCCGAGCCGCGCTTTGGGATCCCGTTGTACGCCCCCCAGGCGGTTTGGGACCGCTTGTCGGCGTTTCTCGACGAGGGCCAGGGCCCGCACCTGCAACAGTGCTACGACTTTCACCCGGTTTGGACCGGGGACACTGTCGAAATCGGCAGCCTCACGGTGAAATTCGTCGAAATGGACCATTCGGTTCCGACCGTGGGCACGAGGTGGGAAGCCAACCATCGTGCTTTGTTCTTCACCGGCGACACCGGCCCAGGTGGCGAGTGGCGGGAACTGGCTGCGGATGTCGATGTGCTTCTCACAGAGGCTACGTATCAGGGGGAGCGGCAAGCGGACGTCTATCCCCAGCACCTGACCGCAGGCGAGGCCGGGCGGATTGCACGTGAGGTTGGAGCGAAACGAGTGGTGCTCACACACATCCCGCCCTATCTCGACGTCGCCAGATCTGTTCATGAGGCAGAACTGACCTTCGACCGCCCGGTCGCCGTGGCGACACCCGGAGCCCAGTTCGATGTCTAGTGCCGAGCGGGCGCCAGATGAGCTGCGCCCGGTGTCCATGGAGTTGGGGTTCACCGAAGCCACCCCGGGATCGGTGCTCATTTCTTTCGGGCGGACCAAGGTCTTGTGCACCGCCTCGGTCGAAGCCGAAGTGCCCAGGTGGATGAAGGAATCAGGCAGCGGCTGGGTGACCGCTGAGTATGCGATGTTGCCCGGGGCCTCATCCGAGCGGGTGCGACGTGACCATGTGTCCGGTGGCCGAGCCCAGGAGATCTCGCGCCTGATCGGGCGATCGTTGCGAGCCGCGGTAGACCTGAAGGCGTTGGGCGAGGCCATGGCACGAGTCGACTGTGACGTCATAGAAGCCGATGGCGGGACCCGGACGGCTGCCATCACCGGCGCATGGGTGGCTTTGCATCAGGCGTTCGACGACGCTTTGGAACGGGGGGTCATCGCGCGGAATCCGATCTACGACGAAGTCGCCGCGGCTTCGGTGGGGATTGTCGATGGGATTGCCAGGCTCGACCTGGATTATGAAAGTGACTCCGCGGCCGAGGTCGACATGAATGTGGTGATGTCGGGCCGGGGCCTGCTGGTGGAGGTGCAGGGGACGGCAGAGCGAGCCCCGTTTACTCGCATGGATCTCGACAGCCTGCTCGATCTGGCTACGAAGGGTATCTCCGAGCTCCATGCCCTTCAGCGGGAGGCGGTCTCAGGGTGATCCCGAGGCTGGTCGTCGCCTCCAAGAATCCGGACAAGATCAGCGAAATCGAAGACGTTCTCGATCCCTTGGGTGTGACGGGGGAGATCGTCCGAGGCCTGGATTGGCCCGACGTCGACGAAACTGGAGGCACCCTGGAGGACAACGCGCTCATCAAGGCGCGGGCGGTCGTGGCTGCGGTCGGATTGCCGGCATTGGCCGACGACACCGGCCTGGAGGTAGCGTGGCTTGGCGGGGATCCCGGCGTCAGCACGGCCCGCTTCGCAGGCCCGGGGGCAAGCTACGCCGATAACGTCGCCCTCCTGCTCAGCAAGATGGAGGGCGCTGCCGATCGTCGGGCCCGATTCCGAACCGTCGTCGCACTGGTGATGCCCGACGGCATCGAGGTCGTCGCCGAGGGCTCGGTCGACGGTCTCATCACCCTGGCGCCGCGTGGTGACAGTGGCTTCGGATACGACCCGGTATTCGAGGTCAGGGGGCGAACTCTCGCCGAGATGTCCCTGGACGAGAAGAACCAGCTTTCGCATCGGGCCCGGGCCCTGCGCGCGCTGGCTGGGGTGCTCGGGCCATGAGTCGCCTTCCCAAAGTCGTGATCGTTGGGGCCGGTTTCGCCGGCCTCAACGCGGCCAGGGCGTTGAAGGGGGCCCCGGTCGAGGTCACGATCATCGATCGAAGGAACTTCCACCTGTTTCAGCCGCTGCTCTATCAGGTGGCGGCGGCAGCGCTGAACCCGAGCGACATTGCCTACCCGATTCGGTCGATTTTCAGGCGCCAATCGAACGTCACCCGGATCCTTCTGGCCGAGGTGATGGCCATCGACCTCGATCGAAGAATGGTCCGACTCGACGACGGCTCTGAGGTCGGCTACGAGTACCTGGTCGTCGCCGTCGGCGCCACCCATTCCTACTTTGGCAAGGACGAATGGGCGGGGGCCGCCCCCGGCTTGAAGACGATCGAGGACGCTCTGCACATCCGGGGCAGAATCCTGGCGGCCTTCGAGGCCGCGGAACGCGATCCGTCGTCCGCTGGGCAACTGCTGACCTTCGTCGTGGTGGGAGGTGGGCCCACCGGGGTCGAGCTCGCCGGAGCCCTGGTCGAGATCGCGGTCCACTCCATGGAGCGGGAGTTTCGCGCCATCGATCCCGGATCGGCTCGTGTCATCTTGATAGAAGGGGCCGATCGGGTGCTGCCGGTCTATCCGGAGCGTCTGTCGGAGAGCGCCCGTCGTCAACTGGAGAGTCTGGGTGTCGAGGTTCGCACTGGTGCCCTGGTGGAACATCTCGACGATTCGGGGGTGACGTTGAAAGGGGGCGAGCGGATCGAAGCGGCGACTGTGCTTTGGGCCGCCGGGGTGAGGGCGTCGGCCTTGGGGAGCGGATTGGAGGCGGAAACCGATCGGTCGGGGCGGGTCGCGGTGAATCCGGATCTGACCCTGCCCGGACATGATGAGGTGTTCGTGGTGGGGGATCTGGCGGTGATCCCCGGCGTGCCCGGGGTGGCCCCGGCAGCGATCCAGATGGGCCGACATGCGGGGCGCTCCATCAGGGCCGACCTGCAAGGCGAGTCGAGGGCTCGATTCCATTACCGGGACAAGGGCTCCCTGGCCACCATTGGCCGGGCGAGGGGGGTCGCTCATTTCCCCCGGTTCGACTTCTCCGGGTTCCCTGCCTGGATCGCCTGGCTGGGGATCCACATCTTCTACCTGATCGGATTCAGGAACCGCTTTTTCGTGCTCGTATCCTGGGCATGGAGCTATCTGACGTTTCGCAGGGGGGCGCGGATCATCACCGAAGTGCCCCCGACACCCGGTGCGGGCAGGCCGTAGGTCAATCGGTTTTCGGTTCTAGGCTCCCGGCACCCGCAACAGGAGGAGTTGTCCGCCCTCGCGCTTTTGGGTGATGGAGGCAGGGGGCGGCAACGGGTTGGATATCGAGTTCGTGTCCACGAACAGGGTGTGCGCCTGGACAGTCACCAGGAAGGCACCTCGCCCGAAATAGGTCGAGGCATCAACGATGCCACTCGATTCCCAATCGCCCCACACTGCGGCGGGGTCCTGGGACTGGTTCACTCTGGCCACGACTCGCAGCTCGCCGGTGGCGAAGACGTACTGCCAGATCCGAGCAGTCGTGCCGTTGGGATTTCCTGGCGTGTACTTGAACGCCAAAGGCGACGGGTCCTCTTGGATCATGAGGCTCCACGGAGTGGTCTCGATGTTGTCCGGGCTGTGGATGGCAGCCAAGGGATCGACCGCCCCCACGTTGTCACCGTTGATGAGCACCGAAACCTGGGCCGTGGCAGTGGGGTCATCCGGATCGAGCACCATCTTGTAGATCCGTCCGTAGAGGAAGGCTCCACCGCCCTCGGTGTCGGCGAAATACACCACGTTTGGATCGTTTCGGTCGTAGGCGAGATCCTCGATGCGAGCGAATTCGAAAACGCTGTTGGCTGGGGCATCCGACCAGGTCTCGAGTGCATCCTGCTCGAACCCCGGATTGTCCGTGCCGTCGGCGATGCCCTTCGGGACCTCGATGAAGTGTCCGGTGAAGGGCCCTGGGTTCAGACCCATGGTCTCGTATTGGTTCGAGGGTAGGTCTGCCACGAAGGCGTACAGGGTGCCCTGGTCGTCGAGCAACGCATCCCGGTCGTCCGCCATGTACATGTACAGCTGCGAGTTGCCGCGGCTGAACGTGTCGTCGCCGGAGAGGGTCACAACCGAGTCGAAGCCCGGAACCACGATGGTGTTCTCGTGGTTGAAGAAGCCCATGCCAGGGATTTCGGTAGTCGTGTCCGAATCTGGATCGTACGCCACGGTCAGTCCGGCCTGGGGAGCACCCGCCGACGGCGGCCAGGAATTCTCGGCCCGGTTCACCCGGTCCGGGGTTTCCTCGTTGGTGAACACCAGCGGCTGGGCAAACCCTTCGGCCCCGCCGGCGAAGAAGTTGGAGCAGAATCGCTGGTAGCCGTTCGAGCTGTCAATCACCAGTTCGCCGCCAAGCACCTTGCCGCTGCCGCGCTTCAGGGTCACCTGGCTCATCTGAGCGTTGTCAAAGTCGGTCAGCGCGAGTGTGGCGGTAAACGGGAACGGCACCTTCGAGGTCTCGTGGTTGACATAGATGTCGAATGTGTTGCGGCCTCGTGGGTCGAGGGCGATCCCGTCCGGGATGGCCTCGAACGTGTATCCGCCGACCGTGTCACCCACGGTCAGGAGCGGCTTTACCGTGACGTTGCTCTGCGTACCCTCCAGCATGGCCGGTGTACCCGTCCAGAACCCCGAATTGTCGGACTTGGCGCCGACGGGTGCGACACTTGTCGCCACCAGGGCCAGCGATGCTGCCAGCGCCCAGAGCAAGCGTCGCGGCCTCTGTGGTCGATTCATGTCTGTCCCTTCGTCCCGAACGGTACGCTGCCGTCCGCGGCCGAGGCTACTCAACTTAAGCAGGTGTGTGCGAGCCCCCTCCCGGATCGACATCGCCTACAGCGAACCTCAGCCTGATTCGAATTCCCAATGTGCGGGCGAGAGGATTTGAACCTCCACGGACTTTCGTCCACTGGGACCTAAACCCAGCGCGTCTGCCAAGTTCCGCCACACCCGCGTATTACC
>Ga0209109_10000023_pt1 | contig 54033 bp, 86 predicted proteins | sample Rifsed10ft2_FD_184004 | JGI IMG/M metagenome (GOLD analysis project Ga0209109, IMG submission 184004) | Soil microbial communities from Rifle, Colorado, USA - sediment 10ft 2 (version 2) | ecosystem: Environmental > Terrestrial > Deep subsurface > Rock core/Sediment | place: Rifle, Colorado... | reverse complement strand
TGAATTAGGGGTGGATGCCGACACCCCGCCCGGCAGCGGCGGCGAGGAGGAGGCGTGAGCAATGGACATTCTGGCAATGATCGGCCTGTTTATGGCAGGCGTGGTCCTGGGTTATGGTTGGTGCGCATATCAGGAATCGCGGCGACGCTTCCATAAGATCGAAACGGACTTCGATGAATTTGAGCGCGAAGTGAGGGCCGCCAAAGAACGCATAAAAAGCGGGCGTTTCGACTGACTTGCGCGCCCGGCGCATCCGGGTTATCGAGGAGGCGTGAGCGATGGACATTAACAAAATATATTATCAGCCCGAAGAAATCGCCTCTGATGCCTACACGTTGCAGACGGCCAGGGTGATCGCTGCGGCAGCGTTGAATCGGGCAGAGCTTCGTGCTGCTGCCGGGCACGAACTGGGAATGCTTCACAGTTTTGCTATGGCGGGTGGATTAAGCACGCGTGGTGCTTTCGACCAGCGCATTGATGCTGCCGCCGAGGCCATGCAGATCGATATAAAGGGACACTCCGGGTCCTCGTGGGCGATTGCCGTCTGGACGGCGTGGCAACTGGTCGTCAATGGCGAATTGGAAGTTCACACGTACACCCCGCCCGGCGGCGGCGAGGAGGAGGCAGAATGAGCAAACCACAACCGAAAGCGGAGATTGCACTGAAGCGCATGGCGGGTTCGAGTATGCTTTTGATCTGGTGTTATTCGCAGGACGCAAAGGATTGGATCACTCAGCACTGCCGGGAATTCGGTTTCTTGTTTTGGGACGTGAACCTGGAGCATTTCATGCTGCATACGACGCCCGGCTACGATTTCGATGAGGTGATCACTTATATTATGAGCTATGGTAACGTGCTCGTCGTGCAATAATTTGCGCGCCCGGCGCATCCGGGTTATCATGGACGGCAGTCATAAAAGCAACGCCACAGAGATTACGGCCTCTGTGGCGTAAAGCCGACAACGTTGTCGCTGCAGCTAAAAGGATTGTACCATGTGCGCATTGGCGCTCCAATCTATCCCGCGCGTTGCACAAAGTGCAGCCCGCATAGACGCAAAACTCAGGAGATGCAAAGGCACGCGCTTTGTTGAGCGCTTCTGGCTGGATATGCTGAAACACGATGAACGTTGGTTAGCAGACAGGATTGCCGACTTGAAGAAAGAACGGCAATATAGTCGCGCCGTCCGCGATGGACTAAGATTGTTTCTGGATCTCCGCGATGGGCGGGTTGATGTACTGCTGGAGCTATTCCCGTTCGTACGCGCTCAGTTGGCAACAGCAGGGCAGGGCGATCTCAGCTTGCGGCTGGCGGCTCTGGAAGCGCAGTTGGCACTGTTGAAGCCCATGCCCGCAGCCACCAACATTGTATCTTTTACCCCGGTTATGCCACCTGCTGAGGAAGATGACACGCTGCTCACGGTGACGAAAGCCAGGAGCGAGCCGGGCAAGAGTTCCAGCAACTTTTTAGACGCCGCATGGCGGCTTGTACAGTAGGAGGCAACATGGACGAACTGGCTTATTTAATGGGACAGCGACAGGTATATGCCACGCTGCTCGAATTGGCCTTGAGTGGATTAGGGCGGGGGGTTGACAATGAACTGCCGTCGCTGCGATTGGAACGCGAGGCGACGATTGCCAGCTTGCGCGGACTGTGTGAGGAGTTCGGCGATAACGATTGGTCGGACGATCTGCATCTGGCGGATGTAATCGATAAACACCTCGCACCCTATCTGACAAAGGACGCCACCGATGAGTGACTTGAACCGCTTTATCGCGGAAGCGCTGGGCAAGACGGTCGCCCTGTGGCAGGCTGAAGATGATCTGTATCTGCGGGAAACGACCCCGGAGGGGCTGGTCATACATACGCCGTGTCCGCACTGGGACACGTCGCTCGATGCCATCACCCGCGAAATCGAGGCGGCGGGGTATGTCTGGCAAGTCCGAGGCCCACGGCTCATAGATGGCTATGCTTACTTTGGTGAACTTTATGCGTATGGTCGTCTGGTGAGTATTGCCCATGCCACCACCGCGGCCGCTGCGCTGGGCGAGGCGTTCCTGTTGGCCCTGGCAGAGCGAAAAGGGCAGGGGCGCTAACGTAAATACAACTTGACCTCCGCGCGCCGCCTGTGCTAGTGTATGATTGTCGAATTGTATACAATCATACAGGAGCACACGCTTGGCGGACTCAATCATCCTCGAATGGCGTGGCAAGGAATACCATCGCGCCGATCTTCCCCCCGGCAGTCCCCATCACGGTTCCCCGGCCCGGCCCTGGGAAATCCCGATCAAAGGCGATTTTGGCTCCAACAGCGGCGAACTCGGTATCGTCAAGGTGGCGGTCATCAACGAAGTCGAGCGCGTCATCCTATTCCCCCGGCGCGGCGGGGTGTATGACCGTCGCAACGGGATATTGCCCCGACCTTACTATTTCGAGCGTGACGCGACTGGCAAGCGCCATAAAGCCTTCAAGGTCTTCTGTGCGCACTGCGGCGATTACCAGCGGCGAGAGGCGTTTTCACCTGACCCGACGCGGCCCAACGGCTTGCGCGGCTACTGCAAAACCTGTATCAGCATCCTTAACCACGAAGATTATCTGAAGCGCAAGGAACGGGCACAGCGCATGAGTAAGATTCATGTACAGGCCGCTTGACAGTTTCGACAATCGTCACCTATGATCTTTGGCAGACTACATGTGCGCCCTGCGGGGCGCTTTTGTGTTTCTGCCGGTAAACAACTCAGGGCCTCGCCGGGCTGAATGCCGTGACGACGGGGCTGGCAGCTAAATTACCCAATGAATTTCTTTGTGGCCCGGCGTGAGACCCCTGACGGCGGGTGCATGTTTCTTCCTCCTGGCTAAGCCCCGGCGCTAGATACGAAAGGAACTTCCCAAGTGCATTCGAGTTTATCGCCGGGGCGAACCTGAGCTATGCCGATAGCCTGGTATCTCATCCCGTATCGCACTACCGTGAACCCGCCCGGCTCATTTCCGCTGGCGACGCGCACCCTCGACTTATCGCTGGTCGTCAACGAGCCGGACAGCCTGTGGGATTCCGTTGAAGTCGCCGGGGATCAGGCCATCGTCAAGGTCGCCACTTCGCAGCGCGTGCTGGACGAACTGGATGGATTGTATCAACGCTTGCGGGATTATGGCGCAGACCTCGCCACCACCACCGTCCAGGAGCAGAACGAATTGCGGGCCATCCTGACCACCACCGGTAAGACGGCGGAGGAGATCGACGCCCGTTATCCGGGTGGCCTCAGCCAGACTACCATGACCGACGTGCTGCGTTTCATGACGACGGGTGGTCGTATCCCACCACGCCTGAACCCGGACACGCAGCAGGTAGTGTTTGACCGGGCCAGTGTACCGTGTGAGAGTGTGGACGGACTGGCGGCGCGCGATATGCAGAAAGAGATCGATGATCGCGCCCGCGCACGGGCGAAATGAGCTAAGCTGTGGCCTTCCCAACCACCGGCGTTCTGGACACCTTTGACCGCGCCAATTCCGGCAGCCTCGGCGCGAACTGGAATGAAACACTGGTCGGCAGTTGGAGTATCGCCTCCAATCTGGCGGCCCCGGATAGCGTGGCTGGCGGCGCGGCCTTTGCTTTCTGGTCCGCCGCCGCCTTTACGGATGATGTCGAAGCCTATGCCATCGTTTCGACCAAGCCGCCGGATGGCAGCAGCGGATATATTTTCGCCAGGTTGCAGCAAACCGGTTCGTTAGCCACACTGGACGGTTATGACGTTCATGTAGTCGCCGCCTCGGGTACAGATACGTTTGAAATTCAACGGCTCGACAATGCGGTCAGTACCGTATTGACCAGCGGTTCGCAGGAACTCACGAACGGCAACGGCGTTGGTATCGAGATTATCGGGACAACGCTGCGTGCCCTGATCAATACCGGCTCAGGCTATACACAAGTCCTGTCCACGACCAGCAGCACCTACACCGGCTCAGGCAACATCGGCATCGGCTCGACCAGCACCACCACGCGCCTGAATGATTTCGGCGGTGGGGTAGTTAATACTGAAATTACCGGTGCGGCTGCCATTACTCTCGGCGCGCTGACCGCTGTGTCTGCCGGTACAGTAGACATAACCGGGAACGCCGCGCCCACGTTAGGGGCGGTCACGACCAGCGCCGCCGGAACCGCAGCGATAAGCGGGGCGGCAGCGGTTACTCTGGCGACCTTGACCTCAGCGGCCAGCGGCACTAATGAGGTAGTCGGGTCAGCAGCGCTTACGCTGGAGGCGCTGACCAGCGCCGCAGCGGGCACGGTCGAAGTCGCAGGCAATGCTGCGATTACCCTGGGCGTAGTGACGACTGCCGCTGCCGGGACAGTGGCTGTTTCCGGCGCTGCCGGGGTCACACTGGATGCACTCACCACTACCGCAGCCGGCACAGTCGATGTCTCTGGCGCGCTGGCGGTCACGCTCGACGATGTGACCCTGGTAGCCAACGACAGCGGCGCGCTGACCGGTGATCTCAATGTCACCCTCGGCGCGCTAAATGCGGCGGCGGCGGGGACGGTGGACATTGCAGGCGCGGGCGCTATCACGCTAAGTGCGCTGACTGTCGCCTCGGCAGGCGCAGTCGATATTTCGGGCGCAGCCGATCTGACCTTCGATGCGCTGACGCTTGCCAGCAGCGGAACGGCGGCCATCGTCGGGGCATTGGCGGTCACGCTCGACGATGCGACTCTGTCGGCGGCAGGCGCTTCGGGCAGTACCGGCGACGCGGCCATTACTTTAGGCAGCCTGACTGTTGCCAGTGCCGGAACGGTAGACGTGTCCGGCGCGGCGGCGGTCAGTCTGGACAGTCTCAGTCTAAGCGCGGCGGGCGCAGCCGACATCTCTGGCACGCTGGCCGTGACGTTGGGCACACTGACCCTGAGTGCCAATGATACCGAACCGGTCACTATTTCTGGGCTGCTGGTGATGACCTTTAGTGCCGTACAACCCGGTATGACGTTCAGTGCTACACAGCCTGACATGACCTTCAGCGCCGTACAACCCGGCATGACGTTTTCTGTGGAGGATTGATTATGGCAGTACAACTCTCAGTCGCCGTGCGCAATGCTCGATTGGACGCTATTGAAACCGCCATCGGCACGGACGCGGTGCTCAAACTTTTCACGGGGGCGCAGCCTGCCAACTGTGCCGCCGCCAATAGCGGGACGGAACTCTGGTCCGAAACCTTGCCGACGGATTGGGCGGCGGCGGCCTCCAGTGGTACGAAGGCCAAGTCGGGCACGTGGTCGGCGGCAGGCATTGGGGATGGAGACGCCGGGCACTGGCGGCTGTATGCCAGCGATGGCACCACCTGTGGTGCGCAAGGTTCGGTGACGGCTACCGGCGGCGGTGGCGACTTGACGCTCGATAATATCAGCATCGCTACCGATCAGGTGGTCACGATTGCCACCTGGGTGCTGACTGATGGTAACGCCTAACCCGGCATGTCCAATCCATCTGTTCTGTCCACCCACGCCAAAGAGCGCAGCACCTATGTGATCACCGTCGCCTTTACCGACGACGAGGGCGCGGCGGTCACACCGACCAGCGCGACCTGGACGCTGACCGACCTGGACGGCAACGTCATCAACGAGCGCTCAGCAGTGGCGATTACGCCTTTAAGCACGTCGGCGACGATTGTGCTGACCGGCGACGATCTGGTCATCGGGACGTATGGTGAGGAGCGCGAACTACTGGTGCAAGCGGTCTACGACAGCGACCTGGGCGACGACCTGACCAATAACCAGGCCGTGCGTTTTGTGATCGATGGCTTCGTGGCGGTGACGTGAGCGAAGCCAAGCGTAAGCGCAAATCCTACGATGACAAGTTCCGCGCCTCGGCGGTTGTCATGCTGGAAGCAGCGGGCTACCCGACCGAGAAGGGCGCGCTGACCCGCACCTCCGAGCATTTGCACGTCCCGGCCATGACCTTAATGCGCTGGTTTCGCAAGGTACAAAATCCGCCTCCTAACGAAGTGGTTACTGAAAAAAGAGCCGAACTCAAGGATTTTGTGCGCTCGGAATTGAACGCTATTTTCGGCGACATGCCGATTGTGCGGGCTGATGCCAGCTACCGCGATCTGGCGACTGCCGCTGGTATTCTGATTGACAAGCTCCAACTCTTAGAGAATAAGCCCACCGAACGTGTTGAACATACCCACGAAGAGCGAGCTAATCGAATTACAGAAATACTTGACGCCGGACGAACTCGCCGAACTCGACAGTCTGATTCGCTTATCCAGTGACGACGGCCCGGCGGGGCAGGGGATCGCGTCGCTTTCGCTGGCGGACTTCTGCGCGCGCTACCTGTACATTCAGGACAAACGCGACCAGCTTGTGCCATTGGTGCTCAAGCGCGCCCAACGGCATTTTATCGAGCACATGACCGGGCGCGACATTATCCTCAAGGCCCGGCAGCTAGGCTTCAGCACTGCCATTCAAGCGTATATGTTCAAGCGGGCGATTGAGCAGCCCGCCCGTTTTGTGACAATGGCGCACGATGACATCACCACGCAAAAGCTGCGCCGGATGTCGAATATCTTTTATGACCACCTGGACCCGGCGTTAGGTGTCCTGCGCACCTCAGACAACGCCGGCATTACCGGCTATACCAACCTGAGCGAAATCACCATCAAGACGGCAGGCGCGCGTACCGGCGGACGTGGCGGAACCTACGGCGCGGGGATGCACGCCAGCGAAGTGGCCTTCTGGATCGATGCCGCCAGCATCGTGTCTGGCGCAATGCAAGCCATTCCCGCCGACGGGTTTATCTTCCTCGAAAGCACCGCCAACGGTGCAACCGGCATGTTTTATCAGGAAGTGCAGAAGGCGCTTAAAGGCGAGAGTGAATACACCCTGCACTTCTATCCCTGGTGGTGGGATGACGAGTATCAGTCCGCGCTCGAACCCGGCGAAACCCTGACTTACACGGCGGAAGAACAGGCGCTGGTCGATAAACACAGCCTGATACCTGAGCAGATTCAATGGCGACGGCGCAAGATGCGTGAGCCGGAAATGGACGTGTTATTTGCGCAGGAATACCCCGAAGATGTCGAGACCTGTTTCCTGACCAGCGGCCACAGCGCCTTTCCCAACGTCCACCTGGTCATGGGGCCACCGGTGCAGACTGACCCGCAGGCGACGCATGAGTACGTGGCCGGGCTGGACTGGGGGCAAGACGATAATTATTCGGCGCTGTGCATCTTCGATAAAATCACCCATCAGGAGGTTTACCTGAACCGCTGGCGACATCTGCCGTACAGCGTGATTCGCAAGCAGGTCGTCGAAGCGTGCATGGCGTGGCACGTGCGACGCATCGTGCCGGAACGCAACAGCATGGCGTCCAACGTCGAAAGCCTGATCGATGACTTTGAGGCGCAGGAGTACTTTATCACCACCGCGCCGCTGGTCATGAGCCTGACGGTCAAGCACGAACTAGTGACGAATTTCAAGCTCGGCTACCAGGAGCAGGGCATGAGGCTGCTGGATATTCAGTATGCCAAGCATGAACTGAACATCTTTGTCAAGAAACAAACCCCGTCCCTGTTGTGGACGTATGGCGCGGAAGGCAAGGGCGGCGCGGACGATGAGGCGCAGGACGATACGGTCATCGCGCGGCTGCTAGGCTGGCACGCGACGCTCATTGAGGCGGCGGTGTGGGGGGCGTCCCCCTTTGAAGATTACCGGGGCGATTAGAGGAACAATGTGGCTAACCTGTGGGGTCGTTTCATGGCCGGTCTGACCGCCTTTACCTATGCCTTCAACGAGCGCGACCTGATTCCGTCAGAGCGCTTTGAGTGGAACGATTACCGCGCGCGCTTGCTGCGCTACGCTCTGGCGGAAGCCTTCTATAACAACACCGTCTATCGTGACATCGAGCGCTTCAATGTCACGATCAAACACGAGTACCAACTCTACAAACATATCCGGGGCATTTACAACCCGGTCTACCGGCAGAACGAGCTCATCAAGAGCAAGGTGGCGGGCGGGGCGCTGGACTGGGAGGCGCTGGAAAAGGGCGCGCTGGTCGTGGTAGGCGCTGATCCGGCACTGCGCACGGCCCTCATCCGCGCGCTCAAGTGGTCGAACTGGGGCGTCAACAAGGGCCTGTACGTTCAGCAGTGCGCCTTGCTGGGGGACAGCATCCTCAAAGTGGTGGATGATCGGCGGCGACAGAAGGTACGGATCGAAATTCTGCATCCGGCCAAACTCAAAGAGGCCACCTTTGACGATGTAGGGAATATCAAGCGCGCCGTGATCGAATATCAGCGCGAATGGCTGAACCCCGATACCCAGCAGTTGCAGGACGTGCTGTATACCGAAATTCTAGACCAGGACGAAACCGTCACATTCAAGGATGGAGAAGAATTCGCCTGGGCCGTCGATATGGGCGGGATACCGACCAGTCGCTGGGCGAATGACTATGGCTTCGTGCCCCTGGTCAAGGCGGGCTTCAAGGACGTGGGGCAGCTATGGGATGCCAACGCCTTCCATGCTGAAACCGCGAAGATCCACGAAATCAACGACGCCGCCAGCATCCTCAACGATGCCATACGCCGCCAGCACAATACTCCGATGCTGCTGGCGGGCGTTCCCAAACCGGCGACCACGCCCAAGATCCCCGGCACGCTGGCGGATCGCACCAGCACTAATGATGCCAGCGCAGCGCGAGATAACGCGCCGTATCTGTATGCGGATAAAGAGGCCAGCGCACATTCGCTGATTATCCCAATCGACATCAGTGCCGGGTCTGCCAACACGGACGCGATGCTCAAGGAACTGGAGCGCGACATGCCGGAACTGGCGCTGCACCGGCTGCGCGAAAGCGGCGGCGACAAGCCCGGCATTGCCATCCGCAACATGTACAGCGATGCGACCGGACGTCTGACCGAAGCGGCCAGCAACATGGACGACGGGCTGATCCGCGCGCTGCAAATGACCGTGAGCATCGGCGGTCTGCGGCAGTATGACGACTTCGCGGGCTTCGACCTGCAAAGTTTCGAGCGCGGCGACCTGGACTTCTACATCAGGGAACGCGCGTTTTTTGAGGACGGTTTTACCAAACAGGAACGGGTGACGAACCTCAAGAGCCTGCCGGACAAACCCGAAGCGGCGCGGGCGGTGCTGGAGGAGATGGAATACCCGGAGGATAAAATCGAGTTGATCGTGGCCGAGATTGCGCTGGCGCAGCAGCAGGCCGCAATGCAGCCAGCCGGTGAGAATGGCAATGGCGCGATCAGCGTGCAGCCCAACCCGCGCCCGCAGTTGCCGACTGGACAACCTCAAAATATGCAGAATTCTAACGTACCGGGTGGTATCATGACGCCAGAGGTCGTGCAGCAGGTGCGTGAGTTGATGGCAAGCATGGGGGTGGCGGCGTGAGCAAATCACAGAAAGCTCTTGAATGTACCCCGGCGGAAGTCGCTCATGCGACGAACATGCTGTTAAATTTCGTCTCGTATGCCCCGGATATAGCCTACGAAGCTGTGGCTTTACGGTTCGGTGTGTCTCTTGATGATTGCCGGACGATGATGCGCTTTGCGGTCGCTGTGGTGGCGGCAGATCGGGGAGATCGCAATGCCAGACAGGCTATCGCTCAGGCCAAACGTGAGATCAAAATGACCGATGGCAGCCCAGACCTCTCCCGCTGACGACCGCCTGCGTCACCGGGCCGCCTTGCTCGCGCTGGCACTGGCGGCGGGCGAGATTACCTTAGACCAACTGCGGGCCGTGATGCGTCAGGAACTGGCGGAAGACATCACCATCGCGTTTTTAAGTGGCACAGGAGGCCAACGCAATGCCGACATCGACGACAAGCTGCGGGAACTCATCCAGCAGAATTACGCTGAACTTGACCGCCTTATCCGTTTGCTCGAACGGCCAGACAATAGCCGTACTCCAGCGGACACCCAGCGAAGGCTCGAATTGTTTGCGGATACCCTGGACAGCATTCAGGCCGAAGGCGAACGACTCGTCGAGCAGCCCAGCAGCCCGCTAATCCCGGCAGCCATCGGCGCGGCCCTGCTCGCGCTGTTGGGCCGGGTGCGCACGCCGGGACGGGTGATCCTGCCTGATACGGGTGCGGACGCTGGGACGAATGCCGGGGCGCTGGTTGAGCACTTCGGTTCGGTCATGGATGATCTGAGCGCACAGGTCCACAGCGGCCAGTTGACAGTCGATCAATGGCTCGAACAAATGCGGATCGCCGACCGCAATCTGCACGCGGCGCTTTATCGCAGTGGGCTGGGCCGCGAACTGGACGGCGCAGATTTGGCCCGACTGAATGAACGCATCCGCCAGCAGTGGGAATTTCTGGACGGGTTCGCAGCGGACATCCGGGCGGGCAAGCTGACGCCAGAGCAGATCAAGGCGCGCGCCAGAATGTATCTCGATAATGGACAGGCCAGTTTGCAGGAAGGGGCGGTGGCCCGTCTGGGCATTCCTTTGCTGCCTGCCTATCCGAAGGATGGACAGAGTGAATGCCTCGGCCACTGCCGCTGTTGGTGGGACATTCGGCAGGTAGAAGGCGGCTTCGACTGCTTCTGGACGCTGCGCCCCGCCGAACACTGCTCAACCTGCGAAAATCGTGCGGCGCTGTGGTCGCCGATCCAGGTGAGAAATGGCGTTCTGGGGCCGTATAGCACGATAGGCACGTTTGCGTAATTCCAACGCCGAATGTGGTAGAATAAGGTATCATAAGCAGCAGTGGAGGAATGATGATCTCACGACGTGATTTTCTTAGGCGACTGGGTATCGGAGTCGGGGCAGCCGCTGTCGGCGCAAAGTTGCCACAGACGGAAGTCATCAATGATTATGAAATCGTACAATCCGTTCCTCAAGGGCCTATCGGCATCGCATTGAACGATCATACCATTGTCACATCGGGCTTTTTCGAGGTTGGCGAACCTGTGGCACTAGCATCCCTGAAGAGCATCGGAGCCGGTGTTCGTGTTGAACCGGGAATGCTGGTGTATCTCAAGGATGATGGGAAGTTCTACCCATACGAATAACTGACACTTAGTCTCAATACATTTCCTACAAGCGACGCCCTCTGGGGCGTTTTTGTTTGTCCAAATTACGGCACAGCAGCGGACTCTGCTGGTAGGAGTACATCATGTTTCAAAGTGAACCGGGGTTCAAGACTCTGCGCACCTCACGCGCCAGCGCCATCAATCTGCTCAAACGTCGGGCCTGGTACGCCGACGAACCGGTTGAAGAGATACCCGCACCGGAAACCCCACCGGCCAAATCGGGGGAGACTGCGGGCAAGACCTTCACGCAAGAGCAGCTAGATAAGCTGCTGGGCGAACGCGCCGCCCGCGCCAGAGAAGCGGCGATTGCCGATCTGGTCAAAGAGTTGGGTTTTGACAGCGCCGATACCCTGAAAGCCAAAGCGAAAGCGGCGGCAGAGGCGGAAGCGGCGCAGCAGACCGAACTCGAAAAGGCGCAAAAGAGGATCGCCGACCTTGAGAAGAAAACCGCCGACGCCGAAAGTGCAGCGGCCAAAGCGCAGCAGGAACGGATGGAGGAACGCCGCAACGCGGCCATCCTCAACGCCCTGACCAGCGCCAGCGCCGAGAAACCGCAGTCGGTCCTGAACCTGCTGCTGGTGGAACACACTGCCGACGTACAGGCCGTCATGTCCGACGATGGCACGCTGGACGCCAAAAAGATCGACGCGTTGGCGACGACGGCCAAAAAGGACTATGCCGGTATGTTCAGAAGCGGCGGCCCCGGTTCACTGTCCAACGCGCAGGGCAAAGTCCCGGCCAGTGACAAATTGAAAGAAGATATTCGCAAGCAAATCCGAGTTCGTTACTAGGAGACATCTCATGACCGATATTGTGGTCACTGCGGCCCAGGTAGGCCGCGTACACCCTGACAAAGACGAGGTCTTCGCCGTGCAACTGGCAGAAACTGTCACGCCGGGGCAGGTGCTTTATCAGGCCATTACCGGGACGTTTGGGCTGGCGGATGCCAATGGCTCCGGCACGATCCAGGCGCGCGGTATAGCGTTGGAAGGGGGAGCCGCCGGGGCATGGGTTCCCATGATGAAACGTGGCTGGCTGTATGGCTTTGCCGTCTCTGCCCTCAATGGCGATGCGCTGCTGTATCTGAGCGTCACCGCCGGGGCGCTGGCGGATGCCACTGGTGGCACGAATGTGGTCTGTGGGCTGGTCATTCCCGCCCCGGATACGACGAAAGTCGTCTACGTCGAATTCGACTGGACGAATGTGTGGGCATAGGAGGCCAAAATGAGCGCAATCTTTGGTTTGGCGAACCTAGCCGCCGCCGATTACCAGTACGTCAATACTGCCGGTGAGGAAGTGATCTATACGGCCACGCAGGAATACACCCGTATGTTCACCGCGCAGATCACCCGCTTTGAAAGCGTGTTCATCGCCGGGATGACTGAGAATCACAATGAACGCTTCAAACTGCCCGGCACAGGGCGCATGTCGCGCCGGGTGACGGGCGTGCGTGGCCCCGCCGTGAAAGCCTATGGCGGGTGGGACGTGGGTTTCCCGCTGTATGACTTCGAGGAAGCCGTCGTCACCGACGATGTGGACTTCGCCTACATGACGCCCGGTGAGTACCAGAACGCCATCGATACCATCCTCAACCGCTACACGGAAGAGCGCCGCTGGCAGCTGTTTCATGCCATCTTCGATGATCAGGCTGGCTCCAGTGAAACTTATGCCGACAAGAACTGGGGCAACATCACCGTCGTACCGCTGGCGAACGGCGACACGACCACCTTCCCGCCGGTACTGGGAGCCACGACCGAAGCCACTGACGATCACTACAGCGAATCGGGCTATGCGGCGGCGTCCATCACCGACACCAACAACCCGCTGCCCACGATGCGCCTGGAACTGCTGGAACACTTCGGCACGACCACCGGCGGCGACAATGTGGTGGTCTTCTGCCATCACACTGAAACGCCTTACCTGGAAGACCTGACGGACTTCGATCAGGTCGAAGATCGCTTCGTGCGTTCCGGCGATAACCGGGATGTCCCGGTCAATCTGCCAAACGTGCCAGGTGTCATCAAGGGCCGTTCCAATGGCGTGTGGGTCGTGGAATGGAGCTACATGCCCGACAACTACCTGCTAGGCGTGCATCTGGAAGCGCCCCCGCCCTGCGTCGAACGCGTCGATCCGGCGGCTACCGGCCTGCCTCGTGGGCTGAACCTCGTGGCGACGGATGTTGACCACCCGCTGCAAAGCGCCATCTATCGCGGGCGCTTCGGTATCGCCGTGCGCAACCGGCTCAATGGCGTCGTCATGGAACTAGGCACGGGGGGAAGCTACACCGTCCCCGCCGACTACACCTAAACACAACTGATCTGAACGCAAGGGGCGGGCCACCGCCCCTTTACAGGGAGATTATCCTATGGCTAATACAGCCCGAAAGTTCCGCGTGAAGCGGATTGCCGCCAGTGAGATTGACACCAACACCCTGCGGGTGCATGGCAATTCCATTGCGGGTGGCCTGGCATTGGGCAGCAGTGAAGTGGTCGACCTCAATGGCGAGGCCGATGCGCTGGTACTGGACACCGATGGCGATACCACTATCAGCGCGCCGAGTGACGATCAGATCGACATCGAACTCAAGAGTGTCGATCACATCGTCATCAAAGCAGTGGCGACCGCCGACAGCGCCACGACGACCAACATTGTCGAAATTGCGGCGACCACGCCGGTCGATACGACTGGGACGAATGAGCACAACGCGCTCAACATCGATCTGGAAATCGGCAACGCCAGCGGGGGTACGAACACCGTCAATGCCATCAAGATCGACAACATCACTGGCGATGCGCAGGTGGTCGAAACCGGCCTGATGCTGGGCACGGGGTTCGACGTGGGCATCGACCTCCAGGGCACAAAGATCGATCTGGACGCCGACAATGACACCTCCATTGTGGCGAGTACCGATGACACGATTGACATCGAAGTCAACGGTGCGGCGGACTTCCAGATTACGGCCAACACGCTCACCGCACTGTCCGGTTCCACGATTGCCACCAACACGATTGCGGAGACGACTAACGGTACGGGTGTGACGGTAGACGGGGTGCTGGTTAAGGACGGCACAGCGCACGCCGGGCGCGCCAGTCAGGAGTTGACCGAAACCGGCGCGATCACCATCAACAGCGGCCTGGTGCTGCTCAATCATGCGACGGTCATCATTGAAGCCACGCTGGACGCACCGGCGGTGGGGGACGAACTGATTATCACCGATAACAGCGCCTCCGGCACAGCCGCGCATACCGTGACATTTACGGGTGTCACCATTGACGCCAGCGGAAATGACATTGCCACTTTTGACGCGCCGGGCGAAGCACTGCACCTGATTGCCATCTCAACCACGCGCTGGCTGATCCTGGAGAATATAGGATCTGTCGGTTTAAGTGGGGCGTAAGTCGCCTTTAGTTAGGAGTTACCCATGAAAGCTTCACGCGCGGTCGCGCGCACGATGAAAAGTATGGCTACGACTGAGGAGCGCCTGGGCGCTATCGAAGAGCAATTACAGCGCATCGAAGACCTGCTGATCGAACTGCACGCGCATGGCCTGGTCAGCCCGGAAGAACTGGCGGACGTGCTGGTTGATCCCGAGCCTGTACAGACGACCAAAGACCAGCACGCCGAGGCGTTTGCGGTAGCTGCCGGTCGCAAGCCTCCGCCGAAGGGGGCCAAACGTGGCTAGCCTCAAGGTGCTGGGCGCGCTCAGCTTCGTGGAAATCAACCCGACCATAGACACCAACGCCTATCAGGCCGGGGATGTCGTGGGCGGGGTGATGACCATTCCGGTAGGGCAAAAGGGGGGCATGCTGCGTCATGTCAAGCTGGTAGACAATGACGCTGAAGCGGCGGAGTTGTCACTGTACCTGTTTCGGGACACGCCGACGGCCATCCTGGATGACGCCGCCTTCGCAGCGGCCATGACCGAAGCCGACACTCGCCTGCTGATCGATCAGCCGCTGGTGTTTGCCACGACCGACTACCTCACCCTGAATGCAGAGAAATATGCGATCAAGGGTGGGCATGGCGGCGTCGGCAACACGGGTCTGGGCATCGAACTGCGTCCGGTAGATACCAACATCTATGCCTACGCCGTCTGCACGGCCACGCCGACCTACGCGGCGCTCAAGCTGTTCTGGCAGTTCACGCTGTGGCGCAATGACGCCGGGTGACGTATGACCCTTTCGGTGACGCAGTACACTCGTTTGCGTGATCTGACCGGCGGGCGCACCACGACCAACGATAAAGACCACCTGAACGATACCGAATTGCAGGCGGAGTATGACGACGCCGGGTCGTGGGACGCGGCGGTGGTCTACGTGCTGCGGCGGCGCATCGGCATGACCGCTGTGTACGTCGATAAGTCGATGGACCTGAACAGCGAAAGCCTGAATCAGCGCTATCAGAATATGGAAAAACTGCTGAAACAGGCCGAGGCACGGGCGGGGATGGCCGGGGGCAGCCTGCAAGCGGGCGTCATCGATCTGAACATCGACACCGACTATGACGATCTGGGCATCTGACGATGTTCGCCACTATCGAAAGCGCCATAAATGATCAGGTGCTGGATCAGTGGATTCTGCACATCGGAGCCACCCCCACAGTCTTGCAGCAGTTGGCGACCGAGAAACTACAACCGGCGCTTGAAACCTACATGGTGCAATATCTGCAACCCTATCCGCGTCCGATTGGCGCGGGCGTCTTCAAGCGCCTCGCCACACCCAAACAAATCCGTTACGTCATGGCGAAAATCCGCCGGGGCGAATGGACGGGGCGCACTGGCGGGCTGGGGCGTCAATGGCGCTGCACCGCCGAACCGCTGCCGACCGGGGCCGTGCTGCGCATTCGCAACCTGTGGTCAAAAGCTACCTATGTGGTCGGGGATCGCCAGCAGGCGTTTCATGCCGATACCGGCTGGCCGGTGACGCGCGAACACGTGCATGAGGTGACGCGCATCGTCCGCGATACGACGGTGCGCGCCTACTTCGACGCGGCCAATCAGAAGATGAGGACTCGCTAGATGGCTTCGACCCCGGCGCAAATCAAGGATCGCATCGTGGCCCTGATGGCTCAGGTCTCCGGTGTCACCGCTTCGGTGGATGACTACCCGGCGCAGGACGCGCCCTTTACGACGCTGCCGACCGCAGTCACGCGCCTGCTGCATGTACCGACGACGCGCCGCTGGCTGACTGCCGACACCTATATCGAGCGTCACCTGTTTACTGTGCTGCTGCACGTGGCGGTGTGCGCCAATGTAGACGTGCTGGCGCCTGACACGGTAGTCATGGAAACCTGCGAGGTGTTTAAGTACGACGTTCCTAAATTCTTTGCGGCCCGCCCGCGCCTGCACGGGACGGCGCTGGCCGAGATGGTCTATGACAGTGAATTGATGAGCGACGGCGGGATTATCCGTATCGAGCGCTCCGGCTTGAGTTGGTGGGGCATCGTGTTCACGCTGCCCGTATTGGAGGACGTAAATCCATGAACGATGTTCCATTTGACGACCTGTTTGGCACGACCGTCAAGGAAGGCGGGCGGCGACCTGTGGTGTGCGCCGTCACCGGACGGCGTTTGCAGAAAAGCGATCACCCCGTGCGCCAGCGGATTGCGGGCACGCCGTTTTACGTGCTGTGCCTGGCGACGCTCTCGGACGACCGGTTGAAGGCATTGACCGTACTGGCCCAGACGGGCAAAGCGCCCAAAGCGCCCGCAAAGGATAAATAAGCATGGCAAACAATCTGAAACAGCTTATCTCGTCGGGCCTGGACAGCATTTACCTGGGCTTTGCTGATAGCAACGGCGTCTTTGCCGGTTCCGTCAAGGCCCCGGCGGATGACAGCGACAGCGGCGGGTTTGACGTGATCGGCCCGCAGACGGCCAACATCACTATCCCGCCAATGGAACGCGTCAACATTCCGGGCGGCGATGGCCGCCTGGGGACGTTCCAATTCGACAGCGACACCGAAAGCGCGATTGAGTTTGAAACCGGCGCGCTGGATTTCGACGTGGCCGCCGCGACCGACAACAAAACGCTGGACGTTATCGACACCAACTACACGTTGCTGGGGCTGCGGCCCGGCACGCGCACCCCACAGTCCATGTGGCTGACGATCAACGTGCAGGCCAAATCGCAGGCCAGCGCGACCCTCGGCGTGCCCCACTGGCTGGTCTTCCTCATGAAGGGCGAACTGTCCTACCTGGGGCCGACCGGGGTAGCTAACAAAGGACCGCATCTGCACCGCTGGTCGTGCCTGATCAACCCGTCGAGCATTTACCCCTGGGGAGCCACCCCCGCCGACAGCGACACCTATGATGGTTGGGTGCTGGTAGCGGAGAACCGGATGCGCCTGCACCGCCATACCGGCGGTACGGATGACGAAATGGTGCTGAGCAGCGTGCCGGTCTCGCTGGCAAAGACCAGCCTGTGGACGGCGGGCACGCTCAAGACCCGCACCACGCACTACACGCTGTCTGGTTCGACCGTGACGTTCGACGCGGGCAGCATCCCCACGTCGGGGCAGGCGTCCGTCGCGTTTTATGAGTTTTCGTAAGGATCAATGACCATGCAGCCTAAAACAATCGAGATCATCAACGGCGACTGCCGGGCGACCGTGACGGTGCGTGCTGAAGATGGATTTGCGGCTATCGACCGCATGACCGCCGAGGTATCGCTAGAGGTTTATGCCACCACCGACGACGGCGATCTCAAAATCTCAAGTCGGGACTGGGGCAGGCGCAAACAGTTTGCGGCGGCATGGTCACAATCTGAGGTCGTGGGCGACCTGGGTTTCGAGTGGTGCGAGTCGCCGTTCGATGCCGAGGGGATGCTGGCCTGTTATCTGGCGTGGGGCAAACTGCCGGGCGAGTGTGTGCTGCAATGGCTGAACGCGGTCAACGCCGTAGACCAACTGCCGAATGACCCGGATCTGCTGCCCCCGGAGTTGCTCAGCCAAAAAAAAGAGACGATCCCCTAGTCCGGGCCAAACGCGAGGCCATGCGCGCGGAGTACGATGAGTACTTTGCCACGATGGCCCGCCTGGAGCGCACGGACTTATCCGCCCGCGAACGCCTGAAACAACTGCGACGCCTGTCTGAAAACCTTCAGGATTGGGGGACGCGGGTGTTTCCCAATGAGTCCTTCGACTGGTATCAGCATTACAAGGCGTTCGGCACGCTGCCCTATCCGGGGTCTCTGATTCAGCAGCCGACCTTCGTGCGCCGCGAACTCACCCACTGGATGATGCTCGAACACTGGCATCATCTGAATGAGCAATTGCCATCGGCGGAAGGTATTCCTACGCTGGAGGAACTGCTGAAGTGATATGCTGTACTCATCCGAAACCTAAGGAGGGAAGCATGTCGCAGCGTGAACGTAGGGTTCTGATCGTCGTGGCGCTGATTTTATGCGCCGTGCTGCTGATCGGCGGCGGGGTGTGGCTGTATCACACGACCATCGCCATGCCTCAGCAGCACGTCATAGAAGTCATGCGCACCCAACGCGCGGAGGCGGGTCAAACCGCCGTCCGTGAATTCGAGTTAACCCGCCAGGCCCAACCCTGACCCATGCCGCCCGAAAGGGCGGTTTACTTTTGAGGATCTCATGGTCTCACCCATTCCCGGCAGCGACCCGAACAGCGTCGAAATCGATGTCCGAATCACGGCCAACCAGGGCGCGCTGAACCGCGCCAAGGCGCTTCTGGCGGACTTCAAGAAAACGCTGCACGGGTCGGTTGTGCCCGACAACCCGCGTATCCAACAGGCGTTCAAGGACTACGAAGCGGCGGCGCGCAAAGCCCGCGAGGAAACGCAGAAGAACGTCGATGTCACCGACCGCTGGGTCAACAAAGTGGCCCAACTGCGCCGACAGAGCGAACTGGATAAGCTGTCGCGCGCGCTGTCCAAAGCGACCAGCGATGGGCAAAAGCTGGAAAAGACGCTGGCGCAGGTCAATGCGCGGCTGCGGGAGATCGGCGCGAGTGAGGACGAAATCGAGGGCGTCCTGGCGTCGGCGGGCAGCCGCACCAGCATCGGCGGGAGTCGCGGTGCGGCCCTGCAAGCGTTGGGCCGTGAAGCGCGGCTCAGTCTGCCGAGTTTCCCGATCCCCGGCACACCGTTCTCGACCGACTTTATAGGTCGCTTTGCGGAAGTGGCCGGTCGTCTGGGCCTGACATTTAAGGATCTGGCGATTTCAGGCGGGTTGGCGGCAGTCGCGGTGGCCGGTATCGCACTGGCGATAGACAACTTTCAGAAGACCCTGAAGCCCATCGAGGATCTGATCCGGGGCATTACCGCTGCGCAGCGGGAGGTCGCCGGGCTGCTTGCCTCAAATGATCCGGCGGCTATCGTCAGTCGTTTTGAGGAGGCTACCAGAGAACTTACGCGCCTGGAAGCTGAGCGCGCGAAGGGGTTGGAACAGCAGGCTATCGAAGCGCAGAGTCTGGCGGCGCAGCAGGCCCCCGACTTTTTGCGCACGCTGATCGGCGGGGTGATGGCCGAATCTCTGACGGACATCCTATCCAAAGGGCCGTTTGAGGAAGCCACAGCGGCCATTGTGGACTACAATACCAAAATCGCCGCGCAAGAGGTCATCCTCGGCGAACTGAATAAAACCCTGACGGATGCCAGGGTGGGCGTCCTGCAAAAAGAGTACAATGACCAACTCAAGAAAGCGGGCCCGATATTCGAGCAGCTGCGGCAGCAGTATCAGGACACGATAGACAGCTTCACCGAGAGCAACCGACAGCGCGCGGAAGATGCCCGGTTGGCGGGCCAGTTTCAGGCCGAAGATCGGGCGCTGGAAGACGCGGCGCGCGCCGCCAGCCATCAGGACACGCTCGCCAAAATCGAGGATGACGGCAACCAGCGCATTGAGGATCTGGCCGCCGCCAGCAAGGATCGCATCGCCGACCGCTTTGACCGGCTCAACGAGCAGTTGGCGGATATTGCCAGCGGCGCGGGCGATAAGATTGCGGATGTCAACGACGACTTCCGTGCCGACGAACTCAAGCGGGGCAGGGAGTTTCGCAAAGACGAGGCCCGCGACATTGCGGAATTCCGCAAGGAAGAAAAGCGCCGCCGCGAAGACAACGCTCAGGAACTGCTCGACGCCGAAATTGCCAACGATGCCGCCGCCTTCATTCAGGCCCAGCAGAAACAGCGCACGGAGGGGCGTCGGGAACAGGAAGATTTCAACGAGGCCCGGTCACAGCGTCAGGCGGATTTCGACGACGAACGCCGCGAACGGCAGCAGGCCAAAGAGGAACGGATTGCCGACATTCGCGTCGAAGCGGAGGAACGCAGCCGGGCCGCCATTGTCTCGTTTGAGAAGGAACGGGCGGCGCAGGAAGCCAAGACCGCCGAGGCGATTGCCCTCGAAACCGCTGCGATTGCGACCCGCACGCAGGCCGCGATTGACTCCTACAATGCCGAAGTTGAGGGCGTACTTGCTGCCCGCGAACGCGCCGACCAGCGCCAGAGCGTGCTGGACGGGATACAGGAGCAGCGCCGCAACGCCGCCCATCAGCAGCAGCTAGCGCAGATCGAGCAGCGGCGCGTGGCCGAAAATCTGCTATTTACGGGTCTTCTGATCCAGATCAATAACCTGCGCAACCAGGCGGCGGCCCTCAACGCGCCGTTGTCTACCCCGGCTGGCTCGAAAGACCTGGGAGCCAGCGGCTATCGCACCCTGACGGCGTTCGCTTCCGGTGGCGTGGTAGACCGCCCCACATTCATTCGCGCGGGCGACAGCGGCCCTGGCATGGCGGAGGCGCTTATCCCGTTCCGCAAATCCGAAGGTATCGGCCCGGCTCTGGAACGTCTGGGGCGCGGCGCGGGCGCGGGCGGGATCGTCATCAACCTGAGCAATATTAACCTGGGGGCGATTACGGAACCGCAGTTGAGAAGGGTCATGAATAACTTTGCGATGGAAGTCAGTGACGGAATTGCGGCGGCTCGCCGGGGAGCGATGTAATGCCAAAGTTTCGCATCCGGGCGGGCACGTGGGACGCCAGCGATATGACCGATACCTACGATGTGGAGAACTTCCCTGTCCAGACCGACCAGCGCAACTACCCCTGGTTCATCGTCACCCCTTCGGAGCTATTCCGCGAATTCGACGCCACCACCGAAGGCGGGCTGGATGGCACGATCCGCAAGATCGGAAACTGGAATGGTTCGCTGTACTTTGCAGCCCTCACGCCGCTGATGAGCGATTACGTGCAGGCGACGATCTTCCCGACCGATGGCACGAACGAAGTCCTCACCATCGCCATTTACAACGCCAAACGAGGCTGGGTGTGTCTGAATGGTAATGGGCACTTTCTGGAGCCGGTCGATTTCGGCGAAAGTCGCCCGCGCGGGCAATTTCTCAAGGCTGTGCGCCTGATCGATTTCGACGAGGGCGTAGAGGCCGACAGCGGGGGCGATTTCAACAGTGATTTCAACAGTGACTTTAATCTGGGAGGCATACCGGCGTAAACGACCCCACACCTAAAGGTGGGGGCTTTGCTCTGGCGCTGCGCCCGCAAGGTTCTGCGGGGCATCCGAGCAGTATGGCCGGTTTACAACGGCCCGGCGGGATATTTCAACCGCCGCGAAGTGGTCAGCGAGACCGACGCATCCACACTGAACACAGGAGAAGGTACTTTGAGTAGGACGATTGGCTTTATCCACACAACCGCAGGCGGGGCAGGTACGCGACGTGTTGCGCGGGTCAACCGCAGTAACCGGCACGCCTGCACGCTGCGCCTTGTATTGGATAAAGCTGCGAAGCTGGTGGAACGACCAACTCGACAACATAGCGCGTCGGGGCTTCCGAGCCGTGATCCTGTCGCGGATGTGCGTCAGTTCTTCCAACGCTATCCCGCGTCCAGTGCCTTGAGCCTTCGCTACGAGGTGCTTGCTGATCGTATGGTTCACGTGTTTGGCGAAACGTTGCTCTTTACCCGCCAATTTCTTCAGGCGGCGATGCGTGCCAAGTGTGCTTTTCTTTTGCAACCTGGTTCGCAGGCGGCGGTGACGAAACCGCACGTTGTTGACCGCGCTGGCGCTGTGGACTTCGCTGTCGCTATCGACTGCAATATTGACAACGCCCAAGTCCACACCGAGGAACCCGTCCGGGTCAAACGGCACTTCGTCCGGCACTTCGCAGGTCGCAAACAGGTAGAACTCGCCTTTGCGGTAGACCAGATCGCTTTCGCCCTGCTGGTACTGCAACAAGGCCAGTTGATGTTCGCCGGTCACAAAGTCAATCGTTTCGCGCCCGCCCATCAGCCAGATCGAAACCGCGCTGTCGGGAATGCGGTAGTTCAGTACCCGGCTGTCGTAAGCGATGCTGCCGTGCTTTTTGAATTGGCGCTTCGTTTTCTTGTCCACTTTATAGGCGTCTACCGCTTTGCTGATGCAGCGAATCACAAGCTGCGCCGTGAGGTTAAATTGCTCACGAATAGGATAGTACACCAATTTGTGAACGTTGTACTGCGACCAGACCTTTTCGCGCCAGATCACCTCACTGATGGCATTGCAGGCGGCATTCGCCGTTTGCAGGGTTTCAAACAAAAGTTGCCGTTGTTCTGGTGTCGGCTTGAGCTTCACAGTCGCAGTTAGTTTCATACTCAGAAGTATAGCACAAATCGTCCGTATCGTCAAATAAGTGAAAGGATAAGGCGCTATTCCTCCCCAGGCCTGAAGGCCGGGGTTTCTCGCGCCGTTTTCGATGACACAGGGATTGCGCAGTGTATTGAGCGCCGCCGTCGATACCGGAGGCACGAACGGCACGACCGGGCAGGAAATCCGCAATATCATTGAGTCGGCCTATATTGCCGACTTGCGCACCGTCACGGCCTCGACAGGAACGATTACGACGGATGATGATTATGTGCGCCTCGATACGACCGACAATACCGTGACGCTCACCTTGCCCGCGCTGGCAAGTGCTGGTCAGCAGCAGTACACCTTCAAATGGGTTGCCGGGGCGAATGCGGCCACACTGGACGGAGACGCCGCCGACATCGAAGGGGCTGGAACTTTCGTATTTGCGACCCTGCTGGACGCCGTGACCCTGCGACCTGGCCCTACCCAGTGGGAAATCGTCTCGCAATTTCTGAACGCCTGACCTATGGCCCTTTCCACTGCCGACGCCGTAAAAATTCGCAGCCCGCATCACGATTGGGCCGCGCGCCTGACCGTCAATGCCGTCCCGCTGAATATCGTGGCAACGGCTCAAGTGAATCAAGCGACTATTCTTTATCCCGTCGCCGCCCTGACAGTGGATGGTACGTCAGCCAATTGGCTGACTGAAGGTAAGCGCAACCGACTGGTACTCATTGGCACAGCACCCGGTTTGGCAGACATTTCATCTGGGATATTGCGAGCGGACGTGGCCGCCGGTTCGCTGCAACTTGATCCGAAGTACAACGGCGATCCTGGAATATTCGTGCGTGACATTCAACAGTTAATCGCTGACAACGTGTATGTCTCGATAGTGAAGTTTCGCCCGCCTTATGGTTTAATGTCATCCATCCGAAAATCCGTTTTCTATAAGAACTGGACAGAAACCTTTGCCGGGCAGACTAAAGACCCGTCCCCGCTGATCAACCTCGGCCCGCACCAGCAGGGGTGGTGTTCCGGCGGGCTGGCGCGCTTTACCCTCGATGTCGATCCCTATTACTGGTCGGGGCGCGCCTACGCCTCGCACGTATGGGGACTGGACGGCCAGACCCAGATCAGCGCCAGCGCCTCGCAGTTGGTGATTGACTGCGAACCGGGCTGCCACGAAATCACCTATACCGCCACCGACAGCAAAGGCAAGGTGACGACCGCCTACCGCTACCTGTTTGCCAATGACCCGACGCTCTTCCCCCCGCTGAACTACACCTACAGCATGGGCGAGATCTCCGGCACACAGGATCGGCAGGGGCTGACTCTGACTGTGCAATTCGACGAGATGATCAGCGGCAACGTCATCTATCCGGGGCAGTTGTTTCTCATCTCGGAAAGCCCGCGCTGGGGCAACCCGGCGACCAACACCTACTACACGCCCGCCGATCTGGATGATCCCGACGGCGTGGCGACCAGCTTCCTGGGCTATGTCACTGAAGGGGCCACACAGACCGGGCGCGGGCTGCGCGGCACGACCGTCACGATTGAGTCACCCGTCAAAATGGCACGCCATATCCCGATTGAGAAACAGATCCTTATAGAGAAAAAGACGCCCGGCAACTGGGCCGAAGTTACCAAGCTGCTCTCGAACCCGGTTGGCGCATTCTACTACCTGTCGGCGCTGCACGCGCCCTACCTGATCAACGGCCACGACCTCGACTTCGATGCTTACCTGCTGCTGCTGCGGCGCAAGGCGCATAATCTCGACCGCGACGTGACGCTGGGCGGCCAGTTGGAACAATTGATGAGCTTTATGGACGGCGAGGGCAATGTCGGCAGCCGCACCGATGGCACAACGCGCATGGTGCGTAACCCGCTGTATCTGGCGACGGCCACCCGTAACGCGCTGTCAGATCAATGGACGTGGCAGCCCGGCGACATCCACCCACCGCTGGAGAAACCGCTGCGCTTTCGCCCGCAAACCGGCAAGACCTTTGGCGGGGCGTTCTGGAATGACGGCAGCGCCCAGTCCAGCGCCGGACGTTCCCTCGCCCCCGGATACGTGCGCTCGCAGGCCGGGGGCGAAATCACGATGGACGATACGACCGTCACCGCCAGCGGGGGGCAGGCCCGAATCAATGAGATTACCGGGTTTCATCACGCCCGCCAGAATGCGAAGACGGCTCCCTTTGAATTTGAGGTCAATGGCAACCTGGACGTGGCGCAGCCCTGCGACCTGGACGTATGGCATGTCACCAACCTGAATGCGACTTATGACCCGTTGGGGGAGGGCTGGGTCAATACCCGCTTTCTGCCGACCCAGGTGCGACGGCGTTGGTCAGGGCCGCGCACCGCGCGCAAAAGTATCACGGTCGAAGTCGAACCGGAGACCTTTGGCTATCCGGGCATCGAACTGCCGACCAATCCGGGGGCGGGCGGGATCTGGGTGACGAAACCGGCCCCGGCCTATTTCGCGCCCTACCAGGATAAGATCCCGGACTTGGGGCTGGACATCGCGGCGATGGTCGCCTGGAATTCCGCCCGGCGCGCCGGGCTGTCGCTCAACTGGGGCACGCCGCACACGGCCTACTCGTTTCTGGCGGGCGGGACCGCGCCGGGCGAGGTGGTAGACGCGACGCTCAACCCTAACAGCGCCTTTTTTGCCGACCCGCTGGACCCGCTGGAGAAAGTGCTGCTGACCTACGACGAGGACGCCGATGCGCTGTCGCTGTATTCCATCCCCAACCTGATTAACGATCCTCTCACGCAGGTACTGGTCGAGACCTTTGCCGGCGTGTCCGGGTCTGGCGACAGCTTTCCGTACACCGCGCGCATCGTGATCGATGAAGACACCGCCGACTTCTGGGTCATGGGCTGGAAAAACCGTGACGGCACGTATGTCCAGCGCAGCGATGACGGGGGCAGCACCTGGTCAGGTGGGGCAGTGGGCTATACGACCGAACCGGATGACGAATTCCTGACCAACGGCCTGGGGCTGGCGGTGCAGGGCGGGCATACCGTCGTCGTGGCCCGCGATGGCACGCAGGATGTCGATGACCACTACCTTTACTTTGTGTATCACGCCGCCACCACCGGCGGGGCCTTTAGCCAGGTCGCTAACCCGACCGACTTTACGGTCGCACCGGGCGCGCTGGCGCTCACAGCGGCCACGTCCGCGATTGTGCCGCTGTTCAAACGCGCCGCGCCGGAACCAACCGACCCGCTGGAGGCCGTGACGTTTGATGCCGGGGGCTACACGCATTACACCATCAGTGGATTCAACAGCAGCGGCGAGGCGTCCGATGGGGCCTATGGTAGTCAGGCGGACATGGCCTACGGTGCAACGGTCAAGGGCACAGGCACGTCGGTGGCCGTGAATGTCATCGTGGATTTAGACGCGTTCTATACCTTTAATAGCCTGACCTTCTGGACAGCCTTCCTGGCCGGTTGGACGCTGGACAATCGCAGCAGTGTGATTTACGTCACCGTCTCGGATGCTGAGGGGGTAACGATCAAACAAAAGGTCATCGAAATCGACGATGCCTTCCCGATCAACGACAGCACTTACACCGTGACGGCGGCGGATCTGGGACTGTCTGGCAGCGAGCAAGCCTGGTTTGTCACTGTCACCGTCCAACTGAACTGGACGGACGGCGCGGGCACAGGCACAAGTTACGTATTTGTGGATGACATTGACATCGACGCCGACCTGATCGAATTCGAGCGTGACTCGGCGCTGCACACGCTGGCGCTGGGCGGGCCGACCTACACAAAACGCCAGAGCTACCAGTTGCTGCCCTTCCATCACTACGGGATTGCGGCCTACGGTAACAGTGTGACCTGTATCGCCTGTGACGAGGATGGCAATAACCCGTCGCTGCTGCTCAGCACCAACGGCGGGACAAATTGGACGAAGAGCCGCACCATTGGCGGTTACGTCGGCGCGAAACGCTCGTTGTTCGCGGCGATCCTGTTTGGCTACGACCGGCTGGCTTTTTCGCCGGACGGCGGGATTACGCTGTACGCCATGATCGGTGATTGGCCCGCGCGCCTGGGGACGATGGGCCGCTTTGAGGGCGTGGCCGGGGTGCTGGGAGCGATTTGATGACCGACATTCTTCCCGAAGGCGCAGTGAGCAAGCTAATCTTTGACAGTCACGGCGGCGTCAATTCGTCGATCCGTGAGTCCGAGACCATGCTGCTCGGCAACCCGCTTACGGGGGAGATTTACGTGGATCGGGACACCCGCGATTATGCCGGGCAGGTGTATCTGCATGAGGTGTCGGGCGAGTTTCCGCTGATCGACAACGCCGATACCCAGCGCGACGATGCGCCCCCGTCCACTTTCTTAGGTTTTCTGCCCACCGGCGTCATTCCCGCCGGGCGCGTCATTTACAACACCGAAGTCGAGGTGCGCCGCAAGCGCGGGCGCTGGCAGGTGGTGGGCGTGACCATGTCCGGGGAGAACTACGGCGAGGGCGCGCAAGTCTACCGGCACGAAGTGGTCGAGCGCCCGGACGTGAACTGGGGCATCATTCGCCCTACCGACCCGCCGTCGGATGGCATTGTGTTAGCCGGGGCGCGCTATCCACTGGGCAGCACATGGTACGATATTCAGGAACTGAAAGCTAACGGGTTAATTGCTACCTACGGGGGTAGTTTAACACTAGGGCAGGGACTATCGCTTCAAATCGAGCGTGACCCAACCGATGGCAGCATCATCTACACCGCCGGAAGCGCCTTTACGGATACCTCAAGAGATGCTGAAAGCGGGGCGGTCGATCATGCCAGCGTGTTCGCCAACTATCCGGCAGGCACGGACGCCACGCTCAAACACTACGGCTGGGTCAAGCTGTACTACAACCAGCAGGTCATTACCGACCAGGATATTTACATCGCGCCGGATGAGGGTACGGGAGCCGCTGGCGGCGCGCCAGTGGATGCGACCTATATCACCCAGACCGCCAGCGGCGGATTAACCAATGAGCAGGCGCTTTCAACGCTGGCGACCGGGGCTATGCAGGTCACGACCAGCACCGGTGTGATTACCAGCCTCAAGAGCAATCTGGCCGCCAGCGCCGCCCCGACCGTCAACGACGACAGCAGCGCGGGCTACGCGGTGGGATCGGTCTGGATCGATGTAACTGCCGATAAGGCTTACCTCTGTCTGGACGACACCGTCGGCGCTGCGGTGTGGGTTGAAACAACACAGGCGGGCGGCGGCAGCATTGTTTCGGGGTGTGAGGTGCAAGGCCCGGATACAGAAACCCTGGTCACAGCCTCCGGTGGGGTAACATCACTCGATTTTGCCGTTGAGGTATACGATACCTCGAATTACGTCGATTTGGGCAGTGATGCTTATACCGTTGCTCTTCCCAGCGATGGCATGTATCTGATCACAGGGGTTGTCGCCGGGACTTATGATGGCACGGCGACCGCTGGCGGGCGCGTTTACTTACGATTGAACTACACACCGATAAATGGCTATACCTATGCCGTTAATGCGGTGGGCCTGTGGTATGTGCTGCCTGGTGAAACCGGCAGCGGTACACCGGGCAATCAGTATCTGCTCACGGTCAATTTTCATGGCAATCTGGATAACGTCAGCGGGGTAGGGCTGACAATCGTGAACGATTCCGACGTGGATTTGTTTGTCGCAGAATGCTCATTCACGGTCACGAGATTAAGAGACCCACTGTCATAGGAGACTTTATGACGACCCGCGCTCGTAAATTCATGACGCTGTTGGCGAATCGCCAGTCCTATGACGCCTATCTCACCGCGCTGCTGGCCGGGCACGACGCCTACCAGCGGCGCATGGACGAGACCAGCGCCAGCGCCTTTCCGGCCATTGCCCGCAACCGCCTGTTTACCATGCCGGGGGCAAACCTGCTGACCGACGGCGGCATAGAAGTATGGGATAGTCCCACTGTGCCGCATACGCCCTGGACGCGCTCGCTGGCGGGGGGCACGAGCATCAATCAGGAAACCAGTGACGTGCATGGCGGTTCCAGCGCGGCCCGCATTGACGTGGTGTCCGGGGCGGGCTTCGGGCTTTTACAGGCCGTCACCTTCCCGGCGGGCGATACCATCCAGTTCCAGTGTTACGGCAAAGTCACTGCCAATAGTTTTCGCATGGATTACGGGGCCTCACAAGCGGGCAGTGCGATCAGCAATACCGGGACGTATGCGCTTGCCAGACAACGGCACATCGCGGCGACCGCCAATGCCGATATTCGCTTGCTGCGCGGGGTAAGCAGCGGTACGTATTCCATTTATGTCGATGACGTGGTGGCCCAGTTGGTCGGCCAGTACGACGCAGGCTACAACGGCCCGACGCTGGCGGGCGATACCGTCTTAGGCCGCCCCGCGCCGACGCTCACGACCAACGACTACCTTCAGGACGAATTCAACCGTCTGGAAGGCATCTTCAAGCCGGAGACGCCGACGGCCTTTACCAAACAGATCGTGCTCAAAATGGCGCAGGCCGACATCGAGAGCGCGACGGCCATGACCGTGTGGTGCATCGGCGTGGACGCCAATAACATTTACACGCTGCGCAAGCCTTCGGCGGGTATCCTGCGCTTTACGCACATTCATGACAGCACAGCGGTCGATCTGGACTACTACGTGACCGGCGACGATTACGGCAAAGCACTGCTGGTCACGTGCGTCGGCGACGGCGTGAATGCGCACCTGTACGTCAAGGATTGGCATCAGCAGGCGGCGCTTAGCGCGGGCACGTGGTCAGCCTCAGCACTCACGGCAGCCTTCAGCCGCGAGGGCAGCGTCAACGGCGGCGAGTTTCTGACCGGCACGCTGGCGGACAGCACGTTCGTGGCGACGGCCTTTACCGCCGACGAGATCGCACAGTTGCAGCAGAAATTCAACGCTCAGGAGAGCGCTTATGCGCCTAACAGCAGCGACCTGGCGTATCTCACGGCGGGCCTTACGGCATTGGGCGCGGTGGCTGGCTGGGTAGCCGATACTCAGGTCTATGATGACGCCACCACCGAAACGGTTGTAGCCGACGGCGGCAATGTGCGCGGCTGGAAGAGCCTGGTCGGCACGTACAAACCGGCTCAGGCCGGGGATGTCCCCATTACCCCGACCTACCGGGCCGGGACTGCCGGGGTGGACGAGGGTCGGGCCAAAGTCGAAAAGGACGGGGCTGACCTGATGGCGCTCACGTCCGGCTGGAATGGCCTGGTGACGTACACCGGCCCCTGGACGTGGTTTACGATCTTCAAGACCACGACCTCGCAGACCGACAGGGTGCTGGTACTCAACGGTTCCGGTGCGACCTTCCGGGTGGAACAGCGCATCAGTACCACCAACGTCTCAGGCTTTCAGCGCGGGGCGACCAGCGGTAATCAGGCCGCCAACAGCCCCGCCGCTACGCCGCACGACGGGGTGCTGCACATCGCCGAATTGCAGCGAGCCAGCAGCACCAGCATGACCTGTCTACTGGACGGCGTGGCCGGAACGGCTAACACCAATGCGATGGATGACAGTACGGTTGACCGGTTGTACTTTGGCTGCCGTGTCAGCAGCAATTTTTACGTCGGCTATCACTATGCCACCGTGCTGATCCCGACCGTTACCAACGCCGCCAAACTGCGGACGCTGCTGGCGTGGTACTACGGGAAGACGCTCTGATGGCTGCGGGGTATCGCGTCGATCTCTATTGTCAGGCCGCTGACCTGACGGCGCTGGATGCCGCGCTGGACGCGGTGTTCGGCGACGGGGGCACGTCTTCGTTTCCAGTCACCAAAACGCTGGTGAGCCTGACGTTTCGCTATGCTTCGCTGGTCATCAACACGCCCAACCTGAACGGGGAAGGCGAGCCGACCACCAACGACGATACCCTGTCGGCGCTGCTCGGCGCGCTGGGCGGGATCGGGTCGGTGGTCTACTTTGTCTGTACCAATGACGACTACGATACCCGCACCCTGATTACCCACAATGCATCGGGCACGATTGGGGCCGCCTGGGATTTCAGCGACAGCGACGGCGCGGTCTACGATGCCACCGCCACGCTTCAGGCCAACGTGTATGTCTCAAGTACCGCCGTCGCCGGGGCAGGGGATGGCACGGAAAACGATCCGGTCACGCTGCTGGAAGCCCTGCTGGAATTCCCCTACAAGGCTACGTCGCAGGTCATCTTCAACGATAACACCGGTTACGCACTGACCCAGAACGTCACCAGCTACCTGGCCGGGGTGACGTTTGTGCATACGGGTCTGCAAATCGACATCGGCCCCTACGATCTCAATTTCTGGGGCGATGATCTGATCGCTAAAAATGTAGAGTATTTCACGACCAACGTCCCGCGCGAATACCCGGATGTCCAGGAAGAAGGCGCGTTAGATCGTCCCGGTTCAGTTAATTTCTACGGCGATAACGTCAATATCGACGGTTCGGTCGGCCACGATATTGCGCTGTTTGGCTGGTGGGTGCAGGCCAACGGTGGCAGCGCTCAGGCCCTCGTGGTCTACAACAATGGCGGCGACGACGGCACAAGTCTCGGCAACGGGCCAACGGTCTATACGCAGAATTTGTCCACCAGCGACCCCAAATACATATCCGGGGTCTTTATGCCTGGCTATCGCTACACCGCTATACAAATCTGGTCCACCAATAATTTCGTCTGCAATTATATTGTGGACGGGATGATCTGTGTGGGCGGTGGGCCAAATGCCGCGCAGGGCAACCGCTTCCTGCTGGCAACCAACGAAGAGCCGATGAGTGGGATCGCCATTGATCATCTGTACACCTGGGACGTAAACTTTTACCTGGGCGCACGCACCGGCGCGGACGTGCTGCATGAGGACGTGTCGATCATCCACAGTGTTCTGGTCAATACGCTGGGGCCGGTGCTGCTGACCAATCTGGTCGATGACATTACCTTCAACACCAATACCGTCGTGAGTGCCTATACCCCGCGCGCGCTTGACATCCTGGCCGGGCTGGCCCCCAGCCTGCAGGATTGGGACGATAACGCCTACCACCTGCTGGGGCCGATTTACGAGGAAAGCAGCGAGACCGAGCCGGGGGCGGGCGTCCTGACCTTTGCGCAGTGGCAGGCCGCGACCGGTTTCGATGCCAACAGCACGTATGCCGCCAGCCTGCCTACCTCCAACGTCGTCAAAGTCATCGACTGGCAGGCATTGAACGTGCAGCACCTGATGGCATTTTACATCGCAAACTGGGAACTGCTGGATGAGGTAGAGGTTGATCTGGCGGCGTTCGGAATCAGCCTGCCGGAAGGCGAGTACGTGGCGGTGCAGGCGCAGGATTACCTTGTGGATCGTCGCCCGATCAGCTACAACCCGGCAGTGAGCACGATACTCACCTTCGACATGGCCCCGGCGTCGGTCGCTGTCCCCGCGAACGCCTCTGTCGCGTTGCGCAGTACCACTTTCCCACAGTGCGGCGTATTTATCCTGATGGCTGCGGCATGAAAGTACTCATTCTCGCCCTGATCCTGCTGGCCGGGCAACCATCGTCCACGACCGTGCGCGAGTGCTTACTGAAAGGCGGCTACACCGCGCGGGTGTATGACGTGATCGAAAACGGCAGTTACTTTGCGCATCTGAGCCTGCCTATCGCCCGCTTCAATCTGGGACGCATCATCGACGCCCCGGCGCTGGACGTATCCAGTCAATACGAGACTGTGCTGCGCAGCACGCGCCTGGAACCAGCCAATTATGCGCACCTGCTGTTTAACGTCGTCGGCACGGGCCACACCGCGCCAGAAGACGCGGACCCGGACATCGCGCGGGTGCGGCACAACCTGTATGCCAACTACTACGGCGAGAACCGGCGCGTGCTGTTTGTCGAGAGCGATCTGGACGGCGATGGGCAAATGGAATTGTATGCTTTCGTCTACCAGCACCTTTACGAGCCGGACGCGCTGACAGTAGATCCAGCACAGCGCGGCGTCTATGGCTGGCACGGCAGTTGCACGCTGAGGATCAGCCCGTGACCGACTTCTGGCTCGGCCTGATCGTCGGCTTCGTGCTGGCGACGCTGGTGTTTGCGGCCTGGTACAATGCGCGGCGTCATTAACGTGTTTCCTACGGTGCGCGTGGTAAAATAGGGCAGGGCAGATGAGGGGGTAGGGGGCATGTTCCACACACTGACCCGCTGGTACTGGCGACTGCGCTTCCGCCTACGCCGCCCGGCGACGATGGGCGAGTATGTCCGCTGGCGCGAAGTCACGATAGATGATTTGTCTGTGCGCGGCGTTAATTGGCTGGGGCGCTCAGGCCCGAACCTGATGAAAGAGCGCCCGCTGGACGATTGGAGCACTGGCGCGAAGTGAAGGGGTAGGGAGAGTGGTAGCATTCTATAACTGCTACGCATTCACCAACGCCGGGGAGCGCGTCATTCTCACGCTGGGGCTGTCTTACGACGAGGCCATGGCCCGCTGTGAATACGAGGTGCGTTTTCTTGCCGATGAATTCCATACGCCACTTTTCCGGCATGGTGATACGTGGTACGAAGAGGGTTGGCTGCCCCGCGTGACCCTGCACGCCGTGCAGCATGACCCATTTGCGAAGACCAATGCGGGGGTCGTGTGGATGCCAGCGACGGGCGGATAAAACCGATTCTGTGAGGTGAACATGATTGCCTTCGACAAACAAGCGTGGTATTTCTTCGGGCGCTGGATATGGCTGAGGTTTCGAGCGCGAAACGCTACGCTCAAGCATGTGCTGAGGGCGATGCTATGGCTGAATCGTTCGGCCTACATCACCAAGCGCAGCGACTACAGCGAACGAACCTATGCACTCAAAAGCGATCTGCTGCGCTATCTGTATCATGCCGGATTGGTGGATACTGTCACGAAACAAAAGCAAACCCTAACGTGTAGTTTTTGCGGCGGGGATGGCAAAGACCCCTACGATTGGAGCGGTGACGAATGGGATAGTTGCCGGAAGTGCAGCGGCTCAGGCGTCTACCGCGAAACTATCCTCATCAAGTTTCGCGTTGGTCGCTACGTGTGGCATCAGCCAGCACCTTTGGTCGATTGGTTGAACATCAATCTCATTGAATGGGATGATAAGGTTATGTTCGAGAGCCACGACGAGTGCGGACTTCCAGAATTTCATAGCGCCAAGTTACGCGAACACTGGTTTGCTGTGGTCGTGATGTATCTCTGGCGTCATGGGGTAGACACTCGAAAGCACCAACTTGCGCCCCTGAAAGCCTGTCTCAAATGGCATAAACCACGCTGGTGGTATCGACTGCGCAAGGCATGGCGACAGCGCCGAATCTCTAAAGAGCGCGAGACTGTGCCTGACTTCCCATTTTGAGTTGACCGTTGAGAAGGCCAGTTATTTTACCGACATAACCTGATTTATGAGATTGTAGGTGAAATGATATGTGCCCTTATCTGGCTTAGGTCGTTTCTCATAATTATTTCGCGGGCGACAGGGGGTGGGATGGCAAAGAGGCGAGGGTGGTTCCAATCATTTCTCAGGGGGATGGGTTCATTCTCACTATTTGGCAGCCCGCCTGATCCTGAAACAATGCGCATATTGGAACAAACCGATACACAAGCTATCGCCGGGGACTGGCAAGTGGTGGGCGATGATTTGCGTAAAGCGATGAAATATCTCAAGCCCCCTACCCCGTCGAGCGCCCACGAGGAATCATGATGCATCCAACCTATGTCTCATACATCGCAGGCAACACCCATTGGGCGGGGATGGTCATGGGCAAGGATGTCCTATTCATTCGTACCCGCTATTTCGATCCCGGCACGAATGCGGACACGAATTATATGTTCATCATGGATATGTGGAAGCCCCCTGCCCCGCCGAATAAGGAGCCGTGATGCATTGCCCGAACTGCCATACCCCGACCAACGGCCCGGACTGGAAAGCGCGCACGACCCATCTCTGGGCGAACCAGTATGGCGACTGTCAGCGCGTGTTTTGCAACGTGTGCGGCGGCTGGTACGATGTCAAGACGCTGCACCTGCGGGTCACGGTGCGCGAAGTTCATGCGCCTGAGTCACCGCCTGCCTAACGCGCGGGAAATCTAACCTGATTATAACGGTCAAACGGCGGGATTTGTGCTAGACTATTTTCAGTACATGGGGCAGCAGGGAATGACGGCGTTCGCTACGCCCTGCCCCACTGGACGGCGGCCTGTCGATGCCCACGACGGCCAGCCGAGGGCAACTATGCTGGTTGTGGTGCAACGGGCAGCACGCCGGGTCACGGCCCGGAGACGGCGGTTCGAGTCCGCCCGGCAGACAAGCGGTCAGGAGGCGCGGCGCAACCCCGCGCAGGCTGACGGCCCGGTTTACCGGCATCCCGTCTGAAGCACTGGCCGCAGGTTGTGAGAGCTATGGTGCGCCTAGCAATATTGGTTGATGCCCTACCGAGGTGGGGACATATTCGCTTCATCCGATTTGTTGGGCACACCTAGCAAAATCCGGTGTCGGGTGCAAAGATGGCATTTGCCGGAGCACCCAGACCACAGGCTGGTACGCGGGACTGGCCTTAAAACCATGACTTGCCCGTTAACGGCATAACAGCACTACCGGGGTGTTAGCCGTGCCCCACCTTGCAGGACATGGCTCGTCACCATAGACGACGGGAGCGCGGGCCGCCTCAGTGCCCGACTAACAACCCAACGGCCATCAGGCCGTTTTTTATAGCAGCAGCCCCGACGACGCGCAAACGCCGCCGGGGGTGCTACAAGCACGCTACAAGAGGCTGTAGACATGCTCAGCACCCATTGTAATCCCAACTGGAATAATGCGAAAATGATGCAGCGTTGGCTTGATCGTATAGATCGTGTCGTCGATTGGCTGTTTGAATCGCTGCCTGTCTACCGTGTGGTCGGGCTGGCGGCACTGGTCATCGGACTGTCGAATATTGCCGAGCCGTTGTCGGGCATGGGTCAGATCGTGATGCGTGACTATCACGTCAGCCTGGGGCTGCATACGCTGGCAATGCTGATCCTCACCCTGTCGGGACTGGTCCTGCTGATCAGCCGCCAGGCCCCTGCCCCGCTGCTGTATCTGCCGACGGTCATCTATATCGTGGTGACGCCGATTGTCATCTTCGTGGTGGCTCTGACCCAGTACAATCCGGGCGCCGTGTGGTTTGGCGTCAAAACCATCGGGTCATTGACGCTGCTGGGCGGTTATCTGCTCATGCGCGCCATTCGCCGGGGGGACGCATGACCTGGGAAGATTTCGTCAAGCTACTGGCGGTGTTTGTCACAACCATCTTTGCATCCTATGGAACCCTGAAAGTGACCAACCGCAAAAACCCTAACCTCAAGGACCTGGTCGAAAGCCTGAGTGTGGAACGTCATGACCTTCAGGAAGAAAATGAGGCCAAACAGCGCCAGCTAGACGCCCAGGCGCAGGTGATCGCCCGGCACGATCTGGATTTGGCCTCGATGAATGGCAAGTTGGAATTGATCGAACGGCAGCGCGTCGAGCAGGAAATGCGCCACACGCAAAACATGGTGGCTCAGGAAGCGCGCCACTCGGATACGCTGGCAAACGTGGCGACTGAAAAGACCAACCTGCGCCTGGAACTGGATCGCATCACCGGGCGGGTGAATGAACAAGCCACACGCCTGTTGAACCTGGAAACAGAAAATCGAAGCCTGCGCGAAAAAACCGGTCTGTGCGAACAATTAGAACGCGAACGCGATGAAATTGCGGCCTCGTTGAAACATGCTGAAAAGCGGATTGTGGAGTTGGAAGAAATGATCAAGCTGCTCAAGGAACGCAAGCCCCCGCCGCCCACGACCGAACCGGACGACCACACGCCGCCCGCCCCACCGCGCCTGACGATAGCCGATGCCGCCGCTGCCGAGGCGACGCTGGACAGCGATGACCCCGCCGCCCGAAAGGACGAGGCCGCCTGATGGATAGTCTACGACCAGTGTACATTCGCTGGCGCGATACAAGCTCACATCCCGGATGGTATGACCGTGCGGAATACCTTGAAGCGGCCCGCGCGCCCGTGATGTTAATGCACACTGTGGGCTGGCTCATTCTGGAAAACGACGAGTGTATTGTCATCGCACAATCTATTTCAGAAGACAAGGCGGGCGAGTTATTAAAGATTCCACGAGAGGCTATTCGACATCAGGAAGCCATCCAGGAGTTGATCAATGGTTCCGATATTTGACGACCTGGCAGATTTTCCGCATGGCTATTATTGGTATGTACAGCGCTGGTACGATGACGCGAGAATCCCGCATTATCATGGCATTCGTTCTGATGCCTCGACACTCTCTCTGGCTCAAATCACTGTGAAGTTTAACCTCATTGCGTGCCCTGTAGACCTGGTTTACGGCCCATGCAGCGTTGACGATTTAATGGAATATATGGCCGATGTAGGCAATGTGATCGACGATGGAAGCGATGACATAGGCACGCTGGGCTGGCTAGCATGACCCCCCGCCTCTGGCCGCTGCCGTACATCTCCCTGCTTCGCCTGGGCCAACGCGATACTCAGATCGTGCAGCCGCTGGCCGCGCCGGCGGAACGTCACCCGATTGGGCTGAACGTCCGTCAGGATGTCGATTACGCGAAGGTGCTGGCTTATGTGAAACAGCAAGGCGGCGTCAAGGCGATTTTATTCCACTGCGACACCGGCGTCCTGCCACGTCTCAAGGACTTCCTGCCTTACGCGGATAAGGTCATCTGGCGGCCTCGCATGTTCGCCGATGAAACGCTGTACACCCTGGCCCAACCTGCGCAATGGGTATTCGACCGGCGACAGGAAATGCACGCGGCGGGCTTCCGAGACGGCGACCTGTGGCTGCACCTGCACAACGAGGCGGGCTGGTCTGTGCCGATGATCGTCTGGGAATATTCGGCGATGGAATACGGCCTGCCCTACGGCGTGCGTTTCGTGGCGCTCAACTGTGCCGTCGGCACGCCACCGCAGGAGGAGATCGGGCTGGCACACCAGGTCATGGCGCTGGCCGGACAGTTCCCGGACAGCATCCGGCTGGGACTGCATGAGTACTTCAGCGTCTACGGCACGCGCAAAGACCCCTGGTATCTGGAGCGCTGGCGGTGGTGGGAAGGCTACCGCAAGAGCAAGCAATTGCCACCGGTCAAATACCTGATTACGGAATTTGGGGCCGAAGACATCGCCGACGATCATGCCTATACCGACGCCCTGCCCCGCCCGTTTTGGCTGGACAGCAACCAGCGCATCGGCGCGGTGGCGACTCTCGAACCCGCCTGGGCGGCCACCTATAACAACCCGGAACACAATCAGAACCCGAAGCCTTACCCCGGCCTGGACAGGGCCTATCAGGAACAAATCGTCCAGGCGTTCAGCGTCGGCAACTATGACGAACCGGAAATCGACGGCGTGCTGCTGTTTGGCTGGGGCCGGGGCGAGTCGCGCTGGATCAATTATGACATCAGCGGTATGACCGTACTGCACGGCTTACTGGCAACGTGGGGTGACGCCTACCGTGCTACCGTGCCGACCGACATCCCGCTCGAACCTACCCCGGAGGAGAACCCGATGCGCCTCTATACCCCCGCTTTAGTGCGCACGATCAACGGCGCAGACAAAGGCGTCAACGTGCGCCGCGCTAAAGACGCGACCAGCGAGTATCTGCTGACCCTGCTGACCGGCATGGAAATCGAGTACGCCGTTTCTGAAGCGGGCGTGGCGTACAAGAGCCTCGGCGACCGCTGGATACCGGTGCGCACGCCGTCCGGCGTGGAGGGCTTCGTGTTCGCCTACTATGTGGCCTTCGACCCGCGCCCGCCGGTCGTGCTGCCGCCGGACCCTGTGCCAGAGCCGGAACCTGACCCGGACGATACGACGCCGCTGCCGACGGTCAAGTACGTGACCGAAGCCGAACTCGCCGACGCGTTGGTGGATCTGGAGGTGGACTTGCGCGCCGAATTTCATACTGAAATGACGGCGCTTTATGTGGATCTGCTCGAACTAATCGCCGAGGTCGCGCTGAAACAGGGCGCGGGCTACGCTGAGGTCAACCGATTTCTCGCCGATAAGTTGGAAAGCCTGAAGGAGGCTGTGTAAATGAAACGTCTCATCTTTGTGTTGTTCATCGTGCTGGTGCTGCTGGCGCTCTTTGCCCTGCCCGCGCTGGCGCAGGAAGTCCCGCCGCCCACTCCTGACCTGCCGGTCATTCCGCTGGATCAGGCCGCCAACCTGCTGATTGCGACCATTGTCTCGATCCTGATTGGCCTCGTGGACAGCCCGATTACCACGTTTTTCGTGGCGCTGCTCAAACATATTCCCGCGCTGAACGTCGTGCCCGCCCGGACGCTGCAATTCGTGGTCGCCGGGATTGTGACGGTCATCTATTGGCTGACGAGTTACCTGGGGTATGGCGTGCAGTTTAACACCGTCATCGGGGTGCTGCTGGCGATTGCCCCTGCGCTGGCAGGCTTGTTTGCACGCCAGACGGCCAGTGCCGCCACCTACCACGTCATGAAAGCTGCGAACGTCGGATTTGTGGGCTATCAACGCCCGGCGTTTGCCAGCGGCGCGAAAGGCTAAAACAAAAACAGCGCCGAAGCGCTGCTCTGCTCCCCTGCCCCGGTGAATGCCGGGGCTTGTTTGCGTTCTAGCCCTTGAAGGCCGCTTTGACGATTTCAGCCTTCCATTGTTCCTCTGGTGTCAGGTCATTGTTCGGTTTCTCTGAATAGCGCAAATAGGTCTGAAAATCCATATTGCGCTTTGCGGCTGAGTTACGCACCTGTTGCAATGTACTGTTCTTGGTTGCCGGATATTCTTCCATCGTTCCTGCCCCCTGCCCTCGCGGGCGGTAGGGGGCCGCAGCCCCCGCGTTCTGGGTGGGTGGACTAGATGTAGCTCTCATAAAACCGATCTGCATAGGGATCGGCCTGTGCGTGCGCAAAAATGCCTTCAGCCCAGCGGCGGGCTTCGATGTATTCCTTCTCGATCTGCGCATCCGTCTTGTTCGACAGAGAGAATGTGCTCGAACCAGACCAGCGGAAGCGAGGTAATGTGCTGACAATTTTGAATTGAATCAAAGTGGGAGAAGTCTCGGTTTCGATTAGCCAAAATTCTGGCATCGTCTGTTGAGCCTTGCGTTGCAGTGCAGCTTTGATTTGCGTTGCTTCAACACGCATTTCAGTCTCAATAGCGCGGATCACAGATGCGATGGGCGCTTTACTGTGCGGTGTAAGCTGCACAAAACTGCTGCGTTTACTCAACCCGTATTCTTTTTCCATCTGGATACGACGATTGTTATCAATCCAGGTAGTCGTGCCAAGCTCGACTTTTGCGATCAACTGGGCGTATTCCTGAGCGATGGATTCTTCATCTTCGACCTGATATGCCTGAGTTTCGGAAATTCGTTCAGTCCACCAAGCGCGGAATTCATCGTGATCTGCGTGCCCGTAGGAAAATGGGTACATGAAACTTTCGCCGGTTTCATCAATTGACCAGACATTGTATTCAGAGTCCAGATAACCAACACCTTGCAGTGTCTTATACATTTTACTGAACTGCGCTTTGGTAACTGCTACTTTGCCCGCCGGGGACACGCTGTAGTGTTGACCAGTTCGGGCATCCAGCACAAAGTGCTGAAATCCATCACTGTGATAGAGTTTGTAGTTCGGGTTCACTGTGTAGTTAAATTTGCTGTTCATTTCGTCGCTCCGTTTCGTAAAGGGCCGCAGCCCCCGGCGTTCGTGCTAGCTCTCTTCGCTCATGTATAGCTCATCATACAGCGCCAACGCGTCGTCGATCTGTTTCTGCGTGAGCGTGAAAGTGGCCTCGCCGTCTTCCTCGAAACTGCCATCGTCGGGAAGGTAGAGATTGAGCATGTCTACCTCATACTCACCGACAAAAGCATCGTCAGCCTGCGGATCATCGTTGCGCCAGCCGTAGACCTGAATGTTCAGTTGGTCTTCGCCGCCGATGTACACCGCATTAATACGGATGCGGATGGTCAGGTCGCCAAAATCCTTGCGGTCGTCATCTTCTGCGGTGATGGTGTGCTCAATCGCTTTCTTGACCTTGATTGTCTCGGTTACGTAACCAAGTTCAGTGTCGAATTCAGTCACGGTCACGGTTTCGTATTCGGTATCAGCAGCGGGTTTCGGAAGGTCAGCAGCGTTGACGGTTTCTTTGCCACTTGGCTGATCCATCGCTTCGCGGTCAAGGTTATCACCGAAGATGTCATCAAACCGGCTGTGGTCAAATTTCGGGGTTTCGTTGCTGTTCATTGGTCGCTCCGTTTTGTTCTTTATCTATGCTACCAGTATATACCAAGTTGAACTTGATTGTCAAGTAGAAAAACAATCAGTTATTGGGGGTCTGTTCGCGCGGCTTTCGCTTCGATCAGAACAGGCTTTACTTTCGCGTCGCTCACACGATCCCCACCGCGCCCGCCGGTATCATACATCGGGAAGTGGATTCCCCTTTTCTCGCAGAATAGAAACATGGCCTGTCGCAGGGCTTCTGAGCTATCCATATCGCCCCGCGCTGTGTCCCATGCATCTTTCTGGTCAGGGTACAATTTACTGCCCACGCTCGTGCTAGCCCGTGTTTCCATAGTATGCCATCCTCTTGACAAGTTAACTTGCTCTAAATGCCATTCTACAAAGTGTTTGGCGTCGCGTCAACCGCACTGTCCGCCGGTTTCTGCGCCCCCGCCCCCTGCCCCGCCAGCGCGTCATCCCACCGCTTGAGCTTTTCCTCCGCACTGCGCACGCCGCCATCCATCGTCGCAACGTCCCGCAGAGTGATATAATCACGCATCTCTCGCGCCGCCGCCTCGATAGTCCGCAGGCGCTCTTGAGTCGCACCGTGCGCGGATTCCTCATCCTCGCACTTATTTATCCACAAAGTGGCGGCCTGTTGTGTGTTCATCAGTTCACCTCGCCCGCGCTCGACTTCGGCTTTCAGCACGCCAATGTCCTCGGCAGCCTGAGTGCGCGCGCCGTCCAGCGTGGCATTCAGGCGCTCGACTTCCGCCAGTAATGTGCCAACATCCTTGATAGACGCATATAGCGCCATCTCGTAGTCCACAATTGGCTCAAGGCGCGATCGGTAGATAAACTCTTCGTATTGGTCTTCGTGCCGCGCCTTGATGTGCTCCAGATCTACTACTGACATAGTCGCCGCCTGATCTCGTCCTCATACGCCTGCTTCTCCGCTTTCAGTGCTTCATAGTCTTTCGCGCTCTGGCGCTGAGGCTCTTCGTGGATATTACGCCAGTGACCCAGCAGTTGCCAGTACGCGTAGAAAAGCTCATCCCCCATCTCGGTCAAATTGAATATCTTTCCCATCGTTCACCCTCACAGAATCGGTTTTCTTCGTACTGCTCGAACGTCACGCCACGTCCTCCATGTCCATCGGCAGCGTCAACTGCCTGCCCGCCAGCGCCCGCCAGTCGCCGACACAGACGACCTTTGCCCCGCCCCGCGTCCACCGATCTGTGAGCGCTATGTTCAGCACGACCAGCGCCAGCGCCGCGTACAGGTCGTCCATGAAAGCCCGTAGGGTGAGACAGGACAGCACGTAGGTCAGGTCTTCATAGCCGTTCGTGCGAATAGAGCCTTCGCTTGTAGTCACGATAATGCCTTTCCAGGGATAGGGGTCATAGCTACCACCGGGTGGGCAGATGGCCGGCAGAAGCCGGACAGATTGCGGACACGTTTCGGACATCATGCTATTTTTTCCTCCTGACCTGTTTGCGACTGCGTATCAAGCCACTCCACAATGGCGGTCGCAATCGGGAGGACAACTTGCGGGACGACGGCGTTGCCCAGCGCCTTGAGCCGATTCGCCCGCTGGTCTTTGCGCTGCGTTGTACGCAGCGGTTCCCAATCGAACTGCGCCTGGCCGGGGCGGGCGGGCCACTGATGTCCGTCCAGTCGGGCGGGTAGCCCATCAAAGTTTCCACCCAGTCGGGGTTCAACTGACCCGTAACTTGTTCCCTGAGATTGGAGCAACCGCCTATTGTCTTTGCGCGTGCCAACGCTTTGGGCGAACGATTGATGTTGTTTGCGTCGAATGTTTGTGGCGTTGCCCATGCGACCTGTGTGTTGAGTGGTTGCGAATTCCTGTTGAACTGTGATGGCCCGGCGTTGTTTGCGCCATCCTGTTTTGTGGGTGTTGACCACACTACTACTGCCTCGCTCAACTGTACTGTGACCGCGCTTTTCCATCCCGTTTTGCGCCGTTTCAGATAGCCCGTTGAATTGAGATAGACTTCGCTTTTCGTCAGTCGCCCAGTGTTGGTATCTGTGACCTGCGCGGTAGGCCACACAGAACCAGCGTTCGCGCTTGTGGGGCGCACCGACATGAGCAGCGGCCAGATGTCCCCACTGCGCATCGAACCCCATGTCGGCAAGCGCCCGGAGAAACTGCTTAAAGGTGTCCCCAACAGCGATGCTTGCAAAACCCGGCACATTCTCAAAAAGAACCACATTGGGTCTGACCTCCTGAATTACCCGAAACATCTCCGGGATTAAGTAACGTTCGTCCTGTTCGCCCTGTCGTTTGCCCGCTAATGAGAACGGTTGGCACGGAAACCCCGCCGTGATTACATCCACATGAGGCAGGTCGTGGCAGTCGTAAATGTCGCCAAAGATCGGCACAGTAGGCCAGTGTTTATGCAGTACCTGCTGACAGTACGGTTCTTTCTCGACAAACCATGCCGTGCGTGCCTGGCCGGTGGCATGAAATGCCAGCGAAAAACCGCCGATGCCCGCAAAGAGTTCGCCAATAGTATAGGTCACGAGACCCCCTTCCCTTTAGCCACCTTGCCATCGGGCACGCATTCCAGGAACGCGGTTTCTGCCAGGTGCGCGGTGCGCGTCGTGAGCCAGGTGCGCCGCCGGTCACGCGGACTGCGCCAACTGATTTCGTAGCCGACGGTCACTTTCCGCAGACTGGCAATGGTCTCCGCCGGGCCGTCGTCCGGCGCCGGCTTGCTGAGTTGGTAGGATCGGGCGGTCATTCTGGTATCCCTTCTAGCGCATCCCGCGCCTTTTCAATGATCATCAAACCGGATAGTACGGTTGCTTCGCTCAACCGGTACTGCCAGCACCAGTAACGCAGATCGGCCTTAGCGCAAATCAAGGTGTCATCCACATTGGCAAACTGCACAGCCTTGAGACATTCGTTGATTTGATTGATTAACACCAGTGCCTCTCGATATAGCTCAGACAATTCAAACACGCTATACTGTCCTTTCCTGTGTATGCAGGCCCCGGTACATCTCTTGCTTGGCGGCGGTAATGTACCGGGGAAGTCACTAAAATTCTGCGGTTTGCGAATTTTCCTCATATTCCGGGTTTAATGTCACCCAGAGATTAAACGCATCATCATTGACCCATCGTCCCGCCTGAGAACCCAACCAGTATGATTCATCGTTAAAGATCTGGTTAGGATGTGCTGTATCGCCGATCCGCAGACGGTCGGCATCATATTTCACACGCACTTTACCTTTGCGGCCCCTACTGTTTTTAGTACAGTTCAGCACAGTTGTGCCCATGAACTCACCCTGTTTGATATTCCTCCGAGCATCCTCTTTGACCGTCTGGGTAGCCACCCACCCGATCAGACCATAATAGACGCACAGCGATTTGAACCGTTGAATCAGGTTGTACATACTACTATCATCAGTATCCGCTTCATTGGACTTGAGAAGCTGTATGTAATCCACGATGAACACACGCGGAAAAGGCTTGACCGTTTCGCGCATCGCCTGGATTATTTCAGCCATCGCGGTCATATTCAGAGTCGTGTTTTCCATATAGTTCACTTCGGTTTCCCACAACATGATATGCGCCAGCGCCTTATTAGCTGCCTCACGCTGAGCAATGGTAAGATAATCGCGCAGTTCAAATTCCAGACCCTGCTGAGCGCGCCATTTGGCAATTTCATGAGCGTATAATTCATCCTGCGATGGTCCGCCATAGCGCTGAACGGCACGCTCAGCCATTTCGTCCGGTGTCCATTCCGGCGTCCAGATACAGACTGGTGTCCCCTGCTGCACATAATGATCCGCCAGTGTTTCGAGCGCTGACGTTTTTCCACTACCGGATGCACCGACCAGCGCGCAGACCTTCCCCACTTTGGTTACTCGAGCCTGCCCTCCTAAAAAATGGAGACATTTAAGCGGGAAGGGAATTGGCGGCACAGGGGGGACGTACTGGTCATCATTGATACGCCGTGCTAAATCCTCAAACAGAGAGGTGCGTTTGATAATCCGGGTCTGCCCGATAGTCACAATGTCGGTGGGCACTTTCATAGGCGGGGGCACGTAGGCGGGCTGTCCTGGTAACAGCGGTCGCGGCATGGGTCGATCCGGGATGTAGCGCGGCTGTCCCATGCCTGCGCGTAGGCCGCTCTCAAAAGTGGCTTCAAAGGTTTTCACACCATCGTCTTTGATCAGATTATTGGCTTGGCAAGCGCCAAGCAAGGCCCGTTTGACTTCATCCCTTGTCAGATGCCCGGCGGCCACAATCTGCCCCAGCGAAAAAGCGGCGACGGTCAACTGGTCATTGCGCCCGCCGCTGGGCATGGTCGCCAACAGATTCGTTTCATTGGTCAGCGCGGCCTCAGCATAAGCGCGATGAGCTGTGCCATTGGTCGATGGAGCCTGCGGTTCCGGAGTATAGGTGCGCTCTGGCTCATTGTGTTTCGCTATCCAATCGAGAATAGTCTGCATGTCGCCAGAAGGGAGGGGATGAATGTCGATGCGCTTATATACCTCATACAATGCGCCAGTGTCAGGATGCACAGAAGGTGGAGCCACGACTTGACGACCATCCGCTTTGATCTCGACGTGCCCACCCGGGACGGCGAGCTGCCCGGTGGACTTCGGCAGTGTTTCTGCACGGTAGTAGACATGCATTCCATTTCCGCTGCCGGTGGCGACGGTAAGTGTTTCGGACAGGATGGGAAACTGCGCACAGTAGGTTTTGTAGCCGTCCAGACCATCAAAGTCGAAGACCAGCAGATTGCCGGATGCCGCGCCGCATAGGACGCCTATGTTCTTGAGCAAGCCTTCGTCGTGCCATTGTTGAATGGTCGCAGGATTGACTGTGCTTGTGCTGAGTTTTTGCCAACCGGACAGGCGAGGGATTTTGCCATGCAGGGGGATGGGTACGATTCCCCTGCGCAGTAAATCGTTGGCTCGTTCAATCATGGTAGGGGTTGCGATCATGTCAGTCATGCCGGTATCCCGCTTACGCGCTTAAGTTCTGCTTCCTGAATACGATCAAAGTTGGGATCATCCCTATCAGGCAATCGAAGCATCTTGTCATCTTGTGACGTGTCGGCCTTATGTTGTTTCTCTCGCCAACGGTTGAACCATGAACACATCGTATCCATCTTTTGAGGTAGGTCGAGGTCGGGCTTCTGGCGCTTCCAGGCCGCACAGAACTGTGTCAGTTCTTCGGGGGTGGCGGGTGTCCCGCCGATGTTGTATTGCTTATTCCGCCCGAAATGCAAGTTAAGCAACAATTTTGCGATGTTCTGTTGCCGCGAGCCATAAAGCCTGAGATTAGTCTTGACCGCCTCCTGCATTGTGATAAGCGTCAGATTTTGCGGCGGAAGATTCTCGCTCTTATCTTCTACTTCTTCTTCTACTTCTTTGCCTAGTGGTTTTACTAGGGGTATCCTAGTAATTTCACTAGGGGTAGTGTTATCAATTTCACTAGGGGTAGTGATTTCACTAGGGGTAGTGATTTCGCATTCAAGTTCGCGGCACTGCTTAACGATAGCGCCAAAGTCGTAGACGCTGGGCTTACCATCGTAGTGTGTAACCTTGAGTAACCCTTTCTCTACAAGCGTGTCTTTCCATTTGCGAATATTAGAAACATGTCGTCCCACTCTATCGGCGATTGTTTCAAGACTGGGCTTAGCCTCACTAGTGGGTACATCATACTTGAAGCACATGACATGGCTTAAGAATGTGAACTCATTAGGGGATAGGCCGACTGTTTCACCCTTCGCGTTTTTCAGGTTGTGGTAATGCCTCATAATCCAACCTGGAACGTAAAGATAGCCGGTATCATCTAAATCATTGTCACCCCAACGCGAGACAAATTCTGATTTACGCTTGCTCATTCCCCCTCCCCCAGCGCCTTACGCCCGGCGTCGGTAAGATGCCATGTGGCGGGCGATGCCCACTGTTCCGGTTCGAGTTCGACTAAGCCGCGCCGTTCCAGAGAACGTAAGACCTTGCGATCCTGGGCGCGAAACGCCCAGTCATCCGTGTTGCAGAATTCGTGATTCAGCCACGCCAGCAGGTAACGCTGTTGTTTGCCAAGTTTAGCGCTCATGCCCCCGCCTCCCCACTGCCGGACGCGGCAGTCGTATGGCGGCTCAGCAGGTCGCCCGGAACCCAAACCCAGCGTCGGGGGATTACGTCATGAAACCAGACCTGCCACTCACCTTGAGGATTGGGTTGATCGCTATTAATCCAACCCAAAGTGCCTCGCTGGGCAATGACCCGACTACCATTGCGTGTCCTTAAATCCGCAATCAGCACGACATATTCATTTTTGGCAAACGGCGGATTGGTCTGCGGTTCCTCTCGCGGGTTCATGAAACATCCTCCCCGCTGCCGGGCGCGGTAAGATGAGCCTCAGCCAGTCGCAGCGCTTCGTTGAGAATATGCATCCCGGCCTTGAGTTCGGCGTAGTTATGCAGGTCGGGTTCATCATCGATGGCATCATTGAGCATGTCGAGGAAACCATACTCTTGCAGGGTATCGTTCATGATTTCGAGCAGTTCGAGATCGCTGCGGTCGTCGAGCGCCCAGGGGTTGAATGGTTCCGGGGAATTGCGTGCGGGTTGGGAAACAGGTATACTATTGTCAGCGCACATGGTTTACCTCCGGTGTGTGCTATAGGCCCCGCTTGCGACGGGGCTTTTATTTTCGATTGTCACTAGAAAGTATATCATTTCACCCTCGAAATTGCAACAAATGGTCTATGTGTGACGGGCTGTCGGCGTGCCGACACTAGCGGCCAAACAGAGGCAGGTCGGTAAAGTCGTCAATCCAGTCGGCCTCCAGGTCATCGTCAGGCGTGTCGAGATAATCGAGCAGTTCGCCGCCGTCTTCCTGGTCATCGTCCTGCACGACCTCGGTTTCCGGTCGCCGCGTGCCATTGCGAATATCGCAGCAGGTCGAGCAGAGATGCTCCTGCGACTCCCACAGCAGCACAAAGCACTCATCTTCATCCTGCACGTGACCACAGTCATGGCAAATCGCACCCTGCCAGTCCATCGTCTAGCCCCTCCCCCGCCGCTGTGCCCGGTGGCTTTGTGTGCGCCGCACGTCGGCGTACAGGATGTCCAGCGTATCGAGCACGAGATCGTCTTCGGTGGCGCGGGCGCGGGCCTCGCAGTCCACACACAGCGGCGCGTCGGTCGGGCGTCCACAATGCAGGCAGGTGGTCTCATTCATCGTCCCTCTATCATGCGTCTATGCCGGTCGCGTTCGTAATTCAAGTCTGCTTCGTGTATCCAGCCGTCAGGGTGGCGCACCTTAAACCAACGGCCAATCCGATAATCGAAGTTGACGTAAGCAATGCTGATTTCGCCGTTGAGGATATGGCTCTCAGAGTTTTCCATCTCATTGAACGGCAGAGAATACACCGGCACGGGATCGACAAATTCGCACAGCTTCCAACCGTCGAAGTCGATCTGATGAACTTTGCATCGCCACCATTTCTGTAGGATATTCATTCATGGCCGGTCGATTTCAGGGCGTCACGGGCAATGTCCAACCAAAGATGAGCAAGGTCTTCCCATGACCGTTTGCCATTCCAGATTTTTGTGTCGCAGATCGCTTCAAGTGCTTTTTGGTAGCGGTCGCGGTCGGCGGTCACGATCTCAAGCTGAGCGCGTAGGTCGTTGACTTCGCTGGTAATCTGCATATCAATCCGGTCATAATCCGGCCATACGGTGTCATCCTTACCCGCGCCTTTATAGGCGACATCGGATAGAGATACGAGCAAGGCGTCCAGTCTGTTTTCTGATGTAGTGTCCATCGTATCCTCCAAAATTTGCGTTCTGTCGTCATACCTGCTATGCTTTCGGCTGATGGCAACGCGAAACGCTCTGCGCCTCGCGGCCAGCGAACAAGGATCAGGGAAGCGCTCCGGCCAGGGAGCGTTTTGTTTTCCCTGCCCGCGACTCTACCCATTGCCATCCGTGTTCGCAAATTTCCCCTCCGTTCAGTACGCCCCGGCCATGCGACCGGGGCCGACACTTTGCTCCTCAACGCCATGCGGTTAAGCTGCACCGCGTCGAGACCACGACGGGCCATAGGACCCGTGACGCGACTAAGCCGCTATACCTATTGGTTCAGGCCGCCACACGACCGGGCGCGGCTCATGCCTGCGCTTGTGCCACATTCCATGCAGCCACTCCCGGTATTCGATCATCGCCAGGGCCGACCGCGTCGGGTAGGCGCGCTTCGTGACGCCCGCTGCCGGGACATAGTAGGATTTCATGGCGTATCCTCCCAATCCACACGCTCCTCAGCGCGCAGTTTTTGATATTCGTCCAAAGTCATCCACCAACCCTCATAGCGGACCTGGATGGCTTCCCAGCGTTCCTTGCGCGCCAGAATGCGCCCGTTGGTATCTTCCACCCACAGGATGTCCCACCAATGGCTCCAGCGTTCCGGTATGCGTGTGAGCCTGTCCAGTGCTTCGTTCAGATCGTCACAACGCTCATATCCTGCCGGTACAGCATAGGTGCTATAGTCGGTGCTATACTCGCCGCGAGTGAGTGCGCGCAAAAAGACAGTCATACTCGCTCCCTCCAAATCCTCATGGCCCGCCTTGCTTTTTCGTGGGCCTGGTTGACCTTGCTGCGTGGGGCGTTGGGATCGTCCTTGAGGTCGAAGTAATTCCAGACCGCCATCAGGGTCACGGCCTGCGCTCGCACCAGTGTTTCGCGTTCGTCGCGTTCAGCGTCCAGCGCGCGGATCAGGTCAGCCTGTTTCAGCACGGCGTCCTGCGATTCCTGATGCACCGCCAGCAAATCGTCACTAAAACCGTCGATGATAATCACACGACCTTTGTCAATAGCTTGCAATGCGGTCATGTAATCACCTCGAAGAAATGCAGCACAATCGAGCCGCCATTGAAGAGTAAGGTGCGAATGTAAGACATCCTCTCGAAATGCGCAGGGCTGCCCGTTGTGGCGATGTGAATATGTCGCTGCTCAGACTCACACGCTGGATTGACGATGGCCCACAGGCACAGTTGTTCGCGTTGCATCTGAATGTCCAGAATGCGCGCGCCTTTAGGCAGGTCTACCGTAATATCTGGAGACCCCTCGTAATTCAAGTCATATTTGTAAATCACATGTCCAATCATCAGCTTGCCCTCCTGAGTTGATTCGCTTGCGGTGTCCAGATCGGCCCCTCCAATGGAATGCTGGCAATGCCGACCGTCAAAATCCAGGCCACCGGTTCCCAGCCGTACAGTTCGATGCACGGCCCGTAGTACCACGAGGTGGTAATCCGGTTGACCGTGCCGGTAGTGAGGTAAGGTCGCCCAGCGGCGCGAATGTAAACCGGCAGCACGTCGCCAATGGCAATCAGGCGTTCGTGCTGGGGCAGCGGTTGGCGCAGCGGCCCGGCGGGAAGCAGGCCCCACAACTGGCGCATGTAGCCAATGAGGATGCGAGGCGGACAGGCCCGGTTGGGCCTGCCTCGTTGAACATAGGTGCTGAGCGCGCCGGTCATTTCGCACCGCCTATCTGCGCTGAGACATAAGCCCCCAGCGCGGTGCGGGCTTCCGAAAATGTGCCCTGCCATTCGTCCAGCTTTTCGACGCTCAGCGCCGCCAGCCAGTCGCGTTCGTTGAGTCCGTCCACCTGCGCAGCTTCGGCGAAGGTCGTGCGTTCGCCCGTTTTCCAGGGACGCGCCTCACCCTTGCCGCCTGTGGGCGGGGCTACCTGATGTGATTGCAGGCGTTCGATCACCCGCTTGACCTTTTCGGCATCGTCCATGTCGTCCTGCAACTCCCCTTCGCGCCACATGGCGTTAATGGTGTTGGTAGCCTCGTTGGAGGACTGCCAGGCAGCCTGTACTCCTTTATCGGTTTTGATTTTGGCAATCACCATCGCGGGCGCGCCGGATGCGTCGACCTGTTCTACTTTCTGCGCAGTCGCCGGTCTGCTGTCTGCCTTGCGCGGCGCGGTGGCCTTGCGCTGACCTGTAGTTTTAGGTCCACTGGACGAACTTTCGGCATCGGCGTCGTCTGTATTTTCAGTGGAAATCAGGAAGGTATACTTGAGAAAATACTTGGTACACATCGTCATCGTGGCATGGATGGCTTTATCACCTGTATTACCCAGCCTGCCAAACCAGGGGGTGACCAGCGTGGCCCCAGTATCGCCACAGGCCAATGTGAATTCAATGTCGATATATTCGCCGTCCTTTTCGGCACGTTTGCCGATAAGACGTGGGGGAAGCATTGCCAGATTCGCAGCGGCCATTTCCTGACGTACAGCCGCATAGAGATCGCCGTCCGTTATATATGTGTAACCGCGTCCTTGTTCCTTCATAGTGACTACGCCGCGTTCCTGCACACTGCCGATCTTACCCATGACCTGCGCGATTTTGGAATACAGCGAGGCCATACCATTCAAGATTGGTTCGGGTACTACCAACTTGAGCGCTGCCGTGCCGTCGGTCGCTTCCGTGCGCGGCGTGCCGACGGGCTGGCCGTGCAGCGGTTTGTAAGGTCGTGTGTTGCGGCGCTCGACCTCGACCTCTTCATCGTTCGTGCCGATGACGCAATCGATGCGCCGGTTCGGGCCAAGAATGACCGGGATCAACTGCTGCCTCTCGCTATCACTGGCAATGGTGTACCCGGCCTTGACAATGGCCTTGCGGTCTTCCTCATAGATGTCGATCCGCACCTTGCCCCCGACGACATCCGCCAGCACATAGGCGGCGTCCGGTTCCTGATGGCCCGGCTTCGTCCAGAGGAATTCGGCGATGTCTACCTGTTCATTTCGGAATTCTGATAAATCATTTACGACCATGTGTTATTATTCTCCTTGTTTGTCGTTACCGGCGGGCCGTTCTTCGAGGGGCGGCCTGGCCGGTTTTTTGTTGCCTGCAATGTGAACGCAAGCACAATCTGGTATGTTTATCGCCGATACCCGGCGTCAGTGCTGTGGTGTCCGCCCCTGCCCTGCTGAGCACCCGGCAGTCGTCCCTGAGAAGTCGGGCTGTCGAGGTGACGCTTGGCGGGGGTGCTTGCGTCAGATAGACAAAGCCATGACATATTCCATGCGCATGCCCGGAATACTCATGACGTTCCATAACGCGTCCTGCGCTGCGAATAGTGAGGATGTGCCCTGACCGTCATGCTGCTTAAATCCCTTCACACTGGCACGCCACCGATCAGACTCGTCCTTGTAACACTCAATTACAGTTCCCGCAGTGGTATAAATCATATCCGGCTTATTCATTGTTCCTCTCCTTGTAATTCTACCTCGAAACGGGTATTCTTGCTACTGACGTTCGTCGTGTAGTTACAGAATAGTGTGAGTATGGTATGATTTCTGTATGATGTGTCGTAGGTGGGAATGTAGGACGTGGGACGCGACATTCCTATGACACTCCCCTCGCCTAAAATTCGCCTAAAGTTGGTCATGTAACAATTCCTTCATGACTGCAAGGTCTGGGTGGCTTCGGTGTCATACGGCTGCGTGTCTTGCTCGCTGTAGCCAGGCTCCGGGATCATCGGCCCGGCCATGCCCCGCGCCAGCATCGGCTGCCAGATGGCATCGCCCAGCGCCCAGAAGAACACCGCCAGCGCCTTGAGGATGGCCGAGGCGAATTTACGCATGGCGGGCCGCCTTCAGGAACGTGGTAGTCGTTTCTTCGTAGGTCTCCGGCGTGGTCGTGCAGTACCAGAGCGTACACGTGACGTTCGTGCAATGCAGGATTACCTGCCTGCCCCCGGCGACGATCTGGCCGCTGGCGTCCCGGCTGTATGGCCCGGTCTCCTGGACATCCTGCCAGAGTTCGGAACCGCATTCCTTGCAGTGGTAATGTTTCACGAGGATAATTCCTTTTGCTAGGTACTCCGGTGCTTAGTGCCACAGGTCGCTGGCTTGTCTTGGTCGGCAGTGACCAGCGGCCTGTGGGTCTTGCGTTAGACTCTCATGCTACCTCTGCCACATTGCGACAGCCTCACAATCCAGTCTATAATCTAGTATATGCGCATTCCCTCTGTGCGTCAAGTCGTAAATAATTAACGTTTCTCTTATAGACGCGCGTGAGTTCATTTGCTATACTGTAGGAAGGTATCAGGAATGGCTGAAGTGCTTAAACATCGACTCGTGGAATTGATGGCAAAAAAACAGCCCGGCAGACGCAAGCCGCTGACGATTACGCAGGTTGCAGAGGAAGCAGGTGTATCGCGCCAATCGCTGTATACGTGGCTGCGTCAAGGTAAAGCCGATATGAAGGGTGAGACTGTCGTCAAGCTCTGCCGGTACTTTGGCGTCGATGTCGGCGACCTGTTCTATATTGATGAGGAGGCGTGATGAGCGAATATGCGATCTTGAAGGATGGGATCGTTGTGACTGTGGATGTGCTCGAATGGGCCGCATTCTTTGAGGAAAGCGATAATCGGCGCGTGGCGAAAACCATCCTTGACCATTGTGAAGTCAGCACGGTCTTTCTTGGTCTTAATCATGCCTTCGGCAATAGCTCCCCGTTATGGTTTGAAACGATGGTGTTTGGCGGCCCCCTGGATCAGGAGGTCGTCCGCTATGGCACGCTTGAGGAAGCGCGTCGGGGGCATGACCGCATGGTCGCACGGGTCAAAGACACCGCGCCCGGCAGCGGCGGCGAGGAGGACTGATGAGCGACCAACAATTACGCGCACTGGGTGCGATTTTTGCACTTGGGAAATGCGTCGGACATGTAACCGATGCGACCCATGCAATTCAACACATTCGATACCTGATCCGGCAGCATCAACTGCCCGTGAATGACGAGGTACAGCAGACTCTAGAGGAATTGGTGTCTCTTGGGGGAACGCTAGCGACTATTTCTATAGCGTTATCCAGGCTGGCTGAAACCTATCGGAATGCACTGGATTCCGCGCCCGCCGGCGGCGAGGAGGCGTGATGGACGTGTATCATCGGATTACCATTAACCGGGAAGAGGTTGATCGTCAACTGAACACCATCTGGCGGGCGGCGGCTCAATTGCGAGTGACTGCCCTTCGGGTCGAAATTCAAAATGCCGTGATCGAACTTAACGAGATGGTTGGCAGCGGTGAATTAGGGGTGGATGCCGACACCCCGCCCGGCAGCGGCGGCGAGGAGGAGGCGTGAGCAATGGACATTCTGGCAATGATCGGCCTGTTTATGGCAGG
>Ga0209109_10000022_pt1 | contig 54043 bp, 45 predicted proteins | sample Rifsed10ft2_FD_184004 | JGI IMG/M metagenome (GOLD analysis project Ga0209109, IMG submission 184004) | Soil microbial communities from Rifle, Colorado, USA - sediment 10ft 2 (version 2) | ecosystem: Environmental > Terrestrial > Deep subsurface > Rock core/Sediment | place: Rifle, Colorado... | reverse complement strand
GGTGGATACAACACGCTTGCGTCGCGAATCGTTAGGGAGTTTTTGGAAATTACTGAACCGCGAATACCAACAGTATCACCCAAGCTGGAAGGACCGACGAAGAATCTGACTACGCTCCATCTCTTCAGAGAATACGATCGCAGTACCGTCCGGAGAGTGGTCCCCAGAGGGGCTACCGGCACATATGTGCTCTTCCGATTTAAGGATAACGGGGTCTACGTCGGAATGGACGGTGCCGACCTGCAAAGACGCCTTCTTGAGCATTTGCCCAAGCGATTCAACGTTTTCAATTTTCGGATCATGCGTGAAGCAGAGGCCTCTCAGCTGGAAAGATGCCTTTGGCACTCGATCATAGCAGCAAGAGGTTGGAAGCTCCTGAATAGGAAACACCCAGAATCGCACGGGGATAAACGTTGCCCCGTCTGCCGAAAACCATAGGGGGGTAAACATGTCTCCCACGGACATTGTGATCGTGGCTGGCGCGCGCACCCCGATGGGCCGGTATCTGGGCGCGCTCAAAGATTTCACGGCGATGGAACTGGGCGCGATCGCCGGCCGGGAAGCCATTCGCCGTTCCGGGATCGAGCCGGAAGCCTTCGATCACGTGGTGTTCGGCAACGCGCTGCAAACCTCGGCCGATGCTCTTTATGGAGCGCGTCACGTTGGCCTGAAAGCCGGACTTCGAGTGGAGACGCCGGCGCTCACGGTGAACCGGCTCTGCGGTTCGGGCATGCAGTCGATTGTCACCGCGGCGCAGATGATGCTTCTTGGCGAAGCGAAAATCGTACTCGCCGGCGGGATGGAATCCATGAGCCAGGCGCCCCACGTGATCCGCGGCGCGCGTTCGGGTCTGCGGCTGGGCGAGGGAAAGCTGGAAGACTCGCTCATGGCGGCGCTGCTCGATACTTACTGCGGCTTCACCATGGCCGATACCGCCGACAATTGCGCCAAGCAGTGGGGCATCACCCGCGAGGCTTCCGACGAGTACGCGCTCCGCAGCCAGCAGGCCGCCGATGCCGCCTACAAAGCTTGCCGGCTGAAAGATGAACTGGTGCCGGTTGAGATCAAGAGCGGGAAAACGACCACCTGGTTCAGCGAGGACGACCACCGGCGACCCCAGACAACGCTCGAGGGTTTGCGAACCCTGCCGCCGGCTTTCCGAAAAGATGGTCTTGTGACGGCGGGCAACGCCAGCGGGATTGTGGATGGCGGCGCGGCGGTGGTATTGACCACCGCCCGGCATGCCCAGGAGCGCGGCCTGAAGCCCTTGGGGCGGCTGGTGAATTGGGCGGTGGCGGGCGTGGAGCCGCGGATCATGGGAATAGGGCCGGTTCCGGCTACGCGCGCCGTGCTCCAGAAAGCCGGCCTGAGACTCGAAGACATCGCTCTCGTGGAAGTAAACGAAGCGTTCGCGCCGCAATATTTGGCGGTCGAGAAAGAACTGGGCCTCGACCGCGACAAGACCAATGTCAATGGCGGAGCCATTGCCCTGGGGCATCCGCTGGGCGCTACCGGTACGCGACTGGTTCTGACGCTGCTCCATGAATTGCGCCGGCGCAACGCGCGCTACGGCCTCGCCACCGCTTGCATCGGCGGCGGCCAGGGAATCGCCGTGCTTGTGGAATCGCTGTCCTAATGCCGTTCCCACTGAATCTGCCCGGTCCTGAGCGATGCGGGAAGGGAGGCCGCACACCGCCGGGTGCGAGGCGGGCATCTTGGGAAATCAGCAGGAACGGAACCGGAAGCTGAAAGTCGCGACAGGTCGGGCTCAAAAACTCGATTCCTGCCGATCCTTTCATCCCGAGGCTTCGGGAGGAGGCATCCTGTGGAGATTCAAAAAGTAGGGGTGGTCGGTTGCGGGCTGATGGGCAGCGGCATCGCTCACATTGCGGCGGCGGCCGGCTATCCGGTGGTGGTTCGTGAAGTAAGCCAGGAATTAATCGACAAGGGTTTGAAAGCGATTGAGAAAAATCTGCAACGCCAGGTGGACAAGGGCATTCTTTCGGCGGAAGCCAAGGCGGCCGCGCTGGGACGGCTCAAGGGCACAACGCAACTCTCTGACGTGGCGGGCTGCGATTTGATCATCGAAGCGGTGACAGAAAATTTTGACGTAAAAAAATCCATCTATCAGGAGTTGGACCAACTCTGCGGGCCGAATGCCGTCTTCGCGAGCAACACCTCGTCGCTCTGCATCACGGCCATGGCGGCCACTACCAAGCGGCCGGGGCGTTTTCTGGGGCTGCATTTCTTTAATCCGGTGCCGGTGATGAAGTTGGTGGAGGTGATTCGGACGATCGCCACCGAGAGCGAGGTTTTGGAAGCCGTCATCCAGTTCGCACACCGGCTGGGCAAGACCCCGGTGCGCACCTCTGACCGAACCGGTTTCATTGTGAACCGGTTGCTCGTGCCCTATCTCCTGGATGCGGTTCGGGCGCTCGAGGAGGGGGTGGGGACGATTGAAGACATCGATAATGCCATGAAACTCGGCTGTGGCTATCCCATGGGTCCCTTCACGCTGCTTGACTTCGTCGGCCTTGACACAACGATGTACATCGCTGACATCATGTTCGACGAGTTCAAGGAGAAACGTTTTTCAGCGCCCTCGTTGCTGCGCCGGCTTGTGCTGGCCGGATGGGCTGGTCGCAAGACCGGCAAGGGCTTCTACGACTATTCGAATCCGGAGAAGCCAATTCCTAGCAAAGGACTGGAAGCCAGGGGCTGAGGTGGCGGCACAGCGCCTGTAGCTCGGGGAGGACGTCTTCCGTTCACCTGAGGTCTTGGCATCCGGGAAACTGCCTCGGGTGATGCCGCCGACGCGCCACCTGAGCTACCAGCTTTCCTGTCCCGTTTGGTACGAAGACCATTCATCGAAAGGATTCATCTCCATGTCCTACGAGAATCTGCTCTTTGAAAAACGCGCTCCCATCGCTTTTGTCACGGTGAATCGCCCAACCGTCCTGAACGCGCTCAACCGCAAGACGGTGGAAGAGTTGCTGGATTGTTTCGTCAAGGTTCGCGATGACGCCGAAGTGCGGGTGGCCATCTTGACCGGTTCGGGTGAAAAGTCGTTCGTCTCCGGCGCCGACATCAACGAGCTTGCCCGGCAAACGCCGCTGGAAGGCAAAGAGTTTTCGCTTTTCGGCCAGAGCGTATTTGCCCTGATGGAGCACCTGGGCAAGCCGGTCATCGCCGCGGTGAACGGCTATGCCCTGGGCGGCGGCTGCGAACTGGCCATGGCCTGCACGCTGCGGTTGGCGAGCGACAATGCCAAGTTCGGCCAGCCGGAGGTGAAACTCGGCATCATGGCCGGCTACGGGGGAACGCAGCGCCTTGCCCGCCTGGTGGGCAAGGGAATGGCGATGCAGATTCTGTTGACCGGCGATCTGGTCTCAGCCCAGGATGCCTTGCGCATCGGATTGGTGAACCAGGTCACGCCCCTGGCGGAGCTCATGCCCGCCGCCGAAACCCTGGCGAAGAAAATCGCCGCCAACGCCCCGCTCGCGGTAAAATTCACTATGGAGGCAGTTCACCACGGCATGGAGATGCCGCAGGAAGAAGGCCTCTTCCTCGAAGCAACTCTCTTCGGGTTGTGCTGCGCCACCGAAGACATGCGCGAAGGAACGAAAGCTTTTTTGGAAAAGCGCCCGGCAAAGTTCACCGGCCGTTGACCCCGTCCCGGGCGGGGCCAAGAGGTCGAGTGGACGAAGGAAAAGAACGGGGTGAAGAATGGAAAACAAAACAGGGAAAAGCTTGGCTGGCCATCTCGATGCTCGAGGCATGAAGTTTGCAATCGTGGTCAGTCGCTTCAATAGCTTCATCACGGAACGGCTGCTGGCCGGCGCCATGGATGGGATCGAGCGATGCGGCGGAAACCCTCAGGATGTGACGGTGGCGCGCGTGCCCGGGTCGTTTGAGATTCCCGTCGCTGCCAGGCGCTTCGCCGAAACCAAGGAATACGACGCGGTCATCGCTCTTGGTGCTATCTTGCGCGGAGAGACAGCCCATTTCGAATTTCTTGCCCAGGAAGTGACCCGGGGCCTGCAAATCGCTTCCGTCGAGACCGGCGTTCCGATCGGCTTCGGTGTCCTGACCTGCGACACCCTGGAGCAGGCGATTGACCGCGCTGGATTGAAGAGCGGAAACAAAGGTTTCGAGACGGCCCTCAGCGCCATCGAAATGGCCAACCTCATCCGCCAGATGGGAACCAAAAAGGCTGCCGGTCGCTAAATGGGCCGGCGGCGCCAAGCACGCGAGTGCGCGCTCCAGATGATGTTTCAGTGGGAGCTGGGAGGGGGAGATCCGTCTCAGGTAGCTGAAGTTTATTGGGCTGGCGTGAATGTCGGCGACGAGACGCGCTCCTTTGCCAATCAACTCTTCTCCGCGGCCGTCGAGAACCACGAAAAGATTGACGACCTGATCCGCAAGCATTCCGAGCACTGGCGCATCAAACGCATGGCGGCGGTGGATAGGAACATCCTCCGCGTGGCCGTTGCCGAGCTGCTTACCACCACTGAGACCGACGCAGCGGTGATCATCGACGAGGCGCTCGAGATCGCCAAACGTTTCTCGATGCCCGATTCCTTTCAATTCATCAACGGTGTTTTGGATGCGGTGCGGAAAAGCCTGGGAACGGGGTAGCGAAGGCGGCTGCTCGCCGTGAGCCCGCTGCGGCGGACGGAAAGCTCTTTTGGCAACCTTCGGAGGTTGCTGACCTCACCCGAGCTTGCTCGCCGGCCTCCCGCCGCCGTTCCCTTCAGGCTGAGCCTTCCCCGATTGGATCGAGGCGAGCACGACGACCGTCGGTTCAGCGCCCTCCCGATCATACCGTGATCGTTCCCTCGAGAACCCTCACGGCCGAGCCGCCGACGCGAGGAATCAACTGGCCCTTTTGGTTCCTGAGGATCACGACCTCGATCCGCGATGGCCGGCCCATCTCCATTCCCTGTTCGATGTGGATCGTTCGCTCGGGAGCAAAGACGCCGTGCTCGACCAGATAGCTGCCGAGCGCCCCGGCGGCCGAGCCGGTAGCCGGATCTTCAATCAACTCCGAGGGCGCAAAGCTGCGCGCCCGGGCATCGGCCCAGCCGCGAATGTCGAGCGTGAAGACGTAGGCGACAATCCCTTTCGGCCAAAGCAATGCCAGCAGCTTGTGCGGAAACATGCGCACCTTTCTCAACGCCGCTCGCGTCTTGACCGGAACCATCAATTGCTTGAGCCCGGTCGAGACGAATTGAGGTACCAGGCCGTTCCCGCCAATCGCCGATTTTGAAATGCCCAGGGCAGAGGCCAGCCGCTCCACGTTGATTCTTCCCGGGAAAAATTTTGCCGGTGTTTGTTCCATGACCACCCGCTGGACCTTGCCTTCCCGCTCGATGATTTCCACGGGCAGGACGCCCGCGCCTGTCTCTTGCATCACGTGGGTGACGCCTTCCATGCGCGGCACGACGCCCAGCTCAGCCAGCAGCCACCACGTGCCAATCACCGGATGGCCGGCCAGCGGCAGTTCCTGCACCGTCGTAAAAATCCGCACCCGGCAAAGCGCTCGGCGGTCACGCGGTTTTTGCACAAACGTCGTTTCCGATAGGTTCATTTCGCGGGCAATGGCTTGCATCTGCTCCTGGTGGAGGTCGTCGGCGTCGAGCACGACGGCAAGCGGGTTGCCGGTCAGGGGCTTATCCGTGAAGACGTCAAGCTGAAAGAAGCGCAGGCGTTTCAAGATGGGCTCCTCGGGCGCCAATGCCCCCCGTAGCGGACGCGGCCGATCAAAGCTTCACTTCTCGCGCCAGGGCAAGACGCTTTTCCACAGGCGGATGGCTATAGAAAACCAATTCGATCAAGCGGTTCGGTCTTGGTTCAGCTAAATTTTGCGAGCCGAGCTTCTCCATGGACGAAATAAATGCCTCGCGGTCGCGCGTCGTCTCGAGGGCAAAGCGATCCGCTGCTCGCTCCATCTGGCGCGAAAAAGCGTTGGCCATCGGCAACGCCGCCAGGGAAATGGCGGTTCCTGCCAGCATCAGCAGCGGCAGGTTCGCAAAATCAGCAAGCCCTGCAAAACCGAACCATGGCGTGGCCAGGAGCAGCACCCGGTGCGCGGCATAAAACGATGCGAAAGCCAGCGCCGCTTCCAGCGCGAGCCCCCGCCAGAGGTCAGCATGGACATGGTGGCCGAGCTCGTGCGCCAGAATGGACTGAATCTCTTCCGGCGCATAATTCTCGAGCACCGTATCCGCCAGGATAATCCGCCGGGTATTGCCCCAGCCGACGAGCGCGGCGTTGCCGCGAGAGCTTTTCTCGCCCAGTTTCCACTCCCAAACGCCCCGCACCCGTGTCTTCGCCCGCTCGCAAAGTTTCTGCAAGCGCTCGGTCAGATCAGCGTTTTCGAGCGGCTTGAACTTGAAAAACAGCGGAAAGAGGAGAACCGGCGCGAGGTTGGCCAGCACCAAAACAAAAAGAACAAAGACCGCGGCGACGATGACCCACCACAATTCCGGATAACGGCCGAGAGCGTAATAGACGATTTCCAGGGAGGCAAGGCCGAGGAGTGCGCTCAGGACGGAAGCTTTCAGGTAGTCTTTCGCCCAACCGGAGAACGCCTGGCGCGAAAGGCCGTAGCGGCGCTCCAGAAAAAAGCCGCGGTAGAAACTTGCCGGAAGGTGGAGAAACTTCATGGCCGCGCCCAGGACGGTGGCATAGACAAGCAAGGCCAGGGCAGGGTGCCGGAAGACCTGGTAGGCGAAGTCGCGCAGCCAGACGGTTGCGCCGGTCCACAGGAACACGATAATCAGGGCGGTGGAAAGGAGCCAACTCGCGAGGCCGACAAACCGCCGGCTCCGATGATAGCGTTTCGCCATCTGCTCGCCCCGATTGGATCGGGGCTCGCGCTTCCCGGGTTGCTCGGTGGCAGGAACAGTCGCCATGGTCCTCAGGCTAGCAGTTGCGCGCCATTCTTTCAACTTCGCTCAGGACGCGAGCCACCAGCTCAGGGCTGGGCGCTTCCGCGTAGAGCCGCAAAATCGGCTCGGTGCCGGAGGCGCGGATCATCACCCAGCCGGCGTTCTTGAGATAGAGCTTGATCCCGTCCAGATTCTCCCGGTTTTCAACCGGCAAGCCACCGACCTGTTGCAGGGCAGGGTCAGAGAAGAAGGCCACGGCCTTTTCTTTTTGCTCGCCGTGAAGTTCGAGGTCAAAGCGATCATAGAAGTGCGGACCGAATTCGGCGCTGAGCATCTCAACGAGTTGGCCCAGCGTCTTGCCGTGGCACGCCATCACCTCCGCGAGCAGCAGAGCGATCAACGTGGCATCGCGTTCCGGGATGTGCATCTTGACGCCGATGCCGCCGCTTTCCTCCCCGCCGATCAAGATGTCCCGCTCGCGCATGAGGTCGGCGATGTACTTGAAGCCTACCGGCGTTTCGAAAACCTGCCGGCCAAATTGGGCGGCAATTTTGTCCACCATCTTGGTGGTGGAGAACGTCTTGGCCACGTCCCCGGAGAGTTTGCGCGTCCCGGCAAGGTGCCAGAGCAGGATCGAAAAAATCTTGTGGGAATCAATGAATTGGCCGGTGCAGTCCACCGCGCCGATGCGGTCGGCGTCGCCGTCGAAGGCGAAGCCCACGTCAAAGTTTTCTTGAACCACCTTCTGGCGGAGCGCCTCAATATGAGGGTCGATGGGTTCGGGGTTGATGCCCGGGAAAAGCGGGTCGCGCTGGCCGCGGATCTCGACGCACCCCGCCCCGCCCTTGCCCGGCCCGGCCAGCAGCCGGGGCAAACAGCCTGCCGCGACGCCGTACATCGGGTCGGCGACGATGCGAAGGCCGCTCGACCCGATGCGCTTCATGTCCGCCAGCGTGGCAAGATGATTCAAGTAAGGGGCGATGACATCGAGTGGTTGAATGCGGTCAGGCTTGGCGGGGCCCGGTTCGGCGCCTTCGGCAAGGACGCGCTCGAGATAACTTTCAATCCGGGCGGTAATTTCTGACGACGCCGAACCGCCGTAGCGAGCTTTGAATTTCACGCCATTCCAGCGATAGGGATTGTGACTGGCGGTAATCAGGATGGCGCCGGCCGCCTTCTCCGCCAGAACCATGTAGGAAATGGCCGGGCTGGGGCAAGCCGACGAAGAAAGCAACACGGGGATGTCGAGCGAGGAGATGGTCTCCGCTGCCGCCTGAGCAAAATTCTCGGAGCCCCAGCGACGGTCGTAGCCGACAAGCACACCGCGGCGCCAATCCTCCTCTTCGCGGACGTAACGACCGATGGCCAAGGCCACCCGGCGGACATTGGCGAACGTAAAATCCTCGGCGATGACGCCGCGCCAGCCGTCCGTGCCGAATTTAATCTGCATCGCGGGAATGAAGTATAAGCGAAGGTCGTCCCCCGGGACAGGCAGTCTTGTCTCCCCCTCCCGGGTTCGTCAGGGCACGGCGGAATTCAGAGCAGTCGGCTTTGACTGTTCTGCTCGAGCCACTTCACGATTTTTCCGACGTCCTGGGCCCGCTGGCGCGGGCAAATGAGGAGCGCGTCCGGGGTCTCCACAACAATCAAATCGCGCACGCCGATGGCGGCGACAAACTTCTGCGGACTCCATAAAAAGTTGCCTTTCGAATCAAGGGCCACGTACCGCCCGGCGGAGACGTTTTCGCCGGCCCTTCGCGCCAGGAATTCATACACCGCTGCCCAGGAGCCGAGATCGCTCCAGCCGATCCCCCCGCGGGCGGCACAGGGAATCACCCAGACATCACGCGCTCGTTCCATAATAGCATAGTCCACCGAGATGCTCTGGAGGCCGGGATAGAGGCGTCGAAGAAGGCGCGCGTAGCCTCGGCTGCCGATCGAGCCGGCAATTTCGGATAACCCGGCAAACGTTGCCGGAAGGTATCGGCGGAGATGGCCGAGAAAGGTTGTCACCTTCCAGAAGAAAGTCCCCGAGTTCCAAAAATATCGCCCGGCGCGCAGATAACCGAGCGCGCGCAGAAGCTCCGGTTTTTCGGTGAAGCGTCTTGCGTGGAAGATGGCCTGGCCATGGATTCTGGTCGCCAGCCGACCTCGTTCGATGTAGCCGTACCCGGTCTCGGGGCGAGTGGGTTCGATTCCGAGAATGACAAGATGGTGATCCGAGGCAGCCGCCGCCAGCGCCGCCCGCACGATCCGGCGAAATTTCTCCGGGCGTCGAATGACATGATCGGCCGGAAAAACCGCCATCAAACTTTCACCCCGTCCCGCTCTGCGGGACTGGAGGTGAAAGGCGGCCAGTCCGATGGCGGCAGCGGTGTTGCGCCCCACCGGCTCGGCCAAAATGTGGCGAGCGGGAACGTGCGGAAGCTGCCTGCGAACGGCGGGAACGAGCTCCTCGGTGGTGACCACCCACATCCGCGAAGGAGGAAAAAGAGGCCGCAGGCGCTGGTAGGTCTGCCGGAGCATCGAGCCGTCGCCGACAATGTTGATGAGCTGTTTGGGGGATCGCGCCCGGCTGCGCGGCCAGAAACGAGTGCCTCGGCCACCGGCCAGGATCACCGCGTCAGCGAGCAGCTTTGACTTCATCTTTGCCCCGGCACCGTTCCCGTTTTCCCTTTTGTCGCCCGGGGGAACATCCGGGGTTCCACTGGGGTCTTTGCATCGGCCAAACTGCGTCAGGTGACTTGAGCCGGGCCGCGGCCGAGGTCACCTGAGCTGCATTTTTCCCCTTCGACGCGCGCTAGGCAAACGTGATCCGGGACCAGTCGGCTTCTGTCGCGCCACGTTCGCGCAGCGGCTCGACCCAGTCGCGGGCCAGGTCCGGGACAAGCGCCCGGAGCAGCTTGCTGCCGCAGGCCGGCTGGAGCCGAAAGTAGCCAAGGCTGGCCGGGATGAGCCAGACCTCGCCCCGGCGATATTCGAACGCGCTTGCCCCGTGCTCGATCCTCCCCTCCCCTTCGAGGAAGATGAGCAACTCAAAGCGACGCGTCCGGGTCACTCCGCCGACGGGTTGGTCAAACTCCCAGCTTTCCACGGCAAAGTAGCGACAGGCCGCCAGAAATGTTTCCCCGAGATGCTTGCGCGAAAAAACGATGGGGTTGAGCCGTCCCCCGCACCCGCCTGCCACGGCGGCCCAGCGGATGACGGCGAGCGCCTTCTCGACGTGAAGCTCGCGCGGCTTGCCCCGGTTATCGAGTCGCTCGAAATCATAGAGCCGGTAGGTGAGATCCGAATATTCCTCGATTTCACAAATCGTCATGTCTGGCCCGATGGAATGCACCGTGCCCGGGGGAATAAAGAAGGCGTCGCCCGCCCGCACCGGGATGCGATGCAAGCACTCTTCCGCCGCTCCGGAAGCGATCGCCGCCCGAAGTGCCGGCCCGTCCACGCCGGGCTTGAGCCCCAGAAGGATCTCAGCGCCCGGGGCAGCTTCCACGATGTACCACATCTCCGTCTTGCCGGGCTGGTTCTCTTTTCGGCGGGCATAGTCATCGTCCGGGTGGACCTGAATGGAAAGTTTTTCGCGGGGAAAGAGGAACTTGGCGAGAAGCGGGAAGTGGTTCCCCCGCGGGACGTCAGCCCCAAGGATTTCGTTGGGGATGCTCCGCCAAACCTCGCCCAGCGTCTTGCCCGCCCAGGGGCCATTTTCAAACGTGGCCCCTTCCCCGGTCAGCCACAGTTCGCCGATGGGCTGCGGCAAGTTCACCATCCCGGGAAACAGCGGCGCAAGATTCCGCCTCCCCCACAGACGCGCATCCATGGAAGGTTTCAGTCGCAGTGGAATGAGCTGGTTCACATTTCAAGAGGCGGCCAGCCGGGCAAAGAAGCGCTCCAAGCGGCGCAAACCTTCCTCAATCCGCTCCATCGAGGTGGCGTACGATAGGCGAAGGTAGCCGGGGGTGCCGAAGGCTTCGCCCGGCACCACCGCAATGTGTTCTTGCTCCAGCAGGGCGCGGGCAACGGTGAGTGTGTCGCCGATGCCGTTATGTTTCAAGAAGGCTTTCACGTTCGGATAGACGTAGAAAGCCCCTTGCGGGGTGACGCATTTCACGCCCTGAATCAGCCGCAGGCCTTGCAGGATGCGTCGCCGGCGCCGGGAGTATTCGGCAAGCATTTTCACAACCGATTCCTGTGGCCCCAGCAACGCCTCCGCCGCCGCCCGCTGGGCAATCGAGGTGGGGTTCGAAGTGCAGTGGCTCTGGATGGTCAGCATGGCATGGATCAGTCGTTCCGGCGCCAGCGCATACCCGATCCGCCAGCCCGTCATCGCATAGGTCTTGGAGAGTGAACCGATAATCACCGTATGGGATTTCGCTCGCTCAACGGCGGCGATGGAAAAGGGCTGGCCTTCATAAACAAAGTGAGAGTAGCACTCGTCAGAAATCAGCAATATGTCCCGCTGCCGGCAAAGTTCCAGGATCCTTTCAAATTCTTTCGGGTCCACAACGGCGCCGGAAGGGTTGTTGGGGGAATTGACGATGACCAGCCGGGTGCGTGGCGTCAAAGCTTTCTCGACGGCATCGGCGCGAAGCTGGAAGGAGTCTATTTCGTGCGTCTCGACCGGGACAACCTTGCCGCCGGCAAACTTGATGATGTCCGGAAAGCTGACCCAATAGGGAACCGGCAGGATGACTTCGTCGCCCGGGTTCACCAGGGCGGCGACGGCGTTGAAAATGGCGTGCTTGCCCCCGACACAGACCAGCGCTTCTTGGGTGCGGTAGTCGGTCCCAAAATCAGCCGCGTGGCGGTCGCAGATGGCCTGGCGCAGCTCGGCGATGCCGCCGGTGGCGGTGTATTTGGTGAAGTTATCGTGGATGGCGCGGATAGCCGCTTGCTTGACGTTGTCCGGAGTGGGGAAGTCGGGTTCGCCCGCGCCAAAATCCACCACGTCCACTCCCCGCGCTTTGTATCTCTCCGCCTCCATCAAGACGGCGAGCGTGGGGGAAAGAGCAATCCGTTGCAAGCGTTCGGCGAGTTGCATGGGCGCTATCGCGGCACCTTGTGACGCAGTCGTTCCTCGACGATCGGCGGCACCAACCCCTTGATGGAGCCGCCTAGTTGAAAGATCTCCCGCACCAGCCGCGAGCTCAGATAGCTGTAAGCCTCGGCCGGCATCATGAATACCGTCTCTAACTGGGGTTCCAGCTTGCGGTTCATTAAGGCCATTTGTAGTTCGTATTCGTAATCGGAAATAGCCCGTATGCCGCGCAGGATCACCTGCGCGCCGCGACGGGTGGCGTAATCCACCAGCAGCCCGTCAAAGGTGTCCACTTCCACGTTGGAAAGATGTTTGGTTACCTCGCGCAGCATCATCTCGCGCTCGGGAATGGTAAAAAGCGGGCCTTTGTCAGGATTCCGAAGGAGCGCGACGATCAGACGATCAAAGATTTTGGCGCCCCGCTCGATCAAGTCCAGGTGCCCGTTGGTGATCGGGTCAAAAGACCCGGGATAAATGGCCACCCTTGGTTTTATCGTTTCCCCGGCTGCCATGGCTGCGGGCACATTCTAACCCAGAAGGCCCGCCCTGCTGGAGACGGATTTTCTCTCCTGACCGCCCCTTCTGCCCCGCCAGAACGATCCCGCTAGGTTCGCAAGCCGGACCCATAAAGGGCCGAGAGCAGCCGGGGTGGCGTCGCATCCGCTTTCCTGTAGTACCAGAAGGGCTTAGTACGTTCGTACGGGAAGTATTTGTGACGGGCAGTCTATTGCGTGGCTTCGAAGCCGGGGTTTAGAGTGTTGGCAGCGTGGGGACTGGTGGCGCACGCGGAACGCGGGATTGACCCGGAACGGCGCTCGAAGGCGCTCTTTTGAAAGAGGAACATGAGCGAAAGATTGATCAAGAAACTTCTCGACACAAACAAGGAACTGCTGCTGATCTTCTCGATCTTGGCTTTCGCGGCGGTGGTGAATTTCTTTGTCTCTTCGCAAAGGCTGCTGCTCTCCTTCTACAATTTGCCGACGCTGTTTGCGGCCTACTATTTTGGCCGCAAGCGAGCGGTTCAAACCGCCATCGCCTCCATTCTGACTGTGATTTGGGTGGCCCTCGGTAATCCGATCGTTTTTGCCGCTGGGAAAATCCAGCTCGCTCATCGAACCCTGGACGTCTATCTGGATTTGGTGACCTGGGGCTCGTTTTTGGTGGTCACCGCCTATGCCACCGGAACGCTCTACGAGCGCAAAGAACAGCATTTTCATGAGCTGCGACAAACCTACGAGGGCATCCTGCTCATCCTCAGCCACTTCATGGCCAATGACAAGTACACCCAAAACCACGCCTATCGTGTCTCCGTCTTCTCCTCCAAGATCGCGGGCCACATGGGTCTGAAGGAAGAACAGATTGAAGACGTGCGGGCGGCAGCGCTGCTGCACGACCTCGGAAAATTGGACATCAGCCGCGACATTCTCTACAAGGCGGCTCGGCTCAGCGAAAGCGAATACAAAGAGATGCGCTCTCACGTGGTTCAGGGCGTCAACCTCCTGAAGCCGATCGGCGGTTCGCTCAAGCGCGTCATCCCCATTGTTTTGGCCCACCACGACAAGTTCGATGGCACCGGCTACAATCCGCTCCAGGGAGAACAGATCCCCATCGAAGCCCGCATCTTGTCCGTGGCCGATGTCTATGATTCCCTCACCACCGATCGCCCTTACCGCAAGGCGATCTCGCCCTTCGAGGTGCGGGAGATGATCGTGCAGGGCTCAGGCAAGGATTTTGACCCCAAGGTGGTGGCCGCTTTCGAACGAGCCCTTCGCAACAACGAGTTTGAAATCCCGGAATTTCTGGTCTGAGATGACTGCCACTCAACCCGGCTAGAATGCGGCCCAAAAGCAAATAACCCCTTTCGACTCGCCATTCTTGACAAATACCCGAATTTAACGGTCTTATATTGGGGCAGATAGGCTCTATCCTGTTGGATTGTAGTAACTTAATGCTCTTGACAGAATCGTGAAAAAGTCTTAGTATGAATATGCGACAAATTTAGTCGCATATTATGCTGAAACTTACAAAGAAAGCAGACTACGGATTGATTGCGGTGAAGCACTTGGCTATGAGAGGCCAGGCAGCTTCCTGCAGCGCCACCGACATTGCCGAGTCTTACGGGATCCCGGCGCAATTAATGGCGAAGGTGCTGCAAAAGCTGACCAAGCGGGGCTTGCTGGTTTCGCGGCACGGTTCGAACGGCGGTTACGCGCTTGCCCGGGCGGCCGCGGACATTACCGCCCTTGAGGTGATCAGTGCGATTGACGGACCACTCTATATCACCTCGTGCGTGACGACCCACGGCGACTGCTACCAAACGCCGCGCTGCACGGTGCGGGAGCCGCTACGCAAGGTCAACGACAGCATTCTGCAAGTTTTGGGTACGATCCGGATTTCAGAACTGGCCGCTGAAGGGACGCCCCGGCTGGCCACAGAATCGGTGACGATTCGAACTTAAGGAGCAGGCGATGGCCATCAAGCTTCCGATCTACATGGACAATCACGCCACGACACCGGTGGATCCGCGGGTGGTGGAGGCGATGCTGCCTTTTTACAACGAAAAGTTTGGCAATGCCGCCAGCCGGAATCATGCCTTCGGCTGGGAGGCAGAGAAGGCGGTCGAGGACGCGCGAGCGACCATTGCCCGCCTGATCAATGCCTCGTCAAAAGAGATTATCTTCACGTCCGGCGCAACCGAGTCAGACAACCTGGCCATCAAAGGGGTCGCCGAGATGTATCGCGAGAAAGGCGACCACCTGATCACCTGCGTCATCGAGCACAAGGCGGTGCTCGACACCTGCAAGCGTTTGGAGAAATACGGCTTCAAGGTGACCTACCTGCCCGTGGCTGGTGACGGCCTGATTGATCTGGACGAACTCAAGCGCGCCATCACACCCAAAACAATTCTCGTCACCATCATGGCGGCCAACAACGAGATTGGCGTGGTCCAGCCGGTCGAGGAGATCGGAAAGATTACTCGTGAGCGAGGCGTCTTGTTCCACACCGACGGCGTGCAGGCGGTCGGCAAGATCCCGATGGATGTCCAGAAAATGAACATTGACCTGATGTCGCTGACCGGGCACAAGATTTACGGACCGAAGGGCATCGGGGCCCTTTACGTTCGCCGCAAGAATCCGCGAGTGCAGGTTGCTCCGATCATTGATGGCGGCGGGCATGAGCGTGGCATGCGTTCCGGCACGTTGAACGTGCCCTCGATCGTCGGTTTCGGCAAAGCCTGCGAGCTTTGCGAAAAGGAGATGGGCGACGAAGCCGCCCGGCTGGGCCGGCTGCGCGACCGCCTGAAAGACAGAATCTTCTCGCAGCTTGATGAAGTCTATGTCAATGGCTCTTTGACGCACCGCCTGCCCCACAACATGAACATCAGCTTCGCCTACGTCGAGGGTGAATCGCTCCTGATGGGTATCAATGACGTCGCGGTCAGCTCGGGTTCGGCCTGTACCTCAGCCACCCTCGAGCCGAGCTACGTGCTGAAGGCATTGGGGGTGGGCGAAGACCTGGCCCACACCTCGATTCGCTTCGGCCTGGGCCGGTTCAATACCGAGGAAGAGGTGGATTACGTTACGGCTCGCGTTGTCGAGACGGTGAATCGCCTGCGCGAACTCTCCCCGCTCTACGAGATGGCAAAAGAGGGCGTGGATCTGAAGAAGATGCAGTGGACGGCGTAATCGAAAGCGCCGGAACGAATTTTGGAAGTTGGTCTGCGAGTTGAAACACAAGGGAGGTTCGGATGGCTTATTCCAACAAAGTGATCGACCACTACAACAATCCCCGCAACGTCGGCAGCATGCCCAAAGAAGATCCTGACGTGGGCACGGGGCTGGTCGGCGCGCCGGAGTGCGGCGACGTGATGAAGTTGCAGCTCAAGGTCAACCCGGAGACGACGGTCATTGAAGACGCCAAGTTCAAGACCTTCGGCTGCGGGTCGGCGATCGCCAGCTCATCGCTCGCCACCGAGTGGGTGAAGGGCAAGACGGTGGAGGATGCGCTCAAGATCAAGAATACCGAGATCGTCAAAGAGCTTTCGCTCCCACCCGTCAAAATCCACTGCTCGGTGCTGGCCGAAGACGCTATCAAGGCTGCCGTCCGCGACTGGAAGAAGAAACGGGGGGAAGAGGTTCCCACAGCCCACGCTGCCATTCCGGCCTCGACGGCGAGCCCCTCGCAGAGCTAAACTTTTCGCTGCGCCCATTCATCGTTGCCCTTCCGGCAACGCGGGAGTCTGATGATCACGGTTACTGAAAAAGCGGCGAAGAGGATCCGCGAACTGCTCCAAAAGGAAGGCATCCCGATCGAAGCCGGTGGGTTGCGCCTGGGCGTGCAGGGCGGCGGCTGCTCCGGTCTCACCTACGCGATGAGAATCGACAAGCAGTCCAGGCCGAGCGACAAGGTGTTCGTCCAGGATGGCATGCGCGTGTTCGTGGATCCCAAGAGCTACCTCTATCTCGCAGGTACCGTCCTCGATTTCAAAGAAGACTTGATGCAGCAGGGCTTTGTTTTCGAAAACCCGAATGCGTCGAAGACCTGCGGTTGTGGCACTTCCTTTTCGGCGTAGTCCCAAATCGTCGGACGGTCGGGGTGGGAAACGGCGCCAGAGGGGAGGAGCGGCCGGCCATCGCCCCGCCCCAGCGGCGGAGCCAAATCTCGAATGGACTTGGAGCGGTTGGCTGCGTCCCGAACGCTCGGGACAGGAAGCGCCAACCATTTTTTGTGTGTGGAGGCGTCGGTAACCGGGCAAAGGTTGAAGTCGGACTCGGACCGCGGACCGTTTCGATGAGCAAGGACCAACCCAAGCCGACCACCCTCACCCCGGAAGGCGCGGTGCTTCTTTGTTGGAGTTGCCAGGCGCCGGTCGGGGGTGATGCCTTTTGTCGCTCCTGCATGAAGATCCAGCCGCCGGCACAGGAGGATTACTACCTGGCGCTCGGACTGGATCGAAAGCTGGCGCTGGCCGCCGGCGATCTCGAAACGCGCTTTCACGAAATGAGCTGGAAGCTGCACCCCGACAATTTTCATAAGGCGTCAGTGCTGGAGCGAACGCTTTCCTTGAAGCAATCTTCGATTTTGAACGATGCCTATCGCACCTTGCGCCACCCGGTGGCCCGGACGGAATATCTGCTCCGCATCGAAGGCGCTCGCCGGGAGGGAGCCAAGAAACAACAAGCTCCGCAGGATCTGCTGGAAGAAGTCTTTGCCTTGAACGAGTTCCTCGATGAGATGCGCATGGAAAAGAGAGCGGGCCACGCCGTGCCGGAGGAGTTGGCCGGGCGCCTCAAAGAAGCGAAGAAAAATTTTGAAGCGAAATTAAAAAAGGTGGACGACGAGTTGACCGCAACGTTCGGGAATTGGGATGCCCTGCCCACCGGCGCTGCGGCCGAGGCAAAAAAGCCGGTGCTGGATCGCTTGAATGCGATCTTGAACCGCCGCTCCTATATTCGCAATCTGCTCGAGGATGTGCAGGAAGTCATGGAGGTCTGAGCACGTTCATGGGGAAAGTGGTCGGAATCGATCTTGGCACAACCTTCAGCCTGGTGGCCTATACGGAGTTCGGCCAGCCGAATTGCATCCAGGGGCCGGCGGGGACGACACTGTGTCCCTCCGTCGTTTCGCTCGATGAGGACGGCCAGGTTGTGGTCGGCGAGCTGGCGCGCCAGCGGCTGCTGACCCATCCGGAGCGCACCATCTATTCCGTCAAGCGCCTGATGGGCCGCGGCGTGGAAGATGTCCGCGAGGAATTGAAGATTTTTCCGTTCCGGATCGACGAGAAAAGCAAGAACGTGATTCGCGTCCGGCTCGGCGGTGGCGCCGAACACCGATCCAATCGGGGCGAGCGCGTTTTTACCCCGCCGGAGATTTCTGCCTTCATCCTCCGCGAGTTGAAAAGCTGGGCGGAAACGTTCTTCGGCGAGGAAGTGGATCGGGCGGTGATCACCGTGCCCGCCTACTTCAATGACTCCCAGCGCCAGGCCACCAAGGATGCGGGCACGCTTGCCGGGCTTGAGGTGCTTCGCTTGGTCAATGAACCGACCGCCGCCTCGCTTGCCTACGGGCTCGACAAACGGCGGAACGGCAGGATCGCGGTGTACGACTTCGGCGGCGGGACGTTTGATATTTCCATCCTCAAGCTCAAGGACGGCATTTTCGAGGTGCAATCCACCAATGGCGATACCCATCTCGGTGGCGATGACATTGACAATTTGCTGGTGGAGTATTTGGTCGAAAAGCTCAATGCCTGTTTTGAAGACAGGCAGCCTCTCGATGCGCTGGTCAGGCAGCATCTGAGAAAGCAAGCGATCCAGATCAAGCATGAACTCAGCGTGAAGGAAACGGTTGCCGTTCACCTGGCGACGTGGGACCTGCCTCAAGGGAATCACGGATCGGGGGCCGATAAGCTGCAGTTGTCCTTCGACCTCAGCCGGGCTGAGTTCGAGCAAATGGTGGAACCGATCATTGAGCGCACGCTGGGTCCGGTGCGATTGGCCCTGAAGGATGCCGGGCTAAAACCGGCGGAGATTGATGAAGTGGTCTTGGTCGGCGGCTCGACGCGGATGCCGTTGGTGCGGCGGCGCGTGGAGGAGTTGTTTGGCCGCAAGCCGCACTGCGAGTTGAACCCGGATGAGGTGGTGGCTCTCGGCGCCGCCGTTCAGGCAGACATCCTTGAAGGCGGCGTGAAGGACATGCTGCTGCTGGACGTGACGCCGCTCTCGCTCGGGATTGAGACCATGGGCGGCGCGGTGGCCAGGATCATCCCGCGCAATTCCACCATTCCTGCCAGCGCCAGCGAAATGTTCACGACGGCAGTGGAGGGGCAAACGAGCATTGACATCCACGTGCTCCAGGGCGAGCGGGAGATGGCCCGGGATTGCCGGTCGCTGGCCCGCTTTCAGTTGAAGCCGATCGCCCCGGCGCCGGCTGGACTGCCCCGGATCGAAGTGAAGTTTTTGATTGACGCCAACGGGATTTTGACGGTGGCGGCGGCTGATCTCCACACTGGCCGCGAGCAGAAGGTGGAAGTGAAGCCCTCGTACGGCCTGAGCGAAGCGGAGATCGAGCGCATGATTGAGGAGTCCTTCACCTTCGCCGAGCAGGATTTCAAGCAGCGCCAGTTGGTTGAGGCGCGCAATGAGGCGGAAGCGATCTTGAAAGCGACGGAAAAGTCGCTGGGCGACGAGTCGGCATCGCTGCTGGGCGCCGGGGAACGCGCCGCGATCGAGGCTTCCCTGGCGGAGTTGAAGGCGGTGACGACCGGCGAGGATTACAAGAAGATCCGCGAGGTGATTGACCAGCTCAACCAGGCCACCTATCACCTGGCCGAGATCTTGATGGACAGCGCCGTGCAAGCGACTTTGAAAGGGAAGAAGTTGAATGAAGTTTGAAGATTCTTCGGCGGGATCAGCCGTATAGTGGATTATGTCGGTGAAGATCACATTCTTGCCGCTCAACAAAACCGTTGAGGTGGACCTCGAAACGATGCCCTATCGGGAGCACGGCAAGCCGCATTCGTTCCTCGATATCGCCCTCAATAACGGGATTCACCTCGAGCACGCCTGCGGCGGGAATTGCGCCTGTACCACCTGTCACGTGGTGGTAAAGAAAGGCATGGAGCTGCTCAGCGAGGCGCAAGACGATGAACTGGACAAGCTCGACATGGCGGCTGACCTGCAACTCAATTCCCGGCTCGGCTGCCAGTCGGTCATCACCAGGAACGAAGGCGAGATCGTGATCGAGATTCCCGCCTGGAACCGGAACTACGTGAGTGAGGGCGGCGAGTCGTCCATGGTCACCGCCAAGAAAGAGGATTAGTCATCTCCGAGGCGTCGGGACTCCTGTCACTCGGGAGCTACTCGGCTGGGGGGAAAGCACCATGCCTGGCAACTTGACCTGGGATGACGCGGAAGACATCGCTCTGAAGTTGATCGAACTCCACTCGGACACCGATCCGATGACGCTTCGCTTCACCGACCTGCATAAGTGGGTGACGGAACTGCCCGACTTTGGCGACGACCCAAAGGGGTCAAACGAAGGGAAGCTCGAAGCCATCCAGATGGCCTGGTTCGAGGAATGGAAGGAGAAGCAAGAAGGCTAGAGTTCGAAACTCGAAACTCGAAACGCGAATCTGAAAGGTGTTAAGCGCTTAGAACTAAACGGGTTTCGAGTTTCGCTTTTCGAATTTTGATTTTCGAATTGTCCTGCCTTGTCAATTCAGCGGATTTCTTCTAATGTAATACAAATTGGATTCTCAGCAGCACCCTGGCGCCATGGTGCAATGGTTAGCACGGCAGTCTTTCAAGCTGCAAATGCGGGTTCAATTCCCGCTGGCGCTACCAATACCCGCAGCCCGGGATTGTCCTGACCCCGCCACGGCCGAGGAATAGCTTGCGCGGGGAACTCCCTACCGATGTACAATGCTGCCTGGAGTAGAGGAGCTGGGTTTCTCCGCCTGAGGCGGATCTCCCTTCACGTTGCCGCGGAACACTCGCATTCGTGTTCGATCCGCCCGGTGGCGACGCCCGTGGGCGAAAAGAGATTGAGCGCTGACGATCTCAAGGCGCATCGAGACTTCCCATTTTTCCCACACTCTTTCCGCTTGGTTCCCCTCTCTCAAAACTGTTGCGAAGCTGACTAAAGACTAACCTCGAAAAGGAATTTCGCAGGAACGCGGCGATGCGTTCCTGGAACATACGCGAAGGAGGTCACCCATCATGCCGACGTCCAAAGAATTCGCCATTCGCATGGAAGATCGGCCCGGCACTCTCGGAAAATTCTGCCGGGCGCTGGCCGACCGCGGAGTGAACATTCTGGCTTTCCAATCGGTCCCCTTTGAGGGAAAGAGCCTGGTCCGCCTCGTGGTGGATAATCCGGCGACGGCCAAAACGGTCATTGATAGCGAGCAACTGGCCTGTACAGAGACTGAAGTCGCGCAAGTCAAACTTCCACACCGGCCGGGCGAGTTGGCGCGAGCCGCTTCGCGACTCGGTGAAGCCAACATCAACATCAACTACGCCTACGTCGGGGTCGAGCCGGGGACGAATGCGCCGCTGTTGATTTTCGGCGTTGCGGAAGTCGCCCGGGCGGTGGCCATTTTGGAGCAAGCCACTGCTGCGGCGGCGATCTAGAGCCTGCACGCGGTCATCTCTTGTGGGCTGCCGCTTTCGCGGGCACCCCGCCGCGGGAGGGTCGTCGCGCCTTCGGCGGATAGTCCGCCCGAAGGGGGGGTGTTGGTCATTTCCGGCGCGAGAGGTCCGGCACGGCTTGAGGGGCTTGCCTTGTACGGAGTTCCTCCCGACCATGGGCCGGTCAATCCGCTCGAACAGCATTCGATGCGACAGCAGAGCGACAGAACACCTGTGAAGGAACTCCAGGTAGCCGCGAAACCCCCACGGCTTTGAACTTTCTTTTGACCTCGCTTTTGACCTTCCAGGGCCGGATGACCCCTGCGTAACCCCTCGCATAAAGTCGCTTGACAGCGGGCAACGTGCCGCGATTGAATAGATTGATTCAGCGCATCCTGAAGACCTTCATGAGGGGGCACAGATCAGGGGGTGGAGTGTATTTCTTTTTGGCGGCGCGACTCGTCGGAGCGCAGGCCTGCGGCTTTTTGGGCCCGGTGGTGAACTGACTTTCTGCGGTAGAAGGCTGCTCCGGCGGATGCTCGCCCCGACTCGTTCCCGGCTCGCGCATCCATAGGGGGGAAGGGTCATTTTTGTCCTACATTGATTCGTGTTTGGGGAGGTGGCCTTCCGGGGCCAGGCTGAGGGGGAAGGAGAAATGAAAGAAGTCACGATCGGAATTGGCGGTGCGGCCGGTGATGGTCTGGACAAGGCCGGGGATGCTCTGGCCAAGACCGCTGCTCGCCTCGGGCTCTACCTCTACGCCTATAACAGCTACCAGTCGGTGATTCGCGGCGGCCACATCTGGCTGCGCCTTCGCGTGGCTGAGGAGAAAGTCTATTCCCACGGCGACCACTTGAATGTGCTCATGGCTCTCAACCAGGATTCGATCGAGCGGCACGCGCGGGAGGTCGAACCCGGCGGAGCAGTGGTGTTCAACGCGGACAAACTCCATTGCGATGCGGTGTTGTTGCCCGACGGCGTCGTCCCGGTGCCGCTTCCGGTCACCGAATTGGCCAAGGCGGCCGGTAAACTCCAGCCCGTTATGCAAAACACGATCGCGCTCGGCGCTGTTCTCTTCCTCCTTGGCCTCGACTTTGAAATGGCCGGGGGAGTGCTCAGGGATACCTTCCTGTACAAGGGCGAGGCGATTGTAGATCAAAACGTGCGACTTGCCCGAGCCGGCTACGACTACGCCCGGCAGGCGTTTGTTCCGCTGGACTATTCCTGGAATTTTTCCCGCTCTCGCCGGCTGTTTGTCACCGGCAACGAAGCGATCAGCCTGGGCGCTGTCGCCGCCGGTTGCAAATTCTATTCCGCCTATCCCATGACGCCGGCCTCGGCGATTCTGCACTGGATGGCCAGCCACGGAGAGCGCTGCGGCGTGGTGGTCAAGCAATGCGAAGACGAGCTGGCGGTGGTCAACATGGCGGTCGGCGCCGGCCACGCCGGCGTGCGCGCCATGTGTGGCACCTCGGGCGGCGGTTTTGCTTTGATGACGGAAGCGATTGGCCAGGCGGGCATGATGGAAGTCCCGGTCGTGATTGTCGAGGTGCAACGCGGCGGGCCTTCCACGGGCATACCGACCAAGACCGAGCAGGGGGACCTGAACCAGGTTTTCGGCGCCTCTCAGGGCGACTATCCCCGCGTCATCCTTGCCCCCGCCGATGTGACCGATTCCTTCTGGACCACAGTCGAAGCTTTCAACCTGGCGGAAAAGTATCAGCTTCCGGTCATCATTATTTCGGATCTCCTCCTCTCGGAGCATCCGGAGACGGTTGAGGCGGACGCCTTCTCTCACGACGTCCCGATCGAGCGAGGCGAGCTGGTAACCGAATGGAAGGGCCAGGGCCCTTTCAAGAGGTATGCGTTCACGCCTTCGGGAATCTCGCCGCGAGCGCTGCCCGGAACCGAGGGCGCGGTTTACGTGGCGGCGACCGATGAACACGATGAGGAAGGCATCCTCATCAGCGACGTTTTCACCTCTGCGCCGGTGCGCCGCAAGATCATGGAGAAGCGCATGAAGAAGCTGGAAGCGCTTCGCAAAGAACTCGCGCCGCCGAAGCTCGAGGGGCCTCGGGAAGCTGAGGTCACGCTGATTGGCTGGGGCTCCACCCGAGGCGTCATCCGCGAAGCGGTCGCGCAGCTCGCAGCCGAGGGCATTCCCTCTAACCAGCTTCACTTCAAGGTTCTCTTTCCCTTCCATGCGGAAGAGGCACTGGCGATCTTGAAGACGTCGAAGCGCACGGTCTCGGTCGAAGCGAATCAAACCGGTCAATTCGCCCGTCACCTCCGGGCTGAGACTGGATTCACCGTGGACCACCAGATTCTCAAGTACGACGGGGAACCGTTTGAGCCGCAGCATATCGTCCACCAGGTCAAAGCGATCCTGGATGGCCGGGCGCGTTCGCTCGATGTAACGGCGGACGAGGCCCGGGAGATGGCCTACCACTACATTCGCTCCCATCTCGGTGAGGACGTGCGGCCGGGCCAGATTGCGCAAAGCGACGGTGATGGCCTGGCCGAGCCTGTCTGGCTTGTGGAAATCGTGAGCCGGGATGGCGGAGAGAAACGGGGCGAGCTGCGCATTGGCGTGGAAACGGGTTCGACCTATACCTGGCATCCGGCTGTTTCGTAACTGGGGGAGGAATTTCCAATGGCAACGGTGATTGAACTTCCGCTCGATGTTTTTCAAGGATTGGCGGAACCGGACTGGTGCCCCGGCTGCGGCGACTTTGGCGTCCTGAAAGCGGTGAAGATGGCCGCCAGCAAGCTGGGTATTCAGCCGAAGGATCTACTGCTCGTTTCCGGAATCGGCTGCTCCTCGAACCTGCCGGGATTCATGCACGCCTATGGCGTCCACAGCCTTCACGGGCGCGCGGTGGCCGTGGCCAGCGGAGCCAAGCTGGCCAATCACGACCTGAACGTGGTGATCACCGGGGGCGATGGCGACGGCTATGGCATCGGCATCGGCCACTTCATCCACGCCATGCGCCGCAACCTCGACCTGACCTACGTGGTCATGAACAATCAAATTTACGGCCTCACCACCGGCCAGGCTTCGCCCACCACCATGAAGACGATGCGGACCAAATCCACCCCGCGCGGCAACGTCGAGTTGCCCGTCAATCCCATTGCCTTAGCGCTGGTTTCCGGCGCTACCTATGTGGCGCGGGGCTTTTCCGGCGAGCCGAACCACATGGCCGATCTCATCGCCGGCGGCATCGCTCACCGCGGTTTTGCCCTGGTGGATGTCTTCAGTCCCTGCGTGACCTACAACAAGCTCAACACCTATCCCTGGTTCAAGCAGCGGGTGTACAAGCTGGAAGCCCTTCCCGGGTACGATCCCGCCGATGCCGAAAGCGCTTTGCAGAAATCTTTTGAGTGGGGCGACAAAATCCCGCTAGGACTTTTCTTCAAGGATGAGCAACCCACCTACGAAGATTCCGAGCCGGCGCTCAAGCAGGGTCCTCTCGTGCGCCAAAAGCTGGGTCTCGACCGGAAGCTGTTTGAGTCCCTGGTGGACGAATTGATCTAGTGATGTGTTCAAACGCTCGCGTGGGACACGCCCGCTCGCGCTTCATCTTCCTCATGACAAACAAGCTGATTCTGATCCTGTTGCCGTCTCGAAAAAAACCGGGTCGGTGCTGGCAAGATGCCCGCCGCGTGGTCGCTACGGTGGGGGTTGTGGTTGGTGGAAGAGCGCGAGCTTGCCCACCTCACATTCTTTGGCGATGCGCGGCCGCGCTGGCCCCGATGAATCGGGGCTGGCAGTTTCAAGTCGTTCCGTGCTCCCCTGCTCTCGGCTCTCGACAATCTGCCCCAAATTGTGTTTCGATATTCGACTTTCTGTCCCTGACCGACGGCTTGGCGGCTGGGTGGGACGGCCCAACAAATCGTCTGCCGGCTGCGTCAACTCACCCAAAGCCCTATCTGATGCAAACGCAATAGAATAGCCCGGCTTCTATCCAGAACATTTGTCAAGACTTAGCTTTGCATTCTAGGGGCTACGAGACGCCCCCGGCGGCATCCGGAGTGCAACAAGTTGTCCGTGAAGGAGTGTGTATGGGTTCATCAGAGACCAAGAGGTTCCCCTTCCCCGGCGGGCGAACTACTGCGGATGGTTCCGGGATGGTTGTCTGGGTGGAAAGCCATATTAGTCAAGGCGCCTGCGCCTACCCGATTACTCCGTCCACGCCGATGGGCGATGGCTATCAGGCCGAAGTGGCCAACGGCAAAAAGAATCTCTGGGGCGAGCAGCTCAAGTTTCTTGAGCCCGAATCCGAGCATAGCTCCGCCTCCGCCTGCGAAGGCTTTGCTGCCGCTGGCGGACGGGTGAGCAACTTCACTTCCGGCCAGGGCCTCATCCTCATGAAGGAAGTTCTCTACGTCATTGCGGGTAAACGACTGCCCGTAGTCTTTCATATTGGCGCGCGCGCTCTTACCTCGCATTCCTTGAACGTGCATTGCAGCCACGACGACATGATGGGCGTGGCCGATTGCGGCTGGGGCATGCTTTTTGCTCGCAATGCCCAGGAAGCGGGCGACTTTGCGCTGATTGCTCGCCGCGCTGCCGAGGATTCCGAGACGCCCTTCTTCAATGTTCAGGATGGCTTCCTCACCACTCATACGATTGAGTCGGTTCTCCAGCCTGAACCGGAGATGATGAAGCAGTATCTGGGCAAGCCGGAGGACAAACTGCGAAGAATTTTTGATCCGGAAACCGGCACGATGAGCGGCGTGGTTCAGAACCAGGACAGCTACATGAAAGGCAAGATCGCCCAGCGCTGGTTCTACGATCGGGTGCCGCAAGCGCTGGCCAATGCCTTCGAAGAGTTCTATTGCTTGACCGGCCGCCGCTACGATCCCGTCATGGGCTATCGGCTGGAAGATGCCGACTACGTCCTGGTGGGCATGGGCTCGATGATGGACACCGCTCGCGCCACCATTGACTACATGCGAGCGCACCTGGGGGCGAAAGTGGGTGTCCTGGCCGTTATCGCTTTTCGGCCATTCCCGGGCGCTCGGATCGTCGAAGCGCTCAAGGGAGCCCAAGCCATCTCGGTCATCGAGCGGATGGATGACCCTCTCGCGCAGTCGAATGCGCTTACCCGCGAAATCAAGGCTGCCTTCGCGGAAGCGATGAACAGCGTGCCGGGATATCCGAAGATCGATCGCATCCCCCAAATCTTTTCCGGAAGCGCCGGCATGGGCAGCCGGGACGTCCGCCCGGGCGATTTTGTCGGAGTTGTCCAAAACATGAGGAATCCGAAGGGCCGGCGCTATTTTGCTCTGGGTATCAAGCATGAGCTGGCGCTCCCGCGGCTGGTCGACCCGGACGTGCGCCCGCGCGGCGCATTCTCCATGCGCGGCCACTCGGTGGGCGGCTACGGCTCGGTGACCACCAACAAGGTGATTGCCAGCCTCGCTTCCGACCTCTTCGGCCTCCACTGCCAGGCTTACCCGAAATACGGTTCGGAAAAGAAAGGCATCCCGACGACCTTTTACCTGACGCTGGCCGACGAGCCGGTGCTGACCCACTGCGAGTTGGTGGAAGTGGATTTCATCGCGCTCCAGGATAGCAACGCGCTTAAATCTTCGAACCCGCTCAACGGCCTCCGCGAGGGCGGAGCTATCTTCTTGCAACACGACCAGACGGACCCCGGCGTCATATGGGAGACGTTGCCGGGCTACGCCCAGGAAGTGGTGCGCAACAAACAGGCCAGGCTCTTTGCCCTCGATGCCTGGAAGATCGCCCGCGCCGTCTCTTCCCGCGCCGATCTTCAGGTTCGCATGCAAGGGATCATCTTGCTGGGTGCCTTCCTGCGGATTACTCCCTTCCAGACCAAGGCAGGCCTGAACGAAGAGCAGCTTTTCGCCGGCGTGCGGCGGTCGCTCGAGAAGTATTTTGGCCGGCGGGGCGCGCAGGTCGTGGAAGATAATCTGCTCGCTGTGAAACGCGGCTACAGCGAGCCCATTGAAGTCCTGCCGCCAGAAATGAAGCCCGAAGAGGTTGGCGCGGGAACCAGCCAAAAGCTCGGCGGCACATTCCGCGACGGCGGCTCGCCCCGTTTCCATGCGGAACGGGGCTCGCCCGTCAACCCCAACCCTGATTCGCCGGCGCCCGAAGATCACCTGGCGGTGCCCATCTTGAATACCGGCGAGTTCTACTGCCGGGTGCTCGACGCCTACAACCGCGGCATCGCCGAGGAAGAGTTGCCAGCCGACCTCGATGTCGCCCGCAGTTTGATCCCTCCCGCCACCGGCGCCCTGCGCGACTTCAGTTATTTGAGCCCGGAGATCCCTCGCCTGGATTCGAGCAAGTGCGTGGGCTGCATGGACTGCGTCACACAATGTCCGGACACCGCCATCCTCGCCAGGGCAATCTATCCCGAGGAACTCGACCAACATCTCGCCCGGCTGGCCGATGAACCGCTCCGCAACCGGCTGCGCCAGCAGTTCGCCACCACCACGAAATACTTTGATACCTACCGGAAGAAGGGCCAAAAGGGCGGGCTCTTCGGCATCTTTGTCGATCCCACCAAGTGCAAAGGCTGCGCCGAATGCATCACCGCCTGCGGCGAACACGATGCCCTGAGCATGATTCGAAAAGATGACAAGGAACTGGAGTGGTTCAAGGCTGCTTTCCAGTTCTTCCGAAGCTTGCCGGACACCCCGAAGGCGCTGATCAACGAGAAAGCCCTCGGCGACATGATGCTGGCCGAGCGAAGCTTGCTCTTCGTCGGCGGCGCGGGTTCCTGCATGGGATGCGGCGAAGCCACCATCATCCGCATGATGCTCGCCGCCACCGGCTTCATCTACGGCCGGGATTCGATCGGCATTGTTGCCGCTACCGGCTGCAACACGGTCTATGGTTCGACCTATCCTTACAACCCCTTCCAGGTTGCCTGGACAAACTCGCTGTTTGAAAACGCGCCTCCCGTCGCCATGGGTATCCGCATGCGCTGGGACCAGATGGGTTGGGAGAAAAAGCGCATTTGGGCCTTTGGCGGCGATGGCGCCATGCTGGACATCGGCTTCCAGGGGCTCTCGCGCATGTTCATGTCCGGAATGGATATCAAGGTTCTGGTGCTGGATACGCAAGTCTATTCGAACACCGGCGGGCAAGCCTCCAGCTCCACCTACCTGGCGCAGAACGCCAAGATGAGCGCGGTTGGCACCACCATCATGGGAAAGACCGAACGGCGCAAGGAACTCTCTCAGATCGCCATGATGCATCCGGGCGTGTTCGTGGCCCAGACCAGCCCCGCTCTCCCCAACCACTTCTATCGGGCCGTTCTTGCGGCCAACGAATATCCCGGCCCCGCCGTCATCAATTGCTACGCCGCCTGCCAGCCGGAGCACGGCATCGGCGACGACATGGCTTACTCGCAAGCCAAGCTTGCCGTCGAGTCGCGCGCCTTCCCCGTGTTCCTTTATGACCCTCGCAAGGGCGAGAAAATTCGCGAGCGGCTTTCGCTGATGGGCAACCTGGCGCTCAAGGAAGATTGGTACAAACATCCCAAGACGGGCGAGCCGATTGATTTCGTCTGTTTTGCCCGGACAGAAGGACGTTTCGCCAAACACTTCGACGCGCAAGGCAACCCAAGCGAGGCGCTGAAGGCCGCGCAAGCCGATCGCCTTGCCAACTGGCACCTCTTGCAAGAGTTGGCTGGGCTCCGCTAGATAAAATCTCTCTCGTTCCGCACTGGGTCCCGAAGAAAAGCGTTCGGTACACAAGAGACGATCCTGCCGCCGGCGGTTGACATTCCCTCGGTTCGGACTACAATTTGCCCCCAGACTGGCGACCTCGGCTCTTTTCAACCTGGGAACAGAAGCGGTTTTGTCGGGCCATTTTGAGACCTCTCGAAGGAGTGAGCGATGAATTGGAAAAAATGGATTGTGGCGTTCATCGTGGCCGCGATCTTGGTCCAGGTATATGACTTTGTCGTTTTCGCGAAGTTGACGCGCGATGTGGAGCGTCGCAGCGGCCTTGCGTTTCGGCCGGACATCAGCCAGTGGAAAGTAATCTTCACTAGCGTCGTGGCGACGCTGCTCTTCATGCTGACATACGCGCTCTTTGGCAAGAGCCGAGGCTATCGGCTGGGCACGGGCTTGCTTTTCGGAGTTCTGATGGGCTTCATCCCCTGGATCGGAAACGTTTACAACCGGCTCTTGTTGGCCAATTTCACGCCCTCCCTCTATCTGGCATGGGCGGCAGGCTCGTGGGGAAGCTACGTGCTGACGGGGATTGTGTCTGGCCTTATGTACAAAGAATAGATTCGAGTGTCCGGGCTGCACACTTGGTGAGAAGAGGCGCGATGAACGCGAACCGCTTGCTGCTTTCGATCGTCGTTCTTTCGGTCGTCGCCAATGGGTACGACTTTCTGGTTCACAACGTTCTTTTGAAAGCAACCTACCAGGCGCACCAAGACCTGCTGAACGTGCCACAAAGATTGGGCCTGCTCATCTTTGCTGACATCGTCTGGGTTATCCTGTTTTGCTGGTTTTACGCGGCGTTCGCCCGTGGCCGCGGATTCCGGCTTTCGACCGGACTCTGGTTCGGATTTTTCGTCGGGTTGATTGCCGGCTGGATGCCTCAGGTTTATAGCCGCCTGGTGCTGGCCGGTTTCCCGATTGCCTTTTACATCTCCTGGGGCGTTTCGAATCTCGTGCGCAGTCTGCTCCTGGGCGCAGTGATCGGACGCCTCTACCACGAAAGGTAAAGGCCCGGCTACGTTGCCGGCCTGGTGTCGCTCCAGCTAAGTGGGCCTAGGGGAATCTGCGAGACGCTTCCCACGGGCAGAAGTCCGTGGGCTGAACGCGCTTCCTCTCTTTGCTTTTCTGGATGTTCAAACCAACAGCTTCGGCCGCTGGGGAATCTTTCTTCGGCAGAACCTCTGCCTTCGTCAATATGCCGTGGTCACGGTCAGATGGTGAGGCCAGAAGGTGGCGTGAAAGTGGGTCCACAGGCGGCTGTCCACTTGCGGCGTGATGATTTGCCGGTCGGGTGGCCGCCGCCGGTTGATCTCCTGGCGGAGCAGCGTGGTGGCATAGAGCGAGTGGGCCCGAAGTTCGACCTCTTCCGGGCTGTGGCGCGGGATGAGTTGCCGGCGGTTGATCTTCTCCTCAAGCGCCGGAGCGTAGCGAAAAATTCCCATCAAGCGGAGCGCCAGCGGAACAATATAGTCGGCGAAGGCCGTGAGCCGCTCCGGATCCTCAAGCCCAAACAATCCCTTGGCGCTGAGCCGGCCGTGGAGCATGTAGAGCAGGAGCTGGGCCCGCTTGTGAAAGATGACCTGCCTGCCGTCGTAAACGCTCGCGTCGTAGAAGGAAGGAAACTCTCTCACCAGCCGCTCGAGTATGCCCTCGCCCCGGTCGTAGAGCCGGCGCGACCCTTGCCTCAGAAAAGGGTGGAACTGGCCCTGGTATTTCGCCGCCAGCCTGGCGCCCACTTCGCGAAGGATTCCGACCCGCTCGTCGAGCATCGGCATCTCAATGTTGCCGCGAAAAATTTCTTCCAGATCCTTGCGGCTGATCCCAGCAAGAAAATCGCCCTGCAGGATCGGCCGGCCCTCATCGAGCGCGCGGCAGAGGCAGGCCATCATGGCGTCGGCATCCCACCAGATGTGGCCGCGGTAAGACACCTGGAAAACAACATGCCGCTCGAAATCGGTGAAGGCAAAGTTCAGGCTGTTGCCGACAAAAAAGAATGTGCTGGTTCGTTCCGTATCCTCCTCGATCAGGTTCATGCCGCGCCATTCGGGCAGCGGAAGCTCTTCGTACGCCATGTAGTCAGCGTGCTCGGCAATTTTTTCCGGAATGGTTTGCACAAAGCGCGAGGCGGCGATCACGGGCTTGAGACTTTCGAGCACCGGGACACCCTCGGCCCAATCCCCTCCCGCCCCGCCGGGCGAGGATCCTCCGGATTGCCCTGATGCCAGAAGCGCGGGCAAACCTGGCCCGGCCCGTGTCCAAAACTCCCGTCGGCTCATCGCACTCACTTCGGACGCCCGGCAATTCTCTTGAGCGTTCGTCCGGATGTTTCCGTACGGGCGACACCTTAGTCCCGGCTTCGCAGCCATGTCAAGCGGAGCCATGGAATGTTAGAATCGACGGCAAATGCCCTCTGTCAACACCAGCGTCCTTGTACTGGGCGACATCAACCTGGACATTTTCGGGCGAGGGGACGGTATCCTGCGGCGTGGCTGCGACAACCTTTCGCCCGTCCTCGAGTTGCATTGCGGAGGGGTCGGGGCTAATTTAGCCATCTCCCTGAGCCGCTGGGGGATTCCGGTGGAGCTGGCGGGCTGCGTCGGCCGCGACATCTTCGGAGATTATGTGATGAGCCGCCTCGCCTGCTTTCCGATTGACCTTTCTTCCGTGGAGAAGACCAGCCAGGCAGCCACCGGTCTGTTTTTCATCTCGGTCGGTCGAAACGGCGAGCGAACGTTTTTCGGCAGCCGCGGCGCCAATGGTTGGAGCAACCAGCTCCGGGGGAGTCCGCGCCTTCCTGGCCGCACGGCTCTCTTTCTAACGGTGGGTTACTCGTTTCTTGCCTTCCGGTCAAGGAAGCGGGCGCAGCGGATGATGGATGGGTTGCGCCGCAAAAAGGTACCGATTGCGCTCGACGTGGGTGAAGCCGCTTCACACCGCCCTGAGGTTTTGCGAGCGGCGCTGCCTAAGGTTAATATTCTGTTTTCGACGGAGAAGGAAGCTAGTGCCTTGACCGGCACGCGAAGGCCGGAAGAAGCCGCGAGAAAACTTCTTCGCCGCGGCCCTCACATCGTTGTCCTGAAGCTGGGCGCGAAGGGTTGCCGCGTGATCCGCCGCCAGGACGTACTCCGAGTCCCTGCCTGCCGCGTGGACGCCGTGGACACGACCGGCTGCGGCGACGCTTTTGACGCCGCTTTCTTGCAGGCGATGCTGCGGGGTTGTTCGCTCGAGGAAGCGGGACTGCTGGCGAATGCTTGCGGCGCGGCAGCCGCCCGGGTGTTGGGGGCGGGGGAACGCCTGCCGGGACCGAGGGAAACCTGGAAGATTCTCGAGCGGGCTCGCTTCCGTCCGCCGTGGGAGGCGACGCGGCGAAGCCTTTTGAAATGGATCAAGACTCTCGATGGTGGTCGCCACGTAGGGGCGAACGGCCGTTCGCCCCTGCAACCATCCGAAGATGAGAGGTAACCATGAAAGACCGGCCCGCATGGAAGCAAGCGATGGAGAGCCACCGGTTGGAGCGACTGGAGGATTTGTTTGGCGTCAGCAAGCCGGTGATTGGAATGGTGCATCTCTGGCCGCTCCCGGGTTCGCCCGGCTATCGCGGCTATGGGATGAACAAGATCATTGAGGAAGCGTTGCGCGATGCCGATGCGCTGGTGCGCGGCGGGGTGGACGGACTGATCGTCGAGAACATGTGGGACTTGCCGTACTACGTCGGCAACGAGGTTCGCCCGGAGGCGATGACGGCGCAGGCGGTGGCTGCCCATGAGGTGATCAAGCGCTTCGACCGCCCGACCGGCATCAACGTGATTCACAACGGCGGGGTCGTCTGTCTTTCCATTGCGGTGGCAGCCGGGGCGAAATTCATTCGTGTCTGCATCCTGACCGGCTCTCGCCTGTGGGATACCGGCGAACTGGATCAAGGTTGCGGCGCGGATTTGATGCGCAAGCGCAAGGAGCTCGACGCCGAACACATCAAGATTTTTGCCGACGTGGACAAGAAACATTCCGTCGCCTTCCCCGGCCTCGACCTGGCCACGCACATCGAGTGGTGCGAGTTCTACGGGGCGGATGCCCTGATTGTAACCGGCAAGATGACCGGCTCCGCACCCCAGGTGGAAAAGGTGAGAGAAGCTCGCCGGCATGCCTCCCGGCCGCTCCTGGTCGGCAGCGGCGCCACCGACCGCACCATCGGCGACTTCTTGCAGTATGCCGATGGCGTGATCGTCGGGTCGAGCCTCAAAAAAGATGGCGTCATGGAAAACCCGGTGGATGTGGAGCGGGTGCGCAAGTTTTTGAACGCGGTGCGGGCCGTCCGGGAAGGCGCCAGGGTGATCTCCGCCTGATCCCTGGATGGTTTTCCTTTTTCTCCCCATTTTCTGTCAAGCAAGTTGACCCGGTTGCTGGAGGCGAGGGCCATGGCTGCCGTGGATTCGGCAGGCTCACCACAGGTCGAGGTGGTGGGGATTGGTAGCTGCACGGTGGACTACTTTGCTCTCGTCCCCAAGCTCATCCACGCCGAAGAAAAAATCAACGTGGAAAGCGTGGAAGTGCACGCCGGCGGCGTAACGGCAAACAATCTGACGCAGGTCGCCCGACTGGAAGCCCGGGCGGGCTGGTTTGGCCTGATCGGCGACGACGAGAACGGGCGCATCATCCGAGAAGCATTCGAGCACGACGGGATGGACGTCCAGGGCGTGGTTGAGGTAAAAGGCGCCCGGTCATCCTTTACCTGGATCCCGGTGGATCGGAAGGGTGAGCGCTCGATCTATATGTTTCCGAACGTCACCGCGACTGTGACTCCCCAGCAGGTGCGCGAGCGCTTTGGGAGCTACATTCGCCGGGCAAAACACCTTCATAGCGAGGCATCCCAACTCCCGCTCGCGCCGATCCTGGAGGCCATGACGATCGCCCGCTCCGCCGGCGTCAAAAATCTTTTTGATCTGGACGTGGATCCAACCTACTTTGTCCGCGACGCCAGGCTCGGAACGGAGGCGGAGTTGATCGAAGCCCTCAAGCTGGCGGACGTGCTGAAGCCCTGCAAGCCAGCGGCTCGGGAGCTGACGGGCATGCGCGACCCGGAACTGATGGCGAGGAAGCTGCTGGCCTTTGGGCCGAAGCGCGTCGCGATTACGTTGGGCCAAGACGGGTGCCTGCTGGCCGAGGGCGAGCGGGTTGCTCACGCCCCGTCCTATCGCGTCCCGGTAGTGGACACCACCGGTGCCGGTGACGCTTTCATGGGTGGGCTTTCCTTTGCCACCTTGCAGGGCTGGGACCTGGAACGATGCGGAAGGTTTGCCAATGCCTGCGCCGCGCTCTGCTGCACCCGTGTGGGCGCGCGGGCCATGGCCAAACGGGCTGAAGTGGAAGAGCTGATGAAACAGGCCAATTGATCCTGCCCGCGGGCTAACTCTCGCCGCGGATTTTCACTGCTGCAAGGCAACTTCGCTAGGGAATACGATGCACTCTTCTTCTGCCAGCGTCCGAATTGGTGGACTGAGGCACGCTTTTCCAGTATGCTAAATATGTTTATGTTGCGAAGTGGCTGGCAAAAATATGCGGCTTGCGTCCTACTACTATGGACAATGGTCGATATTTCGATGCCGATGGTTTGCCGCAGTGAAGGTTTGGTAGTGTCGGGTATCCAGTCTGTATTCGTGACAAAATCTCCCGCATCCGGCGACAGACATCCCTCTAGATTCAACTACGAAGATGATTGCTTTTGCTGCTGTGCCCACATCATCCCCAGTCCGCACTTTGTATTCACCGCTGTTCTTCTGGAAGTTCCTGTCGGCCCAAATGCCGCATATGGTCAATCCCACGGGCTAGACGAGTCGATCTATCATCCTCCTCGTAGCTAACCCAACCGTCTGCCGAGTACGTTCCCTGTCCCGCTAGCCCATTCAGGCTGCCTAGCTGGCGATTCACTATGTTGGGTTGGCTATGGTTCGAAGCAAAGAAGAGGTTCGCACGTTCTACAAGCGATGGGGTGCTCCGGTTTTGACCTTCTGGCGCCTTTTTCTGGGTGACGAAGCACAGGCCGAGGAAGCCACGGCTGAAGCCTTTTTGGTCTATCTGCGAGGCGATCATGCTCTCGAACAGAACCATGCACTTATCCTTCTTCTCCGCTTCGCAGTGGATACCGCCCAGGACAGAGCCTCCCCGTCAGTTTCGCGAAAACCGGATGACCAGACCCTGAAAAGTGCGGTCCTGTTGCTGCCCTGCGAGCAACGCGCCGTCTTCATCCTGCGAAACGTGCTCCGGATGGACGCAGCCTCAGTTGCGATTGCCACCGGACTGCCATGTGAACAACTACGCGAACTATGGCTCCGATCGTTGCTGGCTGTCCGCGAGCTTTTGCCAAAAGACTTTTTCAAGGAGCGTACTCGATGATTTCAACTTCGGTGAGAACCGAGGCAACACTTCTCGCTTGCCTACTGGTCTTGATGTTCCCCGTCCGTTTGCCAGGACAGGAGCCGCCAGCCGCGCCCCAAGTCCCGACGCGGCTGACCCTTGAGCTGGCAACGGAAATTCTTTTGGCGCGCAACCCGACGATTCTGCGGGAGCGGCAAAGTGTGGTCGTGGCGCGTGCGGGCGTCGTGGAGGCTCGCCTTCGGCCCAACCCGGCGTTCGACCTGTCTTCGGAGAGCTATCCGCTGTTTGAATCCAATCCCGGGCCTTTCTTCCAGCGCAATGAGTTCATCGTGCGCGTGGGCCAGCCGATCGAGACCGCTGGAAAGCGACGCAAGCGGACGCAAGTGGCCGAGCAAGATGTGGCTGTGTCGCAGTCTCTTTTGCAGGACACCGTGCGGCAACTCAAGCTCGATGTGAGGGTGCGCTACTACCGGGTTGTCCTGGCCAAGGCGGAATATGAGCTGGCCCGCGACATTCTCAAACAGTTCGACGAGATCATTCGCCTAAACCAACTTCGCTACCAGCAGGGGGAGGTATCGGGTTTGGACTTGGCCCGCGTGGAGACCGAGCGATTGCGCTTCTTCAATGACGTAGTTGGCGCTGAACTCCAGTTGCAGAACGCAAAAACAGCACTGCTCGAACTCCTGGGAGCCACGGATATGAGCGCACAGTTCGACGTCGCTGAAACATTGGCTTTCCGTCCGCTCGCGGCCGGTCTGGAGACGCTCGAAGAGGAGGCCTTGGCAGCCCGGGCGGATTTGCGGGCGCGCCGCGAGCTTGTCGAACGCGAACGGCGCCAGGTCACATTCGAGAAAGGCGTGGCGGTGCCTAACCTTACTCCGTTCTTCGGTTACAAGCGCAATGTTGTGGAAAATACCGTGACCTTCGGTGTCAACATCGGGTTGCCCTTCTTCAACCGCAACCAGGGTGGGATCGCCCGCGCTGCTGCTCGTGTGGAACAGGCGGGCTACGAACAGCAACGGATCGAGCTGACGGTGCGGCGCGAGGTGCGCCAAGCCTACCAAATAGTTCAGGCCGAGGAACGCCGGGTGCGCGCCCTCGAAAGTATCTATGTGACCAAGGCCCGCCAAGCCCGCGACATCGCTCAGGCCGCCTACCGGTTGGGCGCGCTGGATCTGATCGCTTTCCTCGATGCTGAACGCGCCTACCGCGAAACGCTGCGCGGTTACAACCAGGCCCTGTACGACCATCAGATCGCGACTTTTCTCGTCCAAGCAGCCGTAGGAAAGGAGCTCTAGAAGGTGACCAGACGGAATTTAATTCTTGCGATCGTCTTTGTGATAGGTGTCGCTGTTCTGCTTGTTTTCATACGCGGCAAACCAAAAACGCCCGCCGCGCAGACTACAGCCGTTGATCCGAACGTGGTTGAGCTTAGCCTGGAGGCGCAGCGAAACGCCAACCTGCAGATCGTCGAGGTTACCGAACAGCCGCTCGAACGCGCCTTGGTGGCCACCGGCGTCGTGGCTGCCGACCAGAACCGTGAGGCGCACTTGCGGCCGCTAGCACGAGGCGTGGCGGAACAGGTACTGGTGAAACTTGGAGACCGCGTCGAGCGCGGGGCTCACTTGCTGGCCTACGACAACATCGAGCTGGGTGAGCTAATCGGCGAATACCTGAGCCTGCGCGCCGAAGTTGAACGGCAACAAGCACAGGCGGATGTGGCCCGGCGGTTCATGGAGCGCGGGGCCGCTCTGCTGAAGGTGGAGGCCATCGCGCAGAAAGAGTATGAGTTGCGCGAGGCGGAGTACAAGCAGGCCGTTGCCGCCGTCAAGAGCAAAAAGGCCGAATTGGCCCGCGTGGAAGAGAAACTCCACCGGCTGGGCCTGAGCGACGCAGATTTGCAAAAACTCGGCGGCTCGGAGCACGGTGCTCACCGCACCGGTTCGCACAATGTCTTGCGAGCTCCATTTGCCGGGGTCATTACGAAATATGACGCCGCACCGGGCGAGGTGCTGGAACCCGATCGGGAAATCTTCACGCTGGTTGACACCTCGGTTGTCTGGGTGCTTGCCGACATCTACGAGAAAGACCTTGGGCAGGTGCAGGTGGGGCAAACCGCGCGGGTGAAGGTGCCTGCCTATCCCGATGAAATCTTCACCGGAAAGATCACCTACGTCAGCGACGTCCTGGATCCGGCTTCCCGCACGGCCAAGCTCAGGTGTGTTGTGCCCAACGGCGACAGCCGCCTCAAGCTGGAGATGTTTGCCACGGTGGAAATACCGCTACCGGTGAAGCGCAGCGCCATCGCCGTACCGGGTGCCGCCGTACAGGTGGTAGGCAACCAACAGGTGGCGTTTGTGCAGAGGGACGCTACCCATTTTGAAAAGCGCGTGGTCGAGGTCGGCGAACGCTCCGGGGACTGGATCGAAATCCGGAGCGGGCTGCGCGCGGGCGAGCAAGTGGTCACCATTGGTGCCTTCTACGTCAAGTCGGCTTTGCTCAAAGAACAAATCAGCGGGGAGGAGTAAGCCGTGCACCGACTGATTGATCTGTGTCTCCGCTATCGTTTTCTCGTATTGGCACTCACGCTGATGGTGGGGGTGGCAGGAATCGCAGCCCTCCGGTCTTTGACGATTGACGCAGTGCCAGACATCACGCCGGTCCAGGTGCAAGTCCTGACGCGGAGTCCCGCACTGGGACCGGTCGAGGTGGAAAAGTACGTGACGTTCCCCATCGAGGCTGCGATGACGGGCATCCCTGGTGTGCACGAGATCCGTTCCGTCTCCCGCTACGGCCTGTCGGCGGTGACGGTGATCTTCGAAGATGACATCAACCTGTACCTCGCCCGCCAGCTCGTTAACGAGCGGTTGAGTGCGGCCATCGAGAATATTCCCCCGGAACTCGGGCGACCTCAGATGGGCCCAATGACCACGGGTCTGGGTGAGGTGTACCACTTCACCGTCGAGGGCGAGGGGTATACGCCTACGCAGTTGCGCACCATTCTAGACTGGGACATCGCCTTCCGCCTGCGTGCCGTGCCCGGCGTGGTGGAGGTCAACGCATGGGGTGGGCTGGCCAAGCAGCACCACGTCGTGGTGGATCCGTCCAAACTAATTGCCTACGGGGTGACGCTGCGGGATGTCTTCGAGGCTTTGCGGCGCAACAACGCCAATGTGGGCGGCGGATATATCGAACACAACCAAGAACAATACATCATCCGAGGTGAAGCGCTGGTCGCTTCGATGCGCGACCTGGAAAACATCGTCGTCGCCACGCGCAGCGAAGGCGTCCCGATCTACGTTCGCAACATCGCCGAAGTGCGCGAAGGCGCGATGCTGCGCATCGGTGCCGCCACGGCCAATGCGCGCGGCGAGACCGTGATCGGCATGGTTCAGATGCTTGCCGGGGCAAACGCCAGCCAAGTGGTGGAGGACGTTAAGAAGAAGATCGCCGAAATCCAGGTTTCTCTGCCGCCCGGCGTGCGCATTGTGCCCTTCTATGATCGCGCCGATTTTGTCAGCCGTGTGATCCGCACAGTCCGAAACAACCTGCTGGAAGGCGGCCTACTTGTCGTGGCGATCCTGCTTGTGTTGCTGGGGAATCTACGTGGCGGCCTCATTGTTGCCTCCGCGATCCCTCTTTCGATGCTCATCGCCTTTACCGGAATGGTGCAGGCGGGCATCAGCGGCAACCTGATGAGCTTAGGGGCGATTGACTTCGGGCTGATCGTGGATGGCTCAGTGGTGATGATCGAAAACATCGCCCGGCGCTTGCGGGGAGCTGGCAAGATGCGCGGGGCTCCACGACTCACTGTGATCTCCGAGGCGGCTCGCGAAGTGGTGCGCCCCGTCGTCTTTGCCGTGGGGATTATCATCCTGGTATACGTTCCGATCCTCTTGCTGACGGGAATTGAAGGCAAGATGTTCCGCCCCATGGCCATCACCGTGATCTTCGCCCTGGTAGGTTCGCTTATTCTAGCGGTGACGTTGATGCCGGTGCTGGCCTCCCTTTTCCTACGGGAAGAACACGAACGGGAGCCCTGGCTGATGCGCCGCCTCCGGGCCGTCTATGAGCCGGCGCTCGCCTGGGCGATGCGCCACACGCGGCAAGTCGTGCTGATCTCCGCGGCCGTGTTTGCTGTAAGCGTCGTGCTCTTCTTCTTTATGGGTACAGAGTTCGTGCCTCGGCTCGACGAAGGGGACATTGCTATCCAGGCCTGGCGGCTGCCCAGCATCTCGTTACAGGAGTCTATCCACTCCAGCCTAGAAATCGAGCGCGTGCTGCGCCGTTTCCCTGAAGTCAAGACTATAGTTTCGCGCACCGGCAGTCCTGAAATCGCCACCGACGTAATGGGGATCGAGCTGTCGGACATTTTCGTTATCCTCAAACCGCGCTCGGAATGGAAAACCGCCAGAACCAAAGAGGAACTGATCGCCAAGATGAACGCTGCCCTGCAGGCTGAAGTGCCGGGCGTGGGATTCTCCTACACGCAGCCGATTGAGATGCGTTTCAATGAACTGATTGCCGGGGTGCGTTCGGACGTAGCGGTCAAAATCTTTGGCGACGACCTGAACGCGCTGGGGGAAAAGGGCAATCAGGTCGCCCGGGTGCTCAGTACGATCCGCGGTGCCGAAGACGTGCGCGTCGAGCAGGTTGCCGGGCTGCCGATGATCCGCATCACCGTGGACCGGGCACGGCTGGCGCGCTACGGTCTGAACGCGGCCGACGTGCTCGACACCGTCGAGGCCACCCGAGTCGGAAAGGTTGTGGGGACCATCTTCGAAGGACAGCGCCGGTTTGACCTCGTCGTGCGGTTGCCCGAAGCCGCAATCGCGAATCCAGAACTCCTCGCCAGCTTGCCCGTGGCCAACGACGAGCGCCGGTATGTGCCTCTGGCGCAGGTGGCCGATGTACGCCTCGACACAGGGCCGGCGCAGGTTAGTCGGCAAAACGTCCAGCGGCGGCTGGTCGTGGAGTGCAACGTGCGCGGGCGCGACCTCGGCGGCTTCGTCGAGGAAGCCCAGCAGAAAGTCAGCCGGTCAGTAAAGTTGCCGGCTAGTTACTACATCGAGTGGGGTGGGCAGTTCGAGCAGCTCCAGGAAGCGCGGCGTCGCCTGGCCGTGGCGGTGCCGTTGACGCTGCTGGTGATTTTCCTGCTGCTCTATGTCGCCCTCGGAGGGTTGCGGCCGGCCTTGCTTATCTTCTTAAATGTCCCTCTTGCTGTGACCGGTGGCGTGTTCGCGCTGGCGGTGCGTGGATTGCCGTTCAGCATTTCGGCTGCGGTCGGATTCATCGCCCTATTCGGCATTGCGGTGCTGAACGGCGTTGTTCTTGTCTCGTACATCAAACAGCTTCGGCAAGAAGGTCGCTCGCTTGAGGATGCCGTTTTGGAAGGAGCAAGAACGCGCCTGCGTCCCGTTCTGATGACCGCAATGGTGGCTGGCTTCGGATTTGTCCCGATGGCTGTTGCCACCACTATGGGCGCCGAGGTCCAGCGCCCACTCGCTACCGTGGTGATCGGTGGCCTAATCACTTCGACTCTGCTCACGCTCTTCGTGCTGCCGGCCATTTACCGTTGGTTTGAGGAGGAACGCGCCGAGGTCGAAATTTAGTCAGGAGGTCTTGCCCCCATGAAAGAGATCAAAGCCATCATTCAGCCGTTCATGCTTTCGAAAGTGGTCAATGCCTTGAAGGACCTGAAAAGCCTACCGGGCGTGACCGTTGACACTTCGGTCCGCGGATTCGGCAAAGGACGCGCTGCGGACGCTCCTGCGCGCATCGTTGAGGATCTTGTTGAGTACGTTCCGAAGGTGAAGCTTGAGATTGTTGTTCCAGATGGTCTGGTGGAAACCGTGGTGGCTGTGATTCAAAAGAACGCCCACACTGGCAACGCCGGAGACGGAAAGATCTTTGTGTACAACGTCGAAGAGGTGATCAAGATACGCACCGGCGAACGGGGTGAAGGAGCGATCTAGGCGAGGCGGAAGTTTCGCGATTGGCATAGAGACCATGACCTCATCCGAGGGTGTGCCTTGGCCTCAAAAAATCCTGTTTGCTTTCTCTCATCGTATCAGCGTAGTATGATATAAGTTATGACTGATATGTCATATCCGAAGAATTCGCCAAGGGAGCTGCGGGCCAAACTGTTCCGTGGCTTTGCCGACCCCTCCCGGCTGTCGGTCCTCGAAGCCCTTCTCGAGACTCCGCAATCTGTCTCCGCTATTGTCGAAAGTACCGGGCTCTCACAACCAAACGTCTCCAACCATCTCGCTTGTCTCAAGGATTGCGGGCTGGTGGTGGGGGAGGAACGGGGTCGGTTCTCCTATTACCGGTTGGCTGACACGCGCGTCAAACGTCTGCTGCGAGATGCGCAGTCAATCCTAGGGAACGTAGCCAAGAGGATTGAGGCCTGTCCCCGTTACGAGGCTGGAACGATCAGAGATGGCAAGCGAACAAGAGCGAGGCCAGAGGTGCGGATGCGAAGGGGTTGAGCGGAATCCTCGCACCGAGGCCCTGCGACGGTTCCGGTTCGGCAGTCTGGGCTTGGTGTTCCTTTCCGTCGTGGCCCTTCTGCTCCTGGTAAGCATCGTCGGCGAGCGCTTCGGGGTTTTGGAAGGGTTTGTGGCCCGGGTGCCATGGTGGCTTGCCGTGGCCCTGGTTGGCCTGGGCGGCTATCCCATCTTTCGCGGGCTCTATCTTAACCTTCGCCATCGCCGCATCACCGCGCATGCCATCATGACGATCGGGATGGTTGCCGCGCTGGCGGCGCGAGAATACCCGACCGCGATTATCATCGTGTTCTTCATGCGGGCGGGTGAGTTCCTGGAGAGTTTTACGATAAGAAAATCGCGCGACGCAATCAAGAAACTGATTGCGCAGGCGCCCCGGACGGCGCGGGTCAAGCGGGATGGCGCCGAAAGGGAAGTAGCCATTGAGGAACTTCAGGTGAACGATAGGGTGCTCATCCGGCCGGGTGAAAAGATTCCGGTGGATGGCCAAGTTCTGGCTGGCACCTCGTCGGTGAATCAGGCGCCGATCACGGGCGAATCCTTGCCGGTGCCGAAAAGCCCGGGTGATAGCGTCTTTGCCGCCACCGTCAATGGAGCGGGAGTCCTTGAGGTCACGACTACCAAGGTGGGCCGCGATACCACTTATGGCCGGATCATCCGGCTGGTTGAGGAAGCAGAGGCTTCCAAAGCTCCGGTGCAAAGGTTTGCCGACAAGTTCTCAGCGTATTTTGTCCCCTTGGTGCTGGGAGCGGCGGCCTTGACGTATCTCACCACCGGCCAGGTGATGAACGCGGTGGCAGTGCTGGTGGTGGCGTGCGCCTGCGCCATCGCGATTGCCACTCCGATGGCCGTCTCCGCGGCAGTGGGAAGTGGCGCGAGGTCGGGAATCCTGATTAAAGGCGGGGCGTATCTGGAGTTGCTGGCCAAGGTGGACACCCTGGTGGTGGATAAGACGGGCACGCTCACTTTTGGCCGCCCGGAAGTTGTGCAGGTGATTCCTTTCGGCAACCGGAATGAAAAAGAAGTCTTGGAGCTGGCGGCGGCTTTAGAACGCTATTCGGAGCATCCCCTGGCGGGAGCGGTGGTTCGCGCGGCGGGAGGAAACGGTGCTGGCCCGGTGGAAGATTTGCGGGTAGTCGCCGGTAAAGGCATCGGAGCGAACGTCAATGGCGCCCGCGTGGCCGTGGGTAGTCTGCGCTATATGGAAGAAGCGGGCTTGACGATGCCTCCGGAAATGTTGACCTGCGCCGAATCGGCCGAGACAGAAGGTCAGACTTCCATTGCCGTGGCCATAGATGGGCAAGCGGTCGGGCTCATTACGGCGGCGGATACCTTGCGTCCGGAAGTGGACAGAGTTTTCGATGAGGTGCGGCGGTTGGGCATCAAGCGGATTATGATGCTGACCGGAGACAATGAACGGGTGGCGCGCGCCATCGCGAACCGACTGGGAATCGAGTACAAGGCAGAATTGTTGCCCGAGGATAAAATCGCAATCGTGCGTCAACTGCGAAGCGAGGGCGCGAGGGTGGCGATGGTCGGCGATGGCATTAACGACGCGCCGGCCCTCGCTGCCGCCGACGTGGGAATCGCCATGGGAGCGGCGGGAACGGATGTCGCCATCGAAGCGGCTGACATCGCCTTGATGACCGATGATTGGAAGCAGATTCCCGCTGCCATTCGGCTGGCGCGGCGAACGTTCGGCACCATTAAGCAAAACCTTCTCTTCACGGCGATCTACAACGCTGTAGGAATCGGCCTGGCCTGGGCCGGCGTGATTCCGCCGGTAGTGGCTGCTGCCGCCCAATCCTTTCCCGATGTGGCCATTTTGTTGAATTCTTCCCGGCTTTTGCGTCGCACGTGATTGCGTCCGCCTTGCCTTTCCCATTCCCAGCGTGGGGAGACCCTTTTGCCTTCCTGTGCCTGCGTGTTATAAAGAGAGTTTTGAAGCCGGTCAGCGGGCCTTTCTGTCACCCGGATGTAGAAGAGAGAGCCCGGGGCTCGCGACACCTTGAAGCTTTTGGTTCACGGCGGTGCGTTTTCCGCCGGCACCGAGGAGTTGGATGCCATGCGTTGCGACAACATTCTGCAAGCGATTGGGCGAACGCCGCTCATCCGGCTCAATCGCCTGGGTCGCGACCTGCCGCCCCCAATCTACGTTAAAGCCGACCATCTGAACCCCGGCGCCAGCGTTAAAGACCGGATCGCCATCACCATCGTTGAAGACGCGGAGCGGCGCGGATTGCTGAAGCCCGGCGGCACGATTGTGGAGAATACCTCGGGAAATACCGGCATGGGCTTGGCGATGGTGGCAGCGGTCAAAGGCTACAAAGCGATCTTTACCATTACCGATAAACAGTCCAAGGAAAAGATTGACGCGCTCAAGGCGCTCGGGGCGCAGGTGATCGTTTGCCCGACCGCCGTCGAACCAGAAGACCCCCGCAGTTACTACTGCGTGGCTCGCAAGCTGGCCCAGGAAATTCCCCATGCCTTCTTCGCCAACCAGTACGAGAACCCGATGAACCCCGAGGCCCACTACCGCACCACCGGCCCGGAAATCTGGGAGGACACCGAAGGCAAGATCACGCACTTCGTCGCCGGCATTGGCACTTGCGGCACGATTGTGGGCGTCGGCCGCTTCCTGAAGGAAAAGAACCCCGGCATCCAGATTGTCGGCGCCGATCCCATCGGGTCTGTCTTCTACGAGTACAAAAAGACCGGCAAGCTGGGCAAGCATGATATCTACGTGGTGGAGGGAATCGGGCAGGAGATGATGCCGGCAGTGGCCGACTTCACCGTGATTGACGATGTGATCCAGGTGAGCGACAAAGATTGCTTCAACCTGACGCGGAAACTTGCGCTGCTCGAGGGAATTTTTGCCGGCGGCTCAGCCGGGGCGGCGATCTATGCCGCACTCGAAGTTGCCAGGCGGGGAACGAAAGAGGATCTGATTGTGGCCTTCCTGCCCGACAGCGGCGCGCGCTACCTGAGCAAGGTTTATAACGATGAATGGATGCGCGACAACCAATACCTTGAGCCGGAAGTCCGCCTGACCGCCGAGGAGATCCTCCGCGCCAAACACGGCTCCGGGCCGATGCGAGAGTTGGTGATCGCGCGGCCGCACGAAACCATGCTCGAAGCCTTGCTTCGCATGCAAGAGAACGACATCTCTCAACTGCCGGTCATGGAAAACGGTACCCCCATCGGAGCTGTCTATGAAGATGAAATCCTGCGGCTGGTGATGTCGGGGAAGGATTTGAGAGATCTCATCGTCCGTGAAGTGATGGGCAAATCCTTTCCGGTTGTGCCCCGCAACGCTCGACTCGAAGAGATAACGCGGTGCCTCACGCCCCAAACCCCCGCCGTTTTTGTTGACCTGGGCAGCGGCCGATACGACGTGCTGACCAAGTACGACCTTGTCCACTCCCTCAGCCGGATCCTGGAATAGACCGCGCCTTTGGGTTCTGCGAATTTTCTCGCCAGCGCCAGGGGTGTCGTCCCGAGGCTTCGGGAGGCCGGTGAATCCGATTGGATGCTGCGTTGTCTCTTCCCGATCGAACGGAGGGTCGCTCGCTTGAGGCCCGCCTCAAGACAGCTCCGGCGGGCGATCCCGACTGATGGGGATGTTCGATCCGCTGGGGAGGGTCGAGGGGGTGACCGGAACGAACCGAACTTCCCCGATTCTATCGGGGGACACCCGCCGGAAACTCAATCTTGCTGAGCGAGCACGAGCGCTGGTTTTTTCCTTCTGGCTGTTCTTCTTGGCGCGGCGATAGTCGAGAGGGTTGACTGGCCTATGAGGGTGACATGAGCACTTGCCTCGAAGAGACTCACCCTCCCGGGAGCCTCCTCCATCTCCTGTGTAGCACGTTTGGCTCCGGCTGGCAACCCCTCTCTGGTGATTCCGAAGCTAATCATCGCCGTCTCGCCCGTAAGACTTCGGATCGTGATCCTTCCCATGGCAGCGCAGGTAGCACGTGCCTTGTTGGAAACCGGTGCGACGAAATTCGAGCCTCCCGCTCCTACTAGGCGCGACAATGCTGCGATCGAAGTTGATCAGCATGGAAGCTGACGAGGCGTGCGGGTCATGGCAGGTTGAACAGGCGGTGCCTCCTCCGCCGCGGATATGCTCCTTGTGCTTCTCAAAGCTCTGGTCACGAAGAATGCTGTTTTCGATATCGTGGCACTTGTTGCACAAGGCGTAGTTTGTCGGCGAATAGTCGGCGCCCGAACCGCGCTCACCGGGAACGACCGGTGGCGTCTCCAGCCGGTTCTCGCGCTCGAGCAAGTGCTCCAAGTTAGACCCGTGGGTGCCGGCGGGGCCAGTGAGGGATCCCAAATTGCGGCCGGTGTCATTGTTGTGACAATCGCTGCAGTAGATATAGCTGGTTGCCGTGAGCGTGCGATTGGCCATCGGCGCCCCACCGGGCGTAATCGGCGCCGGGCGCAAGCTGGGCACTTCAGCACCCAAACCGGTCGTAAGATTGCGCGGACGAGTGACGGGATGGTAGGACAAACTGAATTCGAACTCGATGCGCGTGTTGAAGCGATTCGGGTTGCCGATATCGAATTGCCGCTGAGGATTGCGCCCGTAGCCAATGCCGGCGGTGCTCGAGTCGAAGAGTTGGGGTTTGTTGGCGCTATCGGCGTGGCACTTGAAGCAGATTTCAAACTGGTTGGTGCTCAGCGGGAGAAAGGTTCCGGCGGCGGAGTGGCCACGCGTCCCCTGGATCGCTCCGTTCACCCGTGGGGGTTGAGCGGCTGTGCTGTTTGCGAAGTGGGGGTTGTGGCAATCGGCGCATTCAGCGTGGCGTGGCGCGCCGGAGCTCGTCTCCGGGAGCGGCGATGAGGCGGCCGACGGACTTTCAGCCGCATCGTGTACCGAAGGGGTCAGGTTCACCGGATGCTTATAGAGCTTGCCCTGGAATTCTCCTCGAACGTCCCGACTCCGTTCTGCCACCGAACCGTCGTGGCAGGCGTAGCAGGTGTTTTCCTCCAAGAACTTCACCAGGCGTTGTTCCATCTGGGGTGCGTGCGGGCGGTGGCAGCTTTCGCAAGCATTCTGGCTGACGCCGACGTAGCCTGTGTGGGCGCCTTGCTGGATGGTATAGCGCTGGTCGGCGAGCGGGTCGGGTGGAACGCGGTGCGAGGAGTTCGCCCAGCCAGCTTTCTGGTGGCAGGTCTGGCAAATGGCTGAAGCTTGGTTCGCCTTCACCAAAAATTTCCCGACGGTCGGGTCGAGATACTCTTGGTGCGGTTCGTGGCAAGTGGTGCATTGCAAGCGGCCGCTGCGGTCGAGCTGCACCGCGTCGCCGCCTGGCGGATTGCGGATTTCGCTGCCAGGCAGAGGGTTGAAGGCAAAGGGATGGTCGTCGGTCAAACCACGCTGGCCCGCCAGGTTTGAGGGCGACGTCGCGGGCAGTGTATAGGCGCTGCCCTGCAAGAAGGGAATTAGACCTTTGCTCATCGTGTCGCCCAGAGCGATAGTGCCGTCGTGACAGCTCAGGCAAAGTTTGGAAGCATCTTCCGGCCGCATAGGCGCGACGTTTGCCTGGAGTGTGCTGCTCCGGTACGTAGGGGGCTGGGTGGTGGAGAGCGTGTGATTCCACAAGTAAGCGCTCGGGTTGGCATTGTGGGGCGTGTGGCAGAAGATGCAGGCATCGTCTTCGGAAACCGAACGGAGAGTGGCGGTCGAGCTGGCGCGAAAGTCATGCTTGGAATTCACAATCGCGCGCTTGTTGCCCGTCTGAGCCGCAAGCAGGCTGCTGCCCCAGGCAACCAGAAGCAGGAGGGCGAGCAACCTCGCCTCTGACCTCGGCCGGGTGCGTCGCATCTCAGTGCCCTCCCGAGGGAGCGCTCGCACCGCTTGGGGTCAGAGGGGCGCCCTCGGCCCGGTAACGGAAAATCTGCACTCGGCGGTTGTAGCTATCCGCGACGTAAATGCGGTTCTCGCGGTCAACCGTGATGCCGGTGGGCAGGAAGAATTCGCCGGGACCACTGCCCGTAACGCCGAAGACGAAGCGAAGGCCGCCGGAGGAATCAAACACCTGCACGCGGTCGTTTCGCCCTTCGACTACATACACCTGACCGTGCTCGTCAAGCGCGATGCCCTTGGCTTTGTCGAATTCGCCTGCTCCGTCACCGAGCCGACCAAAGGCAGCAAGGAAATTTCCCTGCTCATCGAGATGTTGCACGCGGAAGTTCAGCGAGTCAGTGACCCAGAGCGAGCCATCTCGGTCCACGGCGATGTGCGTGGGATAGTTGAACTCACCCGGGCCGCCGCCGGGTTGGCCGATGCGGCGAAGCACCTTGCCATCAAGCGTCAGCGCTACCACGTACATTGCCACCGTGTCCACCACGTACAGGCGACTCCGCTGGGAATCCACGGCAAGTCCTGTAGCGCGCTTGAAAATGCTTTCCTGCTTTCCCAATCCGCCCACCGTGCGAAGGAACTTCCCGTCCCGCCTGAAAACAAAGATGCGCGAATGCACCGCGTCAGAAACGTAGATGCGACCCTCGGCATCAGTAGCCACGGCGATCGGAGCAGCCAGCGGTTCTGAACGCGGCCCTTCCAGGCGCCCGTAGCGCCGCTTGGCCGCGTCAAAGATGTGCACGACCCTGGCCTTGGTGTCAGCCACTAGCAGCCTGCCCTGGCGGTCGACGCACACACCATGCGGCAGCAGCAAGTTTTTCTGCCGGTCGTCCAGGCCGATGACTGCTTTCAGCAGCCGCTTGAACCAGGAACCTTTTCCGGTGACATCCTTCGCGCTGCGGATTTCTCCGACCCATTCGATGGGCTGGGCGGGCATCGGTCGAGGTGTGGTGCTGGCGTCCTGGCTGCGTAAACTACTGGGCAGTAAAGCGGCCAACATCCAGGACGCAAGCATCAACCAGTACAGGTTCTTATTTGGCTCAGAAATTCTTTGCGAATTGTGTCCCGCCGCTTGCATCAAAAGACCTGGAAGTCGCGCGCCACGCGCAGGAAGTAGCGGTTGATCTTGAGGCCGCTGGGCTGCGGCGGGGCAAGGATTTCCGTGCGGAAGTTGCCGAATCCCGTCTCGAAGGTGAACTTGCCGAGCCGATACCGGGCACGAGCCTCGCTCTGCCGGAAGCGCAACTCGGCGGATGCTAGGAGATTAAACTCGGAGCGCCAATAGCCGCTCAATTCGAGCGAGGAAATCGGCCGGATCGTCAAGCTGACGGCGTTTGCGCGCGTGGTGCGGTCAAGCAGTGGGGTAAAGCCCAATTGGTCGAGCGGAAGGGGAATGGTAATCCGCTGGCGTAACTGGACGAGGCTTGGGAAGAGCGCTCCCGCGCCCTCACCCAGCGTGCGGGTGTAGCTGAACGCGAGGCGAGAGTGGCTCACCTGGCCACTCAAGTTGGTCACGTCCTGCTTCGTATCCCCACTCACGTTCAGCAACTCGATGTACGCGCGGTCGGCACTGAAGAGCACGCGGAAAGGACGCAAACGGGCGGTTTGCAGTTCAAAGCGCACGCGGCGCTCTTCGGTGAAGCCGCCGAGTTGGTCGACCAAGTTGAGCTTCGAATAGCGGGTCGTGCCGGCCAGCCGCAAGCGGCGCACGTCTCCCCAACCCAACCGGACGTCAAAATTGTTTGAAAACGTGTTCGCTGTGTTGCCCAGGCTAGTGCCCATCAACTGCCAGCGACCGACGTAGCTGCCGCCCAGTTCCAGCCCGCGCCAGCTTTTCTGGTAATTCACTCCGGAGAGTGACTCGGTGAGCGACTCGCGCACTTCAAACTGAGTGATGGGAGGCGTGATGCGGTAATAACGTATTTCTTGGTTGAGATTCACGGACTCCGTCAGCCGATAGTCCACCCGCCCACCGGCGAAATGGGAAACGAAAGAAGGCGGGGCAACGAAGATAATTTGACCGGGCACGCCGGGTAGGCCACCGACCGCGCCTTCTGTCGTCAATCGCACGCGCGTATGCGTGTAGTAATAGCTGGAGGCGAGCTTGGGCGTGTGCTGAACGCGGAGGTTCGTGCTGGTGATGGAATCCGTGGATTGTGTCGAGCCCTGTCCCGGGAGCGAGCCCTTCAGCCACTGGCTCCGGTTATCCACGATTAGTTGGGCTTTCTGGTTCCAAAAAGACCGGCGAATGTTTGCTCCCAGGACGCGCAACGTCTGCTGCAATTCCGTGGGGAGAGCGAAGCCTGCGACCGCATTGGCCACACTCGAGTATTGATCGAAACCAATGCCCCAATCCCAACCCTTCCATTTGTCCTCGGCGCCCACGCGCCAGAGATTCTGGCGATAACTGGTGTCAGTGATGGATGTGGGCACGCGCACCTCCGTTGCAAAGCGGTTATAGCCGAAGCTGAAGCGGGGCAGCTTGGGCAAGCGGAGCGACCAGTCCAAGCCCAGCGAGGAGTTATCCGAGTCTTGACCGAAGGTGGCCCCTCTCGAATCAAATTGGTTTTTGCGGTAGTAGAACCGGAGGGGAAACGGCCGCTCGGGCAAGAAAACCGTATTGATGCCCCAGCTCAGGATGGTGTGTCGAAAGCTGCCGATGTCCACGCTGTTGGAGCCGCGTTCCCCGGTGAAGTCCACCGTGAAAGGCAGAAGGGCGGGATCCTTTACGAAGCCGCCCAAGGTCAGCCGCAAGTCGCCAGATGCTGTCGAATAATCGGAACTACGAGCCAGCTCGGAAACCGGTATGAGCGGAGTTTGAGTGGTCTTGCTTAGGTTTACGCCGAGCGAGCCCAGCAAGCGCCACCGCTCCGGCTCCTGGGGTTGCGCGGCGACAGGCAGCACGCTGGCGAAGAGCAGTACGCCTAGGGCCCATGTTTCCTTTCTCAGTTTCAAGGCTCACTCCCGCCGGCCTGCACGAGTCGTGCTCAAGCCAGGCTTAAACCTACTGCCGGGCGGAGACGACTTGTGGTTTGCGGTTGCACGTATTCGTCTGCTGCTTCAGGGGAAGAGGGAGGAGGCGCCGGTAGAAACTCCGTTCGCCTCCCCCGTTCCTCTCAGGCTGTCTTTACAAGTGGCAATAGGTGCAGAACGTCCCGGTCGCCTGCGTCGGGAAAACACGGGCAAAGATTCCCGAGTCGCCGTTGTGCGGGTCGTGGCACGTCGCGCACTGCATCTTGCTGTTGTAAAGCGGAATCTCCCCGGCGGCGTCCACCGACCGGCTGCTGGCTGGCGTCAACAAACCGCCATCGGCGGCAGCCACAGCCGCGTTGTAGGTGAAGTTCACCGGGTGAGTCTTCGACAGATCCCTGATTCTTTCTCCCTGGCCCATGAACGTTGTGTCCTCAGGGATCGGTCCGCTGAAGTCAGCCTTGGTAATGGGTGAATAGAACGAGTTGATCGCCACGGTGCCATCGTGGCAGCTCAAGCAGAGGTTGCTCACGGTCATGCCGCTTCCGCCAGAGGTGCCCAGATCGGTGACGTCCGTCGCGTTCAAGCTATCGCTCTGGTAAACGCCATACGAGGCCACGCTGGACAGCCTATGGTTCCACAGCAGATAGCCAGGACCCGTCGGAGCATCGCCCGTTTTGTGGGCCACGTGGCAGTAGCTGCAAGCAGTGAAACTGGCCGAATTGAATACCGACCTCAAGTCGTGATGCTTGTTCGAGCCCGTGACGATCTTCGACTTGGGGGGCTTGGCCAGCACCAGGGTTGTCCCGAGCGCGAGCACCAGGACAACTAGGATGAGTAACTTGAAGGACCTCATAATGCCTCCCTAATTGAAATTGGGCGCTTTAGTTACCTGTTCGAGTCACGTACTAGAGTGATTGCTTGGAGAGTTTTCTCACCTCCTTTGCGCTTGATTTGCGGTGTTTCCCTCCCAGTCCCCTCCCAGAAGCTGAAAGATTTGCACGCGGTGGTTGAGTTGATCGCTTACGTACACCCGGTTGTTTCGATCGATGTAGATTCCCACGGGTAGATTGAAGGCCCCAGGCAGGTTGCCGAAGTTGCCGACGAACATCAGAACTTGGCCATTGCTGTCAAAGATCTGGAAGTTGTTGAAGGCCGCATCCACTACCCAGATGTGTCCTTCGCTGTCGAAGGCCACGCCCTTGGGGCGGACGAAGTGGCCTGGCCGTGTGCCCTGGCTGCCAAAACGGCGCACGAACTTGAAATGAGGCGAGAAGACTTGCACCGAGCAACTACCCGTGTCGGTGACGGCAAAGTAACCTTCGGGATTCACCCCAATACCGACCGGAAAGTTGAACTGGCCGTCCTTTTCGCCGCGGCTTCCCACACGAGTGATGAGCTGCAAGGTGTCGAGGTCGTAAACCAAGACCTGGTGCAGGTGTGAATCGACTACGAACAGCCGCCGCCGGGGCTCATCCAGGGCTAAGAATGTCGGGTTCGTCATCCCGGCATCTCGGCCCACCGTGGCTTGCAGCCGACCCTCGGCATCGAACTTCAAGACCATGTCCAGCAGCGGATCGGAAACGTAAATGTTGTCTTGTTGATCGACGGCCAGGCCGAGAGGACTTTTCAGCAGGATGCTGCGGTCACCTTGCAACCGAACAACCTTGTGCTGCTCCTTGTCGAGAATGAACACTGTTGCCCGCTGCAGTGACGCAATCAGCAGCCGCCCGCGGGAGTCGGTGGCCAGGCCAGCCGGCTTTTCGAAGATCTCGGTTACGTTCGGATCGGGCCTGCCCACCAACCGGTCCACCAGCGAGCGCTTTTTGCGAGGCTCGATGTCAAAGTTGTTGGAGAACATCTCGATGAACCTGACCCGGGGCTTATCGGGCGGAAGCGGCCAGACCAACTCCGGCGGAGGTACCGCTGCGGCCTTCTTTTTCTCCGCTTGGCCAGGCACGGCGAACAGCATGCCCAGGATCAGAGCTGGGGCAAGCGCGAGCCATCGCCGTTTGAAGACTCTCGCGATCATGGTATCCATGGTGTCTGGGGAGTCGTTGCCGGATGGCAACGGTCGCAAACCTCGGCTTCTTTCCATTCCGCGCGCAACAACCTCGGTTGCACGAGCACATGCGGGACGTGACAGCTCAGGCACGAAAGCTTCTCGCCTTTGCGTGAAGGATCGGGCTGATCCCCCACCGGATGCTCGAGGAAGGGATGGCCAATGCGACGGCTGCGGTCGAGAACAAGCTTGGGAATCTTGTTGAATTCCGTTGCCTGCAGAGTTTGCTTCTCGAACAGCGTTACCGTGTCACCCGTGACGTTCCGCTCTCCGTGACACTCCAGGCAGAGCGCGTTGGTGCTGGCGCGGGTCTGCGCGGTGAATTCTGAGCCGTGCGGGTCGTGGCAAGTGATGCAGGCAATCTTGACCGTTAGCGGGTGAATCGGGCTGGCTTCGCTGCCCCGCTTGTCCTCGTGGCAGACAAGGCAGAGTTCATTTCCCTCCGCCAGCAGGCTAACCGTCGTATTCTCACCTTCGGTCTTGATCTCGTGGCACGCAGTGCATCCAACATCCTTGACCGCCGAGTGAACGAACTTGGTCTTGGTCAGAGTGTCATGGCAGCTGAGACAAGTTTCAGAAGAGCCAGCTTCCTTTTCACTGATGGGCGCCGGGTGAGCCTTGGGCTGTTGGCCCCCGGCCTTCATGGGCACAAGCAGAAGCATGGCCAAGTAGGCCAGGAGACGTCCTGCGTGGACGGTTCGAAGAGAGTTGGGGAAGGCAGCCCGCATCGGGGGCTCCAGCGATGCCGCTGTGGTTCTTTAAAGGCGCGGAGGCTTTTCCAGTGCACGATTCCCACCAAGGGAAGCGTTACAGTACTACCAAAAATCTACAACTCTGCCTTTTCTTTTCAATAAGTTGGAGCGGTAGTGCAAGGGCGAGGTACCATGGCCTAGAGGAGTCTGAGGCATTTCCCACAATGCTCGGGGAAATTACGGCCAAGCAGAGAGGTTTTCTGGCTCCAAGAAGCCTAAGGCTTGGCATGGGCATAGTGGGAGCACCACACCCATCGAGGCCCCTAACGCACTGCGAGGATGAGCAGAAGTGCGAAGAGGAGCGAGTGAACCACTTCCGACCAGCCGAGCCGCCGGATGGCAAATCGTTCACCCAGCCGGGCTAGACCATAGCCGGCGCGAAGCAGCGCCGGTGCAAACGCAAAAGGCACCGCCCAGGAGAGCCGGCGGTTTACGGCGAGCGATACCAGGAGGCCGACAAGGAGAAGGTGATAGGCAATCACCGGCCACGCAAAGCGTATGCGATCGGCGAGCGTTTCCAGTCGGTCGCGGGCGGGGATGGCGCGGACCTTACATCTGACGTAGAGAACTCCGCCGAGAAAGAAGAACGCTTGGAGGACCCAGACCAGAAGACCGCGAGCGTCGAATCTGCCCAGAGCAGCGCCGTACCCAGCCAGCGAGGTGAGCGTGAGACCAAAGGTAGCGGCAAGTTGTTCGGCCCCGCCCCTGGCGGCGCGCTTCTGCGCATCATG
>Ga0209109_10000021_pt1 | contig 54957 bp, 52 predicted proteins | sample Rifsed10ft2_FD_184004 | JGI IMG/M metagenome (GOLD analysis project Ga0209109, IMG submission 184004) | Soil microbial communities from Rifle, Colorado, USA - sediment 10ft 2 (version 2) | ecosystem: Environmental > Terrestrial > Deep subsurface > Rock core/Sediment | place: Rifle, Colorado... | reverse complement strand
GCCAAACCTGCCACGGCTGCCGGCCTGATGTCGCCACCGCCCCGAACCCCTCTGGGGACTCCACCCTCCGCGAGCGCCAAGCCTTCGGCGTCGGAGTTCCTGCTCGCGCTCGAGCCCGGCTGCGAGTTCGGCCCGCGCTACCGGATCGAATCGCTCATCGGCGAAGGAGGGATGGGCAGGGTCTATCGGGCCTACGATAAGGACCTCAGCCGCATCGTTGCCCTCAAGCTCTTGCGGCCCGGGCTGACCACCGAACCGAGCGCCATGCAACGCTTCAAGCAGGAACTCCTGTTGGCGAGGAGCATCTCCCACAAGAACATTTTGCGGATCCACGATCTGGGCGATGCCAGCGGTGTGAAGTTCATCTCGATGGCTTACGTCGAGGGCGAGGATCTGCATCAGGTGTTGAAGAAGCGGGGACGCTTGCCCGTTGATCGCGCCGTGAATATTGCGCGGCAGCTCTGCCGAGCGCTTGAAGCCGCCCACGGCGAAGGCGTGGTGCACCGCGACCTGAAACCGCAGAACGTCTTGATTGACCAAGCCGACAATGTGTACGTTTCCGACTTTGGCCTGGCCAAGTCGCTCGAAGCCGATGCCGCCGGAATGACCCGCACCGGAGAGTTCCTCGGCACGCCGCGCTATATGTCGCCGGAGCAGGTGGAGGGCAAGGCGGTGGACCACCGCAGCGATCTCTACTCCCTGGGGCTCATCCTTTACGACATGGTCACCGGCGAGGCGGCTTTCCCCGGCGACTCCGGGCTCGAGGTGATGTACCAACGTCTCAAGCAAGACCCCAAGAACCCGAAGCTGTTGAATCCGGATCTGCCCGACTACCTCGCCCGCATCACCCTGCGCTGCTTGGAGCGGGCTCCTGCCCGGCGCTACCAGCACGCCCGCGAGATTCTTGCCGACCTGGAAGCCGCCCGCGCCCCTTCGCCTTCCCGCTCCGTGCAGATCTCTTTGCCGATGCCCACCCGGCGCGGTTGGTTCCTGGCCGCGGGCGCCCTGCTCATGCTGGTCATCCTCGCTCTGGCCCTTCCGCCGGCGCGCCACTTCATCCTTGGCCGACCTGCCGGAGCGGTTACGCCCGCCGCCATCCCGGCCCTCACTCAGGGCCAATACCTCGCCGTGCTCCCGTTCCGCGTGTTGGGCGATCCGGCATCGCTCGGCTACGTTGCCGACGGTCTGGTCGAAGCACTCTCCGCCAAGCTGTTCCAGCTTAAGGACGCCCGGGTCGCTTCAGCGGCTGCGGTCGAAAAGGCCAGCAAAAAGGAATCCTTGGAGAAGACGGCTCGCGCCTTGGGCGTCAATCTCATCGTCCACGGGACCGTACAGGGAACAGGAGAAAAGATTCGCATCATTGTGAACCTGGAGGACGTGGCTGGCGGCCGGCGTTTGTGGACGGAAGAGTTTTCGGGCGTGACGCAGGATCTACTCACGCTGGAAGACCAGATTTACAGCAAGATGGTGGCGGCGCTGAACCTCAAGCCTACCGACGAAGAGTTGGCCCGGGGCGCAAGCCATCCTACGGAGAATATTGAGGCCTACGACCTGTACCTCAAGGGCCGAAATGCCATGCGCGGCCAGCAGGACGTCAAGAACATTGAGGCGGCGAGCCGATTCTATGAGGAGGCGCTCAAAAAAGACCGTGGCTTTGCCCTGGCCTATGCCGGCATAGCCGATGCCAGCTTGCTCATGTACCGGGAGAAGAAGGATAGCTTCTGGTCGCAGAAGGCTTTGGCGGCCGCTCAGCAAGCGCAGCGACTGAACGACAATCTGGCAGAAGTCCATTTTTCGCTGGGAAGCGTGTATAAGGCGACTGGCAAAGCTGCCGAAGCGATCGCGCAATTACAACGCGCTTTGCAACTGGCGCCGAATTCCGACGAAGGCTACCGCCGCCTGGGTGGAGCCTACCTGGCCAGCGGCCGGAAGGAGGAAGCCATCCAGGCCTATCAGAAGGCCACGCAAGTGAATCCGTATTACTGGCTCAACCACAATGCGCTCGGCGCCGCCTATACCCAGTTGGGAGAGAACGAGAAAGCTCTCGCCAGCTTTGGCCGCGTTACGGAGCTCGAACCGGACAATGCCGCTGGCTACGAGAACGTCGGTGCGGCTCATTTTCGCCGGGGGGAATTTCAGGAGTGTATCCCTGCCTTTCAGAAGGCGCTCCAGCTCCAGCCCTACTACAGTACCTACTCGAACCTCGGTACAGCTTACTTCTACTTGAAGCGGTATAACGAATCCGTCCAGATGTTTGAAAAGGCAGTCGAGATGAATCCCAACGAAGAGGTGGCGATGGGCAACCTGGCGGATGCGTACCGATGGTCGGGACAGAAGGAGAAAGCCCCGGCCACCTACGACAAGGCTATCGCGCTGGCCTACAAGGAACTTCAGGTGAACCCGCGTAGCGCCATCACCCTGGGGAACCTGGCCCTGTACTACGCGAAAAAAGGAAACCCGAACCGCGGGCTCGATTTCATGCGCCGCGCCCGCTCCATTGACCGGACCAACGTGGACCTGATCTATAAAGAGGCTATCGTGAATGCCTTGGCCAGCCGTCCCAGCGATGCTCTGAAAGCCCTTCGGGAAGCCTTCCAGAGAGGATATTCCACCGCAGAAGCAAAAAGCGACCCTGAGCTCGGCACTCTTCAGGGCCGTCCGGAGTTTGCAGAACTTGTTGGAGAATCAAGCGGCAAGTCCCGCTAGACGCGGGAGTGAAGACCCTTGCGAAACCTCCGCCGCGCCGCCATCATCCCAGCCCCTGTCAGAAACAGCACCACCGTGGCCGGTTCCGGCACATTGGCTGTCGCGTCGAACTGCTCGTTGGGTGTCCACGCTAGCAACGGATCTGAACCCAGGTCAATGGTGAAATGGCTCCCGCTCAGAATACCGGGGAAAATGCCCTCGTTCACAATGCCGAAGAAACTCAGGAGCACCTGACCGCCACCCATGCTGGAGCAACTAGAACTGGCAAAGACATCCGAGCTGTGCGCGATGGGAAAGCACGGGTCGCCAGGTGTGAAGGGTGGTGTGGTCACGATGTCCAGCCGGAACCAATCCTGGCCGCTCGCATTCACAAATGAGAGAAACCCGAGGCCCTCGGGGTCTGCCTGGAAGGTGAAGCTAAGTCCGACAGACGTAGAATCGCCAGTGGCGCCGCGAATGATGATGGACGGGTCCGGGGGAAGGATTGTCTCGGCCAGGGCAAAGTGGGTAAAGAGAACAAGAAAACCTGCCAAGAGAGCGGCGCGGAAACTTCTCATGGGTGCACCCCCAGCATGAAAAGACACTGCCAGAATGGGAGCAATTGATAGTCCAAGGATTCGACTTCGAGGGATAAACGTTTGCCCTTTAGTTATGAGCCGGTTGGCAGCCTGCCGGTTCGTTGGCCACCTCATCCGAACGTTTGCTTATGCAACCCTTTGCGCATTTGCGTCACAGGCGTTCCGCACGGCGAAATGGGTCTCGCTACTAAGGGTATAGAACCCTCCCCCGAAACGCGCTTATGAAAGAGCGTAAAGCGTGGGATCAGCATCCTCGCCGCCGCGGCCGAGGGCTGCGGTTCAGACCAACGGAAACCACGGGTGCGGCAGTCTGGACGCTTTGCTTGACCTTTCTTGTTAGCAACTGGTATAAAATTTGTTTGGCTTTGTTGCTTGGTTCCTCTCTGCCCGCCGCGACGGGCAGTGCCGTGGGCCGCTAGCTCAACTGGTAGAGCAGCTGACTCTTAATCAGCGGGTTGGAGGTTCGAGTCCTCCGCGGCTCACCAATTCTTTCTGTGCACCTCTACATTTTGAGAAGCAAGCGAACCGGTCGATACTATGTGGGCGTCACTGAGGACGTTGCGGTGCGGCTTGCCCAACACAATCAATCTGACGTGAATCCGAGCCGATGGACCCGCGGTGGTGGTCCGTGGGAATTGGTCTTCTCGCGGGGATATGGGAGCACCCGGGAAGCGCTACGGGCCGAGCGTTTTGTGAAGCGGATGAAGAGCCGGGCTTTTATCGACAAACTGATTCGCGGGGAATATCAGCTCCCGGAATTTCGAGACTGAGCACAGCGGGTTCCAGTCCCGAAGTTTCGGGACGAGTCCTGGGCGGCTCACCACTTCACTCGGTTTCTGCTTGCGATTCGACTGACTAACTTCTGCCGTCCCCCTTGCCTCTTCTCGAACGACGGAAAACGTCGCTTGTGTCGGCCCCAAAGGGTTAACGCTTGACGTTTACTGGGAACCGTTATAGCATATCTGTGTGATCAAGACGTTTCGCTGCGAAGAGACGCAGAAGCTGTACCGGCGAATTCGCAGCAAGCGTTTTCAGGCTATTGAACGTGTCGCACGGCGAAAGCTGCGCCAATTGGACAGTGCGGCGGAACTGCGTGACCTAGCAGCGCCTCCAGGCAACCGCTTGAAAGCTGTGCACGGCGACCGAGAAGGACAACGCAGCATTCGGATCAACGATCAGTGGCGCATCTGCTTTGTCTGGCGAGACGGGGATGCCTACGACGTGGAGATTGTGGATTATCATTAGGAGGGTACATGGCCAAGTCTGAAAAGCTGCCGCCGATCCACCCGGGTGAGATTTTGCGCGAGGACTTCATGCGGCCGCTCGGCCTGAGCATGAACAAGCTGGCGCTGAACCTTCGTGTGCCGGTGACGCGCATCGCGGAGATCGTCCACGAGCGCCGCGGCATTACGCCCGATACGGCTCTGCGGCTCGCCCGCTACTTCAACACCAGCGCGCGGTTCTGGCTGAACGCCCAAGCGGCCTATGATCTTGAAGTCGCCCAGGATGAGCTCCAGCGCAGCATTGAACGCGACGTGCAGCCCCTGCCCGCTGCCGAACACCGCTCGCGACCCTGAATCGGTCTAAGGTTCGACTAAGGTTCAAACCCGGGAACAAAATTGTGTACAAAACCCGCCGAATACCACCTAAAGCCGTTAGTCTCGACACAGGGAAAGGCTAGATGCGGCAACATCATGGATTTCTTGGAGTGATCAGCGGCTTCCAGTCCCGAGGGATCGGGACGAGTCCTGGGCGGCTCACCAACCTCCTGGCAGAGAGTATTCCTGTTTGCTTCTCGAGGCGACAGTGGAGGTATTTCGGTGTTCGAGGGTGAGGTCTTGCTGCGCAGGACGCGACTCCGCCTTTGAAATCCTTGTCTGCCTGCGACTGAATCTACCCTGATCGCGGCGGTGTGGATCACAGCCGCCGGCGCGACCTCTTCACACGCCACTCTTAGGTATCAGTTGGGGCACTACTACGCAGCCTTGCCTGGCTACTTCCGTTGCTGGGCAATTGCGATGGACACGAGGAGCAGGAGGACGCTACCCCTCATCAGGGCTGAGGGAGTGATTCCGCCGAAGACGTTGGCCAACCCTAACAGGAGATTGAATCCGTTGGCGATCCGCAGCAGGATGGCCAGGGCAGCAAAGAGCAGACCTAGCCAGTAAGCCCAATCCATGATTCGTTTTTCCATGGTTGCCTCCCGATTCAGATTTGCGACGGTGCGGGCAGCCGGTAATTCGTGAGCGGATGCTAGTCCCTGCCTTCGCGTTAAGTCAATGGGCGAGTCTTGAGACGGATACACGAGTCCCCAGTCGAACTGCTCAGCGGGAATACTCCGGTCCCTGCCGCCTCAGCTCCAGCAGTCTTTGCGCTCCAAGGGCGGCCGGGAGATTTCTCTGTCTATAGAGTCTTATTGAGTTCTTTGCCAGCGGCGATAGATTTTTTGGAGGGCTTCTTTGAGGGCGTCGTGAAAATCTTCGAGGGCTTCGGTTTCTGGCGTGACGAAGCTCGTATCAAGGTCCGACATCACGTCGCGGACGAGCCTGGCCGCGCGCCGCAGCCGGGTCCGCACCAACACTTCATTGACGCAAAGTTGCTTGCTTTCGGTCGGTTCCGCTTTGAGCTGGAGGATCGTCCAGAGATTTCCTCGAACACGGTCGAGGGTCTCTTTGAAGTCGCTGATGACGGCCGTGGGCAGCTTGCCCGAGGTCACCACCCGCTCCAGTTCCTCAAGTTGATGCTTCAGTCCTTCCAGTCCTTCCAAAACATCCGCGGCTATCAAGGGCATCCCGATCCCCTTTCCTTGCCACTCGAGCTTGCCGCAACCATGCCAGGCAAGCAATAGAACGAGAGGCTGGTACGGGAGTTCCATGGGGCCAGCGACCCCAAGCTGTTTCCTTAGAACAGGCGAATGACCTGTTTCCATTGTGGGAAGGGAAATTCCGGACGATAGGCGGGGAGGTACCGGGCCGTGAGCCAGCAACGGAAGCATCGCCGGCCCGGAAGCGCCGGCTCTCAGAAAATCACAACCCTCAACAGGAACATCAGAAAGAATGCCAGCGCCAGCACGAGCACCACGATCGCGATCTGGAGCAGGGTGGTGACGACTTTGAACGGCTCAGGCATCCGGACAACCTTTCGGGAAGGATGCCAGGCTCATTATGGGCCACCGGGCTGGCCGGGCAAGCCCGCCCCGGACAATTGGGGGAAGAGGGCGAAAAAGTCTTTGGCGGCTGAGGCGGACGAAAGCCGGCTCTTCACATCCGGAACATGCGATGAATCCGCCGCGCTGCCAGCCGCAGCTTCAGCCCGAGCGGCATCCGGGACATGCTGGCGGCGGCGGCACCGCGGAAATACCGGGTGTGCTCCCGGTATCGGACGCGGGCGTCCACGATGGCCAGACGATCCGATGCGAGAGCCTGGCGAAGAATGGCCGAGATTTCCGGGTCGCTTTGAATGCAGAAGTAGTTTGCTCCGTAGGCGCGCGCCAGCAGTTCATAGTCGGGATTGAGAAGCTCAATGCAACTGGTGCGGCCGTAAATGCGGTCTTGGGCTTCACGAATCAAACCCAGCTCGCCGTCATTGAAGAGCAGGACAACGGGGTTCAACTTGTAACGCAGCGCGGTCACGATTTCCGAGCCGGTCATCAGGAAACCGCCGTCGCCGACCACGCCGATAACTTGTCGGGAGGGAAAGGCCATCTTGGCGGAGACCATGGCCGGGATGGAATAGCCCATGGACTGATAATCGGTGGGCGTCAGGTAGCTCCGGGCGGCGAAGATAGGAAAGCAGGAAACCACCCAGAACTGGTGGGCGCCGCTGTCGGTGGTGAGGATCGCGTCGCGCGCCAGGAGCTTTCGCAACTCCCAGAGCAACCGGGCCGGGTTGACGCCATCGCTTTGCTCCGGCGATTGCTCGATCGTCCGGAAGTACCGCTGGCGCTCGCGGGCAATCCGCTCCTGGAGCGGGCGATTCACGGGGCGCGGGCTGCGGCTGAGTTCCTCGAGGAGCCCTTCGAGTACGTCTCGCGCGTCGCCCTGGAGGGTCAAGCTCGCCGGCAGATTCCGCCCCAGCACGTCCGGATTGATGTCCACGTGAATCAAATTCCTGGGCGGCTTGATCCCGTAAGCTCCGGTTGCCACCTCGCCAAATTTGCAGGCGAGCGCCAGAACAAGATCGCAGCCGCCGAAGACCTCCTCGGCCAGCGGCGAGCCGGCGGGACCAAAACCGAATCCCACCGAGAGGGGATGGTCTTCGGGGATAACGCCGCGGCCGGCAATCGTGGTGGCCACCGGAGCTTGCAGCAGCTCCGCCAGGCGGACCAGTAGGGCTCGGGCGTCGGTCGCGCCGAAGCCGGCGTAGATGCCCACTTGCTTGGCCTGCTCGATGGCACGCGCGATTTCTTTCAAGCGCTTCTCCTCGGGAGCGAGCCCCGATTGTATCTGGGCGAGCTTGCTTGCCGCTGGGGCGGGTGGCGGGATCGTCGCCTTTTCCTGAAACAGGTTGTAGGGAATTTCCACGACGGCAGGGCCGGGTTCGCCCCCACGAGCCAGAGCAAAGGCTTCGCTGACCAGAGGAAAAACATCCTCAACGCGCTCAGCGTGCAGGGCGGCCTTTACCAACGGGCGGATGGCGTCAAGCTGGCGCACCTGGTGGAGCTGAAAGCCTTTCTCAATATCGTTGCGCGGCCCGGGCACAATCACCACTTGCGGGACGGAATCCAAAAACGATTCGGCAAGTCCGGTGCTCGCGTTGGTCAGCCCCGGCCCCGGCACAAGCACCGAGCAGCCGACCTTGCCCGTCGAGCGCGAATAAGCGTCAGCCATGAAGGCAGCGCAGAGCTCATGAGTGACCAGGACCGCCTCGAAGGCCGCGTCCTTCAAAGCATCATAGAGTTCGAGGTTTTGAACACCGGGCAAGCCGAAAACGCGCTCTACCCCTTGCGCCTCGAGCGCTTTGACCACCAACTGCGCGCCCGTCCATGTCATCCGAGCTTGCTCCCATTCTTCCAGGAATAAGGATTCGCCGTTTCCTCTGCTTCGGGCATCTGCGGGTAGGTCACTCCGCCGCGAGGGAAGAGAATCACGCTTGGCCGGCGCGGCGCGCGTCTCCGCAGGTGCTCGATCATCCCAGCCGGGTCAGAAAAGCGCCGAAACATCCCGGCGCGAGCCGCCTCTCCCGGAGTCAACGAAGGGGCATAGGCCCAAATGTCGTTCCGCTGGATCGCTTGGAGCGAATACACGGCAAGGAATTTTTCTTCCACACCGAGATCCTTGCGAAAGCGCTCGAGAAACCTGACCGTGCGGCGAGTTCCCAGCGCGCGCACCAGCCGTTTCAGCAAAGGCAGAGGCAGGCCCTTTCTTTTGGGCAGGCTAAAGGCTCCCACGCCCTCGGCACAGCGCAAGAAGGCCAGAATGGTGCCGCCTGGCTTGGCTGCGCCCAGCGTGTTGCCCACACATTTCAAGCTCTGGCGAAGGTCCATGTCCATGGGGGCGGAGTTGGTGATGAGAATGTCGGCTTGCTCCGGCACGAGAACGCTCGAAATGCGACGAGCCAGTTCCACGGCGCGGCGGTGAGCGAGGATGGGGTCACCGGCCTCGATGCGGACAATCTCAAGCGCCGGATTCAAAACGGTATTGACCAGGAAAATCTCTTTGCCGAGAAGGCGCGCGGCTTCTTCCAGGTCGCGCCGCAACGGATTGTGTTCCGGCGTCGAGCCGATCATGGGAAGATGGCCGGCAGCGGCGCCGCACAGGTGAGCGCCGGCAATCGTTTCCGCGCCAGCGCAGCCCGGCACGATATTCTTGAGCCCGCCGCCAAACCCGGCCAGCGCGTGAGGCTCCACGACTCCCATCGAGACAACCAGATCGGCTTCCACCAGCCGGCGATTGAGGAAGACCGCCGTGCCCTGAGCCGTGCGGCCGAGATACTCGAGCGCTTCCCGGCGTCGCGCGTCATGATTTTCCCAGCGCAACCCGGCCAGATTTTCTGCCCCCACTTTCTGCCGCAGCTCCGGCTCGGTCATGCGCCGGTGCATGCCCAGCGCGATGACCAGCAGGAGGTCGCTCGGCCGGGCGCCCGCCCGGGCCAGGTCCTGCAAGACAACCGAGAGAAAGCGGTGAATCGGCGTTGGGCGAGAGATGTCATCCACGACCAGGACGATGCGTTTGCCGGCGAGGTTCCGCGAAGCAAGCGGCGCGGCACCCCAGGGCTCGCGCAGGGCGCGGCCAGCTTCCGCCTCCACCGATGGCACGCCGGGCACGCTTGCCGGCGTCAGTTCTCCGAGGAGGCGCCACTCGGAAGGCAGGGTGATTTCGAGTTCCGCTTCGCCCCAGGGCAGCTTGTGTTTGGTCATCGCCGCACGTTTGATCCGAGAGTCGGTCCAGGATAGCCGATTGACATTCAGCCAATGTCGGGATTGCTGACAGAGGATACCACGCCCCGCTCTTCCAGGGGGCGGCTGCCTCGTTGTCCGATAGGAATCGCGGGTGGCGCGGAAGCCGCCGATTCGAGTATCCTAATTCTGCTCAAGAAGCGCCCCGCCACCCCCGAAAGGGCCGGCTCTCCCGTCGGGTTGGCCTCGTTCGGCTTCAGGCTCGCCCCGATGAAATTGGGGCTCGCCCGATTCGGGCTGAAAGGATTTCATGCTGGTGAACAAGACCTCAGAACTCACTCTGGACGCGCTCAAGCGTTTTGTCCTGGTGGATGGGTTTCCCATCATCATTGACTTTCAGGCGAGCCGCGGCTCCCTGCTGGTGGATCGCGATTCCCGGAAAGAGTACGTGGACATGTACGCCTTCACCTCTTCCAACGCCCTCGGGTTCAACCACCCGAAGATGATGGAGCGCGGCTTCCTCGAACGGTTGGGACGGGCCTCGACGATGAAGCCGTGCAACCGGGACGTTTACACCGAGGAACACATTGCCTTCATCCTCACATTTGCAGAAATCTTGCCGCCGCGCCTCAGGAAACACATTTTTACGATTGATGGCGGCGGGGCGCTGGGCATTGAGAATGCCCTCAAAGCCGCCTGGGATCGGCAAATCCGAAAGAACATCCGGGCGGGGCTTACGACGGCTGAAGACAAAGAAACGCAAAAGCTGGGCACCGGCGTGATCCATTTCACCGGCGCCTTTCACGGCCGCACCGGATGGACGACGAGCATGACCAATACCGCGGCGGCGATCAAAACCATGTGGTTTCCGCGATTCGATTGGCCGCGCATCGAGTTTCCGGTGGTCAGTTTTCCCGTCGAGGAGCACCGCGCCCGGATTGAGCAGGCGGAAGCGAAAGCGCTCGAAGCGATTCGGGCGGTGCTCGAGGCTCGGCCGGGCCATGTCGCCGCCATGATCCTCGAACCCGTCCAGTGCGAGGGCGGCGACCGGCACGTGCGACCCGAGTTCCTCCGCGCGCTTCGCCGCGTCGCCGACGAATTTGACATTTTGCTGATCTTCGACGAGATCCAGACCGGTTTCGCGGTGAGCGGGGAATGGTGGCTTCACCAGCACTATGACGTCGAGCCGGACATCCTTTGCTTTGCCAAGCGCGCCCAGGTGCCGGGGCTGGCGACCAATGACAAGGTGGACGCCTTTGCCGAAAACGTCTTTACCATCGATTCCCGGATCAATAGCACCTGGAACGCCGGTCAGGACGATTTCCTGCGCGCCACCCGTTTCATTGAAATTGTGCGCGAGGATAACCTGCTCGAGAATGCGCGCCGGATGGGCGCCTATATTCGCCAGCGCGCGTCTGAACTGGCCCGCGACTTTCCGGAAATGACGCAAGTTCGCGGCGTCGGGCTGCTCAATGCGTTTGATCTGCCGGACCCGGCCTGGCGGGGACGCCTGGTGAAGGCTTGCGTCGGAAACGGCTTGCTCCTGACCGGATGCGGAGCGCGCTCCATGCGCTTCCGCCCTTACCTGGATGTCAAAAAGGAAGAGATCGACCTGGCGATGACCCGGCTGCGAAGCGCGCTCATCGAGGCGCGAAAAACAAACTAGAAATTAGAAAATAGAAATTAGAAAACAGAAAACACAAGAGAGGGGCAATGGATCTCCTTTCTAATTTCTATTTTCTGTTTTCATAGTCCCCCCGGAAGTGCTCTGCTCGTCCAGTTCGTCCTAAAGCATAGCTCGCGCGGTCAGATCGAATGCTTGGCGAGCGCGGGTGACGAAACGCAGAAGTTTTTCCTTCGCCTTGTTTCCCTGGCTATCCTCGACCCCGGAATGGACGTCCACGGCGCTGGGCCCGACGGTTTGAATCGCAAGCTCGACATTTTCCGGGGTGAGCCCGCCGGCCAGGATCACCGGCTTTGAGCACGCCCGCGCAATTTCCCGGCTGAGATTCCAATCGTGAGTCTTCCCGGTGCCGCCGCCGAGCGCCGCCCGACCCGCCGGGGCTGAATCCAGAAGAATGGCATCAGCAAGAATTGCAGCATCCTCGGCGGCCGCCCGGGCATCAGGCCCGGCGACGGGCACGACCTGAATCACGGTGAGAGCGGGAAGTTCCCGGCGGAGCGTTGGAATTTGCTCGGAGGCAAAGCCGCCGTGCAACTGCACCGCGCTCGCTCGAGCCCGCCGGCAGAGGTCGGCCACGATGTGGGGATCCCTCTGCTGCGTGACAAGCACGGAGGAGACATACGACGGGAGCCGGACGATGATCTCCGCCGCTTCCTCCGCCGTGAGCTGGTCCGGGTGCGGCTCAAGGAGCCCGACGAGGAAGCCGAGAGCGTCGGCGCCGCTCGCGGCAATCATCCGAGCCTCTTCGACGTTCCGTGTTCCGCAAATCTTGACTCGCATCATATGGCCTGTGCTTGCCGCGCCTGTTCGCCCGGCGGTGCTCTGTTCCCGAAGCTTCGGGACTCGGTGTCTCTGCGGTGAGAAAGATACCAGAAGATGAACCACAGAGACACAGAGTACCCAGAGATTTCGCAGAGGCGAAGCAGCCGAAACCTCAAATCTCCGCATCGTAGTACTGTAGTCCCGCCGAGGCGGGACAGCAGTCCTATTGCCGGTTATGGCGGGAAGAGGAAAATTGCAGCAGGCCGTTCACGGCGAAGGCATCAAGAGGAACGGCAAGCGATTTGGGATGAGACCGAGGATGTTCAAGGTTTCCTTCGCATGAGGTGGATTCTCATAGGAACGTTGCTGGTTCTCTCGATGGGCGAGGTTTTTGCCGATGCCCGCCGCGGCGGGAAGCCTGCCAGCGTGTCGGGGACAGGCGAGCCCGTCGGAGTAACAATGGCGGGCTTGCCGGCCAAGCTACCAACGGCGGGCAAACTTCCGGTCACAAAGCCCGCCATTCCCCCGGCTTCGTCCGGCGTGGCCTGTCTCTCCTGCCCGGCGCCCGACTACCCGATCGAAGCGGCCCAGCGGGGCACCCGCGGGGTCGTGGATTTGGAGTTGACGGTGAGCGAGGACGGGCGCGTCGAAGAGGTCAAGGTGCTGGCGGCGCCGTCGGATGAGCTCAAAGAGGCCTCGGTCAAGGCGGCGCAGGGCTGGACGTTCACGCCCGCCATGCGCGATGGCAAGCCCGTTCGCGAGGTCGTCCAGGTGCCCGTGGTCTTTCGACTGTTTCAATCTTATGCTCGTCTGCGGCAGACCTCTTCCAACCCTTCCACATCCTCGCCGTCAAAAACGCGCTAGAGCCTGGTTCGTGGCTTGTTTGAGATCTTTGCTGTTCTCATGCTGAACCAAGAGGCAGGACATTGCGCAACATTGCGCTTCCGTGAAATCAAGGAACCCGCCGGACGAGCACCAAAAACAGGGCGAAGAGGACAACCACCGCAGGGATCGCCCAATTCTCCCGGTATTGGGCCCAGGGAAGTCCCTCGGCAATGCCCCAGTAGTGGAGCACGATGTAGGTCCAGAAGACGTAGATTCCGCTCGCGGCGGTGAGCACCAGGAGCGACACGTTGACAATGCGATTCCGTTGGTGTTTCGCCTGATCCAGAGTGCAAATTCCCTTCTTTCGGAAATAGAAGAGTAAGCCCACAGCGAGAAAAACCAGCGCCGCGCCCCGGAACACCCAGCGGTACTCGCCGTACAGGATATTTCCCAGGTCGGCCGCGACGGACACCGTCGCCAGTCCGAGCATCACCAGGATAATGGGGGTGAGGCAGCAGAGACCGGCAATGACGCTGGCAATGGCAGAAAAAATGAGTATGCTCCTGCGGTCCTCGGTCCGGTTGTTTATGGGCAACACGTCTGCCTCTCCTCAAATGGCTTCCCTGTGCTTGTCCCGAATCCTCGGGTCATGCATGAACAGATGAACACCGGCAGTCAATATCCTCTACAACATTATGGCCGATTTTGAAATGGGAAATCCGGGTCAAGAGAATTTACTTGGAACCGTACAATTAAGTCCGTAGGAAGAAAGGCGGAGTCTGGAGGGAAGAAGGGATTGGGTGGCGCAATCGCCGGCCGCATGGACGGGAGACCTATCGAAGATTGGGCCGGAACGTGGTATGCTAATCCTCGAAAGAGGTTCCCGCCGCTACCCGCCTCCCGAGGCTTCGGGAGTGGAGCAGCAAAGCCGCGCTGATCGTTTCCCACTAGATGCTCTGGAGAGGAGGTGCCACTATGGGCCCATCTCGCTTGGTTTGGAGCCTCGCCTATGTTTGGGCGGGGATATTCCTCATCTATATCGGGCTACTTGTGTACCGTTGGCGCGTCGCAGGCCATGAGGAAGACGAAGGACTGTTCCTGAAAGAGTACGAGCAGGACAAGATGCAGCACGAAGCTGCGGTGGAAACCAAGGTCGAGCATCTGGCGCCCTGGTTGAAAACGCTCGGCTGGGTTACCTTCCTCTATTTTCTTGGCCTGGCTGCCTATTTCATCTGGTTTGGAGTGAAGTTCGGTTTTGAAAAGGTTTGAGTCCGTCCCGCCGAGCGGAATACGCTCGCCCCGAGACCTCGGGGCTGGCAGGGAGGCCCGCCGCGGGCGCGGTGCGAGTTTCGTTTTTCGTTCCGACGCTTCGGGACGAAACGCGAAATTTGAAACTTGATTCCTACTCCTTACGGAGCCTGGAGGAAGAAATGGCTGAAACGGCGAGACGCATCCCACTGCTTCGGTCGGGCGGAACGCGATATTGGGCAGAAGTTACCCGAGACCCTGCGACCGGGGAGCAGGTGGCGGTGGTGTTTCGTTCCGGGCCGAGCGAAGGACGCAAGTGCGAATTCTTTACCTGCCGCTTCCGGCCGAAGGCAAGCGAAGAAACTTTGCGGAAAGAGCTGACGAAACGGCTCTGTTCTCTCCGCTTGCCGGCTGCCCCCGCCTACCCTGAACTTCGACTCGAAACGATCCATCATCTGCTGTTCTTGCTGAGGCAATTTTGCCAGGCGGTACGCTCGCCGGGTTTGGGCTTTGCTCCGGAACACATCATGATTTCCTTTGCGGATCAACACTGCCTGATTTGTGACGCCAAGGGCGAGCCGCAACGGGCGACGCACAGCGAAAGCGGTCCGGATGGCTGCGTGGATGAATGCTCTTGCAAGGAGGGATACGAGGTGCTCGACCCGAACCGCGTGGTCGCCCTGCACTTTTACGCGCCCGGATCGGCTGCGCCCCGAGCGAGCTATTCCTTGGCCGAGTTCCTGGAGCTTTCCCGCTGCCTGGAACCGGTGCCGCTTCCCTGAGCCGGTTCCTAAGAAAGCCCGAACTTACATGCCCGGGCTCGCGCTGGCGACCCGTGCCGGCTGCGGGGGCATCCGGTACAAGAAAGGCGAGAGCGGCGCCAACTGGAATTCAAGCTTGTCCCTGGGCGAGTAAAGGGGCGCCGGCTTGCTCTTGGCCATGGCCACTTTTCCAGTCAGAGAATCGACCTTGACGCGGGCCCCCAGGGGCAGGGCGGTAATCCGGTCCCACGGCACCGCCGAATCCTGCGGGGTCGAACCCGCCACGGCAGCCATTCGCTCCGCTCTTTTCTTCAGCTCGAGCGAGTTTCCAAAGTGCCCGCGCAGGAGCTGGGGCGTTTCCCGGGAAGCTTTCTGTGCCGCCCGCAAGAACAGATAGGCATTCTCCAGCTTGTCCTTGTAGGGAGAGTTCTTCAGGAAGGCCAAACCCTTTTCGTCGGCCTCTTTTTCCTCGGCCACATTGCGCTTGAGCGAGATTCTCCGCATGACTTGATAATCTTCAAAAATCATGCGGTCATGGAAGGCGTGCTTGGTGTCCACGGAGTGGCTGGCGGTGATGTGGCCGAGCTCGTGGGCGAGGATAGCCCCCAGGCTGGCTTCGTCCGGAAGGACATCGATGAGCCCTCGACTGAGGACGATAGTGTGGCCGACGGTGAACGACTCCAGCGGAGTGGTGAGCAAAACCCGGCAACGGACCTCGGGCTGGACCTCCAAATTGTTTGTGACAATGAGGTTGTTCACGACGGTTTGCAAGACCTTGTCCACTTCGCCTTTGGGGGCAAGTACGCCGGCGGCTTGCATCCTATCCAGCAGATTATCCTCGGCCTGTTGCCTCCAGCTTCGCATGGCTTCGAGCGGAGTGAGGTCTTTGCCCGGGTCGGTCTCGTCTTTCACCCCCGCCGGGTCCTCGACCTGAATGCTGGTGAACTCATCCATGCGAAACTGTTTTCGCTCATACCCCCAGATCCGGGTCAGAGCCCGGAGCCGTACCCGAGTGGCGAGCAACCCCTGGACTTTGTCGGATTCTTCGGCGTAAATGTAGGTGGGAAGCCAGACTCCGGGCTTCACATTTTCTCGGTAGCTGTCAAAATGAAAAAAGAGGCGGAAACGGGAATCGCCGACAAATGCGCCGTTGAAACGCACAATGTTGTAGTCCCGATCCTCCACCCAGATCCTGCCCATGAAGTCGCCCGGACGCTTCTTTGTGGGGGTCACGTCGAAGACAAAGCACCGCACCTCGCCGAGGAACTCTCGGCGCACATATTGGAAATCGTAGTTGCTCCGGTCAAAGTTCGTTTGCGTGAACACCATCGGCTCGGCAAAGCCAGCGCTCCGGTAAATCACGCCGAAGCCGAACCGGCTCCACAATCTTTGGAAAAAAGTCGATTCCAGGAACGGTTTCGATTCGATTCCCTTGGTGAAAGTGAGCTGGCTGATCGAGTAGTAATCTTTTTTCGGGAGAACGCCCTGCCTGGTATCGGGAGGGAATTCCTGGAGGTAGGTTTCCGCCAGCGGCGCATAAGCGGCCAGGTTCTCGGCATAGGTCTTTTCTCTCAGCAGGGCCTGATCCAGGGCCATCTGGGGCGAAAGGTTCGCCTCATTTTGATTCTCCTGGCCGGCAGCAGGGCCGGGCAAAAGAAAGAGAAACAGGCAAGCGGTAACCGCCCAAAAAAACCATCCTGATTTACGCATATCCCTCTCTCCGAATTCGTCTAGACGCCCATCGGCAACTCTTAATAAGCCAGCTTGAAAACAATCCGTATGGAAGCGACCGAGTCCGCCGGTTCCCCATTCTTTTTCGCGGGTTTGAATTGGATCTGCTGCGCCGCTTTCACGGCCATCTCGTCCAGACCGTAACCCAGGCCTTGAACCACACGGATGTTTGTCACCTGTCCGGCAGCCGTAAAGAGCGCCTCCAGCAATACCTCCCCCTCGACCTTTTCCCGGCGAGCCACCTCGGTATATTCCGGTTTGGGCTTGAAGAGGATCTCAACCGGAACGGTGACGGGCGGAGGCTCGGGGCGTCGCGGCCCCGAGGGATTCACAGCCGCGGCGGCATAAAGGTTGTGGTCGAAACCAGAGCCGCCTACTTCGACGCCGGCAGCACCGGCGCCGGCCCCGCGGGCGCGCCCGGATCCCCCGCCTCCTTTCGATGAATCTCCGAATCCGACGGGATGGTGGATGCCGCCGCCCTGAGGCAGCATCAGTCGCCCCCGGTGGGGTGTGCCACTGATGCCGAAGCTTCCCACGCTGACTGATTGGTTGGAAGAATGACTCGCCGGTACGTCGGCTGGAGCCGCAAACGAGGCGGACATTACCGTCCCCAGCGGCTTCTTAGGCGGCTCGGCTGGCCTTGCCTGTGAAAAAGTCCCTTCCACCACTTCTGGTTTTGGCGCCATCAGCGGCGGTGGGGCAGGAATATTCATCGGCGGAAGAACCGGTTTGGCCACGGGGGGAGGAGGCAGATTCATCTTCGGTGGCTGAACCACCGACTTCAGGCGGAACTGCTCGGTCTCCATTACCCGCCGGGGCGGCGGAGTGGGTTTTGACGGGGGTGGCTCAGGATTGGGCCCTTTGGGTATGTACAAGAAAGCGCGGATCAGGAGAGGAGGCTCTGGCGGATGGATGATGTTGAAAAGAATGCCGAGATAAGTTGCCGCAAGCAGGCAAAGAGCCTGGCATGAAGCTGACACCAGGACCGAACGCCACCGCCTCTTCCTCTCGCCGAAAGTCTCTTCCAGAATCGTCAGCCGCATGGAAGGCGACCCATGGCGAGATATTCTTCCTCCCCGAGCCACCTGCGCGGGCGAAGTGTAAGGCAAATCTACAGGAGTCCGCACCATGCTATACCCATGTTGTTAGGAGATTCGGCGCGGCGGGAGGGAACCCAGCCGAATGAGCCCGCTTTCGAAGGGTCCCGACGTTTGCGTCAGTTCCCTTTGGATATGTTTAGGAAAAATGGATGCAAATGTCAATGGTACGACTTGCGAGGCTCAGCGGTCGTGGTGCCAAGCAGTACGCCCGGCAGGAAGGCCTCAAGAGTCATCATCCATGACCAAGGACCTGCCCATGCCGAAACTGGGCGCTGGCCCCGGCCTGATTGGGGCTGGCCTGCCAATCACCTACTCAGGTTGAAACCATAAGTCCTGGATGGCGGAAGTCCGGACAAGTTCCAGGCTGGTGATCAGGGGAGAGAATAAATGGCGAGCGAGCGGACTTCACGGTTATGGGTAATGGCGAGGTGGCGGCCATTGGGGGAGAGGGCAAAATCGCGGACGACGACGGAATGCAAGAGCGGTGTGGTCTTGCCGTCCCGGAGGTCAACCCAGACCAGCCGGCCGCCGCGCTTGCCTTCCGGCAGTTGGAGCAGAATGCGTTGCTCATCGGGGGCCCAAACATAGCGGCCAAAAGGGACCTTCACGCGGCGGGCGGTTTGAGGAGCGGCCAGGTCACGAATCTCAAATGTCCCTTGATCCACAAAGTAGCCGGCGAGCTTGCCGCTCGGCGAAATGCGGAGGCTTCCGAGAAATCCGTCCGCCAGATCCGCCAGCTCCAAGCTGCTTTCTCTGTCCAGGCGCAGGAGGACAAGCTTGGGGGATCCCTGGAAATCCTTTTCCCGCTGCACGGCGACGGCCAGGCGTTGCTTCTCGTCCCAGGCAACAGCCGCGAACGATTTGGTGGGGAAAAAATCAAGCCCCCGGCCGCCGCGAATCCTCACGCCGGCGATCTTGAAAAGCAACCGCGGCTTCACCACCTCGATCAGAAAGGCGACCGTCTCATTGTCGCCGAGCCAGGCAGCCGAGAACCCTTGCACGATATTGTCGTCCTTGTCGCCGATGCGAACGTCTTTGCCCTCATCGGTGATGAGCATGGTCAGGGTCTTGTCGTCGCTGGTGAGCATCTCCGCCAGCAGGGCGCGGCCGTCCGGTGACCAGGCAAGTGACCGGATGCTGTAACTGAACTCGGCGCGGTCCGGGACCTTCTTTTGACCATCCAGGATGCGCTTGCGCTTGCCCCGCAGGTCCACCCACCCGATGTCGTCCCGCTGCTTATCCCAGTCGCGCCAATGGATCACCCGTTTCACGGCGTAGGCAACGCGGGAGCCGTCGGGCGACCACGCCATGGCCGGGCAATCTTCACCGACAGTGAGGACCGGTGTTTCTTGCGAACCCGCGGGCTGAACTGCAAGAAGAAAGATTACAGCGGCGAGGAGAAAACTTTGACGGTGCGCTTTCATCTCTTTTCCTTCTTCTTAAGACGAAGTAGTTCAACCAGGCGTTGGCCCAGATTTTTTTCATAGCCCTGATCGGTGGGTTCGTAATAGCGGCGGTCTTTGAGCGATTCCGGCAGGCAGGTCATGTCCGTCGTCTTGCCTTCAAAATCGTGGGCGTACTGGTAGCCTTTGCCATAGCCGAGGTCTCCCATCAGTGACGTGACGGGGTTGCGGATGTGCAGCGGCACGGGTTCGGCGACGGTTTTTTGCACGTCTTCAAGCACCTTGCCATAGCCCGCGTAGAGGGCATTGGATTTGGGAGCAAGGGCCAGATAGACGGCCGCCTCGGCCAGGGCAAGGGCGCCTTCCGGCATGCCGATCAAATCCACGGCTCGCATGGCATCCACCGAGATGCTGAGAGCGCGCGGATCGGCCAGGCCGACGTCCTCGGAAGCAAAGCGCACCAGGCGGCGGGCGATGTAGAGCGGATCTTCGCCCGCTTCCAGCATGCGGCCCAGCCAGTAGAGGGAGGCGTCCGGCTCGCTGTTGCGCATGGATTTGTGGAGGGCGGAGATAAGGTTGTAGTGCTCTTCGCCGGCCCGGTCATAGAGAAGCACCTTGCGCTGCATCACGTCCTGGACCAATTCCGGTGTAACCCGGATGGTGCCATGGGCAGGGCACGTGCTCCCCAGGACGGCAGCTTCCAGAGTGTTGTAGGCTGCCCGAGCGTCCCCGTTCGCGTAAGTTGCCACCTGACAAAGCACCTCCTCGCCGGCCTCGACCTGAATCCGGCCCAGGCCGTTTTCCCGGTCGCGGAGGGCGCGCTTGAGAAGCGCAACCACCTGGTCCACGCTCAGGGCGTGGAGCACATATACCTTGGCGCGCGACAGCAGCGGCGAGATCACTTCAAAGGAAGGATTTTCCGTGGTGGCTCCGATCAAAATGATGTTGCCGCGCTCGACATGCGGCAAAAAGGCATCCTGCTGGGCTTTGTTGAAACGGTGGATTTCGTCCACGAAAACAATGGTGCGGCGGCCACTCGAGCGCTCCCGCTCGGCAGCCGCCATAATCTCTTTGATTTCCTTGATGCCGGCGAGCACGGCGCTAAACGGGAAAAACTCGCAGTCGGTCATCCGAGCGATGATGCTGGCAAGGGTTGTCTTGCCGCAGCCGGGTGGGCCCCACAGGATGAGCGAGGATACTTGATCGCGCTCGATTTGAATGCGCAGCGGCTTGCCGGGGGCGAGCAGGTGCTCTTGTCCGACGAATTCCTCCAGGGATTGAGGCCTCATGCGGTCGGCCAGCGGCCGGTCGGTGGCCGTCGGATGCTGCCGCGGTTTGGAAGGAAACAGCCCCACCTCAAATCCCCCACCCGCTCGTGCCGCGTTGCCGGGCGGCTTCGTAAAGCAGCACCGAAGCAGCCACGGCGGCGTTGAGCGACTCGACCGGCAAAGCCATGGGCACGCTGATGCGCTCGTCGGCCAGCGCCGCCACCTCCGCCGAAAGTCCCTGGCCCTCCCCGCCGATGGCCAGAACCACCCCCGCGCGGAAGTCCACCATGGCTGGCGATTTGCCCTCTCTCGGCACGGCGGCGAAAAGCCTGAGTTGGTGGTTGCGAGCCGAGGCGATTGCCTCCCGAGCGCTTTTGCCCTCAACGATCGGCAGGCGAAAGACGCTGCCCGCCGCCGCCCGCAAGACCTTAGGATTCGTCCGGCGCGCGCTCGAACGGGTCAGGAAAACTCCGGTGGCATGGAAGGCCTCGGCGGAGCGAAGGATGGCGCCCAGGTTTCCCGGGTCTTGCACGTCATCGAGGAGAAGCACCAGTTGCGGTTCGTCGCGAAAGAGATCAGCCTCTTCCCATTTGGGGAGACGAACCATCGCCGCAATGCCCTGCGGCGATTCCGTATCCGCAATGGTAGCGAAGACGCGTTCCGAAACAAGATAGCGCCGGGTGCGCGAGGGAAGCAGGGATTCGATGGCTGGAAGGTGTCTTCCTGCCGATTCACTGGCAACCATGGCATACACTTCCAGCTTTGCCGCCAATGCCTCTCGAACAACGTGCACTCCCTCCACCGCGCAAAAGCCGGCGGCATCCGGCTTTCCCGTCCGCAGGGCGCTGCGGAGGGATTGCAAAAGGGGATTGGCCCGGCTGGAAATGCGCTCCCAAGTCTGGCGATGGCGCTTTACTGACGGCAATCAAAATCCTCACAGGCGAGCGTAGCAAAGCGCATGGAGGCGTGTAAAGCCGCTCGAAAAGAGTTCGGCCAGGCTTGCACCTCGATAGAGCGGTGTGCTAACGTGCCGCTACGCGGCCTATCGCTCTCCCTGGCAGGGCAACTTGCTGGCCGAAATCGTCAAGGTTTCCACGCAAGATCCAGAGCGCCCGCCGCTGGAATACGCGGCCAGCCTGATTCATATCGGCAAGGTGATCGCCATCCCCACCGACACCTTTTACGGCTTGGCGGCCGACCCTTTCAACCTGAACGCGGTGCAACAGGTTTACGCGATCAAGGGACGCCCCGAGCGCAAGGCGTTGCCCATTCTGGTGCGGTCGCTCGAGCAGGCCGAGGGGCTGGCGGCCGGGTTGCCCGAGGCGTTCTATATGTTGGCGCGGCGTTTCTGGCCGGGGGCGCTGACGATTGTGGTGGATGCCTCCCAGAAAATCCCGCTCAAAGTGACGGGCAACACCGGCCGGGTGGCTTTGCGCTGGCCCAATTCCTCGGTGGCTTGCAAACTGATCGAAACCGCCGATCTCCCGGTGACGGGAACCAGTGCCAACCTTTCCGGCTTCGCCCCCTGCGTCAATGCCAACCAGGTGGTCAAGCAGCTAGGCGACCGGCTGCCATTGGTGCTCGATGGCGGCGAATCGAAAGCGCTGCTGCCCTCCACCATCGTTGAACTGCGCGGGAGCGCCTGGCATGTGGTCCGCGAGGGCGCCATTCCGGAACAAGAAATCCGCGACACCCTGGCCGGCCTATAGCGCCCCTCCAACTTGAGGAAGGCGCGGCCATCCACCTCCCCCACATTGCCAGGGAAGTCCTGGCCTACGCCCTTTGGCGTCTGGGCATTCGATCTTGATGCCACTTCGCTCGAACGCGAAACAGATCGAAGCCGAGGCCGGCCGGCCGGGCGGCTAGGGCTCCCATTTTAGGGTTTCCAGAAAGTCGAAATTTCCGCCGGGATCGAGTTGCGGGTAGCCAAGCCGCTTCTGCGTCACGGCAACGTTGTCCAGGTACCAGAGGGAAATGTAGGGGAGATCCTCGGCCAGCATTTTCTGTATGCGCGAGTAATAAACTTTCTGCTTGGCCAAGTCAGCTTCGGAACGGGCCGAAGCCAGCCAACCGTCCACCTCAGCATTGCGGAAATGGCCGCGATTTGCGCCGCGGGGCGGGATGCGAGCCGAGTGGAACGCATAATCGAGGATGTCCGGGTCATTGTTCCCGCCGATCCAGCGGAGTGTATATAGTTGAAAGCTTCCGCGAGTAATATCGGAGTAAAAGGTGGCAAACTCAAGCGACCGGATCTCGAGGCGAATGCCCACTGTCGACAGTTGCTCTTGCAATACCGCTGCCAGCAACCGGGAGGATTCCTCGGTCGAAGTCTTGATGGTCAGGGTGAAGCGAACCCCGTGCTGGTCAGGCGGCAGCCTGGCGGCATCGAGGAGCGCGCGGGCTCGATCCGGATCGTAGTGGTAGCGCCGGATGTCCGCCTCATAGGCCCAGTGGTTGGGCGGAAGGATGTTGTCGGCGAGACGCCCCTGGCCGCGAAAGAGCGAGCGCAGGATCGCCGGCCGGTCGATGGCGTAGGCCAAAGCCTGGCGCACCTCGCGGCGAGCAAGAATCGGGTCGTCCAGGTTCATGGCGATGTAGGCGTAGGCCGTGCCCGGCGACTGCGTCGTACGCAGGGCGCTGTTTTTGGCGAGCACCGGGATCATGTCCGGGGCCAAGGAATTCAGCGCAATGTCGCCGGAGCCGCGTGCGAGCTCGAGTGCCCGCGTGATCGCCTCCGGCACCACCCGAAAGCGAACACGCTCGATCTTTGGCAGCTCGCGGAAATAGGCCGGATTGCGCTCCACAACAATTTCTTCTTCCTGCTTCGAACGGAGGAAGCGATAGGGTCCGCTCCCCACCGGCTTCCTGGCAAACTCTTTTCCTGAACCGTCCGGGACGATGCCCATCCCCGGCAGCACCAGGTTCCACAGGAATGCGGCAAAAGGTTCTTTCAAGCGAAAGATCACGGTTTGGGGATCGGGAGTTTCAATCGTTTGAATATCCTGGAACACGGTTGCTTTGACCGACACCACCTTGCCGGAAAGAAGGCTCTCAAAGGTGTAGCGGACATCGGCCGCGGTCAACGGCCGCCCGTCGTGAAAGCGCACTCCTGGGCGCAGATGAAAAACGTAGGTTCTCGGGTCACGGATCTCCCATCGGGTTGCCAGGTCGGGTACGACCTCCATGCGGGCATTGCGACGAACGAGACTGTTGAAGAGCAGTCCCTGGATGTATTGCGACTGGGCGTCGGTGGCGATGCGCGGGTCAAGGCTGGCGGGGTAGGTCTCAATCAGGAAGACAATGGTACCGGGGTCGCGGCCGGATGGGGTCCCCCGACTGCATGCCGACAGCACGGCGAGCAGCGCCAGGACAAGGAAGGATCGAACCCTACCGCGACCCATAGATAAGTTTCCCCAGAACGACGGGATGTCGCGCGCCGGTGGCGGAAGGCAAATTGGCCGGACGGCCGTGAAATGTTTCGTAGGCGAGAATGGCAAAGGCCATCGCCTCTTTGGCGTCTTCGGGAACCCCGAGCGCTTCCGAACCAAGAATGGCCACACCCTTCAGCTCGGCGGCAATGCGATTCATGAGCAGGCGATTGTGAAATCCGCCGCCGGAAACGATCAGCTCGGCGGGGCGGAAGCGTGGAAAAACCCAGCGTTCGATCGAACGGACGATACTGATGGCGGTCAGTTCGGTGGTGGTGCGGAGAACGTCCTCGGCGCGAGCGCCGTTGCGGCGAGACCACTCGAGGATGCGAGCCACGAAGGCAGCGCCGAATTGCTCGCGGCCGGCGGACTTGGGCGGCACCAAGGAAAAAAAGCGGTGCTTCATCAATTCGGCCAGTAAATCCGGCAGGACCCGTCCGCGCCGGGCCATCTTTCCGCTCGGATCAAATTGCTTTTGCCCGTGCGTAAAGTGGCGAGCCAGTTCGTCCATGGGCATGTTGCCCGGGCCGGTATCGAAAGCCAGGACCTGGTCGGGTTTGGCGCCGGGCGGGATGGCAGTGAGATTGGCAATCCCGCCGATATTCAGCGCGATGCGGCCGATTTTTCTGTCGCGGTAGAGCAAGAAATCCACATAGGGCACCAGCGGCGCGCCCTGGCCGCCGGCGGCGATGTCGCCAGGACGAAAGTCGGCCACCACCGGCACTCCCGTTCGCTCGGCGATGATCCCCGGCTCGGCTATCTGGAGCGTCGAGGCGATGGGACGGCCCAGGTGAAGCGCCGGGGCTCCCTGATGGAAAATGGTTTGCCCGTGCGAACCGATCAGATCAAGCTTTTGAAGCGGGAAGCGAAATTTGCGGCAAGCCGCCCGGACGCCATCGGCAAAAAGCTCTCCGAGCAAGAAATGGAGCCGGCCGATTTCTTCGGCGCTGCTTGGCGCGCCGTTGGCCACGCGCAGGATTTCCTCGCGCACGGCGCGCGGGAAAGGCATGGTGGTGAAACCTTCGAGCTTCCAACTGAGATGGGGCGGCTGGCCAGCCAGGCGCACCAGTGCTACGTCCACGCCGTCAGCGGAGGTGCCGGACATAAGGCCGATCACTCGCATCGGTCGGGCGGCAGTGTTGCGGGGGAAGAAAACTCGTTTCGGCATCAGGAGATCTGCCTTTTAAGCTCTGCCAGGAGGTTGAGCGCCTCGAGCGGCTTCAAGTTGTCGAGGTCGGCCTGCCGCAGAGCATCAACAATTCTTTGGTCGAGAGGCGTGAAGAAGGCAGCTTCGGCAGGTGGCTTTGCTCCGGGTGACAGCTCTTCGGTCAGCTCGCGCTCGCTCTCCTCGTGGCGTCGCAAGATTTCTCGGGCCCGCTGGATGACGCTGCCCGGCAGCCCGGCGAGCCGTGCCACCTCAATCCCGTAGCTTCGGTCGGCGCTTCCGGGTTCGACCTTGCGAAGAAAGATGATATCCGAGCCGGACTCCTGAACCGAGACGTGAACATTCTTCACGGCCGGCAGCAACTCCTCCAATTCCGTCAATTCGTGGTAGTGGGTGGCAAAGAGAGTCCTGGCGCGAGTCAGCGCATGAAGATACTCGACCACCGCCCAGGCGATGGAAAGGCCATCAAAGGTGGCCGTTCCGCGGCCGACCTCATCAAGGAGAATCAGGCTGCGCGGCGTCGCCGTGTTGAGGATCGAAGCCACTTCGGTCATCTCCACTAGGAAGGTGGAGCGACCTCGGGCAAGGCTGTCGGAGGCGCCGATGCGGGTGAAAATACGGTCCATGATGGGAAGCCGGGCTTGCTCGGCGGGAACGAAGCATCCCATCTGGGCCATGATGACGATCAGCGCCGCCTGCCGGAGATAGGTGGACTTCCCGCCCATGTTAGGCCCGGTGATGATGAGAATCTGGTGGGTGGAGTCGTTGAGGTAGAGGTCGTTGGGGATAAAACGCTCGCCGCGGCACTCGCCCAGCTTTTCGACCACCGGGTGCCGCGCCGCCACCAGCGTCATCTCGCCCCCATCGTTGAACTGCGGTCGGGAGTAGCGCCGGCCCGCCGCCAGTCGCGCAAAATTGGCCAGCACGTCGATCCGGGCGATGGCCGAGGCCGTTCGCCGGATGCGGGATGCTTGGCCGGCGATGCGGTCTCGCAGAGCCGTGAAAATACGCTGCTCGATGGCCATCATGCGCTCGTCCGCCTCCAGGATTTTCTGCTCGCAGTCTTTGAGTTCCGGGGTCGTAAAACGCTCGGCGTTCACCAGAGTCTGTTTGCGTTCGTAGTCGGGAGGAACGTTCGGCAGGTTGGGCTTCGAGACTTCGATGTAATAGCCGAAGATGTTGTTGAAGCGAATCTTCAGCGAGGCAATGCCGGTGCGCTTTCGTTCGCGCTCTTCCATCCGGGCGATGATGCGCTTGCTGTTCTGGCTGATCTCGCGCAGCTCGTCGAGCTCGGCATCGCAGCCGGCGCGGATTACGCCTCCCTCGGAGAGCGCCGCCGGTGGATCTTCGACCAGCGTTTGCTCGATCCAGCCGCGGACGTCGGCCAGGTCGTCCAGTTCGTCGTGCAGCTCTTGCAGGCGTTTGCTCCGGCACTTGCCCAGGAAATCGCGCAAGAGGGGCAGGCTGGCGAGCGATTGCCCGAGGCCGACCAGGTCGCGAGGCGCAGCCGTTCCGAGGGTGATACGGCTCAGCAATCGCTCCAGATCGGCGATGCGACCCAGCTCGGCTCGTATCTGTTCGCGAGCCACCGTGGCGGCGCGCAGCTCTTCGACGGCGCCCAGGCGAGCTTCGATCTCCGAGCGATCCAGGGAAGGGCGCAGAATCCAGCTTCGCAGCAGCCGCGCTCCCATGCTCGTCACCGTCTCGTCCAGGATGTCGCGCAACGTCGCGTGGGGTTCATTGCCGAAGATCGGTTCGATCAACTCGAGGTTGCGGACGGAAACCTGGTCGAGAACGAGCGCGTCGGAGCGTTCGTAGTAAGCAATGCAGTCGAGGTGCTGAAGCCTGGAGCGCTGTGTTTCACGCAAATAATGCACCACCGCCCCGCAGGCAGCCGTCGCCAGCGGGTGGTCCGAAAGGCCGAAGCCGGCCAGCGTCGCCACCGCAAATTGCTCGCTGAGGATGCGCTCGGCATAATCGCTCGCAAAGACCCACTCTTCGAGTCGCGTCTGTGCCGCCGGGACATGGTCCAGGTCCGGAGTAGCGCTGGCCGAAAAAAGATCGGCCGGTTCGGCCACCAGCAGCTCGCGCGGGCGCAAGACGTCGAGTTCTTCGCGGGTTCGCGCGCGGCAATCAGCCCCTTGAAACTCGGTCGCATGAAAGTCGCCCGTGGAAAGATCCACGTAAGCGAGGCCGCACCGGGCGGCTCCGGGCTCGACGGCGAGCGCGGCCAAAAAATTGTTCTCTTTCGGTTCAAGAGCCGGCGTGCCCAGAGCGGTGCCGGGAGTGACCACTCGAACCACGTCGCGCTTTACCAGTTTCTTGCCGAACCCGGGCTCTTCGAGCTGTTCGCAGATGGCCACTTTGTATCCCTTGTGAACGAGCTTGGCGAGGTAAGATTCCGCGGCGTGATAGGGCACGCCGCACATGGGGACCGGGACGCCCTTTTCTTTGTTGCGCGAGGTGAGAACGATCTGGAGTTCGCGCGACGCGACAATCGCGTCCTCGTAGAAAAGCTCGTAGAAATCGCCGAGCCGGAAGAAAACCAGCGCCTGCGGGTACTGCTTCTTGATGGCATGGTACTGCCGCATCAAAGGCGTTCCAGGCTCACTCATGGAGGTCATACGAGGGGAAGAATCGCCCCATTATGGTGCGACCCCACGCCTTTGTAAACAGTCTTCAACACGAATCTCCTTGAAGCACGGCCCGCTGACGGGGAGATATACATAAAAGAACAAAGCCTGGCGGTAGCTTCCCAACGGCAGTAAGTTGAGCCGTCGGGGCGAAGGAAAGGGTTTTGTTGGGCCGAGTCCCTAGGCGAAATACAAATAAACTTTATGCTTCGTTCATTGACAGGGCACTTTAATTGGTTGACGAAAGCCGCTTGCCAGCACTGTTGCTTGGCCCCATCTACGAAACAGCAACATATTCCGCGAAGGCGTGAGGCTTGGGAATGGGTAATTTGTCTTCGAGCAAGCCGCGTATATGCATTTCGATTGCTTCGTGCATACTGCGGGTGACTTGCCGGCGGGTTTGGCCTGTCGCCACACAGCCGGGTAGATCAGGAGAATAGGCCGAGTAATTGTCCTTCGCCTTCTCGATGACAATGAGAAAACGATACATGGTTACTCTTTTCCTTTCTTCTTCGGCTTCTTTAATTGGGCTTGCTTGAAAACACTGTTCAAGGTGCCGGGGGCTAAATCGTCATTGGGATGGCCAGCAATCGTGACCCGGCCCAGCTTCGTGAAGTGCTTGTATTGCCGATGGCTGCCTTTCGTCGTGATCAAATACCAGCCGTCATCTTCAATGAGTTTGATAACATCACGGATTTTCACCGCCATCCAGTCTGGCTAAAAGAGATTTTGTGTCATTCAAGCGCAACCCTGAAACATAGACATCTTAGCATATCACGCGAGGAGCGCTGTGGGCTGCAGGGAGTGTCAGGCGACCCCTTTGCCAGCGAAGACTCAGCGCGAACAAGAATTACCCCCCGCAAAAGCTTGCGGCTTTTCGCCTCTTCCCTGAAAATGGACTTGCGGCAACATAGCGATCAGGGCCGGGGAAGCTGCCCTGCCGAAGCTGGGGGACGAAATATGCTGATTCTCGCCATCGACACCAGCACGCTCGCCGGCAGCCTGGCTGTCTTTCGGGACGGGCAGACGGTCAAGACAACCGGCGAGGAGAGCCGGGAGACCTATTCCAGCCGCATGTTCCGGCAACTGCGGGTGATGCTCGAAGAACTCCAGTTGAGCCTCGACCGGTTCGACGCCTATGCGGTTGTCAACGGCCCCGGTTCGTTCACCGGCTTGCGAGTCGGCCTTGCCGCCGTGAAGGGCTGGGCGGAAATCTATCAGAAGCCAATCGTTGCCGTGAGCGGGCTGGAAGTGGTCGCGGCCATGGTCGAGAGCGCAAACGAGTTTGTTGTGCCGGTAATGGACGCGCGGCGCGGACAGATTTATTTCGGCGTGTACGCTTCGGGAGGCGAGTCCTTGCGGAAGGTGGCCGAGGAGCAAGTCTCGACGCCGGCGGAATGCATCCAGTGGCTCGAAGCAAAAGGTTATCACCTTGATCAAGGGAAGGGAATTGTCTTCGCTTCTCCGATGGTTGGGCTGCTTCAGCCCTCGCTCGAAAATTCGCCTTTTGCTTCATGCCGAGTGGCGGCGTTGAGTCCCTTTCTTGCTGAAAGGCTGGCCAGAGTCGCCGCCGTGAGACTCGAGCGCGGGGAAACCATTTCCGGCATGGAACTGGACGCCAACTACGTTCGCCGCTCGGACGCGGAGCTGCTGTGGCGCGGCGATTGACCACGCGGGGGTTCGAGCGGCGCGATGTTTCGGCCGTCTTTGACCTGGAACGGGCGACGGTGGAAGCGGCTCACTGGCCGCGCTCGGAGTATGAAAGGCTGGCCGGGTCGTCCCCGTTGGCGCTCGTGACCGAGAAAGCCGGCGGTGCGATCGTCGCGTTTCTGATCGCCCGCCGCGCAGCCGACGAAGTGGAAATCCTGAACCTGGCCGTCTGCGGCCGGCTCCGAAGGAAGGGCATTGCTTCAGCCCTTTTGAGCCGTCTTTTCGAGAAGCTTGAGGCGGCGCCGGCAAGGATCTACCTCGAGGTGAGGCGGTCCAACAAGCCGGCCATCGCGTTCTACGAGCGGCACGGTTTTGGCTGCGTGGAGGAACGGCGAAATTACTATCGCCATCCGACGGAAGATGCGCTGGTTTTATCCCTGAGCAAGACAGAGAAAATTTAGCCGTTGATGGTCGTGAACCGCTGTGCTAGCCTGAGGCCATGGTGGCGATTCGTGCGAATCATCGAGGAGGGGCAGGATGCCCGGTTGGGCCGAGGAGATTCGTGACCGTCTGATTCAAACGAACGAGCAGTTCCGCCGGCTGGCGGAACAGCATGCAACCTTCGACGCCGAACTCATCCGACTTTCTCAAAAGCCCTACCTGACCAAGCAGGATCAATTGAGGGAAGTCGAGTTGAAGAAACGGAAGCTCCGGGTGAAAGACGAAATGGAGCGGATCCTGCGGGATTATGGCCGCGGCGCTGAGTCTGCCGCGGCGCGGTAAGGCTGGCTCGAAGGCGGTCGAGCCGGGAACGTGCTCTTGGGAAGCGGGGGAGGGGTGCTCCCCCGTTTTTCATCTCCATGCTCAAACCATCCTTCCAAATGAGCTGGCCGGCCATGCTGCTTGCCGGGGCGTCACTCGCCCTGCACTGGTATCTGGCTGCTGCCGGGCTGCTGTTGCTGGTGGCGTTTGTCTTCTACTTCTTTCGCGACCCGGAACGAACCATCCCCCAGGAGACAGGCGGGATCGTTTCGCCTGCCGACGGGAGGGTGGTGGAGATCGCCGACAGCGCCTGGAACGGCCAGCCGCGCAAACGCATCAGCATCTTTCTCTCCGTCTTTGATGTCCACGTCAACCGGTCGCCGGTGGAAGGCGTGATCGTTAGCGCCGACTACCGGAAAGGACAGTTTCGAGCCGCGTGGCACGCCGAGGCCTCCACGGTCAATGAACAAAACGTGGTCGTGGTGCGTGGCCATCAATCGGAGGTCGTTTTCAAGCAAATTGCTGGTATTATCGCCCGGCGAATTCTCTTTTGGCGGAAGCCCGGCGACCTGGTGCAGCGGGGCGAGCGGGTGGGCATGATCCGGTTTGGCTCGCGTGTGGACGTAATCCTGGATCCGGCATGCGATATTCTGGTGCGTCGGGGTGAGCACGTGAAAGGTGGCAGCTCCCTTCTGGCACGAGCCCCGGTCGGATCGGGGCGAGCGAAATGAACGGAAAACCGAAGAATTCCAGAATGCGCCGCGGTGTTTCGCTGTTGCCCATATCCTTCACGGTGGGCAACATTGTCTGCGGCTACTACGCGCTGGTGGCGGCGATGCATGGCGGCGCAGCGAATTTCGATGCCGCCGCCAAGGCGATTGGCATCGCCATTGTTCTGGATGGTCTGGATGGCCGCGTGGCGCGCCTCACGGGGAGCAGCAGTCCCTTCGGGAAAGAGTTTGATTCGCTGGCCGATGTCATCTCCTTTGGACTGGCGCCGGCCTTTCTGGCTTACTCGTGGGGAATGTTCAGCCTGGAAGGGCAGGGCGATTTTTTCCGCCAGCTCGCCCGGTGGGGCGGCGTCATCACGTTTGCCTTCTTGATGTGTGGGGCGTGGCGGCTGGCGCGTTTCAACATCCAGGCCCCGGCGGCTTCCGGGCATGTGCCCTTGCGGCACTTTATCGGCCTGCCGATTCCGGCTGCGGCGGGGATGATTGCGGCGCTGGTTCACTTTCGGAAATCGCCGCTGACGGAGTGGCCCTGGGCAATCGCCTGGCTGGGGCTCGTCGCCGGACTGGCCTTCCTGATGGTCAGCACCGTCCGTTACTACAGCTTCAAAGACATTGACCTTCGCCGGCGGCGGTCCTCGCTGGTGGTGGTGGCGCTGGGGCTGCTGGTGATCTTGATTGTCAGCAATTCTGAGGTTGTCCTGCCGCTGCTGGCTATCGGGTATGTGCTCTCGGGCATCATTGGCAAGATTTCCGGCTGGATTCGCCGCCGACCAGGCCCCTCACCTACGGCCACCGGCGAACCCGCCCAACTCCCGCACCTATGAATTTTCCCGCCGCTCAGCCCGAAGGTTTGCCCATCCGGGAGGAGGGCCTGCGCGTGGCGATTGTCGGTGCTTCGACGCTGCTGGGCAAGGAAGTGAAGCAAGTTTTGGATGACCGCCGCATTCCGGTGAAGAGCGTTCAGTTGCTTGACGATGACGAGGCGATGGGACAGCTCACCGAATTTGCCGGCCAGCCGGCGATTATTGAGGCGATTGCGCCCGATGCGTTTGACGACGTGGATGTGGTTTTCCTTGCTGGCGGCGCGGAATGCACTCGCCGGCACTGGCGGGCGGCGCGGCGGTCAGGCTGCCGGATCATCGATCTGAGCGGCGGGCTGGCAGACGAGACCGACGCCTGCTTCTGGATTCCTTCCCTTGACGAGATCTTGCCGCCACCCAAGCCCATGGCCGGCGGTCTCTGCGTGTCTCCGCACCCGGCGACCATCATCCTTTGCCATCTGGCGCCGCGACTGGCGATGGTCGCCGCGCCGGCGCGGACGGTGTTGCTGTTCTTTGTGCCGGTCTCGGAGCGCGGTCAGGCGGCTCTGGACGAGCTCGAGCAGCAAACCATCAATTTGTTGTCCTTCCAGCCCATTTCGAAGAATGTTTTTGACTCCCAGGTGGCGTTCAACCTGCTGCCGCGGTATGGCAGCTCGAGCGCGGCTAAACTCGAGGAGATTCGCTCTCGGACGGAGCGGGAAGCAAGCTTCTACCTGGCCGGCCGTTTTGCCCTGCCGGCGATAAGCCTGCTCCACGCTCCCGTTTTCCATTCCTATGCGTTCGAACTTTTTGTGGAATTCACGACAGAAGTTACAACCCACCGGTTGGAACAAAAGCTGGAGTCAACTGCCATCACCATCCGCCGCAGCGACGAGGAGGCGCCGTCGCCGGTTGGCGTGGTGGGGGAGTCAGGGATCGTCCTGGATTTCATCCGGCCGGAGGGCCATGGGAAGAACGCGTTTTGGATTTTTGGCGCGGCTGACAATCTCCGTCTGGCTGCTTCGAACGCCGTAGAGATCGTCGAGCGCTGGCATCACGCAGAGCGGGACGGCCGACTGAAGCAACGGAGCCGGACGGCATGAGACGGCCTCGCAAAGGCTTCTTCGTGGAATGGTCTTTCTTTTTCGCCCTCGCAGGGGGGATGGCTGCCTGCGGCTACCACGTGGCCGGCCGGGGAAGCCATCTCCCGGCTGAGGGGAAGGTGTTGGCGGTCCCGGCCTTTGAGAATCGCACGATGCAGTTCCGCATTGAGCAGAAGTTGACGGCTGCCGTCATCCGGGAATTCATTTCTCGGACCAGGTACCGGGTGGTGATGGAGGAAGAGGGCGCCGACGCCGTGCTGCGCGGCGAAGTAACCCGCGTTTCGACCAGCCCGATCGTGTTTGACCCGGGAACGGGCAAAGCCTCCACCGTGGTCATTACCATCAATGCCAATGTAAGACTCCTCGATCGCCACACGAAACAGATTCTTTTCCTAGGCGAGGGCCTGGTCTTTCGCGAGAGCTACGAGGTGACCAGCGACGTCAATTCTTTTTTTCAGGAGCAGGACCCGGCGTTTGACCGGCTTGCCCGCGACTTTGCCGCTACTCTGGTCTCCGCGGTGCTGGAGAATTTCTAGATGCCGGCCATAACCCCGGATCGCTTGATGACCGACCTCAAAAAGGGAAAGGTTGCGCCGGCCTACCTCCTTCTCGGCGATGACCAGTATTTGCTCGATGTCGTCCGGCAGGCGATCCGCCAGGAGATTCTCGGCAGCCCCGCCGTGGCGGAGCAGCCCTTCGGGTGGAAAGCGTTCGATCTTGGCGGGATGGGGATGGAAGAGGCTGCCGGGGCGCTCGAGGAAGCCCTGGTGCAGGCCCGCACGCCCTCTCTCCTGGCCCCGCGGCAGTTATTGTTTCTTTCCGGCTTTGCTCGGGTGATCAAGCGCATGCGCAGCGGCAGCGAAGAGGAGGAGGATGGGGAAGCAAAAGACGAGGCGCCGGGTAACCGCAACCCGGAGATCGTTTCCGCTTCCGGGCGGATCGTGACGCTGCTCGAGGAATATCTGGCCCGGCCCAGCGATTTCACAGTGGTCGTTTTTGAAGCCGCCGAAATGGACAAGAGAAAACGACTGGCCAAGCTCCTGGAAAAACGCTGTGTGGTGGTTGGAGTCGAATCGCCGGTGCGGGGTGGCCGATCCTTTGACGAGGAGCTGCGTGCGGCGGCTGGGCGCGCGAAAAAATTCGCGCACGAGCGGGGCATCGAGATCGCGCCCGAGGCTCTGACCCATCTGGTGAACATGAAGGACGGCGATCTGGGCATGGTTTTCCAGGAGTTGGAGAAACTGGCCGTATATGTCGGCCCGGGAGGCAAAATTAGCCCCGGCGAACTCCATCTTCTCGTGCGCGGCGAGACCGAGGAGATCGTCTGGGAGCTGGTGGACGCGCTGGGCAGCGGCGACCGCCGGCGCTCGATGGCTATCCTGGACAATTTGATTCGCAACGGAGAACCGCCGCCCGCAATCGTCGGCGCTCTCGCCTACCGCGTCCGCGCCATGATCGAAGCCAAAGAAGGCAGCCAGCGCTGGCCCGCCCTTCAGGCAGCGGGGCAGGCGGAACGCTTCAGCTCCGAGCAGTTGCTTGCCTCACTCGAAATGCTTCTGCGCGCCGACGTGATGCTCAAGGGCGAATTGCCAAAGGCCGAGGATGGCCAGAAGGTGCTCGAGTTCTTGCTCGCCCGATTGACGGCAAAGAGCCCGCGGGCAAGCGTCCCGGAAAGGGATTCGGGGCCTGACTAAGCTTTGGCCGGTGCGCCCGAAGTGGGCGCGGGGGCGCTGGCGGCTTGGAAACGGGAGGTTAGCCGGGACTTATGCCGGGCGGCAGCATTCTTGTGAAGAATACCTTTGCCCACCGCCCAGTCAATCACCGAAATCGTCTCGCTGAGCAACTGCTTTGCCTGTCCCGGATCCTTGCCCTCGAGGGCGAGCCGCAGTTTGCGGATTTGATTGCGCAGCCGGGACCGCAGGGCGCGAGCGCGGGTTGTCCGCTTGGCGGTTTGTCGGATGCGCTTCAGGACCGATTTCTTTCGCTTCTTGACCTTTGCCGGACCGGTGGCCTGAGGCATCATTCACTCCGTTATAAATTTAAGGCGCAGAACGATAGCCCAGTTCGCAGCGGGCTGTCAACCGGCTGATGCGTATTTGGCGATGAGCTCGACGCCCGAGAAAACGGACAGGCGTACCGATCTGCTGGCTCGCTTCCAGGCCGCTTCGGGAAAGATCTACTCGCGCCAGCAGCTCTCGACGGAAGTCCTGGTGGCTGAGCTGCGCGCCACCCGACCCTTATCCGTCATCCGGCGAGAGTCCATCGAGCAACTCCGCACCTCCATGTCAAGCTTGTGGGGCCGAACGGCCGTTCGCCCCTACCCGCCTTTCAACAATCCTATGATAAGAAAATAGTTACCTCCGCCATCCTTGACGGAACCGCATCCGCTCGGCTATCTTCTCTATAGCGTCTTCACACATCTTCATGACAAGCGGAGGCAAACGGTAGGGCCGTAGATGAAGAAGATAGTGAAATTGGCTGGGGGGGTCGAACCCCTTTTCGGCACCCTGGACGAAAACCTCAAGCTGCTTGAAACCAACCTCCACGTCACCACCCAGCTCCGGGAAGATGCCCTTGAAATAGACGGCGAGCCGGCTCAGGTTGCTCGCCTTGAAAAAATCCTGGGCGAATACAACGAGCTGGTGTGCGAGGGCCGAAGCTTTTCAAACGGCGACGTCCATTCCTACTTGAAGGTGATGACCGAAGATCCGAATGTTACCCTGCGTTCGCTGGCCAGTCCGGCGCGCCCGCGCGTTTTTGGGAAGAAATCGGTTGCGCCCAAGAGTCCCAATCAGCGCCACTACCTCGAGGCAATCGAGAACCATGACATGGTATTTGCCATCGGTCCCGGCGGCACCGGCAAGACCTACCTGGCGGTGGCGATGGCGATTTCGGCGCTGCTGACCAAGCAGATCAACCGCATCATTTTGGTGCGGCCGGCCGTCGAAGCGGGCGAACGGCTGGGGTTCCTTCCGGGCACGTTGCAGCAAAAGGTGGACCCCTACCTTCGTCCCCTCTATGACGCCCTGTACGACATGCTCGATGCCGAGAAGATCGAACGCTTTCTCGAAAAGGGCATTATCGAAGTGGCCCCGCTCGGCTTCATGCGCGGCCGCACCCTGAACGACTCGTTTGTCATTCTCGACGAGGCGCAGAACACCACCAGCGAGCAGATGAAGATGTTTCTTACGCGGTTGGGGTTCAATTCCAAAGCGGTCATCACCGGGGACATCACCCAGATCGATCTGCCGGCGGGGCGTCGGTCAGGGCTGGTGGAAGCGGTCGAGGTTGTGGGGCGAATCCCCGGTATCCAGTTTATCTATTTCAACGAGCGAGACGTGGTGCGGCACAACCTGGTGCAACAAATTATCCGGGCCTACGAAAGCTACGAGGCTTCGAACGCCGGCAAGGCGAAGAATCACCGCGAAAGTGAAGCCATCGCGCCCATAGGACACTCCATGGGAAAGAATGAGTAGCGCCCAGACCCCTCCGCGCCGGGGCGGATTTTTTTCAAGATGATTCCCGACATGATTGTCAACCGGCAAAGAAGGATGCGCCTGCCCCTGGGTGAAATCGGTCGTTTTGCCCGACGGGCGCGGCGCGAACTTCACGAGCCCCGAACGTCCCGAAGCTTCGGGAGGGGCGAGCGGTCGGCGTTTACGGTCTGTCTCATGGATGACAAGGCCATGCGCGCCTTGAACGCCAGGTTTCGCGGCCGGCGAAAGGCGACCGATGTGCTTTCTTTCCCCTCCGGGTCGCGCGGCAATCGCTTCCTGGGAGAAATCGCCATTTCGGTTGAGACAGCGAGGAAGAACGCCCGGCGCGAAGGTCACAGTTTGCTCGAAGAGATCAAACTCCTGATCCTCCATGGCCTGTTGCACCTGCTCGGCTACGACCACGAAACGGACAAGGGCCGGATGACCCGGAAGGAACTTCGCCTGCGGCGAAGAATGGGTTTGACCTGATCATGACCGCCTGGATGGTTGCTCATGCAGTGACCGTGATCGGCGTGAGCGTTCTGCTCGCGCTCTTCTCCTACCTCGACCGCGTCTATCGGGAGCTTGGCAAAGTCACTACCCGGCGTGTCCGAGAAAACCTGGAAGTGTTTGAGAGCGACGTTGAGCCCAAGCTGCGTATGGACCGGCGCGATGCCGCCGTCAGTTTTGCCTTGCTGAGCCAGCTCTTTCTGGTGCTCATCGCCATAGCGATTGCGAGCGCGGTGGCGGCCTTTGTCCCGAAGGCGCCGCAAGCCATCGCCGAGTTGATGTTCTTCGTTGTTTTGGAAATTCTGGTGGCGAACCAGTTCATCCCGCATCTCTTGCTGACTCGAACCAACGGACGCTGGATGCGGCCGCTCACGCCGGTGGTGAGAATCTTTGTCTGGATGGTTCTGCCGATGCGCTTGATCCTGCAGTTCTGCGTCTCGTTGGCTCACCTCACGGATGAGGAGACGGCCCCCGGCGAAGAGCAACAGGAAAGTATTGAGGCCATGGTGGAGGTGGCGCAGGAGGAAGGGATCCTGGAGCACGAGGACGCCCGGCTCATCGAATCGGTGGTCGAATTCGGCGACAAGACGGTGCGCGAGGTCATGACCCCGCGGGCAGACATCGTGGCGCTACCGGTGGAGGCGACCGTGGAGCAGCTAACCAAGACAGTCCTCGAGAAAAAATTCTCCCGCATCCCGGTTTACCGATTGAATCTGGACGACGTCCAAGGAATCGTCCAGGCGCGCGACATCCTTCAGGTCATGGATAGCGAGGCGCCGCATACCTCGGTGGCCGGGTGGATCCGGCCGGTGCTTTTTATTCCGGAGACAAAGCCCGTCGCCAATCTGCTTAAGGAGCTGCAAAAGAACAAACAACAAATCGCGATGGTCGTGGATGAATACGGGAGTGTCGCCGGGCTCGTCACCCTCGAAGATCTGTTCGAGGAGATTGTCGGCGAAATCATGGACGAGGATCAGCCGCGGGCGGCTGACATCATCCGCGAGGACGAAAATAATTTCGTTTTGAAGGGCAGCGTTCCGATTGGCCGGCTTGGAGAGCTGCTCGGGATGGAAATTGCCCCAGAAGATTGTTCCACGGTCGCCGGCCTGGTCAGCCGCCTCCTTGGCCACGTCCCGGCGGCGGGCGAGTCGGTGGAGCACGACTGGCTCCGCCTTGAAGTGCTCGAGGCAAACCAACAAAAAGTGCTTAAGGTGCGAGCGCGACGCCTGCCACAAAAGACGTTCGGGCAAGGTGCGCGGGCGCTATGAACGCGGTGCCGGAAGATTCTTTCCGCTCCGGCTTTGTCGCTATCGTCGGCCCTCCCAACACGGGAAAGTCCACCCTGCTCAACGCGCTCGTCGGCGCCAAGATTGCCATCGTCTCACGCAAGCCACAAACCACCCGCAACCGAATCCAGGGAATCCTGAACCGGGAGAAGGCCCAGATCGTTTTCATGGATACGCCGGGAATCCACCGCCCGGAAACTTTGCTTAACCGGCAGATGATGGAAGAAGTGAAACAGGCCCTCGAAGGGGTGGACCTGGCGCTCCTGGTCTTGGATGCCTCGCGCCCGTTCGGCGACCTGGACAGGCAGGGCATCGAGATGGTTGAGGAATTTCGAGGTCCAACCTTCTTGCTGCTTAACAAGATTGATTTGGTAAAGAAGCCAGAACTGCTGCCTTTGCTCGATCGGTATCAGTCAGCCCACTTGTTTGCCGAGTCCATTCCCATTTCCGCTTTGACGGGCGAAAATCTGGACACGCTTGTGGAGCAGATCGTCGCCCGGCTGCCCGAAGGGCCAGCGTACTTTCCCGCCGACCAGGTCACCGACCAACCGGAACGGTTCCTTGCCGCGGAGATCATTCGTGAACAGGTTTTTGAACGCACCCGCCAGGAGCTGCCCTATATGACCGCCGTCATCGTGGAGCAATTCGAGGAGCTGGACAGGCTGATCCGAATCGCGGCGACCATTCTGGTGGAGCGGGAGGGCCAGAAGCGAATCCTGATCGGGGCGAAGGGCGCGATGCTGAAGGAAATCGGCAGCCGGGCCCGCAAGGAACTCGAAATGCTTCTCGGCGCCAAAATCTTCCTGGAGTTGTTCGTAAAGGTTCGGCCCAACTGGCGCGAAAAGCCGGCTATCGTCCGCGAGCTCGATTGGCGAAGGCAATAGGGGAAGGGTTGAGCCGTTCAACGGCGCCAACAGCCGGTTACTCTCGCGGGTTGATGCCAAGCGATTTCATTTTGCGGTAAAGATGGCTGCGCTCGAGACCCAGCGCCGCCGCCGTGCGCGTCATGTTCCAGCGGTGCTCCTCGAGCTTTCGCAAGATGAGGTCCCGCTCGTAGGCGGCGCGAGCTTCGTGCAACGATCCGTACGTCCCCGCGGCTCGCCGCTCGCCTGTCCGCAGCAACTCCGGGGGAAGCTGTGAAGAGGCAATGGTCTCTTCCGGGCAGGTGATCACCAGTCGCTCGACAATATTTTTGAGTTCGCGCACATTGCCCGGCCAGGCGTAGCGGTAGAGGATGGCCAGCGCCTCCTCGGAAAGCTGCTTGGGACGCCGTCCATAGGCGCGAGCGAACTCTTCCAAAAAATATCTGGCGAGTTGCGGAATATCCTCGGTGCGCTCGCGCAGGGCCGGGACATAGAACGGGATTACATTCAGGCGGTAGAAAAGATCTTCGCGGAACTTGCCGTAGGAGATTTCTTCATCCAGGTTCTTGTTGGTGGCGGCGATGACGCGGACGTCCACGGAGATGCTCTGGGTGGCGCCCACCGGCTCAAAGCGTTGCTCCTCGAGCGCGCGCAGAACCTTGGATTGCGTCTTCAGGCTCATGTCGCCGATTTCGTCGAGGAAGAGCGTGCCACCGTCCGCCTTTTGGAACTTGCCCACTTTGTCCTCGGCGGCGCCGGTGAAAGAGCCTTTCACGTGGCCAAAAAGCTCGCTTTCAATCAGCTCCTCCGGAATGGCGGCGCAGTTGACCTCGACAAATTCCTGGCCCGCCCGGAGGCTTTGGGCGTGAAGGGCATGAGCGACCAGTTCTTTTCCCGTGCCGCTTTCGCCGTAGATCAGCACTCGACCGTTGGTGGGAGCGGCCATCGCAATCTGCTGCCGCAGCGCCTTCATTGGCACGCTTTCGCCCATAATCCGGTATTTTTCCTGGAGCTGCTCGCGCAGGCGCAAATTTTCGCGAGCCAGGCGATGCTGCGCCAGGGCGTTTTTCACCACCAGGACGGTCTTGTCGAGCGAGAGCGGCTTTTCAATGAAATCAAAAGCACCGAGTTTCGCCGCCCGGACAGCGGTTTCAATGGTGCCGTGGCCCGAGATCATGACCACTGCCGTGCCGGGGGCTTGCTGCTGTAAGCGGCGCAGGGTTTCAATGCCGTCCATGCCGGGCAGCCACACATCGAGCAGAATGAGATCCACGGCCGAGCACGTGACCCTCTCGAGGCACTCCTCACCGCTCGCCACCGCTTCCACTTCGTACCCCTCGTCTTGCAGGACGCCGCTGAGCGAGCGCCGGATACCCTCTTCGTCGTCCACGATCAGAACCGTTGGCTTCATGTTCTATGCCGGGAGCTGGATGATGAATTTGGCGCCAAAGGGCCGGTTATCCTCAACCCGGATGCTGCCGTTGTGATCGGCCACGATGCGCTGCGCGATGGCCAGGCCCAGGCCGGTGCCGCGGCCCTTCTTGGAAAAATAAGGGAGAAAGAGTTTCGCCTTGTCCTCGGGCGAAATCCCATGACCCGTGTCGGCCACCACAATTTCCACCACTTCACGGGTCGCGTCAAGCCGCGTCCGGATACTCAACTCCCTGACCGTCGAGCGCTCCATCGCTTCGGCGGCGTTGTCCATCAAATTCACCAGGACCCGGCGGAAAAGCTCGGGGTCGAGCCGGATCGGCGGCAGGCTGGCGAGAGCGGTTTTGACGGTGACGCGGTCGTGGCCATTCTCAAAGACGCCGAGGGCGCTGGCAATGACACCATTCAAATCCGAAGGCACCGGATTGGCAGTCGGGAAGCGGGCAAACTCGGAGAACTCCTCGATCAGGCCCTTGAGCGCGCCTGCCTCCTGGCTGATGAGCGAAACGCACTCGGCAACCATCTGGGCCAGTTCCGGGTCGGCGGTCGCCCCGGCCTCCGGCTTTCGTCCCAGATAGCGCCGGAGGCGCTCGGCGGAAAGTTGGATGGGGGTGAGCGGGTTCTTGATCTCATGGGCGATGCGCTGAGCCACCTCTTGCCATACGGCTGCCTTTTGACCGCGGAGAAGCTCGGTCAGGTCTTCGAGAACAACCACGTAGCCGTAGTCCTGACTGTCCTTGCGCAGGGCAGAAACGGTGACCGCAACCTGAGCATTGCCGCTGGCTCGCTGGAGTTGGACTTCAGCGGCGGCCCCGCCGGCGCGGCTGGACTTGCGCAGCAATTCGCCGAGTTGCGTGGCCACGGTTTCTTCAAAGAGTTCGTTCAAGCGCCGTACCTTGGGCACTTCGGTCATGCCGAGCACGCGGGCCACGGCGCTGTTCGTGCGGAGGACGTTCTTCTGTTTGTCCAAAGAGATGACCCCGGTCGGGATACTTTCAAGCAGCGTCTCGATGAGTTGCTGGCGCTCTTCGAGCTGGCGTATGGCGGTCTGCAAGTTGAGGTTGGAAGCGGCAATCTGGCGGCTGGACTCACCCAGTTGTGATGTCATCTGGTTGAAGGAGGCAACGAGGTTGGCGAGTTCGTCTTTGGCCTGGACCGTCACGCGATGATCGAAATTTCCGCGAGAAACTTCGCGCGTTGCCTCCGCCAGGGCCACGATCGGCACCGTCACTTGCCGGGAGAGAAATAGGGCAAACCAGGTCGCCGCAAACAACACCAGCAAGGTGAAGAGGAGCAAGACCAGCACAATCTGATAACGATAGAATCGCAGTCCGGCGCTCAGTTCCACATAGTTGGCCGCCTGCTGTTCGATGGCCGCCTTCCGGCGAGAAAAGGCCTCGGGAACCTGCTGCGCGGCAATCAGCCAGCCCAAGCGGCGCTCGGTGGTCTCGACCGGCGCTCGTTCGAGCCAGTAGGTGCGCCCGCCCCAGAACAACTGCCGATCCGCCGCGTGCCTGAGCACCAGCCGCGAAAGCTCCTGCACATTCGTTTGGGTTTTTCCCGACGCCAGCACCAGTCTGCCCTGGGGGTCGAGAAGCACGACGCAGTCAAATCCCGGGTATGGAGTTGGCCGGTCGCCATACGCCTTGGCGAGTGCAACCGGGGTTCGGGCAGTTCGAGCAAGGGCGCCGGCCATGGTGCGAGCGGATTCGGCGAGGAGCGACCTTTCGCGCGCTTCCGATTCGGCCAGCAACTGCTCGGCTTCATCCCGCACGATTTCCAGAGGCCGCGGAAACCACTTGGCCAGCGAGCGGTTCAGAAAGGCGTAGCTGAGAAAGAACATGAAGATGACGGGCAGGAGCGATATACCCAACGCCCCCATCACCAGTTTGGTCTTGAATTTTGAACCCATCGCCTGCTGCCGGCGCTCGGCGAGAAGTTTGAGCAAATTGCGGGAAAGAATGAGGGTGAAGATGAGAAGACTCAGGACGACAAGAGTGGAGAGGACATAAAGCAAAACCACCTGCTGCGTCCGCGAAGGCTGAAAGGGCAGGTCAAGCGAGCCCAGCGCAAACACGGCGAAGCCGAGCACGATCACCACCACCGCGCTCAAGATGAGGCGTCTCGACCGATGGCTTTTTTCGTTCAAGCTCATTTCACGGGCCCCGATTCCATCGGGGCGGGCTTGTCGAGGTAGATTCCCAGCGGGCAGCCGAGGCAGTCCGGGTTCCTCTTTTTGCACCAATTCTTGCCCACCTCGACGAGAAGGGCGTGATATTCATTGTACATCTTTGGGTCGCGCTCCAGATTGGATTCGAAGAGGTGGCGGATCTCCTCGTAGCTGGCCTTGGGTCGAATCAGTTTGTGGCGCTCGAGAATCCTCCGGGTATAAGCATCCACGACAAAAATCGGATGCCTGCCGGCGTAGAGCAAGATCGCGTCAGCCGTCTCCCGGCCAATGCCGTTGACGGAGAGAAGCTCCTGCCGCAACCGCTCGGTCGGCGTGCGAAACATCCTGGCAAGCGAGCGGCCGTACTGCCTGCGCCAGAAGCGGAGGAAGTGCTTGATCTTCTTTGCCTTCTGGTTGAAGTAGCCCGAAGGGCGGATGAGGCGGGCAAGCCGCCGCCGCGGCACTTTTTCGAGTGCCGTAAAGCTCCGCAGTTGCTTCTGGCGGAGCCGCGACAAAGCTTTTTCCACGTTTCCCCAGGCGGTGTTTTGGGTGAGAATCGTTCCCAAAACGACTTCAGCGGGCGTTCGCGCCGGCCACCAGCCTTGGGGCCCGAGTGACGAAAATAGTCGTTCATAGAAGCGCCGAATCGCAAAAACAGGGTGTGGTGTGTGCGGTCTGGGTTCCATCATGGAACTCAAAGACTATGCCCCTCAGCGAGTTAAGTCAAGTTAAGGGGCGTGACCAAAGGGTCAGCAAACGGTGCTTGACAAAAGTTGTCTGTGGTACTAGTATCCCTCTCGGTGAGCGACCCCGAACCCTCGGGGAATGCGATGTGCTCCCATCCCCTGTCGCCTTCCCAATCCTACTAATTCTCTAGCTGCGCGTCCGGCCTGGGAGATGCGATGTCGGCCAGGCTTGGCGAACTTCTGGTCAAGGAAAACCTGATCACCGGCGATCAGCTAAAGCAGGCGCTCGAGCATCAGCGCCAGCACGGCGGACGGCTGGGCACCTCGGTCGTCAAATTGGGCTTCATTACCGACGATGAGATCACCGCCGTCCTCTCCCGGCAGTACGGCGTCCCCTCGATCAACCTCAAGTGCTATGAAGTCGATTTCCAAGTAACCAAGCTGATCCCGCAGGAAACAGCGCAACGCTACCAGATCGTGCCGCTGTCGCGCGTTGGCTCCACGCTGACCATCGCTATGGTGGACCCAACGAACGTATTCGCGATGGACGACATCAAGTTCATGACCGGTTTCAACGTGGAACCGGTGGTTGCGTCCGAGTCGGCGATACGGGAAGCGATCGAAAAGTTCTACGGCGGAGCCAGCGCGGAAGAAGAGCTCGACAAGGTGATGAAGGACCTGGCCGGGCCGGAAGCCGACCTCGAGTTGCAGGGCGAAGAAGAAGAACTCAGCCTCCAGCAGTTGGAAAAGGCGGCTGAAGAAGCTCCGATCATCAAACTGGTGAACCTGGTCCTGACGGACGCGGTCAAGCGCGGCGCCAGCGACATCCACATTGAGCCCTACGAAAAAGACTATCGCGTCCGCTTCCGGATTGACGGCATTTTGCACGAGGTGATGGCGCCGCCTTACAAGCTCAAAGACGCCATCATCAGCCGGGTGAAGATCATGTCCAAGCTGGACATTTCGGAAAAGCGACTGCCGCAGGATGGCCGCATCATGCTGCGCATGATGAAAGACGGGAAGCGGAAAGATCTCGACTTCCGCGTCTCGACCGTGCCGACCCTTTTCGGCGAAAAGATCGTTCTGCGGTTGCTCGACAAGGAAAACCTCCGGCTCGACATGACCAAGCTCGGTTTTGAGCCCGAGTCGCTCGTTCAGTTTGAGAAGGCGATCTTGAAGCCTTACGGCATGGTGTTGGTGACCGGGCCGACGGGATCAGGAAAAACGAACACCCTCTATTCTTCCGTCGCTCGCCTGAATGCGCCGACAACGAACATTCTGACTGCCGAGGACCCGGTCGAATTCCAATTGCATGGTATCAACCAGGTTCAGATGAAAGAACAGATCGGCTTGAATTTTGCCGCCGCGCTGCGCAGCTTTCTCCGGCAGGACCCCAATATCATCCTGGTGGGCGAGATCCGCGATTTTGAGACCGCCGAAATTGCTGTCAAGGCGGCCCTCACCGGCCACCTGGTGCTCTCGACGCTGCACACCAACGACGCCCCTTCCACCATCAGCCGCTTGATGAACATGGGGATTGAGCCGTTCCTGGTTGCCACCTCGGTGAACCTGATCTGCGCGCAGCGACTGGTGCGCCGGATCTGCTTGCAGTGCCGCGAAGAGATCGAGGTACCCAAACATGCTCTCATCGAGGCCGGCTTTTCGCCAGAGGAAGTGAAGACCCTCAAGGTCTTCGCCGGCAAGGGGTGTACCGTCTGCAACGAGACTGGCTACAAAGGCCGCGTCGGGCTTTACGAAGTGATGGAAATTAACGACGAGTTGCGCGAACTCATCCTGGTAGGCGCGTCAGCCATGGAGCTGCGCAAGAAAGCCTTCGAGCAAGGAATGGTCGGGCTGCGAAGGAGCGGCTTGATCAAGATCAAGGATGGCGTCACGACGATGGAGGAGGTTCTCCGAGAATCGGTGCTCTAACCCGGCGCCTTCTCGGTCCAACCCCCGGAGGAGACAAACGATATGGTTTCCCTCGCTGAGCTGCTGAAGATCATGGTTGAAATGGGCGGCACCGACCTGCACATTACCACCAACTCCCCGCCACGGGTGCGCGTGCACGGCAAACTCCGCCCGCTGGATATGCCCCCGCTGACGGCGGCTGAAACCAAGCAACTCGCCTACAGCGTCATGACCGACGCTCAGAAACATCGCTTTGAGGAGCAGCTCGAGCTGGACTTCTCCTTCGGCATCAAAAATCTGGCTCGCTTCCGCGCCAATGTCTTCAACCAGCGAGGCGCCGCCGGGGCCGCTTTTCGCGCGATCCCGTGGGAAATCTGGAGCTTTGAAAAGCTTGGCCTGCCGGCCGTCGTCAAAACCCTCTGCGAAAAGCCACGCGGATTGGTCCTGGTCACCGGCCCCACCGGTTCGGGCAAATCCACCACCCTGGCAGCCATGCTCGACAAGATCAACATCGAGCGCGAAGACCACATGATCACGATTGAAGACCCGATCGAGTTCCTGCACTCGCACAAGAAATGCCTGGTGAATCAGCGCGAGGTGCACTCGGACACCGCCTCCTTCGCCAATGCCTTGCGAGCCGCCTTGCGCGAGGACCCCGACGTCGTCCTGATCGGCGAAATGCGGGATCTCGAAACCATCGAATCGGCGCTGCGCATCGCCGAGACCGGCCACCTGACGCTGGCGACGCTTCACACCAACAGCGCCATCTCAAGCATCAACCGCATCGTGGACGTCTTCCCCTCGCATCAGCAGCCGCAGGTGCGCGCCCAGCTCTCCATGACGCTGGAAGGAATCCTTTCGCAGGCGCTGCTGCCGCGTGGCGACGGTCGCGGCCGGGCGCTCGCCATGGAAGTCCTGATTCCCAACGCCGCCATTCGCAACCTGATTCGCGAGGACAAGATCCACCAGATCTACTCGGCCATGCAGAGCGGCCAGGAGAGATTCGGAATGCAAACCTTCAATCAGTCACTCGCCGACCTCTATTTCAAAAAATTGATCACTCTGGAGATGGCGCTTTCCCGGTCATCCAGCCCGGAAGAGCTGCAGGACATGATCAACCGCGGGGTTGGGCTGGCCCCGACGGCGGGGATGCGCCGTCCGGTGGGGACACACAAGCGATGAAGATTTTTCTGGAAGACAGCGTACGCCCAGGATCACTCGGCCCGCCCCGTACCGTCCGGTACGGGGCCCGCACGGGCAGGAAATGAGCTAGGGAGGAAGTTATGCCAGTCTATACGTATCGGGGAACCAATCGAGCCGGCACGAAGGTGAGCGGCGAGCGAGTGGCCGACAATAAATCGGCACTTGCCGCTATCTTGCGTCGGGAAACGATTACCCCTTCCCGCATTTCGGAAAAGGGAAAGGAGTTTTCGCTGCCTACCATCGGCGCGGGCGTCAGCACCAAAGAGCTGGCGATCTTCACACGCCAGTTTTCGGTGATGATCGACGCTGGCTTGCCGCTGGTGCAATGCCTGGAGATTCTGGCGTCGCAGCAGGAGAACAAAACGTTCCAGCGGATCCTGGCGTCGGTGCGGAGCAGCGTCGAAGGCGGTTCCACGCTTTCGGCTGCCATGCGCCAGCACACGAAAGTGTTTGACGATTTGTTCGTCAACATGGTGGAGGCGGGCGAGGCCGGCGGTATCTTGGACACGATTCTCCAGCGGCTTTCGACTTACATTGAAAAGAACGTGAAACTGAAGCGGGCGGTGAAGTCGGCGCTGATCTATCCGTTTGCCGTGATCAGCATTGCCGGCGGCGTCATCACGTTGCTGCTTTGGAAGGTGGTGCCGATTTTCGCCAAACTCTTCGTGGGTCTGGGCGTGAGCCTGCCGCTTCCCACGCGGGTGGTGATCGGCCTGAGCAATTTTGTCAGCCGCTACGCCGTGCTTGCGATAATCGGCCTGTTCCTGCTGGCCATCGTCGTCCGCCAGTACTACAAGACGCCGAACGGGCGCTTGGCGATTGACTCGCTGCTGCTGCGGCTGCCGCTCATCGGAACGATTCTGCGCAAGATTGCCGTAGCCCGATTCAGCCGCACCCTCGGCACCTTGATCGCCTCCGGCGTGCCGATCCTGGAAGGGCTTGAGATCACCGCGCGCACTTCCGGCAACGCCGTCATTGAACGGGCGATTCTCCAGACGCGCAAGGCGGTCGAAGCCGGCCGCACGCTGGTCGATCCGATGCGCGACTCGGATATCTTCCCTTCGATGGTAACCCAGATGATCGGGGTCGGCGAACAGACCGGCGCCATGGACGCCATGCTCTCCAAGATCGCCGATTTCTTTGAGGAAGAAGTGGACGCGGCTGTGAAAGACCTGCTGACCGCGCTCGAACCGATCATGATCCTTTTTTTGGGTGTGATCGTGGGAGGGATCGTGATCTCGATGTATCTGCCGTTGTTCTCGTTGATCTCGAAGCTGTCCGGCTAATGCACCGGGCGCCCCGCCTGCTGGCTCCCGAAGCTTCGGGACAGCCGGCGAGCGGGGCGCTGCCTCCCGCCCCAAGGATGCGAAATGGGAAAGCAGGAAAACATCCGGGAGTGGCTCCTCTGGCTGAGCAAGGTTCGCTTGCTCGTGATCACCTTCCTGGTGGGAATCGAACTGGCCATCAAGAACTTCACCTTGCTCCCTGTTCCGGTGAAGTCTTTCATCACGTTAATCGTCCTTTGGTATTCGCTCGGGCTCTTTTTTGTTCTTCTCCTGAGAATGAACCAGGACATGATGCTGCAGGCATACGTTCAGATCATTTGCGATCTCCTGCTCGTCACCGGCCTGGTTTACGTGACCGGCGGCACCGAGAGTTACTTTATTTCGCTCTACCCGCTCGGCATCCTTGTCGGCGCCGTCGTATTGCCGCGGGCCGGCGCCTTCACGATCGCCGGGCTGGCTTTTGTCTTCCTCGGCGCCACGGTCGAGCTTGCCTACTATGCCTTCATCCCCTCGTTCGCCAGCTTTCGGCCCGAACTCAAAGGCCTCCAGGTGGACATCTTCAGCAATCTGTTTGCGTTCCTGGCAGTGGCCTACCTATCGAGTGAGCTGGTGGAGAAACTCCGCCGGGCCCGCACCGAGTTGACAGACAAGCGCAGCGAACTGGCTGAGTTGCGCGCCTTTCATGAGAATGTGATCAATTCCATGCGCGGGGGTCTCTTGACGGTGGACCTGAGCGGCCGCGTTGGGCTGATCAATCGCGCCGCCCAGGAGATCACCGGCTACTCGCAAGAGTTCGTCCACGGGAAACCGCTCCTCGAATTGTTTCCGTTCTTCGATGGGCCGGTGGCGGCTGGCGAGGAAGGGAAGCGGACCAGGGAAGAAGTGGTCTTTCGCGGCCCGGACGGGCGCGAGAAGTATTTGGGGGTTTCCTTCTCGCCGCTCTATACCCGCGAAGGCCAGCGCCACGGCCACATTTTCAACTTCCAGGACCTGACCGAGCTGAAGCGATTGGAGCAGGAGGTGGCAACGCAGGAGCGGCTGGCCGAACTGGGCCGCATGGCGGCGGCGATTGCCCATGAAGTCCGACAACCGCTGGCGGCCATTTCCGGGGCGGTGAAGGGAATCGCCAAACTGGCCCCCATGGGCGCGGACGAACACCAACTGGTGGAGGTGGTTAACCGCGAATCCCAGCGGCTCGACAAGCTCATCACCGATTTTCTCCACTACTCCCGCGCTCGCAACTATCAGTTCCGGGAGAGCAACTTGATTGAGTTGCTCGACGAGACTTTGACGTTGCTGGACCGGCACCCGGCCAAGAACGGCAAATGTTTGTTCGAGCGCCGCTTCCCCGCCTGGCCGGTCACTCTGCGACTGGACCGGGATAGGATGAAACAGGTGTTTTGGAATCTGGGCAGCAATGCGTTGGGGGCAATGCCGCACGGCGGCAAGCTGGAGGTAAGCGTGGAGCTGCGGCCCAAGTCGGTTCAGGTGAGCTTTCGCGACACGGGCATCGGCATGGACGAAAAGGAAAAGGCAAAGATCTTTGAGCCGTTCCAGTCCTTTTCAGGCGGAACGGGACTGGGGCTGGCCATCGTGTACGAGATTGTCCAGGCCCACAACGGCCGCATCGGGGTGGAATCCCGCCGGGATAAGGGCACGAAATTTACCATCGAGCTTCCCCGGACGGCCTAGGCAGGAACGATGACGAACGAGCGACCCATCATGCCGGCGTTGTTGATCGTCGATGACGAACGCTCGATCTGTGAAGTCCTGGAGGTCACCTTCCGCAACGACGGTTACCGGGTGGAAACCGTGACCAGCGGAGAAGAAGCGAAGAAAAGGCTGCACGCGCGCTTTTGCGACATCATCATCGCGGACATCAAGATGCCGGCCATCAGCGGCCTGGATCTGCTCCGCTACTCCCGCGAGGTCTCGCCCGAAAGCTATTTTATTTTGATTACCGGAGTGCCCACGCTGGAGTCGGCCATCGAGGCCGTGCACTATGGCGCGTACCGATATGTGATCAAGGGTCCGCGGCTCACCGAAGAGGTACAGCAAGCCGTGCAACAGGCCGCCGAGACGATTCGGCTCAGGCGCGAGGCGGCCACCTTGCGCCGCGAAATTCGTCGGCTGACCGGCCTGGACCACATCGTCAGCCAGAGTCCCAAAATGCGGGCCATCTTCGAGATGATCCAAACCGTGGCCCCCACTCCCAGCACCGTTCTCATAAGCGGGGAGAGCGGCACGGGCAAGGAGCTGGTGGCCCGGGCCATTCACCAGAACTCGTCCCGTTCTGACAAACCCTTTGTCTCGATCAATTGCGGGGCTTTTCCGGAGACTCTGCTCGAAAGCGAACTCTTCGGCTATATCCGGGGCGCCTTCACGGACGCAAAGCAAAACAAGCTGGGGCTGTTCCAGTCGGCTGAAGGCGGCACTCTTTTCCTCGATGAGATTGGCGAGATGAGCCTCTCCATGCAGGTTAAACTTCTGCGGGTGCTCCAGGAGCGGCGGGTGAGGCCGCTCGGAAGCACGGACGAAGCCCCGGTGGATGTGCGCATTATTGCCGCCACCAACCACGACCTGGCTCAACTGGTCGCCGAAAAGAGGTTCCGCGAAGACCTCTACTACCGCATCAGTGTCATTCCCATCCAACTCCCTCCTTTGCGGGACCGCGCTGAGGATATTCCGCTGCTGGCGCGCCACTTCCTGCTGCGCTTCCTCGAACAAATGCACAAAGACAAGCCGCGGGCGATTCACCCGGATGCCTTGCAAAGGCTCGAAAACTACCCCTGGCCGGGCAATGTCCGCGAACTCGAGAACACGATCGAGCGCGCCGTCGCCCTGGAGGCGAGTGACGGAATTACCGTGGGAGTCCTGCCCGAGAGGATTCGGGAACCGGGCGAAAAGTCGTCCCGAAGCTTCGGGACGAACGGGCAGGAAGACAAGATCATCCTGCCCCAACAGGGAATCGATTTGCCGACCCATCTCCAGGACCTGGAACGCGGTTATCTGGTTGCTGCGCTTGACCGGGCCGGTGGCGTGGGTACGCGCGCGGCTGAGCTGCTTCACATCTCCTACCGCTCGTTTCGCCATTACGCCAAAAAGTACGGCCTGTAGCGCGGTTCCAGCCTGACCGCCGCCCTTCAAGGTGAAACGTGCTGGGCAGGCGAGCCGGGCGGGTCGGCTAGCTTCCTACCTCGCCGATTACCCCTCGGAAAGGACGTTTTTCGTCAGATCGTGCGCCGCAGAATGTCATTTCGACATAGTGCGAACGAAGCATACTGAGGCAGAATCCCCATAAGGCGGTTAGAGTTGACTTAGTACTAAACTGAAATAAAAGGACTTAGCTACCGATGGCACATTCGGAGACGGTTTCTTGGTTCTGGTACTAGCCTTGCATAGGACTAGGACGGTTCCGTCCTCGGAAACTATCGATTTTGAGGGTTCAAGTAGGCAAAGGAGAAAGCATGAAGCAAAAAGGTTTCTCATTGATTGAGTTGCTGATTGTCGTGGCGATCATCTTGATCATCGCGGCAATCGCTATCCCGAACCTGCTTCGCTCGCGCATTGCGGCGAACGAGGCTTCGGCAGTGGGTTCACTTCGCACCATGAATACGGGGATGATAACCTACGCCTCCACCTATCCGGCGACTTCGTTCCCCGATGCGCTGCTCAGCTTGCAACCGGTGGTGGGCGGTGGCAACCCGAACCCGATCCAGGCGGATGTGCTGGACAGCGTGCTGTCCGGTGCAGCGGCGATGCCCGTCATGAAAAGCGGCTTCCAGTTTGCGTATAACCCAGGCGCTGTGACAATTGGGCTACCTCCTACACAACCTCCCGGTCGTGTCACATACGGTATCGACGCCTGGCCCATCAGCCAGAATACCAGTGGTATCCGTGTCTTCGCTACAACCCAGGCGGGCGTGGTCTATGACTGCGGACCTGGCGGCGCTGCCGTCTATGGCGGAACCGGCGCAGTGCCTCCGGTCGCTCCCTGCGTGGCCATCCAGTAACCCTAACCGTCATCGTTGGAGGAGACCCGTGGAGGGTCTCCTCCAACTAATTGTTCGCCCGCTGGACGAGATGGCCTGGAACAGTGAAGCGACGGGTGTGAAGATCGAGACGAAGGGGCCATGGGCGGTCCAATCGTTCGGGCAGAAGATCAAGTGGTTGCGCACTCACCTCAGGCCGGACTCGCCATGAAGGTGCAGCCTGGAGGGTTCACGCCGCTGAAGGGCTACTCTGATGGGTTCAGCCTGATCGAATTGTTGCTTGTCGTTGCCATCATTCTGATTATCTCGGCCATGGCCATTCCCAACCTGCTTCGTTCCCGGATCGCGGCCAATGAGTCGGCCACGGTGGCCACAATGCGGCAGATCAACACCGCACTGATGACCTACTCGGTCACCTTTCCGGCGAATGGGTTTCCTAGCAGTCTCGCAAGCATGGCTGCGCCCGGGGGTGGTGGGTCACCCACGGCGAACGCGGCCGACTTGCTCGATCCGGTTTTGTCTCAGGCAAATCCCCAGAAGAGCGGGTATCAGCTTGCCTATGTTGCAGTGGCCGGTGGTGGTGGCGGCGGAGTAGGTGGCATCGGAGCCGGTGCCATGACGCGTTATAGCATTACCGCCGTCCCGCTCGTCCAGAATGCCACCGGCATTCGCAGCTTCTTCACTGACAATACCGGCTTGATTCACGTCTGCGCACCGGGAATGGCCGTTGACGTCAACTGCCCGCCAAGCCAATAATCGCGCGAACAAAATGGTATTCCGGAACAGTTGCATGAAAAGGGGCGAGAATCTAGTTCGTCTCTGCGTAGACGCGTTTGTCGTTGTGAGTCCCGATGAAACCGGGACGAAGAATCTCAGCGGTGAGATGCTTCATCCCGCCTGCGGCGGGATTCAGCATGACATCACTGGCGCTGGGTGTTGCAAGTTGTGAAACACTTTCTAGAGACTTGGTTTCGGTCCTCCCTCTTGCCTGCGGCCTTGCTGGGCAGCTTTGCATTCCTTCTCTATATCAACGCCACCGGCAACACTTTTGTCTTTGACGACCTGCAACAGCTTGCTGAGAATCCCGCCCTCTCTTCGCAGCGCTGGTCGGATTTCTTCAAACAGGATGTTTGGGCTTTTCTGGGCGGCGGCGAACCTCAGTCCAACGCCTACCGTCCGCTTCCGATGGTCTGCTACGCGGCGCTTGTGCGCTGGGTTGGTCATCAGCCTTTCTACTTTCACCTGCTCAATATTTTTTTGCACGTGCTGAACACCCTGCTGGTCTATGCCCTGGTCCGCGGGCTTGTCCCGATAGAATCGGGGCTGGCCCCAACCCCTCGCACCCATGCAAATCATGGCGGGAAAGGCCTGGCCAGCTCTTTTGGCGTCGCATTCATAGCCGCGGCTCTCTTTGCCGCCCATCCGGTCCACGCCCAGACCGTCAATTTCATTGGCGCACTGGGCGACCTCCTGTGCACTTTTTTTGTTTTGATCGCCTTGTTGGTGGAGGTTCAGGCAGGTAGGGGGGTATGGCCATATGCCCCTACAAGCTCCTATTGGCTCGGCCCGATCGCCCTTGGGGGAGCGCTGCTATCCAAAGAGCTTGCTCTGATTCTGCCTGCTCTCCTGGTGGCATTGTGGGCTGTTTATTTCGGGCGGAGCGATACGCCGGCGAGCAAAATTGGGGCAATGTCGCGGCGGCTTGCGCCTTACCTCGTCGTCATCGCCGCCTACGTGGCGGTTCGCATGGCGGTTCTGGGCTACTTTCACAAGCTGAACAACCAGTTTTCAGCCACTTTCTACGAAATCAATCTGTTCCGGATCCGGCTGGCGGGTGCCTATCTTGAGAAGTTGATCTGGCCGGACGGGCTTTCCATGTACTACGCCTTCCGACCGACTCGCTCATTGTTGCAGCCGGAAGTGTTGATCTCGCTCGTGGCCCTTGTGGGTTTGACGGTCGCCCTGTGGCACTGGCGAAGAGCCCCGATCCCATCGGGGCCGCTGGCCTGGTTGGGCTGGCTCTGGACGCTGCTGGCGCTTCTGCCGCTGATGAACCTGCGCGCGCTTGGCACTCACGTTTTTGCTGATTGGTATCTTTACTTGCCGTCAGTGGGCTTTGTCCTGATCGTCGCGGGAATACTGGATAGCTTTCCGCTTCGTTTCAAAGCGCTGCCGCTCAAGTGGCGCAATGGCCTGGTGGGCGTGGCGGTCATTCTACTGCTGGGCCTCTTCTCGACAGCTACGGTCCGGCAGAACGCCCACTGGAAGGACGGCTACTCCTTGTTTTCTCACGGAGTGAAGGTGAGTCCAAACTCCGCCATCCACCGGGCCAACTACGCGCACCAGTTGGTCTTGCGGAATCGTTTGGACGAAGCGATGGCAGAGGATCGGGAAGCGATTCGATTGGCGCCGCTCGACTTCGGCCTCTCGCCCGAAGCCGTTTTTGCGCCGGAGGCGGATTTGGGATGGATGTATATGCTCCGGGGAGATACCCAAGCGGCTGAAGAGCATCTCCGGAAGGCCACTCGCATTCAGCCGAAGAACCCGGTGGGACATATGCGGTTGGGATACGTCCTGGAGAAGGGGGGCCAGTTGGCCGCCGCCCTCGATGCGTTTGGGCGGGCGCAGGAGCTCGATCCCCGCAATCCCTTTCCCCACCTTGCTCGCGGCAAGGTCTTTGTAAAACTCAGACAAGACAAAGACGCGATCCAGGAATTCCAGCAGGCCATCACTCTTCGTCCCGGCACGCGTGCCGCCTATGAAGGCCTCATTCAGGCACTCGAGCGGCAGGGGCGCCTGGATGAAGCGCGTCATTGGCGGGCGAAACTTCTCGAGCTGCCATAGGAGCGCCGGGCTTTCAGCCCGGCATGCATGTCGGGTTCACCCTGAACGGGTTCACGGCGAACGGGATGAATCCCGACACTCCTCAGGGTTGAGGTTTCGACAGGGGTTGCCGGCTTGTGATAGATTTTCTACCCATGCCTATGCTCGGGACGGTTAGCCTTTGTTTCATTCTTTTGGGGCTTTTGGGGCTTTTCGGGGCTGTTGGGACGTCGGCAGATGATCTTTCGAGCGTGGTGAAGCAGGTTGAGCGGCACTACCGGCCCGTCAAGACCTTGCGGGCGGAATTCATCCAGAGATGGAGCGATTCTCCGGCGAGTGTCCGCCTTGAATCGGGGATCGTGAGCCTACGGCGGCCCCGCGAGATGCGCTGGGAATATCGCGAGCCGGAGAGCAAACTTTTTGTCTCGGATGGCCGAACGGTTTATTTCTACGTGCCCGCTGACCGAACCGTTCGTCGCAGCCTATTGCGGGAGAGCGCCGATTGGCGCGCGCCGCTCGCCTGGCTTGCGGGCAACGTGCGGCTCGGGAGAATCTTCTCCAAAATCGAATGGGCGGCTTCGCCACCGCCCGATGGTTCGTTCCGTTTCCCCCGCCCCCGCTCCGCCGCGTTGGACGACGTGGCGG
>Ga0209109_10000020_pt1 | contig 55297 bp, 51 predicted proteins | sample Rifsed10ft2_FD_184004 | JGI IMG/M metagenome (GOLD analysis project Ga0209109, IMG submission 184004) | Soil microbial communities from Rifle, Colorado, USA - sediment 10ft 2 (version 2) | ecosystem: Environmental > Terrestrial > Deep subsurface > Rock core/Sediment | place: Rifle, Colorado... | reverse complement strand
CCGGCGCCCCTGCCGCAGGCCACGGCCGGCCAGTCGCTCTATAAGCGCCTGGGCGGGTACGACGCCATCGCCGCCGTTACCGACGATTTCATCGGCCGGCTGGTCGCTGACCAACAGCTCGGGAGATTCTTCACCGGCGCCAGCACCGACTCCAAGAAGCGCATTCGCCAGTTGGTGGTGGATCAACTGTGCGCCGCTACGGGAGGCCCATGCGTGTACATCGGTCGCAGCATGAAGGCATCGCACGAGGGGCTCGGTATCACGGAAGATGACTGGAATGCTGCCGTAAATCACTTGGTGGCCACGCTCGACAAGTTCAAGGTACCACCAAAGGAAAAAGACGAACTGCTCGGCCTGGCCTCCAGCCTCAAAGGGGAAATCGTGGCAACTTCAAGCGGCGGGGTACAGAGCAAGTAACATTAACAACTGGCACAATGGCCTAGCAGTGTGCTGAAAAACCCCGTGAGCTCGTCATTCTGAGGAGCCGGAGGCGACGAAGAATCTCGTAAGTGATTGTTTCCACTCAAAAGCAGATTCTTCGCTTCGCTCAGAATGACACCATCCAAGACTTTTTCAGCACTCTCTTAGGCCCTCATCCGCCGCAGGAATTTCCAGCCGCCTTTTGCCTGAGCACGCGGCTGGTGACGTTGTCTTTGAGCAGCGTCCAGAAGGATTCGTTCAGGTAGGCGCGGATCGCCACGTAGCACCCGCCGCAGGAATTCTCCGGCACAAATTCCTTCAGGATGTCTTCCGGGCGGAGATATTTCTTCTCGTGCATGGAGCATGGGCGCAGGTAGCCGTCGGGCGTGACCACCAGGAAGCGCTTCCCCGCGTTGCAGCCCGGGACGTAACCGTCTTTGAAAAACTGGTAGGTGCCGGAGAGTGTCCAGTCCGAGTTGACAATGCGGCCGTTCGAACGCTTGAGCGCGATGAGCTTCTGCATAGTTTCCCGGAGGCGCTTCAAGTCTTCCTCGGACGAGATGAAGTGCTCCTGGCTCCCTGTTCGCAGCATGGTGTATGCGCTATAAGAAACAGAAACGCCCCATGCCCTACCCTTCTCATAAATATCGAGCAGGTAGGGCAGGTTCTCCCGGGTGATGGCGGTGTTCAAGACAATGTCGTCGAAGCGGTGCCTGGCCAGCCTGGGGATGAGTTTTTCCAGGTGGGAGTAGAGGCCGGGGGAGCGCCGGAACCAATCGTGCAGCTCGTTGGGAAAATCGAGCGAAATCGAAAACTGATTGATCCCCGCGCCTTTCAGCTCCAGATATTTTTCTTCGGTGAGCAACTGGCCGTTGGTTACGAGGATGGTGTAGGGCAGCCCGGTTGGCTCCTTGATGGCTCGCACCACCTCGACGATATCTCGCCGGGTCAAAGGCTCGCCGCCTGAAACCTGGGCCACCATCGGCTTCAAGAGCGCCCGCATCCTTCGATAATCGTGCGGCTGCATGCGGTCGTGCTCCTGCTTCATCCCGCCTTTGTCGCAGTGCAGGCAATTGGCGGTGCAGGAATGGGTCACCTCGAAGGAGACAGCGAGAGGGCGGTCAGCGTGGAAGCTGCGCGTGCCTCGCGCGATCAGCCGAGCCGCTTTGATGACCGGAATTTTTCTCACAGACGACCTCGATGCGTGGAGACAGCTCTCCCGGAACCGAAGATGCAAATTCACTGGAAATGTGGCCGTGGCGACCAGTGCCGCTTCAGGCGCGGCCAATCGGGACGCAGGTCCTTTTTATTCTCCGAGAGGCATACGGGAGTGTCAAGCGGTTTCGTCAGGTAGCCGGTGGTAGGTGGTAGGTTTTAGGTTCCGGTTTTCGAGTTTCGAGTTTCGGGTCTCTCGCAGGGCGGGGTTCATCTCGCCGCATTCCGCAAAGCAGGATCGTCGCCATCCGGCGCTGGCCGAGGCCAGAAGTATCGTTCGACGGCGTAGGCCAGCAACCCATTCCAGCCCACCGAAAAAAACAACACAAACGCAATGCCCAGGATTTCGCTTGAAGCCATCTGCCCCAGCCGGTCAAACTCGTGCATCTCCTGAGCGATGCTCCCGGCAATAAGTCCCCAGAGAAGGCCAAGGCGCAAGCCATGGCCCCGAACCCTCAGGGCGACCCGAGCGAGAAAGCCACCGCCAAATATAACTCCGAGCCATGCCACCAATTCCGGCCAGCCGTGACGGCCGCCAGCGGCGCGTAGGAGGCTGATCAACAATATCCAGCCCACTGCCGCCACTGCGAACCTGCTCCATTCCCGCTTTGTCTCCGGATCGATTTCCCAACGGCGTCCAGCCCGCTGCGATTTCATGGCCGGGAGATGACGGGGGCGACTTCCGGCGCGGAAGAGCCAAAGCTTCAACAGCAAAAGAAAAGCGACCAGGGCGAAACCGAGCCAAAGGGTGACATGGGCGTCGATCGGACCCTGATTGCTCCACGCCGTCGAGGCCATTTCATGGAGCCAGGGAAGAACCAGCAGGTACCAGAGCGCCGTCAGGCCGTTCACGGTGATGTCGGTGGCAACGGCCGCCCGCCCGAGTGCTGGCAACTCCTTCCGCCTGGCGTAATAAATCCCGGCCGGAAGTCCCGCCAAAGATGTCAGGAGCGTCAGCGCCACCAGGAGAGGAACCCCGACCGCCGAAAGCAGCCACCCGAAAAAACTTGCACCCGCGGCAGAAGGAACCACAACGAGGGCGAGAAGGCCGACCGCCAGTCCCTTGCCCCGATCTATCGGGGCGAAGGCCTCGGGACGCGCCAGCGGTCCATCTCGTGCCAGCTTCCCCCAATTCATCTTCACTCCCTCGGCCCGGAGTGACTGCCGCGAAACGGCACAGTCATCGGCTATCGGATGCGAGAGGCGAAAGCGATTTTAGGATTCATGCCCCTTCGGCGCAACCCTGTCGTGTCGCATGGGTCATAGCTAGAAGGAGTGCCGAGTGCCGGGTTCCGAATTTCGTTTTTCGAATTTCCAGTTTCAAATGACGAGTTCCGAGTGCCAGGTGTCGGGTGCCGAATTTCGATTTTCGATTTTCGTCTTCTCAGCGCGCAAGCCTGGCCAGTTTGTCGCCGGAGGCCTTTTCCACTTCCGCGTGGAGGCTCTGGCCGTGGGCGTCCATGGTCACGATGGCAACGAAGTTCTTCACCTCAAGGTGCCACATCGCTTCCGGGGTGCCGAATTCGAGCAGATGCACCCCCCTCACCTTCTCGACGCAACGGGCGTAATACTGCGCCGCGCCACCGATGGCATTCAAATAAACCGCGCCGTGCTCTTTCAGGGCAGCGAGCGTCTTCGCCCCCATGCCGCCTTTACCGATCACGGCACGGATGCCGAATTTCTTGATGATCTCGCCCTGGTAGGGCTCTTCGCGCATGCTGGTGGTCGGTCCCGCCGCCTTGATCGTCCAACGGTCACCCTCTTTGAGCGCCACCGGCCCGCAGTGATAGAGAATTTGCCCCTGCAAGTCCACCGGCGCGGGATTTTTCATCAAGTGCGAGTGGACGGCATCGCGCCCGGTGAACATATCGCCGCTGATGAGCACAACGTCGCCCACCTTCAAGCTGCGAATCTCGGCCTCGCTGAGGGGCGCTTCCAGGGCCACTTCTCTCCCGGTCAGGGGAAAACCTTCGCCGGCCGCCATTTTCTCCACCGGCCGGTGCGGGTCGCGGTAGAGCCAGCCCACGATGGCACCGCTTTCGGCGTCGAGCACAACGCCCAGGCGACGGAAAGCCCAACAATCATACGCCACCGAAACAAAGAAGCTTGCTGGCAGGCGGTTGACGGCGGTGATTTTGCAGCCGATGAGAGAAGCCTTGCCGCCAAACCCCATCGTCCCGACGCCGAGCTGGTTTGCTCCGCTCTGAGAAGCCATGATTTCCGCTTCCAGTTTGGCTAGAACCGGATTCGGGTTCGTGTCATCGAGCGGACGGAAGAGCTGCAACTTGGCGTGGTGGTAGCCCGCCGTGCGGTCACCGCCGATGCAGACGCCCACCGCGCCGGGGCTGCAGCCCTGCCCCTGCGCTTGCCAGACCGCGTGCAGGATGCACTTGCGCACCCCTTCCAGGTCGCGGTCGGCGCGGCCAAGATGCTCGAGCGTGCAGGGGAGCGAATACTGCGCGTTCATGTTCTCGCAGCCACCGCCCTTGAGCAGCAGCCTCACCTCAATCTCATTCTTCTCCCATTGCTCGAAGTGGATGACCGGCATCCCCGGTCCCAGGTTGTTGCCGGTATTCTTGCCGGTGAGCGAATCCACCGAGTTCGGCCGCAGGACGCCGCGGCGGGTGGCTTCCGCGACCGCCCCCTCGATGGCCCGGCGCATCTCGATCTGGTTGGCCCCCGCGGGCGTCCTGATTTCAAAAGTCGGCCAGCCGGTATCCTGGCAAATGGCGCCCTCGCCCTCCTCGGCCATGTCAATGTTCGACGCAATGATGGCCAGCGCCTGGGCCGATTGCGTATTCGGCGTTTCCTGGCCGATGGCATCCTTCATGGCAGCGCGGACGTCCGGCGGAAGGTTGGTCGAGGTTTGGGTGATCAGGGCAAGCATGCTGTCTTGAAAAAATTCCATCAGAGAACTCCTTGAGCTAGACGAGGCCACCTCGCAGGGGGATCGGGCTGCAGCCCGATACCGCAACTCGGCACAAAAATTATCCTACGCCAAATCGGGCGCGGCAGGTAGCGCCCCCCTCAGTAGGACAGGCATTCTTGCCTGTCATCGAGTTGGATTGAAAAGCCGACAGGCGTGGACGCCTGTCCCACAGGCAAGCCTGGGACGCCTACTAGTCCGGCAACGGCACGACGGAAAGACTGCCGTCGGTGTCATTGACCGTGATGGCTAGCGCGCGGTTTGGATCCAGCGCCAGGGCCACTGGCCGCTGGCCTACCGCCAGAGCGGTCAGAAAACCTGAGCCATCGAGTCGCAGCAACGCGAGCTGGTGGGCGGCCGAGCCGGGAAGGTTCCCGCCGGTTACAGCGATGACCGCGGTGTTGGTGCGGAAGTGAATCGCCACCGTCCCCGGGGTGAACGACAGCGGAACGGTTGTCGTCGCGCCAGCCGATGAAATGATGGTTGCCGTCCGCGCGGTGGCGCTCGTGACCACGACCACCCCGGTCGTTCGGTTCACGGCCACTCCGACCGGACCGGCGCCAACCGCGATCGGCGCCCCAAGAGCGCCGCTGCTCAACCCGACCGCGACCACCGCGTTCGTGTTCCCCAGCGCCACCCAGGCCGTATTGCGCACTGAATCCACCGCCAACCCGTTCGGGACAGGCTGTCCCGGCAACCCGAGCGTGTTTACGATGCCCGTGTTCAGATCCACTATCGAGAGAGAAGAGTTGGCGGCATGAGCCGCAACGGCGGCATTGGTCTGCTGGTTGACAGCCAAGCCAGTGATCGGCTGGCTGAGCGTCACCGTCCGGACGAGCGGTGTGGCGGCGGAAGGATCGAGAACGAACAGCCGGTTGCCGGCAGCTTCAGCGGCGACCAGGGTTCCGGCCACTGGATTGGCGGCAAGCAATCCGGGAGCCGCCGGCACCCCGCCCACCGGGGTCAAAGCGTTGGAGAGCGAGGTCAGGTCAATCCGCTTCACATCGCTATCCGTCGTGTTGGTCAGATAGGCGACCCCGGCGGCCGGATCAACCGCCGCCGCGCGCGGACCCGTGATGGCGCTGTAGGCAGGCACGGCAATGCGCAGGCGGAGGACGCCGGAGACTTCCGGGGTTGCATTCTGGGTTTGTACCGGCGCGCTCAGCACCGATGGAAAATCGGTGACCGCCACCGGCGGCGTAACATCCAGAATCGTGGGCACGGGCCCGCCGCCGATCGTGCGTCGGGTGGCGGCAAAGGATCGGCCGGAGATCAGGACGGAAGTATTGCCGTCGAAGCCCGCGCCATTCACCACCGGGCTCGAAGCCGTCGCGGGCGATACCGAAACAGGGTCCATGGTATGAGTCGAGATGCTTCGCATCGGGCCGGCATCGGCAATCTCCATCGCGCTCGCCGCGCCATGAGTCACCACGATGCGATTGGTCGTCACGGCAAAGGCTAAACCAACAATCGGGCCTGACGTCGGGACGTTGGCAAGGATGGGCGAGCCGGCGGTGATGCGCGGATCGACAACCAGCAGGTTATTTCCAGAAGCGACCGCCAGGAGGCCTGTCTGCGGATTGAAGGCGGCCGCGCCGGTGGGGAGGCCGAGAGCGATCGTCCGCACCTCGGCGGTGAGCAGATCCACCACCGCCATCGAATTGCCGCCGGCGTTGGTGATCGCCACGGCATGAGCCGAAGGATCCACGGCCAGTTCCTGCGCCTGGAAACCCGCGCCCAGGGAGAAACTACTGAGCAAACTTCCACTGGCAACGTCCATGGCGAACAGGGTTGCCCGGCCACGCTCGAAGGCCAAAGCCCATTTGAGTTCGGGATCGATGGCCACGGTGTCCACCGCATCGGCGACCGCCGTGCGGCTGAGCACAAGGGAATTGGCCAAATCCACCGTCACCAGAACGCGGTTCGTGGGATCGGCAGCCACCGCTCGATTCAGAGTTGCATCCGCCGCCACTCCCACCGGATTGGTGCGCGGCGGGCCCAGGTCGATCGGCGGGGCCGCCGTCTGACTCACCATGTCCAGCACGCTGAGGGTGCCATCGGCCCGATTCGCCACCACCGCCGCGTTGCTAATTGAGTTCACCGCAACACCGCGCGGGTCAGCCCCAACAGCAAAAGTTGCCGCAACCGCATTCGAAGCCAGATCGACCAGCGCTACCTGATTCTCGGGAGCCGGCCGGCTGACCACCGCCCGTGCCAGATTGGGGTTCACTGCCACCGCATACCCGGTGGGCGCAGCGCCCGTGACCGAGACCCGGGTTGGCGCCGAACCCGAGGGTCGCACCAGAAGGTTCGTCCCGGCCACCCCTCCCCCGCTACCCGGGTTTGTTACCACCACCGAATAGAGTCCGGCCACAGGCACATCGCCGGCCGCAACGCTGATTTCGAGGTGCTGGTCATCTACCAGGGTGGGCGGCTTACTCACCCCGTTGAAGCTGACAAGGCTGCCGGCATGGAAATAGCCGCCAACGATCGAAAGTGTGGTGGCCGTGCCCGCGGTGATGCTTTCCGGGTTAAGCCGGGTGACTACCGGTTTGCCTTCGGCCACGACCAGGGTTTGCGGCGAAGAGTCGCCTCCGCCGGGTGCCACGTTCGACACCACAACGGAAATCGAACCCGGGGCCACGATGTGGTTGGCCGTGACACTTGCGATCATTCGCACGGGGCTCACAAATTGCGAGGCAATGGCCACCCCGTTCAGTTTGACGGAGGCGTTCGAAAGAAAATTTGTACCGGTGAGAGCCAGCGCAAAACCTTCCGAGCCGGCGACAATGGCTGCTGGCGAGATCGCCGTCAAGGTCGGCGCGGGATTGACAATGGTGATGGTTGCCACGGCAAATTTGGTGAAATCCGCCTCGGCGCTGGCGGCAACGCTCGCCCGGCTGCCCACGGGAACGCTGGCCACATCAGGAGCGGTATAGGTGGCAGTATTGCCTGAGGAGGTGATGCTTCCGGGACCCGCCAGAGTGAAAGCGACACTGGTGTTGGAGGAACCGGTCACTGTGGCGGTGAACGCTTGCGTCTGTCCGCGACCCACATTGGCGGTCGTCGGATTAATTGTTACGTTGATTTCGACCGGGGGCTCATCCTTTTCTTTTCCTGATTCCCCGCAGCCCGCCAGGGCTACCAACAAGCCAAATAGAACAAGAACCAAGCGTCGCGCTGGGTGCATCCAGGGTTCCTCCCGGGAGATCTCAGGGTCAGGACCCGTCCCGTGCCGGCGGGACAGAAACTTTGGCCGGCCGCCCTCTGGCGAACCGGACTGCCTATTATAGTTGCCTTGGCGCGGGAGTGTAGCGGAAACCATGGAGACAAGTGAGACCCGCCGGCGAAGGGCGCTGTCTGACTCAGGCGTGCGCATGCCCGGCGGCTGTGGTAGCATCACCCGATAGGGACAAAGAGCGGAGCGCGGAGCGAGGGCGTTTTTTCCAAGATCATGGCGCACCAGACCAACAAAAAGACCAAAGGAGCTCCCCCGACCACCCTTGCCGCGGAAGAGCTGATCCGCGTTTCCCGCTTTTACCGCGAGATGGCCGCTGAGACCTTTCCCTCCCGAGTCGCCGGGAGTGATGCCTCCGCCGATCTCGAGCACCTGGAAAAAGTCTTAATGGAGCAATCTTCCCCGGCTGCTGCTGAAGAGGCGTTCAAACAGATGCGGCGTTGTCTGACCCTGCTCGATTCGTCCATCACTCCGTTTCTTCTCCGCGTCCACATCGAACGCCGAGTCCCCATTGCCGTGGAAACGGTCCGCGCCCTGCTCCGCTATTTTCTGACCAAGCCACCCTTCGAGGACGCCGATCGTGACAAGCTCGATTACCTTGCCACGCTCCTCTTCTCGACGGAGACCGATCGGCCTTTGCAACCGAGCGCGGGCCCCGATCACATCGGGGCGGGCGCGCCCGGGGATGAGGCCTGGCTCAGCCTCTTTGCCGGGTTGCGATGGCATGCGCTGGCAGCCGAACAAGAAGATCGGCTCACTCAATTGGCCGCCCTCATCCCCCGTATCGAACAATACACCGACTTCGAAGAGCTGGTGAACTCGAAGGTCGTCCATCAGGCGAGAAGCATCAAAAAGTCCCTTTCTTCCTACTTGGCTCATCCCGAGGTTGTGAAGCAGATGGTGCAGTTCAACCTGGTGTTCCGAAAGCGCTTCGAAGAACTCTTTCGCGCAGAGACCGACCGCATGCGCCTGGTCACACGGCAGAATATCCAGGATGCAGTGCGTCTGAAGGTCTTCTTCGCCGGGCAAGCGGGCGTGGAGACGCCGGAGAGTCCCGCCACTCCGGGGCAGCCCGCCCCTGCCACTGCCGCCGTTAGCCCCGCTCAGGAGGGACCGGTGGGGAAGCTGAAGGAGCGCCCGGAACTGGAAAAATACCAGCGAAAATTTACCCGCCCACTGGAGGAAATGCAGCTCAAGAGTTTGACCACCCGCATCCGGGAGTATTTCGCTGAAGTGCGGATGCCGGTTGAGGCGGCCATGCTCGTTCCTCTGGCGCATGCATCCTTCGCCGTTTCGCCCTGGGAGGTGGAGGCCTTTATGCCGCAGTTGGAGGCAACCCAAGCCACCCGTGCGCTTTATGAGGCTATCCAGCAGGCGGTTGTCATCCGCGGTCGCCTGGAGGAGGAATTGACCCTTTACCGGGAAAAGCGCGAGACCCGCTACCTCTGGAAGCCACACTTCGATTCGCTCGGCTATGCGGTCGCCAGCGCAGCCAGCTTGCTTGTGCAGTTGCAGAAAACTCTGGCCAACTCCGCCTCCAACGGGCAAGTCCCACAGCGATCGAAGCTCGCTCGCTCTGCTTCGGATCTCATTCAGACCCTCGAAGAGGTGGACCGGTCGCTCTAGCAATCTTCTTCGGGAACGATGGGTGCGAGGGAGCACCCCGCGGCCGGATAGGCACGCCGATAATGATACTATAACGTTATTGGTTTGAGAGCTTTGGCGGGAGGTATAGAACTAGCAACTTTTATCACTCGGGCCTTGACAGGTGCTTTTAACACGTTGAAGATTAAGGTTGCCTAGCCTCCACCTGCCAGCCAAAGCTCCGCTGCTACAACTGAGGGAACAAGTAATGGAACCTACAAGTAGCTCGGCCCGCACGCTCATCTATGGCGTACCCGATTACCTCGCTCGAGACAGCGAAACGCTCGTCCCGGCCGGCTCGCCCCAGTTCACCCTGGCTCGTCGCTTCGCCCGGGTCAGTTTTCTCGACTACGACCGCATCATTATTCTGGAAGCCGATGTTGTCGGCGAATCGCCCAAACTTCCTTTGCAGCAGAAGGAAGATTTCCTGATTCGCAAAGAGGAAGCGGTCGCCTGCCTGCAACAGGGACGCTTTCTCCTCGCAGCCTACAATCATCTTGGGCCCCAGCTCTTCCCGGGCGCGGGTGCAGTCGGCATCGACAACCTTGCTTATTTTCTTCTGACCTATGCGCGCGTGATGTCTCAGGCAACATTGACCAGCACGTCGTCGGTCAGCGTGAAAGAAGAGTTTGCCGGCTTTGCGCAGGAATACGCCAAGGGGTTCGCCACTTTTGCCGTGAACGAATCCGACGCCAACCTGGACGTTCTCTCGCGCAGCGCTGAGAGCAAGGAGGTCACCGGGTTCGTCAAATCCTTTGCCAACCGGGCGATGCTGGGACTGCTTCCCGCCTTCCTTCCCCCCAACCGACTCACGAGTACTCAGCCCCTGGAGCTGCTTGCTCACTCGCTCGATGAGTATTGCTCTTCCCGGATAGCCGGTCGAGGCGCAGTGGGGGAAGCTTCCCGCGAACTGTTCACCTTCCACAGCGAGAACGTCCTCGAAACCCGCCTCCAGAAGTTGCGCCAGGAATTGGAAGCGGCACAGCAACAGCGGCGTTGGCTAGAAGAGGCGCGCGCCCTGCCGTACCAGCGCGGGGAAGAGTTGCTGGCGGGAGTGGGACGAATCTTTGAGAACCTGGGCTATTGCGTGGGCCGGCGCGAGGGCGGACGTTCGTTCATTTTGGAGGACGGGCAAACCAGCCAGGCGCTCATGCTGCTTCGCGTCGAAGCGCCGGAACAGAACATCAACCGCCATGATTTGCAGCGGCTTGACCTGGAGCGCGCCGACCGCATCGGCAACGACGATTTTCCAGCCTTGCTCATCGCCAACATTTTTGCTAGCGCGCCGAACCTGGTGGACAAGGACGCCCCCATCCCCCCCGCCCTGGTCCAGCGCATGCTCCAGGACAAACTGGTCGTGATGCGCCTGCTCGACCTGCTGCGCGTCTATGACATTTACATGCAGGGTCGCATCAAGCTGGAGAACTTGATGGGCGCCGTGCTCAAGCGTGCCGGTTGGATTGAAGCCAAGGATTCCAGCACCATCCTCTTTCATTCTGAATCAGGCGGCCCCTCGCGAGAAGCGCTCTCCGCCGACAAGGTTCGTTCCATCACCGATCGCCAGCAGTCCGGCCAGCGCTAGCACACAAAAGCAGTCGCTAGAGGCTGGAAGCAGGAAGCTAGAAAATTTTCTGGCTTCCAGCCTCGAGCATCAAGCCTCTAGCGAAGGCACGGAAGGCATCCCGAACCGGGTGCAGCGAATCTATTGGTTTGTCGGCCCTGCCGGAGTTATGAAACAATGAAGCCAATGGGGCGACTTCTCACCCGGCTCTCGCTCGCCGTGACCGTTTCGCTCTCGGGCCTGGCACAGCCCAGCCCGGGCCAGGAAGTTCGATTCCGCGCGCGAGCCGACGTGGTGGAGGTTCCCGTTGCCACCTTCGATTCGCGTGGCCAGTTCGTGTTCGACCTGGACGCAAAAGACTTTGAAGTCACCGACAACGGTGTCCCGCAGAAGATCTTCGATCTTGATTTGAGCCCGCTGCCTGTCTCCCTGGTCGTGCTGGTGGAGACGAGTAGCCGGGTGACCCCGCTGCTCGACCGCGTGCGCGGCACCGGAATCCTTTTTACCGAACTGGTCATGGGGCAGACGGGCGAAGGCGCCGTCATCACGTTTGATAGCCGCGTGCAACTGCTCCAAGACTTCACTTCAGACGGCGACAAGATTATATCGGCTATCAAGAAGATGCAGCCGGGCGACGACAGCGCCCGCCTGGCGGACGCCATGGGCCGGGCCGTCGAAATCCTGCGCGGTCGGGAGAATCGCCGGCGGGTGGTCATTGCCATGACCGAACCGGAGGACCGCGGCAGCCTGATCAAAATCGGCGAGCCGCTGCGCGACGCCCAATTGGCCAATGTCAGCATCTACACCATCGGCTTCAACACCACCCAGGTGATGCTGATGCAAAAGGAGGCGCCGGCGGCGACCTCGCCTTTTCCTCCAGGGGTGATGGCCCGTCCGCTGCCGCCGGGAGCGGTGCCCACCACCACGGCCGAGCAGAACTACTACGGCGGCATCAATCTCATCCCGGCGGTCATGACGCTCGTCCAGACCCTCTCCCATTCGTTGGGTGAGAACCCGCTCAAGGTGATCGCTGCCGGCACCGGGGCCAGCTATCGCAGCCAGTTAACCAAGAGCGGCCTCGAAGAAGCCATCGGCGAAATCGGCAACGAGATTCACAGCCAGTACGTCCTCACCTATCGGCCGACCAACGCGCACGAGCCCGGCTTTCACCGCATCGAGGTGCGGGTCAAGCGCAGCGGAATCACCGTCCGCGCCCGGCCAGGCTACTTCCTCGGCCCGGATTCCTGAACCGAACCCCTTCGCCGTTCACCCCTCACCGGCTGCGATACTGCTCGTAGAGCCGGCTTTGACGGGACTCCATCGGAATCTCGCGGCCCTTGATGAAGACATATTTCACGTCGGTGCGCGGCTCGAGGGGATCGCCGGTGGCCACCACCACGTTGGCGAGCTTGCCGGGTTCGAGGCTGCCGAGCTTGTCGGCCACGCCCCAAATCTCCGCCGGGTAGATGGTGATGGCCTTGATCGCCTCGTCGTAAGGCAACCCGTAGGCCACCGCATATCCCGCCTGGTAGGGCAGGTTGCGCACGTTATGAGCGTCAGCGGATTGAAAAGCGATTTTCACTCCGCGGCGAGACAATTCCGCCGGCAGGCGAAACACGCCGTCGTACCGCTGCTCCTCTTTGGGCATGTCGTAGATCGGCCCCACCAGCACCGGTACGTTCCAGGCGGCCACTTCGTCAAGGATGTCCTGGGCGTGGGTGATGTGGCTCAGGATGACGCGTAACTTGAATTCCTGCGCCAGGGTCATGATGGTCTTGATTTCGCTCGGCTCGGTTGCGCCCAAGATCACCGGCCGCTTGCCTTCCAGCACCGGGAGAAGCGCTTCCAGTTTCAGGTCATGTCGGAAGGGGCGCGGGCCGCGGCCTTCCCTCTCTCTTTCCTCCGCCCCTCCTGCCTCAAGGCCGGCTTCGGCGCGCGCTTTTCTTTGCCCGTAATCCTGCGCGTCCAAAAAGGCCTGGCGCATTTGCGAGATCATGCCCATGCGGGTCTCCGGAAACTTGTCACGTCGCCTGGCGCGAGGGCTGAAGTTGATGTTGAGGGCGATGTCCGGAACCATAACCATTTCGTCCACTGTCTTGCCGTCAAGAAGGATGAGCGAAGAAAGTCCGGACATCGTGTTGGTTTCCGCCGGCGAAACGATGGCCGTCGTCACGCCGTTCAGGCGCGTTACTGGAATGAGTTCACTCTCGGCGTGCAAGGCATCCACAACGCGCATTTGGGGCGTGATCGGGTCGCTCGGCTCGACTCGATCCACCGTTGCCGGCACCAGATCTACTTCCACCAGTCCAAGGCCGGTATTCGAGTCGATCAGCCCGGGATAGACCGTCATGCCGCGGGCATCAATGACCCTTGCGCCGGGGGGAATGGCAAGATTCGCGCCCACCGCTTCGAGCTTGTCGCCGCGGATCAAGACCGTGCCTTTCTCAATCACTCCCTTGGTGACGGTCAAGATTTTTCCATCCTTGATGGCAACGACCTCGCCGGCAGGATGATCGGCTGCCAGAGCAGCCGCCGCCACCAGCCCGGCAAATGTGGCGCAGAAGATGGTCCTTATCATGGCGCTACTCCTTTGGCCCCGTGGCATAGAACGGCGTGCCGTAGCCGGGCAGGCTGCGGTCGAAATAGACCTCGCCCTCAATCAGGACTTTTTCCACTTTCGCGTAGATGGAAAGCGGATGGGCGTCCCAGATAGCGATGTCAGCGTCCTTGCCGGGCTCGAGTGACCCCACCCGATGATCAATCCCGGCAATCCACGCCGGGTTGATCGTAATCATTGCCAACGCTTCTTCCTCAGGCACGCCGCCGTAGCGGACAAGCTTGGCCGCCTCTTGATTCAGCCGTCGAGCAAAATCTTCGCTGTCTGACTTCACCGCCACCCGCACGCCCTTTTTCCACAGCATCGCGCCCGCCCACGGAATGGCGTCCCAGGCTTCCACCTTGTAGCCCCACCAGTCGGCGAAGATCGCCGTCCCGATATTGGCCTTGGCGAGTTCATCGGCAACCTTGTAGGCCTCAAGCGCATGGTGGAAGGCGCGAATGGGATAGCCATATTCCCGGGCAATGCGCATTTCCGTCAGGAATTCGTCGGCACGGTAGCAATGAATCTGGACCAGAAACTTCCCGCGCAGAATATCGGCCAGGGCTTCCAGTTTCAGGTCCTTTTTCGGGGGCAGTCCCGCCTTGGCTGGGTCGCCCTTCTTGAGTCGAGCGTTGTATTGCTCCCATTCCTGAATGTAGTCCTTGGCCTCTGCCATCGCCTGCCGGAGAACAAAGAAATTGCCCATGCGGGTCGAGGGCATCTGTTGCCGGCCGCCGTACACGCGCTTCGGATTTTCCCCGCTGGCAAACTTGATCGAGGGCAAAGCGTCCTGGAAGATCAATGCGTCGCGCGGCTTGCCGAACTTGTGTTTGATGACCAGCGCCTGGCCGCCAATCATGTTGGCCGAGCCATGGAGCAGGAGTGACGATGTCACACCGCCCGCCAGAATGTGATAGATGGATTTGTCATCGTATTGAAAGGCATCGGCCATCACCATGTGCGGCGTGACAGGCGCAGTTGCTTCGTTGATGTCGCCGTCGAGCGCGATGTGGCTGTGCGCGTCAACAATGCCCGGCATCACGTACTTGCCGGTCGCGTCAATGACCTTCGCGCTCGGCGAGGCGTGAACCGTTTTGCCGATCTCGACGATCTTTCCGTCACGGATGAGGACAGACCCCTTTTGCATGGTGCCCCGGGTGACGGTAAGAATCGTTCCGTTGCGGATGACGACTTCCTCCGCCTTGGCCGCCGCGGCCGCCAGGATCGGGCACATACACGCCAGCATAAAGAGCCGCGAAATTTTTCTCGCTTTTCTCATGGGGAGCGCCCCTCCGGGGCAAAGAAACGCCCGGGTAATCGTAGGACCCGCGCCGATTGTAGTCAGGAGCGAAAACCAGCGCAACACCCTTTGTGAACAGCGGGCGTGGCCGCTTTCAAGTCGTCGGATTCAACTTGTACCGTCGCCTGGCGCTATCGCCGAACTTCGACGCTGCCGGGAATGGCTCCCGCGGAGCCGTTTCCTTCCGGGGCCAGTTTGACTACAATACGCTTGCCCCGACATGTCGGGGCTTGCCCCGGCACGTCGGGGCTTGCGCCGGTGGGGAACGATGCCGCCGTACAGTATTGAACATGCCCGGGCGGGTTTGCGAGCCCCGTTGCCGACGCTGGAAACCTGGCCCAATCAATTTCCGGGATATGAAATTCAGATTGTTGCTCCCGAGTACACCTCGGTTTGTCCCAAGACCGGGTTACCCGACTTCGGCACCATCACGGTGCGCTACGAACCGGGCAAGGCCTGTGTGGAACTCAAATCGTTCAAGGTTTATCTCAACGCCTATCGTCATGTGGGAATCTTTTACGAGAACGCAGTCAATCGCATTCTGAGGGACGTGGTGGCGGCCTGCCGGCCCAAATGGTGCGTCGTGCGCGGCGAATTCAACGTTCGCGGCAGCATGCGCAGCACCATTGAGGCCCGCCATGGCCGGCCGCGACCATAATGATGGACTTTGCCTTTCAATTTGAAGATAATGCCGCTTCCCGGCAAGGGGCCGGCCCCGCCGCGACGGGGGCGACCTTTTGCCCGAGCGTAAAGGAGGTTTATGAGCATCTCACCTACTACCCCATCCAAAGGACCGGAATCCTCTCCCGGTGGCGGGACACCGATGTGGCTGGTCATCCTGGTCGTCGTGATCGCCGTGCTTGTGGCGTACTCCTTTTACGCCCAGAACTCGGCGAGACAGAGCTTGCAGGGCGTCATGAAGCAAGTGAGCCAAAAGATTGACGTCATCGGCAAGCGCATGGACGTCACCGACGATCGTTTTGCCAACCTCAAGGGACAAGTCGAGGTCACCACCGAGCGTCTTGGCTTGACCCAGAAGGAACTCGAGCGGGCCCGCGCCCTGGCGCAGAATATCAAGAAGGAAGTGGCCGCATCCAACGCGGAACTCGCCGGCAAGATCGCTGAAGTGCAGAGGGCAACCGAGACCGGCATTGCCACCGTCACCGGCGAGGTTGCTGGCGTGAAAACCGACGTGGCCGGCACAAAGCAAGAGGTCAGCGAAATCAAGATTAAGCTCGAGCGCGCCATCGGCGACCTCGGCGTCCAGAGCGGTCTCATCGCCAAAAACCGCGACGAGCTGGACGAGCTGAGGCGGCGCGGTGACCGCAACTACTTCGATTTCGACCTGACCAAGCGCGCCGGTCCCCAGCGGGTGGGCCCGGTCACCATGCGCCTGAAGAAAACCGACAGCAAAAAACTGAAATACACCATGGACGTCGTCGTGGACGACCGGAACATCGAGAAGAAGGACAAGACGCTTCTCGAGCCGGTGCAGTTCCTCGTCAAGGGCACCCGCATCCCTTATGAGGTGGTGGTTCAGGACGTCCAGAAAGATCGCATCATCGGCTATCTTTCAACGCCGAAGGAAATGGCGGCGGCTCCACAGCCGTAGCTCCTCTGTCCGCGTGAGCCGGATCGTCCGTCCTCCGCTTCCGTGCTCGGCCGCCCTTGGGGGTGTGTCTCTTTTGGGCATCCAGGAGCCGGAAGACTGCCATCGGGCCCGACCACCGCGGAAAACATTTTCAGCCGAGATTTCATCGTATAATTTGATGCCTGCTTGGAAACGATGAGAAGAGAGAAACGGTTCGCCGCCGCGCTCGTCCGACGCCATCTTCGACGCCCGACCGGAACCGCGCTTATTCTGGTTGCGGCGTTGCTCGCGCCCGCCGTCTCTCTTCGCCCCCAGGAAACCGCCGGCAAGATCCCGGGCTTGCCCAATTTTCACGCCGTCAACGGCCGTCTTTTTCGTGGAGGGCAACCGTCACCGGAAGGTTTTCAGAACCTCAAGGAAATAGGCATGGAGGTCGTCATAGATTTTCGCAACCGGGGCAAGAGCGCCGACCGCGAACGGCAGACCGTCGAGAGCCTCGGCATGCAGTACGTCTCCATACCGTGGAAGGGCAGCCGGTTTCCGACTGCCCAGGATGTCCAGCGCTTTTTTGCGGCGATGGACCACAACCCGCCCAAGAAAGTTTTTGTCCATTGCCGCCGTGGCGCCGAACGGACCGGCTACATGATTGGGCTCTATCGGGTGACTCGCGAAGGTTGGACCGCCAAACAAGCGGCAGACGAAATGGAAAAATACGGATTCCGCGGACTTTGGTACGGCCACCTGAAGGACAATCTTTTCAAACTGGAAACGCGGCGGCCCTCCCCCGCCGCCGCAAAATCCTCATCGGCGGTCGGCAGGCCCCGCGATGGCCGGCCCGCCTCGGAAGGGTCCCTGGCTGCTTCTCCGCGGAAGCCGGCGGGTCAGACGTAGCCCGCCCGGGCAGGGCTATTCCGCATCACTCAAATTCTTTGAGTTCCTTGGCGAGCCGGAGCAGGCGGGCATCGGCCAGAGCATTCACCGTGTCTTCCTCGAACTTGCCATTTTCGCCGGGCGTCCCGGCCCGGAACCCGGTGAGAATTTCGATGCCCTGATCAACGGTGGTTATGGGATAGATGTGGAATTGATTTTGCGCGACGGCCTGCACGATGTCTTCGCGCAGCATCAGATCCTTGACGTTGTCCTGGGGAATGATCACGCCCTGGCTGCCCGTCAAGCCTTTGCCCTTGCAAACCTCAAAAAAGCCTTCGATCTTCTGATTGACGCCGCCGATCGCCTGCACGTCGCCCTGCTGATTCACCGAGCCGGTGACGGCGATTTCCTGCCGTAGCGGCACGCGGGCCAGGGCCGAAACGATGGCGTAGATCTCCGTGGAGGAGGCGCTGTCGCCGTCCACTCCGGTGTAGGACTGCTCAAAGCAGATGCTGCCGGAAAGGGACAGGGGTTTGTCCTGGGCGAACCGGTTGCGGAGATAGCCGGCAAGAATCTGTATGCCCTTGTCGTGGAGCTTTCCGGAAAGGTTGGCCTCGCGCTCGATATTGATGATGCCCGCCTTGCCCATGGAAACCGAGGCGGTGATGCGCACCGGCCGGCCAAAGGCGTAGCCGCCCACTTCCGCCACGCTCAAGCCGTTCACCTGGCCAACCCGCGAGCCCGCCACATCAATGAGCATGAGGTGCTCGTCAATCATCTCCTGAATTTTTGATTCGATGAGGTTGTGGCGCTCGCGGTGAGCTTCCCGGGCGCGGCGCACGTGTGCCTCAGTGACCATCGCTGACTGTTCGGCTTCGGCAAAGTAATGCGCCTCCCGGGCCACGTCGAGCACGTCGGCAAAGCGAGTGGTGACCTTGCCTTTGCGGCCGGCGCGGCGCACGCCAAATTCCACCAGGGCGCTGATGGCGCTGCGGTCAAATGGCCGCAGCTTCTCCTCGTCGCAAAGCTTGCGCACCGCCCCCGCATAGTAACCCACCACGTTGTCCGTCAGCTTCATCTCCGAATCGAAGTCGGCCTTGATCTTGAAGATTTTCTTGAAGTCCTGCTCATAGGCGTAGAGCAACTCGTAAAGCTCGTGGTCGCCGATCATGATGACTTTGACGTTGACGTCAATCGGCTCCGGCTTCAGCGAGGAGCCGCCAAACGAGTAGAGCCAATCGGTGGCCTGGATTTCCAGTTTGCGATGCATCAGGGTGCGCTTGAGCGCCCGCCAAACGCCCGGCTCGGTCAACGCGTCGAGCGCATAAACGACCAGGTAGCCGCCGTCGGCCCGCAGCAACGACCCGGCGCGGATGTCCATGAAGTCGGATTGGACGGCCGCGCGCCAATCCAGCGGTCGCTGGACCGTGCCGAAGAGGTTGTGGTAGGTGGGGCTGCGCTCAAAGATCACCGGCGCGCCGTCGCCGTCTTCGTGCGCCAGAATGGCATTCACCTGATAGACCCGAAACGGGTCGCGCTCGAACCTCGGCCCCCGAAAAGCCTCTTCCACTGAGGGCGCGCCGCCCTCCGCCTCAGCCGCCTCTTCCTCTCTCGTCTTAAAGGGTTCCAGATTATCCAAGATGTTGTGCCGAACCTCTTCCAGGTATTCGCTGACTCTCGGGTGGGGAAACTTCTCCTTTAACTCTTCAATGACGCCATCCACCAGTACCGAAGCGCTTTCCTGTTCCAGGTACCTCAGGTCCTGGGCCAGTTCCCGGCTGAGGGCCAGCGTCTTGCGATAGACCAGGGTGAACTCCTGGCGGAATTGATCGTACTTCTTGGCAAACTCTTTAGCGCGCTCGGCCGGAACTTTTCCCGCTTCCACCAGCTTGGGCATTTCTTCCATGGGCACCATCTGGCCGTCCACCACCGGAAACAATTCGGGCAGCGAGACGGTGCCGACCTGCATCTTGGCGAGCATGAACGAGTTCTTGCTGATGTAACGGGTGAACTCGTCCATCATTTCTTTTTCGCGGCCGGTGTAGCGCTCCACAATTTTGTTCTTGGTGAGCTGGAATTGCTCGCTTTCAAAAACCTGGGGGATGCGCCGCCGGAGAAAAGCGATGGCGCTGTCCATCTCCTTGCGGAAGCCATTGGCCTGGCCGCGCGGCAGGGTCAGCAGCCGCGGCTGGTCGGAGCTTTTGAAGTTGTTGACGTAGCAGCGGTCAGGCGCCAGCGGGCACTTGAGAGGAAGCTCTTGAAGCATTTTCGTGATGGTCGTCGCCCGGCCGGTGCCAGCCAGCCCGCAAACGAAAATGTTGTAGCCAGGGGCAAAGAGCTCCACTCCTACCCGTAATGCCTTCAGCGCCCGATCCTGGCCCACAATCGTTTCCAGGGGCGCTACGTCGTTGGTGCTTTGAAACGGAATCTTTTCCGGCAGGCAACACCAGTGGAGTTCGGCCGGGGTGAGTTCCTGAGCAAGAGCGGCGGGCTTGGGAGACACGCGAGCCACCTCTATCCGACGTAGCGCCCGCCCCTGCCAGCGTGGAATGGCGGGCAGGCGCGGGCTAATCTAGCACAGCCGCCGCGGCAAGGCAAAAAGAGCCGATTATCCCGGGGAAGTCCGCTCGGCGTACGTTTCCATCAAGCTGACGGCGCAGACGACAAGGATCGGTCCAAGAACCAGCCCGAGCATCCCGAAGGCAGCAATCCCACCGAGCACGCTGATAAAGATCAACAGCCCGCTCAGCCTGGCGCTCGTTCCAATCAGCGCCGGGCGTAGAACATTGTCCGCCATGCTGACAACGCCCGCGCCGACCAAAAGCACGGCCAAGCCGCGGACGGTCATGCCCTCGGCCAGGAGCACGACGCCCGCCGGCATCCAGATGAGCCAGGGCCCGATCAGCGGCAACAGCCCAAGGAAGCCCATAGTCACTCCCCAAAAAATGGGTGAGGAGATCCCCACAACCCAGAAGAGCAACCCGCCGATCACGCCTTGCAGTCCGGCCACCACAAAACTGCTCCGGATGGTCACCTGGATGAGTTCGCGGACGCGGCGCAAGAGAAAATCGCGGTGCTCGGCCTCCAGTGGCACCAGGCCGCGCAACTTCTCCACCACCCGCGGCCCGTCCCGAAAAAAATAGAACATCGCCAGCAGGGTCACCACAAACTGGAATAGAAAGGCAGCCACGTTTCGGGCGATCGCCGCCGCCTGCGAGGCCAGCCAGCGGGCGATGCGCTCGGTTTGCTCGCGCACCAGCCCTTCCGTCCCATCCAGTCGGACGGGCGCATGCCGCACAATCCATTCGCGCCAGTGCTCCACCACCCCCAACCGCCCACCCTCGATCATCCCCTGCAAGGATTGCGCCGCCTGCACTCCCTCCCTCACAAACGCCGAAGCCAGAAAAAACGCCGGCACAATCAGGATCACGGTGACCAGCAAGGTGCTGAGCAGCGCGGCTCCAGCCGGGCGGCCCAACCGGGATTGCAGCCGGCGCTGTAAGGGATAAAAAAACACAACCAGCACGGCTGCCCAGGCCAGGGGCACCAGGAAGGGAACAAAAATCCGGAACATGGCGTAGGCTAGGGCAAACACCAGCACGAAAAAGAGCAGGCCGGCCACCTGCTCGCGGCGCTGGGCCAGCCGGGATTGTGAGGACGCATCCACCGGGATCCTCGTCGGTGAGGCGATGACAGTATATAATACCGGCTTCGTCGCCGCTCCATTCCTTTATGACTCTGCGGTTCACGCGCTACCAATACAAACTCCTGCTGATCCTCACCCTCATCAATTTCGTCAACTACATTGACCGCGTCCTGATCAATCCCTTGTTCGTTCTCATCAAAAAGGATTTTGAGGTGAGCGATCTGCAACTGGGATTGCTGATTACGGTTTTCATCGTGGTTCAGTCTTGCGCCTCGATTCCGTTTGGCTGGCTGGCGGATCGCGTGTCGCGCACGCGCCTGATTACCTACGGGGTACTTTTCTGGAGCGCTGTCACCTTCGTTACCGGCACCGTGCAATCCTTTCGCCAGCTCTTGATTGCCCGCTCTTTGTTGGGTGTGGGGGAAGCGGTGTATGCGCCGGCGGCGGTCTCGATGATCTCCGGCGCCTATCCGCAAGAATTTCGCGCCCGCGTGCAGTCTTTCTTCAACATGGGGATGCTGGCCGGAGCCACGCTCGCCCTGGCGGCCGGCGGCATCATCGGCGAATGGAAAGGCTGGCGACCGGCGTTCTTCCTGGTTGGCGTTCCGGGTCTGCTCCTGGGCCTGATGGTCTTTCGCCTGAAAGAGCCGCCCTCCCTTCCCTTGCCCCGATATACCGGGGCGAAAGCCTCGGGGTTAGGCGCGGGATCAAAGTCACGCGAGATGGTCCCGGTGAAGCTTCTTTTTCGCGTTCCCGCCTATGTGGCGCTGCTGGCGAGCGGAACCCTTATCACCTTCGCCGCTGGAGCGATCGGCGCCTGGGGCCCGACCTTCGTCACACGCTATCAGGATTTTTCGCTGAAAGAAGCCGGAGTGACTCTCGGCGCGATACTTTTGGTTGCGGTAATGACCGGCGTGCTCACCGGCGGCTGGGTGGCTGACAGCCTGGAACGTCGCTGGCCTCAGGGTCGCGCCCTCACCATCGCCACGGCCTTTCTGGTTTCTGTTCCCGTGATCCTCTGGGCGCTGTTCGCGCCGACCAAGGGACAGTTTCTTTTCGCCTTCTTTGTAGCGGCCTTTTTCATGAGCTGGTATCACGGCCCGGTCACGGCCATCATCCACGACCTGATCCCAGCGCGGGCTCATGCTACCGCCTTCGGCGTTTACATGTTCGTGGTACACCTTTTGGGAGATGCACCCTCTTCCGCGCTGGTGGGGGCGATTGCCGATCGGTGGGATTTGCGCGCGGGGTTGCTGGTGGCGCTGGCGATGCAGCTCATCGGGGCAATTGGCTTTCTCGGTGTGGCCAACCTGATCCGCCACCGGGGAATGATTCACCCGGCTCTGGAACGCTTTCGCGCCCTCCCTTCTGTTCCCGCCTCTGGCCATTGAACAATTCTTGAGTAATTCTTGTTCCGGGGGTCGCGCCTTCGAGTAGAATCAAGCTTTCCATCATGCCGAACGCAACGAATCCCTGCCCGCACGCCCGGACTCGCCTGGTCGCCAAGGACAAGGACGCCGAATACCGGGAGTGCCTTGACTGTGGTGCTATTCTCGAAGCAAGTGAGGTGGAAGAGCCGCCCCAGTTTGAAGAAGACCTTTCCGACGCGTAGGTTGGGTTCAACCTGAAGGATTCACGCTGCGGCCGCGATCAGTGGCGCAGCAGTCCGAGCTTGCCCATCAGCTCGACGACCTCGGCGGCGGAGGCATCGTACTCGGCGCGTTCATCGGCTTCCTCGAGGCGTTGCTTGAGGTAGTGGGCGGCCACCTGACTTGCCAGGGCGTCGGGAAGCACCCGGCCATTCTGTCTGTGGTATTCCAGCAAACCCGTCAATGCGAGCGCCACGACTACTGGGCGGCCATTCACAAAAAATTTGCAGTCAAGCGTATCGGCATGGCGGGTGGCGATGGCCGACCACAAATGAGAAAAGCGAACCTTGAAGCGCTCGCCGGTCAGCCGGCAATCCACGTCAAAGCTGTCCACAAATCCGGGAGCAATCGAAGACATTGACTCTTGCAAGGAACTAGGTTCGAACGTCGGCCAGCTCATGCGCGCCGGCATAGACTCGTTCCGCCGCCACGACGCCCGCGCCCGCCGGGGCGCGGAAGCCAAATTCGCCCAGCACCTTCTCCAGCGTCGCCAGCACCAGCAGCACGTTGTTGCGGTGGGCGCCGTACCCCATCAAGCCGATGCGGAAAATTTTTCCGGCTAACTGGCCGAACCCGCCCGCAATTTCCAGGTTGTGCTCGTCCAGCATTCGCCGGCGGACTTTGACTTCCTCGATTCCCGCCGGGGCCTTGATGGCAATCACGGTGATCATGCGATGCGCCGGCGCTGCCACCATCTCCAGCCCCATTCCTTCCAGGCCGGCAACCAGCGCCTGGGCGTGCAGCTTGTGTCGCTGCCAGCGCCCTTCCAGCCCCTCCTCCTCCACCATGCGCAACGCTTCATGCAGGCCGAAGATAAGGCTGATCGGCGGCGTATGGTGGTAGGTTCGATCCTTGCCCCAATATTTTTGGACGATGGTCAGGTCCAGATACCAGCTTGAAACTTTGGACTTGCGGCGGCTCAAGACCTCTTCGCCGCGCGGCCCAACCGTAATCGGCGCCATCCCGGGAGGCGCGCTCAGGCACTTCTGCGTTCCGCTGAAGCAGACATCTATTCGATCCTGATCCACGTCGAGCGGCACGCCGGCCAACGTTGCCACCGCGTCCACCACCAGCAAAGCGCCACATTCGTCGGCAACCTCACGATAAGGTGCAATCGGTTGAAAAATGCCGGTTGAAGTTTCGCCATGCACCATGCCGATGAGCTTGATCTTTTGCCCCCTGGCTGCCTCGCGCACTTTTTGCGGATCCACCGGCTGCCCCCACGGCGCCTCCACGCGGATCACCGTGGCTCCCACCCGAGTCGCCACTTCTGCCATGCGCTCGGCAAAATGGCCGGCCACGCAGATGATCGCCGCGTCGCCCTCTTCCAGGAAATTGATCATGGCCGCTTCAATCGCGGCGCTGCCGCTGCCCGAGAGGGGAATTGTCAACTTGTTCTTCGTGCGCATGACATTCCGCAGCATCGTCTGCACTTCGTCCATGACGCCCATAAAGCGGTAATCGAGGTGGCCGATGATGGGCGTGACCATGGCGCGATAGACGCGCGGGTGCATGAGCGACGGCCCGGGCGTCAGCATGATCCGGACAGGCGGGTTGAGTTCGGGAAAGGTGGCGTTCATGAGAAAAACCTCCGTGTCTTTGGCCAAACAAGTTGGGAGGGCGCCGGGGCGCTTGCGCCTCACCGGGGCGAGGCGGGATGGCGGCTCGCCGTCCCTCTCAGGCGTCTCGGCTGACGATCACACGCACGGGTTTGCCTTCGGATTTTCCCCGGCTGGTGATCCAGTCGGCCAACGCCTTTTCCACCCGGCGCGAATCGACGCGCAGGCTCGCTTCCATCTGGCCATCGCTCACCGGCAGCGTTTCGTCAAATTCCTCCGCCCCGGTAAAGTTTCGCATGAAAAACGCGTCGAGCCATGCGAGCGGACAGGGTTTGCGCTCGCCTTCGATGATGACTTCCACCTTCAGCTTTTGCGCAAACATGAAATCGGTTGCCCGCCAAACGGACAGGAAATTATACCATCCCCGGGCGGGGAACCAGACGTTTCCCGGCCCCAAAATTTCGCCCGAGACCCGACACGGCCCCGACGGGGCCGGCCCTGACCTTCCACGTACCGAAGGTTGCTATCGGTTGGCAACTATCGGCCTTCACAAGAAGGACTGCAAGCTGGCCTTAACGGCGAGCCGAGCGTCCCTGCCCGCGACGGCCTCTTCTAACCTTGATTTTTCGAGCTTGGCTTACTAGACTCTCCCATTACGAAGCGTGCCCTGAAGCCGACCGAGCGCCCCGCGTCGTGCTGTCTCCCGTAACGTGAGGATGAATGTCAGAGCCAACTTTCTTTTCCTTCCCGCCCCCGCCCCACCCCGACGCCACCGAATGGCCGGGCACTCCCATCGGCGCGGGAAATTGCATTACTCGCACAAAAGGGCGCACCGCCATCCACGATAAGACCGTGGATTGTTCCCCGGGGCTCCACGACAAACTGGTCAAAAGCGCCACCGACTTCATAGAGTCGCGCCCGCCGCGGGAGACGCTGTTCCACGACGTCATCATCCACGGCATTCGCGTGCGCGCTCAGACCAACAGCCCGCACCTGATGGATTTCTGGCGCGACAACTGGTATTCGGTTTATGAGTGGCAGCATATCACCGGCCTAAACCCTCCCGCCGAACCGCAGGTGATGGTCTATGCCTTTGGCGGCGTGAAAGGCGAAAAGGAAGCGGCCTATTACAGTCGCGCCACCAATACCATCGCCTTCTTCAACACCTCCTACTATGGCCAGTTGAAGAGCTGGGTGCTGGGGGCGGTCGGCCGCATCCTGGCGGAAGAGTATGGAATCCACTCCATCCACGGCGCCTGTGTCGAAAAAGACGGGAAAGGTGTGCTCTACATCGCTCCCACCGGCACCGGTAAATCCACCAGTTCCTACGGGCTGGTCACTTATCCCAACAGTCGCTTCCATTCCGATGACTGGGTCTATGTCCGCTATACCTATCAAACCCGGGATGGCCAGCGCGTTTTCTTGACGGAAATCGAGGGGAACCAGGGATCTCATGCTCGTGGCTACCGGGTTTATCGCTGGGTTGAGTCGCACCAGGACGCGACCGACGAGCTGGACGCCAAGATGACTGCCATGACGCTCGACAACCAGGTCGTGCATCTTCGCCTCCGCGATCTTGACCTGACCCAGCCCATCAAAGCGTACGCTTACACCTCCGAGAAAGTCTTCTACCTGCGCACCAACCTGGTTGAGAATTTCCCTCTATCGGCGGTCGAGATCTTGCGATCCAAAGCGGAAAACGTGCCGGACATTGACGGGCCATTCATCGAAAAGCACCGCTCCATCATTGATCAAATGAAGTCCACCCTGCTCGATCCCGGCAACCTTTGCGCCGAGTCCTTCCGGCGAATGCCGGCCGATGAATTGGACACCCTTTGCGGCCGGTTGATCGCTTTCGATAATGCCCGCTCGATGCTGGACATCACCAGGGTTTTGCCCGCCGGCCGCGTCTTTTCGAACCCCATGGAGCCGGTTCACCTGACCGAGGTCATCCTGCTGAAGCGCAACCCGGACGATCCCGTCGTCCTCGAACGGTTGAAGCTGGATCGCTTCATGCGCCGGCTGTTGATTGGCGAAACGCCGGAAAAAAAGCGCGAGATCGCTTACAACGCCTACCGCGCGGTGGACGACAAGGAAGAGATAGCCTTCATCCAGAAAATAGAGGCGGAGTGGGAGAGGCGAAAGGGCGAGGGCGAGGAATGCAGCCTGTATCGCATTTTCTGCGAGGATTCCGACGTCCCCAAAACGCTTTATGAAGAGTTCGAACTCTTCCGCGTCATGCATCAGGCGACCAAGTGCTACGACCTCAATACCAACCTGCAAAAGGATCCCACCGTCCGCAATAAGCGCGAAGCGGTCGAGCGGACGATGTGCATTATCAACCGCACGCTCGAGCGCGAGCCCGAAACCACTTATTCCCTCCATACCTATCACCGCTTGATCGAGTAAGGTGAGCGCCGCGCCATGCGCTCAACCAAACCCGGTGGCGGGTGCCGCCGGGCTCAGTCTTCCGGCAGAAGCCCCGAGCCCCCAGGCACCTGCCTGGGGGTGACGGAAGCCACCCTTGCTGCGCAAGAATGGGGCACCCGCTCGATGGGGAGCTTGCTGGCCAGGTTCTCGTTGGCGACCTTGCCCGCCTTGATTCATGGCGACCTTGCCCGAGTCTTTCGGCAGCGCTACATTGAGCCCAGGAAGTCTTGGCGGAAGGAGGCCACCATGCTTTTGCAGTTGAGCATCGTTCCCCTCGGGCGCGGGCGCCGCATCAGCCCTGACCTTGCTGACGTCGTGAAAATCATTTAGGCAAGCGGGCTCGACTATCGCGTCACCGCGACGGCCACCATCCTCGAGGGCGACTGGGATCAGTTGATGAATGTGACCAAGCAGTGCCACCTGAAGATGCGGGAAAAGACCGAGCGCGTTCTGACCTTCATGAAAATCGATGACTACGCCGATCGCGCCCATCGCATCACTCGAGCGGTGGAAGCGATTGAACAGGCGGTCGGCCAGCCGGTCAAGAAATAGCTCGGGGACAATGCTGTTCCCCGTCTTTCAGGAGGAGGACTCTTTTTGCTTGAGGCTTTGCTGGGCTTGTTGGATCAAGACCTCTTCCACCCTGGTGAACCGGTTGCCGACTATTTTGGCCAGGTTCGTCATCAGGACATAGCCCAGGTGGTTGTTCTCTTCGCACAATCTTTTGATGTCCCTTTGGTTCATCTGCAAAAGGTCGGAGTCCTGGAGGGCAAGAGCCGAGAGTGTATATCGGTGCGGGCCGATGAGCGCCGACCAGCCAAAGGCTTCGCCACGGGACTTGCGATCAAGGGAGATCTCCGCCGCCGCATTGTAGTAAGTCACTTTGAAGCGAAGGTCAATTTCGCCGGCGCCTACGACAAAAAGCGATTCAGCCGGGCTTCCGGCTTCAAAGACCCGGTCTCCCTTCTTCACTTTCAGAATTTGGGAGACGTTCGCAATTTCTCGCAATTCCTCAGCCCTCAAACCCTCAAAAAGGCTGGATTGTTTGAGTAGATCAATCACGGTCTTTCACTCCTATCCTCTTCACCGGCCACGTTGGCCTCTCTCGCCGTGGCGGGCGAAGCACTCTTTCCTTGTTGGGCTATTCCCGGCGCAGCTCGGCTCCCTTCTACAAACCTGGCGGCCCGCTCCAGCCGGGCATGCATCGTTAGGGCCGAGTGCCGGGCTGAAAGTCCGCCCCTGCCACTCTAGCGGCTATCTGCCTTCTGCGATTTCAGAGAGAGCAGGTAGCGAGTAAGGTCGTTCGCCTCCTCGTCCGTCAGGCGGAGGTCGGGCATCTTGGAGCCGGGCACCACGCGGCGCGGGTTCTTGAAATGCTGAAACAGCCAGTCGGCATTGCGGCGGCTGGCAACTTGGGTCAGATCGGGCCCCACCTTGCCGCCGCGGCCCCGAAGAGTATGGCAGAGGACACAACGCTTTTCCTCGAACAGGCGCGTCTCCCCCAGGGCCGGAGTGGCCGCCCCGGAGCTTTGGCCTGAGGCTTGAGTCTCCCGGACGATATATTCGGATGGCAGGTTGCTATCGGTGAGGCTCAGCATCAAGATCGTCATGGCTCTTGCCTGCTCGTCCGTCAACTCCTGGTTGGGCATTTCGGAGTCTGGAATGACCGCTTGGGGATTCTTGAAGTGTTCCACCAACCAGCGCACCCTGCTCCTTTTCCCTTCCAGGTGGGTGAAGTCGAAGGCATGCAAAGGCTTGCTGCCGATGTGGCTGAGGTCAGGGCCGTCGCTTCCTCCCTCGCCGTTGATTTTGTGGCACGTATCGCAGCTAAATTCCTGCTTGTAGAGGAGGCGGGCTACCGATAGGGTTGGGGCCCCGGGGACGCTCGTCTCCTTGTGACACTTGCCGCAAGCCGACTGAATATACTCTCCCTTCCACATCGGCTCTTCCCAAAACTCCAGCTCGTCGTGGGCGGCGCCCCGGTAGGTGGTCGCCATGCCCTGGCCGCCATGACAGATGGTGCAGCCGAACTTTTCGACGGGATGGTACTTGAGGATATCGGGGTGACGGCGGAGCGGCTCCTCCTGGTCGGAAAAGGCCGGGTTGTCATAAGCCACATGGCAGGTCACGCAGCGCTCCACTCGTCGGAGCTGGCTCACCACCATCTGCCTGACCGCCAGCTTTTCCGGCCGGATGGCCTGGCGCACCTTTTCGTCCGCAATCTTCTCCAGAACCAGCGCGTTGTACCGCCGCTGGTATTGCTTCCACTCCCGGCTATAGTCGCCCCAGGCTCCCCAGGCGGCAGCGAGCAGGAGAAGGACGCTCGAAAGGGCAAAAATTCTTTGAACCATGCTGCCCTGCTACTTCAAGTCACCGGCACCGTCAGGGAGCCGGCCAGGATTGCCAGAACCAGTAGAACTCCCAGTTGGGACCCCGCAAAAAGACTCCGATGACGGTGAACAAAGTAAATCCGATCAGAAAGCCGGTAAAAAGGCCGATGGAGGCTTCCCGCAGAGAGTCGGTGAGATAGCCGGCGATGAAAAAGAACACGACCAGATAGAGAACGGTAAGGGTTCCCGGGTTCAAGAGATCAATCAGCCACTGGGGTGAGTCCGGGTAGAAGCGCCGCACGCCGCCGGTGCGCATGTTGGCGAAAAGAAGAAGCCAGATGACCGCCGTGGTGAGGATGGCCGACAGCAGCGCGATTTTTCTCGCGCGGCGGGAATGAAACCAGACGCCAGTCCCCGCCGGGCCACGGTCGATATAGGGGATCAACATCAGTGCCACCACGGTCAGGGTAGGAATAAAAACGCCTCCCATGAACGCCGAATAACTGACCAACTCCTGAAGGCCCAGGAAGTACCAGGGCGCCTTGGCAGGATTCTCCGGAAAATTTGGATTCGCCAGCTCCTTCAGCGGGGCATCGAAGAACAAAGATACGATCAGGAAAATAACCAGGGTAAGCAGAGAGAGAGTAAACAGGCGAAAAACCAGATGCGGCCACGCCGTGAGTGTGTCCTCCGGCCCTCGATCCACCATCGGGGTGCGCCCCTTCACCAATTCCATGAGACCGTAAGTCTTCCGGGGATCAGCCGGGAAAATTTGCAGGCTGCCTCCGGCAGGATCGCGACTGGCCGGCGTTGCCGTCATCGAGACCAAAGGACTTTCTGCCTCCTCAGGCCGGCTCAAGCCGCCATCCTTGCGGATTCGCCAGAAATGCACCCCCAGAACAATCAGGGCGAGCACCGGCAGGATCGCGATGTGGAGCACGTAGAAGCGGATCAACGCCTCCTGTCCCACCTCGTTGCCCCCCAGGAGCAAAAAGCGCAATTGCTTGCCCACCCCGGGAAGGTAAGCCACGATATTCGTCCCCACCGTTATGGCCCAGAATGCCAGTTGGTCCCAAGGCAGCAGGTAGCCGGTGAAGCTCAGCCCGAGGGTCAGAAAGAAGAGGACAACGCCAACCACCCAGTTGAATTCCCTGGGTGGACGAAACGAGCCGGTGTAGAAGACCCGGCACATATGCAGGAAGACCACTGCTACCATCCCGTGGGCGGCCCAGCGGTGGAGGTTGCGCAGCAGCTTGCCATTGGAAACGACAAACTCGAGGTCCTTCATCCGCGGATAGGCCTGGTCAACGGCGGGTACGTAGTAGAACATCAAAATGATTCCGGTGCCGATCAGGATGAGAAACAGGATGAACGCGATCGCTCCCAAACCCAAAGAATAGCTGAACCTCAGCGTGTTCCTGTGGACAGACACCGGCAGGATGTGGAGGAAGAAATTCTGGTTCATCACCTCGGCGCGATCGAGGTCGGTATCGAGGGGCCCGTGGCGGATAGTGGAACGCCAGACGTTGCCCGGCAGGGCCCGGGCATTCCGCCAGAACTCCTGCATCATCCCGTGGCTCTTTCGATTCCCCACGACTACCTATCCGGAAACGCGAGGCCCCGAAGCGTCCGGTTCAGGGCGAGCTCAGATCGGCAATGTTGTCCCTGGTTTTACTTCTTCGCCCGCATCCACAACCAACTGCCCGTCCAGAGCAAGGCTGACTCGGTACCAGGGCAAAGGCCTCGGCGCCGGCCCGGCTTTCACTTTTCCTGAGTGGTCGAACCGGCTACCGTGGCAAGGGCAGAAGAAGCCTTCCTGCGTCTTGCTGACGACGCACCCGAGGTGGGTGCAGATCCCGGATATGGCGTAGAAGCCTTGCTTGGAGTCGTTATAGATAAAAAGTTTTTCGCCCGGCAGGGGCGTAACAACGTCCCTGGCGAAATCGGCGGGATAGCCGACCTTGTATTTCCGGGAGGGCTCGTAAAGCACATTCGGATACATGGATCGCGCCAGGCCGGCCACCATCCCGACCACCGCCGTCCAGAAGCTCGTCCATCCCAGCTTGCTAAGAAAGTGCCGCCGATTCACGTTGCACCCCTGGCCGTAAAACAAGCTGTTCACGAAACTCAAAAAGCTCCATGGTAATGGCTCCGGTCGGGCACCGCCGCGCGCAGAGGCCGCAGCGCAGGCACTTTTCCTCGTCCTTTAACATCGCCGACCACATGGCTCCGTCGTTTTTGCCTGAGCAGGGTGCCACCGGGGCGCCGCACCGGCCGCGAAGAAGCTTGCTCAGATCCTCACCCCCGGCGAGTCGCTCGACCGCCACCAGCTTGAGACATCGCTCAGGGCACACGTCCACGCAGCCGCCACAGAGAATGCACCGGTCGCCGTTGAAGACCGGGTGGACACTGCAGTTCAAACAGCGTTGGGCCTGGCGCTGCGCCGCCGGCTCTTCAAAGCCCAACTCCACCTCAGCAATGCCGATACGGCGTTCGATCGGCTGCGCGGGAACCTTCTCCCGCGCCAGAGAAAGGCAACGGGGAAAGAGGCGATGGTCCCGCCCCGGCGGGCCAGCCACCATGCGTGCCCGGCGGGAGACCTCCATACGGCTGCCGCTCAGGTACGCCGCCATAGCTCGGGCCGCCTTTTGGCCGTCGGCCACGGCATGGATGATGAGGCGAGGGCCAAAGGCCAAATCGCCGCCGGCGTAGATGCCGGGGGCGGTGGTTTCGAGCGTATCGGGGTCCACCTGGATCGTGCCTCGCGGCGTAAGCTTGATTCCGTCACTCTCCTTGAGGAAAGAAAGGTCGCTCGCCTGGCCAATGGCCAGGACGACCGTGTCAGCCTCAAGGACCGATTCGGTGCCGGGCTTGAAGGTCGGGTTGAAGCGGCCGCTGCTGTCAAACACCGAGGCCACGTCCAGGAACTCCACTCCCGTTGCTTTGCCGTTCTCACCCAAGATTCGCTTGGGGCCTTTGGAGGTGTACAGCTTGATCCCTTCCTCCAGGGCGTCTTGTATCTCCAGTTCGTTGGCCGGCATTTCCCGGCGAGATTCCAGGCAGGCCATGAAGACTTCCTTCACACCCAGGCGCAAGGCCGAACGGGCCACATCAATAGCCACTTTCATTTCCTCGGGCTGAGTTTCCGCGACCTGGGTGACTTGATGCAGGGCCGCTTGGGCTTCCTGGAGAGCCGCGCGCAACTCGGCGGGACTCAAATCTTCCGTGGGGCCAATCTTCCGCAACGCCGAGCGGGCCACATCGATCGCCACGTTGCCGCCGCCGATGACAAGGACTCGCCGCCCCAACTCCACCTTGTAGCCCATGTTGACGTTGAGCAGGAAATCAATCGCTCGCAGAACTCCGTCGTGCTCCACCCCTTCGATTGGCAGCGAGCGGCTCAAGTGCGCGCCGATGGCGAGGAAAATGGCTTGGTAGCCCCAATCGTGGAGTTGCTCGAGATCGAAGTCTCGCCCAATCCGGCAGTTGAGCTTTAGATCAATTCCCAGATCAAGGATGCCCTGGATCTCGGATTGGATCAGGCTCCGGGAGAGCCGGTACCCGGGTATTCCCAGGACCAGCATGCCGCCGGGAACAGACTGCGCTTCAAACAGAGTCACCTTGTGACCCATCACGGCGAGGTCGTGGGCGGCGCTCAAACCCGCCGGCCCTGAACCAATAATCGCTACTTTCTTCGCTCCGCCCCGCCCCTCGAAGGAGCGAAGCGCGGAGGCGTCGTGAAACGTCGTGGAGCCTTCTGCCCCGATGCCGAAGCTGCTGGCCGGGGGCAAGAGGGTTTCCGAGGCAGGGCGTATTGGGAGCGGTGCCTTGCCGTCCCTGGTGCCTGCCTCGGAGCCGTACTGTTCCGTCACAAAGCGCTTCAGGGCGCGGATAGAAACCGCGTCGTCAATTCGTCCCCGCCGGCATGCCGCCTCACACGGAGCCCCGCAAACACGGCCGCAGATGGACGCCAAAGGATTCGACTCGCGGGCGATGCGGTAGGCCCTTTCATAGTCGCCTTCGGCGATGGCCTGCACATAGCCCCGGGCATCCGTGTTCACCGGGCAGTCGAACTGGCAGTTGACCAATTCCCGGTAGTAATCGTAGTCCGGGATGCGGACGTGATATTTCTTCCGAGCCTCACTCATGGCTGTACTTCAAAGGCAAGTGGGTGTGCGTCCCCTCATCCTTGCGCGTCTTCCAGTCGAAAACGTAGCCCTTCCCCACAAAAGGGCTCTTGGCGTTGTGGCACACGGTGGTGCACGTTTCCGCCTTGGGAACGACCATGCCGGCCGCCACAAGGTCGGCTCGCTTGTACTCCTTGTTCTGCAGAGTCATCAGCCCGGTCTTGATATAGTCGCCTCCGGCGCCGTGGCACATCTCGCAGCCAACCCCGGCCAAATCCGGTGTTTCTTCGATACTCTTGAACCCGCCCGGCTTGCCATAGCCGGTAACATGGCAGGGCAGGCACGTTTTATCTGTCGTGTAATCCTTGTTCGGATCCAGGCCCGCCTTCTTCTTCGCCTCCGCTCTCTCTCCGGCTTTCAGGAGAGCGAAGGCGTTGGCCATTTTGGTCTGCTCCCACGACTTATGCTGGGGGAGGTGGCAGACCTTGCATTTTTTCGAGCCGACGTAGGGGTGCTCGGCGGTTCTCCCAGTGGTGGTCAGGCTCAAAAGAGCGAGCGAAAGTGTGAATGCCGCGAGAAAAGCCTTCATGGATTGCCTCCTGTACCTTCTCACGCGATCCCACTCTGCGGGACCCAAGGAAAAAACAGAATTAACAAGGTGATGAAGACGGAGAGGGACGATGAACTGGGTTCGGCTGGCCCCGATTACATCGGGGCCGGCGGAATCAGCGAAATGCAAGATGGGCGCTCTCACTGCATTCCCTGTTGGCCGTTTTCAACCCCGAGCCGCATGGTTCGAGGTTTCTGGCTCGGCCTACAGCAAGTCGTCCTCATGAAGGGCAAGCCGTGAGCCACACGTTTCGATAAGCTTGGCGTGGAGGTAATACTTTGGAAAATAAGGAGTTATGGAAACAAAAGAGTCTTAGCAGCCAGGGGTTCTGGAGGCGCAAAAGTGTTGCTTTCGCGCACCACGCCACCACCGCTGGGGCTTTACGCACAGCATTTCACACAAAAGCCGGCCGAACCAACGTAGGCGGCTGGGCTATCGTGGGACGCGAACCTCAGAACCTGCCTCCTGTCCCGTCGCTCTTTCGCGCGTTCACGGTCAGCGGCAGTCCTGAAACAGTTTGCGCTAGAGGATTTTGACCACCCCGCCTTCAAATGCGATGTGGGTATAGGGAAAACCGTTGATGTTGAATTCGACGGCGCCAGCCTCGCGACTCAAACGCAGAAACCGGCTGATGAGGTAGTCCTCGTCCCAGGCCGAAAACAGCCGCTCCGTCTCTTCTCGGGAGAGCCCGAACCGCTCGAGAGCCACCGGCCGGCCAAATTCGCCTGCCAACTTCAGATAGTGATCCACCAGTGGGCGCAATTCCATGACACGGGCACTCTCTTTCGGTGCATCCTATCGCAAGGATCGGCGAGCGCGCGCTGGATTTTTGACCCCAAGCACGATGGTGGCTCGTTTCGCCCCGCCGGAGACGGTAGTGTAGCCGTAGTTGATGTTCACGCGATCTCGGGCCAGCTTCGCGGCGGCCCTGGCCAGAGCGCCCGGCCGGTCCGCCAGATTGAGAACCAGCGCTGGAGTTACTTCCGCCTGAAATCCCTCTCTTCGCAAAACGGCCTTCGCCTTGTTCGCCTGTTTGAGCAGCAGGCGCACGGCGCTGCGGCCTTTCGCGTCCGAAGCATAAAAACCGGAGATGTTGATCTTATGTCTCGCCAATGCCGAGCAGATTTTAGCCAGGTTACCGGGACGGTTGACACCCCAAACCGTGAGTTCCTGCATGGCCATAGCTCACCTCCTGCTTACGATGAATATCCACCCGCACCGTGTTGAAACCATGTTCTTTCCTGTCATCCCTCCCACGGGCAGAAGCCCGTGGGCCGAACGGAAGCGCAATGTTGTTCCGTCTGTTCAGCCCAGCGGCTTCCGCCGCTGGGCTAGGCACAATAAGTTGGAACGGCACTAGTTCAGAAATACGCGTAGCGGCGCAACGCTTCCATTCTAGGGAGCGCAGGGAGACGCGGTCAAGCAAACTCTGGTTCCGGCATGTCCGCGTGCACCGCTTTCCGCTATACTATTTGTTTCCGCAACGTGAGTTCTTGAACTCTAATTCACACTTCCGGAGGGACCATGGCAAGTCCGATTGGTGTTGGGCAACCAGCGCCCGATTTCACGCTGAAGGATCAAAACCAGCAGGATGTCACCCTATCGAGCTTTCGCGGCAAGCGCAACGTCGTGCTGGCCTTCTACCCGCTTGATTTTTCGCCGGTGTGCAGCAAGGAGCACGCCTGTTTCACCAGCGACCTCAAAGATTTTGACGGACTCGACGCCCAGGTGCTCGGCATCAGTGTGGACAGCGTCTGGGCGCACAAGGCCTTTGCCGAGCATCTGAAAATCAACTACCCGTTGCTGGCCGACTTTCACCCGAAAGGCGCTGCCGCTGAAAAGTTCGGCCTCTACCTGGCCGACAAAGGCATCACCAACCGCGCCACCGTCATCATTGACAAACAGGGCGTGGTCCGCTACGTCAAACTGTATGACATCCCGCAGCAACGCGCCAATGCGGAATTGACAGCCGAGCTGGCCAAGCTGAAGTAGGTTTGCCTTTCTCTGGCCGTCCGCGGGGCTCCCCTTCAGAGCCGGTGTGAGAAATTCGAGGCTCGCGCGCTGAGCCCCCAGGCACCTGCCTGGGGGATATGCGAGGAGCGGACTCCCCGAGGCAGGAGCCTCGGGGCTGGGGGAGGTGATGGGAAAGGCCACTGTTTCTTCTCGAAACGAGCAGTCTGCTCACTAGTGCCGTTCCAACTATTTGGGGCCATTTTGCGCAAGTCACACGGCATGCTTTATTGATCATAGATGTATAGGCTCATTAAGTTGGAACGGCACTAGCTGTCACTCTTCCTTCTCGCCCTCGCCGCAAAGGTAGCGCGCATCAAAATCAACGCCGGAAGCGTCGAGCGTGGCCACCGCGCTCCAGCCCGCCGCGGCGGGCTCCTCGCGGCGCAACACCCGGAAGACCCCGTCCTCCAGCTCCACAATCTTCCAGCCGCTGCGCTCGATTTCCTCGACCGATTCTCTCTCCTCCTCTTCGCCCTTCCGCCGGAAAAACTGATCCGCCAAATTCCAGGTAAGGCCCCCGTCTTGGGTGAGAAAGACCTCCGCATCAAGTTCCTTGCCCCGGATTCTGATTCCGACGCGGCGCTCGACCACCACCGTGCCGTGCTTCGAATCAGTGAAGGTCATGGTGCGAACGGTGCCGAGCGAGGTCGTGGGCGAGGGAAGATCCACCTTGACCCAATTTTCCCCCCCATCGGTAGTCCGCAGGACAAAAGGCTCGCCCGGGTTATCCAGGATTTTCTCGCCGGCCGCCCAGCCGGTATCATCGCCGATGAATTCGATGGTCGCGAGCGCGCTCCCTTCGATGCGCGGCCCAATCTGCCGCCAGTTTCGGCCGCCATCGGTTGTCTTCAAAATGAGGGTATGCGCCCGCTTCCCCGGTGTTTCGATCCAGCCGGCGAGAAAGGCAGTGTTCTCGCGCGCCGGGAAGACGGCCCGGAGCTGCAATACGGGACGGCAGCCCGGGGCTTGCTGCGGCCAAGCTCGAGCGGCTTTCGCGCCCAGGCATCCGCCGGCTGCGGATATGGCCAGGAGAATCGAGACTCTTGCGATGATCCGTATCATTTGAAAATCGCTCCCATGGCCAACACTATATGCCGGAAGCCAGTACCGTTCCAACTACTTGTGCAAGATTGCTAGCTGGAGCGACAGTTTGCCCATTGGCCCGCGGCTCTTGAAAAACCTAGCCTGAAAGAGTTGGAACGGCACCGGCGCGGTTGGCAAGCGATGGTGATAAAATTTGGACCGGGTGAGAGGTCGTGGCTTGACCTCCACTTAAGCGGGCAAAGGACCGACACTCCATGCGGCGCACAAATTCACTTGCACGTTTCGCTGCCCGGCTGGCCGTCGCGCTTGTAGCCTGTGCGACGGTCTCCGGCCAATCGCCGGAAAAACCAGCTCCAGCGACGCCGTCACCCGGCAAGCCCGCCCAAATCCAATCCACCGGCATTCCCAGAGAACCTTTGGCGGGCAAGTACCTGGAAGTTGCCGCCGGGACGACCATCCCGGTCGCGCTTGCCCATACGCTCACCACAAGGACTGCCCGGGTGGGCGATTTTGTTACGTTCAAGACCATGGCGCCGGTTCATTCACTCGACCGGCAGTTGGCCATCCCCGCCGAGAGCATGGTTCGGGGCACGCTCGTCGGAGTGAAGCGCCCCGGCCGCGTCCGGGGAAAAGCTCAGTTGCGGATTCACCTCGAGCGCGTCAGCCTGCCGAATGGCTATACGCTAGAACTTGGCGCCAGCCTGGAGCCGCCCGGCCCGGAGCATCCCGGCGATAAAGAAGGGGGAACGATTGCCGGCGAATCCGGCAAAGCTCATGACGCGATCACCGTGGCTACGTTCGGCGGGCAAGGCGCCGTGCTGGGAAGCGTGGCCGGCCAATCGGCAAGAGACGCAGCCGTGGGAGCGGGTGCCGGGGCGCTGGCCGGATTGATTGGAGTTTTGCTGAGCCGCGGTCCGGAGATTCGGCTCGAGCCAGGCACGCCGTTTCGCGTAACGTTGAGCCGCCCGCTCCGGGTGGACCTGGACGAGCTTCGCGCCCTGCCGGAGGTGCTCCAGCCCATCAGCGACCGGGCGCCTCGATTGAAGCACAACTCGCCGGCCCCAACTTCCCCCCATAAGCCGTAAATTGCCGCCCGGCTTGGCGGGCTGCCCCTCTCATTTTGCCGCCATGAATCGCTCAATCTCTTCCACTGTCCGCGGCACCCCGGCGCTCAGGAGCCTTGCGCCATCGGCCGTCACCAACACCTCATCCTCAAGGCGGATCCCCAGGCCAGCCTCGGGCATGTAAATCCCTGGCTCGATGGTGATGACGCTGCCTGCTTCGAGTGGTTTCCAAACGTCGCCGACATCGTGGCCGTCGAGCCCGATGTAATGACTCAGGCCATGAACAAAGTACTTGCCGTAGCCCGCCTGCTCGATGACCTGATAGGCGCGGGTGTGAAGGTCTTCGATTTTGACGCCCGGACGCATCATCTTGATCGCTTCATCGGCCGCCCGGAGCACAATCTCGTAAAGTTCCTTTTGTTTCGGCGTGAACTTGCCGGAAGCGGGAAAGGTGCGGGTGAGGTCGGCGGCGTAATGCTGGTACGTGGTATCGGCGCTGTCCAGAAGAATTAAATCATTCGCCTCGATCCGCCGGCTATTCTCCCGATAATGAAGAATGGCGGCGTTAGTGCCGGAGGCGACAATGCAGGAAGAAGCCGCGTTGCCGCCCCGGCGGCGAAACTCGCCGACGGCGGCCGCTTCGACCTCGTATTCAAACATCCCCGGCCTGGCTGATTTCATCGCCGACCGAACACCCGCGCCCCAGGCGTCCACCGCTTTTTCCATCATTTCGAGCTCGCCCGCCTCCTTGATGCGACGCATCTCGGTGACGACCGCCGTTGCGTCCTTGACGGCCAACCCGGGAAAGCGCGCCCGGACACTTTCGACCAAGGCGAGATCCGCCGGCAGGGTTCCCCGCAGCGGCACCGCCGTTCCCGCTCCGCCACGCCCTCCCACGCACGTCCAGAAGGTCGAGTGGTAGGGCAATGCCATCGTCAGCATTTCTTCAAAGAGGCCTGAATCATAGACGCGCTCCACTCCCGTCTCTTCCTTGAGCTTGTCGGCTGCGCCTGCTCCGGCTCCTTCCCAGCGCTGCTGCAAGGAAGTGCGGCCCGGCGCAAAGAGAATTTCCCGCACCACGTGGCCGCGGATGTAGTCCGGCCCCGGCCAACGCCGGTAGATCTCGACGCGAACGCCCTTCGGGGCAAGCAACAGCCAAGCCTCCGCTTCGTCCACCCCGGTCAGATAATAAAAATGCGTGCTGCCGCCTTTAGCGACAAAGATTCCGTCGCCGAGTTGCTGCATCAGTTTTTGGCGGCGGGATGGGTAAGGATTTGTGTCCGCGGCTTGACATCCCTCCGCCGCAGAGAAGCAGAGAACCCAGAAAGCGCAGAGCAAAAGCAGAGCACGTTTCACTTGAGCCTCCACCTTCAGAAATGCTCGAGCGCCAGGATTCTAGCCTAACTCCTGAGTGAATGCTGAATGAAAAGGCCTAAAGACCTGACTCGGGGCGGTCTGAAGACCGGCCCCTACCTGAAGACACGTCGATGAGGTTATGTAGGGGCAAGCTTCAGCTTGCCCTCATTATAGGCGGGCGGTCTGAAGACCGGCCCTACCTGAAGCCCCGGAAGTCAGTACTTGGGGACGGAAGGATCCACTTTGTCCGACCAGGCCAGGATGCCGCCTTTGAGGTTCCACACTTTTCGGAACCCGGCCTTGCGAAGGAAGTCCACTGCTTCCGCCGACCGCTTGCCCGAGCGGCAGTGAGCGACGATTTCGACCGAGCTATCGAGTTCGTGCACCCGGCGCGGCAATTCGCCCAACGGGATGAGGTGCGAACCAGGCAGCTTGCAAATTTGAACCTCGTGCGGCTCGCGGACATCGAGCACGTAAAAGTCTTTGCCGCCGTCGTACCAGCGCTTCAGGTCGGTCGGATCGATTTCGGGCACCTGCACGCCCGGCTGCAACTCTTCTCCGCGAATGCCGCAGAACTCATCGTAGTCGATCAGCTTGGTCACCGTGCGATGCTCGCCGCAAGCCGGGCAATCGGGATTCTTGCGCAGCTTGAGTTCGCGGAACTTCATGTTCAGCGCGTCAAAGAGGAGCAAACGCCCGACCAGCGGCGTACCCCGGCCCAGAATTAACTTTACGGTTTCGTTCGCCTGGATGGCGCCGATAATTCCCGGCAACACGCCCAGGACGCCGCCTTCGGCGCAGCTTGGAACCAGCCCGGGCGGTGGCGGCTCAGGATAGAGGCAGCGATAGCAGGGCCCGCCGTTCCAGGCAAAGACGGTCGCCTGACCTTCGAAACGGAAGATGCTGCCGTAAACATTGGGTTTGCCGAGCAGCACGCAGGCGTCGTTGACCAGATAGCGCGTCGGAAAATTGTCCGTGCCGTCCACAATGATGTCGTAGTCGCGAAAGATTTCGAGTGCGTTCTCGCTGGTCAGCTTCGTCTCATGGGTGTCAATCTGAATATCCGGGTTGAGATCGGCCAGGCGCGCTCGGGCGGCGGCAAGCTTCGGCGTGCCGACGTCGCTCGTGCCGAAGGTGACCTGGCGCTGGAGGTTGGTGAAGTCCACCACGTCAAAGTCCACCAGGCCCAGCCGGCCGACCCCCGCTGCCGCCAGATAGAGGCCGAGCGGCGCGCCCAGCCCGCCCGCTCCAATCAGGAGCACTTTGGCCTTTTTGAGCTTGAGCTGGCCGTCCATGCCGACTTCCGGCATGATGAGATGACGCGAATAGCGCAGCACCTCTTGCTTGGAAAGTTGGGCGTCCTGCGCGATGGAGACGTTGGTAGCTGGGTTGCTCATGTTGCCCTCTTGCCCTGCACCAGATGGTGCAGGGCTTGCTCGATTCCCCTCGACCGCTCCCCAGCGGGCGAAATCAACGTAAACCGGCTCCCCGGCCGGTCATGCCCGGCCAGCCAAACCTGGATGACGTCCGAGCACCGCCGGCGATGGATGGCACGATGCTCACCACGTCGCCGTGCTGGATGGGTGTCTGCTCTTTTTTGAGATACCGAATATCTTCGTCGTTGACATAGATGTTCACGAAGCTGCGCAGCTTGCCATCGTCGGTGAAGAGATGCTTGCGCAGCTCGGAGTATTGCGTGGTCAGCTTCGAGAGAATCTCGCTCACGGTCGCGCCGGTGAGCTCGACCCATTCCTGTTTGCCGGCGTACGGGCGCAGCGGTGTGGGAATCACAACCTTGGCCATGTTCCTCTACCTCGAAGAAACAGATGCCTCAGCCACAATCAAAGTTTCGGGATCAAACTGGCTGCGATCATCGCGCAGAGTCCAGCTTGTGATTGCACCCGGCTGGCGATCGGCCACGGCTACAATCACATAGGAGTACCCCGGCCAGGCATGCTCGCGGTCAAAATCGCTCGGGCGAGCCGGATGGTCGGGGTGCGAATGATACCAGCCGACGATCTCAAGGCTTCTCGCGCGCGCCGCTTTCTCAGCCGCGAGGTAATCCTCAGCCGTCACAAGGAACCGGTTGCGCGGGGAATCCTGGCGGCGGTTGACGATCGCTTGGAGTTCTTCGACGCGCTTGCCGCCATCGCCCTGCGCCCGGCCAAGCAGCGCCCCGCAGCATTCATGCGGATAGCTCTCAGCCCCGTGAACCCGAATCGCTTCTGCCAGTCTGTGGCTCAAATGAAGCATGACCACGTCGCACTAACACTGCCATTCCGTCATTCTGTCATTCCGTCATTCTGAGCGGAGCGAAGAATCTCCCTGTTCAGGTGCTTCACTTCCTTCAGCATGACGCCGCCATACGCCCCAGCCGCTTCTGAAGCAGCTTCTAAACTTCTTCGTCCCAGAAGCGTTCACTCAGATACTTATCCGCGGCATCAGGGAAAATCGTCACCACCACGCCGGAAGAAATCTCACGGGCGACATCGAGCGCCACCGCCAGCGCCGCCCCCGAGCTGATGCCGATGAGCAAGCCTTCTTCGCGCGCCGCCCGCTTGACCATCCGGTAGGCGGTCTCGGTCCTCACTTCACGGTTTTCATCGGCCAGCGTGGGATCGTAAATGCCCGGTACCATCGCCGTCGGCATGTGTTTCAAACCCTCCAGGCCATGGAACGGCCCGTCGGGCTGAAAGCTGATGGCCTTGAGTTTCGGATTTAGTTCCTTGAGTCGTTTCGCCGTCCCCACAAACGTCCCGCTGGTTCCCAGACCGATAACGAGATGGGTGATGCGTCCGGCTGTTTGCTGCCAGATTTCCTCGGCGGTCGTTCGGTAGTGAGCTTGCCAGTTGGCCGGGTTATTGTACTGGTCGGGATAAAAATACAGCTCCGGATTTTCTTTGTACAGCAGCCGCGCGGCGCGGATGGCCCCGTCGGAACCTTCATCGGCCGGCGTGAGGATCACATCCACGCCGTAAGCCTTCAGGATGCGCTTGCGTTCTTCACTGGCGCTTGCCGGAACGCACAGCCGGACCGCATAGCCTTTCACCGCCCCTACCAGCGCGTAAGCAATGCCAGTGTTGCCCGAAGTGGCGTCCAGGATAATTTTGCCGGGCTTGAGCTTGCCGCTTCGCTCGCCCTCCAGGATCATGCTGTAGGCAGCCCGGTCTTTGACCGATCCTCCTGGGTTGAACCATTCTGCCTTGGCATAGACCTCAACGTCCCCAGAGGCAGGAGCCAGTCGCTCGATCCGGAGCAACGGACTGTTCCCGATCCGCTCCAGGAGGCTGGTGCGTTGACCGATTTTGTTCTCGATTTCGACAGCCGTACTCGTGGGCGCCATCGAGTCCTTCGTCTGTCTAAGAAGCCCTATGAGGCCAAGCCCTTGACTACGCGAATAGATCCACATTCTAGCACAACCGATGATACTCTACAATGGACTCGACTTTAAGAGGTAATCAATTGAGGGTAAAGGAGAAAGAACCTTCTTTCCTGAATCCTGCTCTATTATGCGACTGTTTTGGTCGGATATTCTCGCTAATTCCCTGCCGGCTCGGCCCGGGGAGCCCTGAGAGCAATGTAGCGCAACAGGCCAAGCAGATCCGCGTACTCGGCATCGGGGTGAAGCGAAGGCGGAAGTTGGCGAGAGTGACGGTTGATGTAGATCGTGCGGCAGCCCAGCCTTTGGGCGGGCAAGAGGTCGTACCGTTCCCCGAAGGCGACGTGCGCGATTTGCTCCGGTTGACACTGGAGTTGCTCGAGGGCATAGCGAAATACTTTTTCGTTCGGCTTGTAGGCGCGCGCCTGCTCGGCGGTCAGTAGCCGGTCGAATGGCACGGTGAAGTGTTCGAGCGTTTGCGAGAGCAGATCATCATCAATGTTGGATAAGATCGCCAGGCGCAAGCCAACTTTCTTGAGCTCGCCCAGCACCGCGTTCACCTCCGGGAATGGTTTCCAGGAAGGCAGGGAGGCAACCAAACGCTCACCATCAGACGAGCGCGCCGGAAGCTGGTGCTTCTTCAGGGTATCGAGCAAAGCTTCCGCCAAGATTGTTTTGTACGGCTGGTAGGGCCCCTGGATCATTTGGAATTGGATCTCCTCCCAATCCGCGGCGAACTGCTCGACCGCTACCTGGCTGCGCTTCTCCACAAGGATTTGGCGGAAACACGCGTTCATCCCCGCCTCCCAGTCAATCAACGTGCCATAACAATCGAAGGTGAACCAGACGGGTCGCTCAACCGATGGCATGAAGAAATCCGAGCCTCTTCAACTGGGCTATCAGGCTATGAGTATGGCACACCCCGCAAGGCAAGCAAGGAATGCGTGCCCGGCTGTTTCCGGCGGCCGGCATTTTGTGTACACTCGAAAAGCGCGAAGGAGCGGACCATGTGGCGGGTCGGACAGGAGTTTGAGGAAAAGGTGCTGGAACAACTTTCAGCCGCCGGATTTGCTTGCGAGCCGGAGTCGGGCGAGCCGGGTCGCGTGCGCGTGACTAAATACCATTGTGGCGCGGTGCTAAAGGCGGACGGCAAGAAGGTTCGGCTCGTGGAGCTGCCCGGCTACATCCTCCGCCGAGAGCTGGTTCGCCTCTGGGACGCCGGCTTCCAGAAATTCTTTTTGTCAGGCGACGGCAAGCGCATCCCGGCGCTGGCTGAGCACCTGCGTCATCTCCAAAAATTCAACGAGGAGCTCGGCGCGGTTCTGGGCCACCCGACGTATTACAACGAAGCCCTCGGTTCTGTCTGCGACGTCTCCGCCTACGATCGCGTCCAGGGACGAAAGTGACCCGCTCGCGCTTTCCCCGATCGCATTTTGCTTGACAAGGGGGCGGGCAACTTTTAGACTTATTCTAAATGCAGGCGCAGTCGCGTCTCACCCGGCATCGCCGGGCCGTCTTGGAAGTGATTCGAACCAGCGACGACCATCCTACCGCCGCGCAGATTTTTTCGCGTGTTCAGAAAAAGCATCCGCGGGTTGCCTACGCAACCATTTATAACGCGCTCAACTGGCTCAGCCGGCACGGTGCCATCGGCGAAATCAAATTCGGAGATGAGGCCGTCCGCTACGATTGGCGAACGGGCCGCCACGACCACCTCGTCTGTAGCCGTTGTGGGCGGTTGACCGATGTCGAGATCAGTTTGAACCCCCGCGCCCTGCGGCTCGTCGCCAGGGAAAAACGTTTTGTCGTGGAACGCTATCATATTCAAGTTCACGGGCTGTGTGTCCGTTGTCGGAGACAAGCTCAAAGACTCGAATCAAAACCGGCCTGGCGGAGAACCCGGTCGCTCCGCCGGTCAGGTTGAGTCACGAGAGTAGGGACGGCCGCATCCGGAACATTCTTTTCCGGGACTTCGCTCTGCCGCGGAGGGAAGTCCGCTACCGCTCGCGGCCGGTTCGGCCACGAGCCGCAGGAGGCTCTCATGGGCGGATGCTCCGACGCCCCCAAAATTCTGTTTCTCGCGGTTGTTCCGTGTGCTCTTGTCCTGTTTTTGGGCCAGAGCGATCTCGCCTCGCAGGGGGTTGGCGAATTTGCTCTCCCGCTCCCGCGGGGTGTCCTGCCACCCGTCATCCCTGAAGACAACCCGCTGACGGCAGCGAAGGTTGCCCTCGGGCAGAAGCTTTATTTTGACGCTCGACTCTCCGCCGATGACACGGTGAGTTGCGCGACCTGCCATGACCCGGCCAAGGGTTTCGCCGATGGCAAGACGGTGGCGGCGGGGGTCGGCGGGAAAACGGGCGCGCGCAATTCGCCGACGGTGCTTGACGCCGCCTTCAGCGACTTTCAATTCTGGGATGGCCGCGCCTCCACGCTCGAGGAGCAGGCCAAAGGTCCGCTGACGAACCCGGTCGAGATGGGGATGCCCTCGCACGACGCGGTGACCGCCAAACTCCAGAAGATTCCGGAATACCCTCCGCTTTTTAGGCAAGCGTTTGCCTCCGACCGGATCACCATTGAAAACGTCGTCCGGGCCATCGCTTCCTACGAGCGCACCGTCTTCAGCTTCAACTCGCCTTTTGACCGGTTCCTTGCCGGCGACAAGACGGCGATGTCGGAATCCGCCCAGCGCGGCTGGCAGCTCTTCAATGAAAAGGCGCGCTGCAACAACTGCCATGGATACGTTGCTTCCCTGCCCACTTTTACCGACAACAAATTTCACAACCTTGGCGTGGCGATGCACGCCGCCAATTTTGCCGAGCTGGCGCGCAAGGCAGGGCAATCACCGGAGTCCGCCTCGGCCCTGGCTCATGCACCGGGCTACAGCGAGCTGGGCCGCTTTCTGGTGACCAAGGAACAGAAAGATATCGGCGCGTTCAAGACCCCCGGCCTGCGCGACGTTGCCTTGACCGCTCCTTACATGCACGATGGCAGCCAGCGCACGCTCGAGGAGATCATCGAGTTCTACGACAAGGGCGGCGAGGACAATCCCTACCTGGACGGCGGCATCCGCCCGCTCAAACTGACCGCTCAGGAAAAGGCCGACCTGGTCGAGTTCATGAAGGCGCTCACCAGCGAAGACCTGGCACGCTTTGCCAGACCCACCAACCAGCCATGATTTCTCGGAGGAGGTCTCCCGATGATCAAAGACCCTTTCAGCCGCAGGGAACAGAGAAGAGAAAAGGAACGGAGAGTATTTTTTGACTCGCTCCTGAATGCCGACCGCCGGAAATTTTTGAAATTATCCGGCCAGGCGGCGGCGATGGCGGTGGCGGCCAGCGCTTTTCCGCTGCACTCGTTTCAGTTGGTGGAGTTTCTGAGCGCCGCGGAAAAGACCGCCGAGCCGGAAGTGAGCTTTCGCTTCGCCTACATTTCCGACACCCATCTCTTTGACAAGGGGATGACCCATCGCTTTGTCAAAGCGGCCATGAAGGCCGTCCAGGACGTCAATGCCCTTGACCCGCAGCCCGACTTTGTTCTTTTCGGCGGCGACCTGGCGCAGCTCGGGCAGCGCGGAGAGCTTCAACTCGGAAAACAGATCCTCAGCGAGTTGAAGGCTCCGCTCAAAATGATGGTCGGAGAGCACGACTGGTACTTTGACATGGGCGATTCCTGGCAGGAACTTTTCGGCAAACCGGTCTATTCCTTCGACTACAAGGGAATCCACTTCATCACCCTCAACAGCGTCGTCGAAAAGGATTTCTGGACAGCGCGCCGGATGACGCCGATGCAGCGGATGCAGACGGTGGCCGGCCTGGATAACGCCGTGCAGAGCCGGTTTGAAGTGGGCGAGCCGCAGCGCAAGTGGCTGGCCGAAGACCTTGCCAAGATCTCCAAGGACAACCCCATCGTCGTTTTCTCCCACTCCCCGCTCTACAAGTATTACCACGATTGGAATTTCTGGACCGACGATGCCGAGCAGGTGCAGGCTTTGCTCTTCCCCTTCAAGAAAGTGACGGTCATCCACGGCCACACCCATCAACTGCTCACCAATCGCGTCCGCAACATTTCCTTCCACGGGATGCTTTCCACCGCCTGGCCGTGGCCCTATGCCCCCAGCGGTCTGCCGAAGCTCACCATTCAAATGGACCGCGCCGACCCCTTCGACCAGTTCGATGGCTGCGGCGATGGCGCCGTCGAAGTGCGCAAGGATGGCGAGGTCAACAAAAACTACAACCTCTGGAGCCGCAACCCCATGAAGGTTACCTACGAGACGGTGGCAAGCGGCAAGCCCGCCAAGCCGGGCCCGTCGTACTAAGGAGGAAGCCATGCGAGAAAAATCAGCGAGGAAAGTCTTGGTCGGTTTGGCTGTTGCGGCAACTCTCGTGCTGGCTCTTGGGCTGGCTGGCTGGCCGGGTTCTGTCATGACATCGGCAAACGCCCCCGATTCGGGCGCGCCGGTCTCTGCCAGCCAACCGGACGGGGCGTGGCGGCAAGTGACAGCATGCGACCAGCGAAAGACGGTGGTGGTCGAAGGCTATTCTGACAACCGGCCGCTGCCGCCCAAGAAGGCTCGCCAGGTGGCCGCGCTGCTGACCGACTTGATGCAATATTGCAACGAGGAAGTGCAGGCGAAGATCACCACGGACGAGAGCATTTTCCTCTCGGTGAACGGTTCGGCTTTCGCCCAATTTGTTCCCGGCGGTCCCCTGCCCTTGCTGCCCGTCCACGGAAAAGCCCACACCCGGCGCGAAGAGCAGATCTGGAAAGCGGAGCTCGAGCGCATGGTGGATGATGGCAACCAGCTTTTCCATAATTCGAAGCTCGGCACGAACGGCATCTCGTGCGACATGTGCCATCCCAACGCGTCGAACAATCACCCCGAAACCTATCCCAAGTTTCAAACCCAGCTCAAAAAGGTGGCGCTGCTCCGCGACATGATCAACTGGTGCATTGAGAACCCGCTCGAGGGAAAGAAGCTGGCCGAGGATGACCCGCAGATGAAGGCCCTCGAAGCCTACCTCCTCTGGCAACGCAACGGAACGAAACTCGAACCCGGGAAGCACTGAGCTCCCCGGTTCAACCTCTCAGAAAGTCGTTTTGTAGTTTTGTAGGGGCAAGCTTCAGCTTGCCCGATTGGAGCCTGAAGAACCTTCCAATTTGCGCGGCGCGCTCGAATCGCTGGTGAGGCATCTGGCGGTCGAACTCGCTCCCAGGGGCATCACCGTCAACGTGATTTCTCCCGGCGTGGTGGATACCGACGCGCTGCGGCACTTCCCGAACCGCGAGGGGATGGTTCGTTGGGCCGCGGAGCGGACTCCGGCGGGACATCTGGTCTCGCCGGAAGACGTTGCCGACGTCGTTCTCTTGCTTTCGAGCGAACTGAGCCGGATGATTGTTGGCCAGACGATCATCGTGGATGGCGGGTATTCGGTGATTGCCTGGCCGCAATGGGGTCATTGAGGAAGTGGGGTTGTTGGGGAGAGGTCGCCCCTTCACCCACAGGGATTCGCCATGAACCCGCGAAAATAAGGAGACAGAGTGTCAAAAATCCTGGCGCTAGTGGAAGATCTTTTCTTTGCCGCCAAGATCATCGAGACCGCCAGGCTCGTCGGCGTGGAGGTGGAAACGCTCTCGAGCGCGGAAGCCCTGCTCCGGCGCTCGGCTGAAGAGCGGCCGTCTCTCGTCATCGTAGATTTGAGCGCGCCCGGCGCCGAGCGCGGCGAGACCATCCGCCGGCTCAAGACGAACTCTGCCCTCACCGCTGTTCCCGTCGTCGGCTTTCTCTCGCACGTGCAAGCGGATTTGGCTGAGGCTGCCAGGCAAGCCGGATGCGACCGGGTTTTACCCCGCTCGAAATTCACCGCGGAATTGCCTCGCATCTTGCGCCATGCGGCAGAACAATCATCATAATCAACAGCCTCGGGTGAACTCACCACGCTCAGCCGGGCTGCCGGAACCTTCCCGGACGGAAGCGCAGAGATTTGGGATAGGGCGAGTCCGGTTCGTGTATAATGCGCCGGAGTGGGTCTTGGCGAGTACGTGCGAACCGGGTGGATTATTCTTCTGGCGCTTGTCGGAATTCTGACGATTGCCGTCGGAATTGTCTGCTGGAAACTCAAGTCCCTGTTGTCGTGTTCGCGTGCCGGCATGCAAGACACGCTTTCGGAGATCGGCGAAGAAATCGAAGGCTGCCGCCAGAAAACACAATAGGCTGCCAACAAGCCAACAAGAGGACACTCCGTGACAGAAGCTCAAACACAGGGGGGGTTGCTGGATGGGGTTGTTCCGGGCAGCGGCACCCTTCGAAAAGCAATCCTGGTGGTAGCGGGCAGCGCCATCGTGGCGCTCACCGCCCAGATCGCGATACCTCTGCCTTTTACGGCAGTGCCCATCACCGGGCAGACCTTTGGCGTGTTATTGGTGGGCGCGCTGCTGGGGTCGCGCGCGGGAGCGGTCGCCCTGGTGCTCTATCTCGTGGAGGGGGCCGTCGGTTTGCCGGTTTTTGCGCCCTTCGGGGCGCCCGGGGCAACACGTTTTCTCGGGCCGACGGCCGGCTACCTGGTTGCCTATCCGCTGGCCGCGTGGGTTATGGGGTGGGCAGTCGAACGGGGCTGGCATCAGCCTCGCCATGGGCGAGGAGTCCAACTGGTAGCATCGCTCCTTCTCGCCGAAACAATCGTCTTCAGTCTCGGATGCGCCTGGCTGGCCCTGTGGAGCCACCGGGGCGTTGCCGAAGCGATCTACCTTGGGCTTTATCCGTTCCTTCCCGGCGAACTCGTCAAGATGGTGATCCTGGCCGGAGCTTTGCGAGTGGCCGGGCGGGGCGTCAACCGCCGCACGTAGAATGAGGATGCATTCCTAGGAACGCCGCGCCCCGCACGCTTGCCCTGAGCGAAGCGAAGGGATGGTACGGAGCCGCGCGAACGAGGTGAGAATGGGAGCTGCTTTTTCCCCTTCTCCGACACCGGAAGACGAAGAAAAAGTCCGGGAAGCAAACCGCCGGTTTTATCTTGCGCTCGAAGGGCTCGACCTGGAGAGAATGGATCGCGTGTGGTTGCACGACGATTCCGTCAAGTGTGTTCATCCCGGCTGGGAGCTGCTCTCCGGCTGGGAGGAAGTGCGCGAGAGTTGGGCGCGCATCTTTGAGAATACGGGGCGCATGCAGGTGATCATTTCCAACGTGGAGGTGCAGATGCTGGGCGATGTCGCCTGGGTGGTCTGCAACGAGAAGATCACCAGCACCACCGACAAAGGTTTCGATACCGCGCTGATTCAGGCCACCAATATTTTCGTGCGCCGCGGAGAAAACTGGCTGATGATCCACCATCACGCTTCGCCCATCCCCGTCACCGAACCAACGACGGTGCAGTAGGCCACCCGAAGCTTCGGGACTCTTTGATGATCCCGGCGGCAACACTTCTGTCCCTTCTCCTCATATCGGCTGGCATGCTTTCCACGCCCACCGCCCAAGCCCCCTCCCAAACCGTCCGCGCTGGCCGGCCAGAAGAACCGTTGCCGGCTCGGATTACTCTCTACAATCATTTCTATACGAACCTGCACCATTTCCTTTACGAGCAGGCCACCAAGGATTCGGCGCCGCCAAGCCCCATTCGGACGAGCCCCGATTCTATCGGGGCGAGCCGGGGCGATGAGCCGGCTTCGCCTCCGGCGGGGCTAACCCGCCAGCGGGAAGGCGGGCTAGCCGCAGCCGTCGCATACTATCGCAAGAATTTGACCCCGCCGCGACGGGGAAACCTTTCTTTCGATTCCGAGCTCGTTGAAATAGGCCGGAAGATCAGCCGCTCGGAAAACATCGCCGACCTCCGCGAGCGCGGCCTGGAGGAAGGCCTGATTCAGGCATTGGTGAAAGCCACGCCGATCTACCGCGAAAAATACTGGCCGGAAGACGAGCGCCGCAATCAGGCGTGGATGGAGTCCGCCCGGAAGCTGGTTACGGAAAAAGGCGATCAGTTGGCCAAGCAATTGACGCTGGTTTATCAATCCCCCTGGCCGAAAGAACCGATCCGCATGGACGTCACCGGTTACGCCGGTCCCTCGGGCGTTTATACCACCCCGGCAACCGCCGGGCCGGCGCACACCGTGATCTCAAGCGCCGACCCGCGCAATCAGGGCCTCGACGCCGCCGAGGTGATTCTTCACGAGGCCTCTCACGCCTTGATCAAACCCGTCCAGGATGCGATTGCGAGTGAATGCCGATCACGCAACCGGCCCATTCCCCGGGACCTCTGGCACGCCCTGCTCTTCTACACCACCGGCCAACTCGTCCAGCGCGAATTTGGCGATCCTCTCAGCTACGCCGAACGCTACGGTCTCTATCGAGGCCGCTGGGCCCGCTACCTCGAGCTGCTCCGGTTCTACTGGCAGCCCTACCTCGACGGCCGGACGAACTTCGATCAAGCCATTGCCAGCATCATTGCCGCTCTCTAGGGCTCTTCCACCTATTTGGGGCTATTTCCGGCCCCGTACCAACAAGATGGTGCGGGACCCGTGTCCTCAAATCCCCGTCAATGCCGGTAGATCACCGGGCATGCTCAGTGCTCTCGAAGACCTGCGGGTAATGCATCCCGATCCTGCGCACGGATTCGTTGTGACCCTCCGGTGGACGACTACACTCAGTTTCGCGTTGTTCAGAAGTTGCTCTGGCATTATTGTCACGCCGGATGCGGGATGCATAGGTTCATCAGGTCGGAACGGCACAAGCCCCCGGGGGCAGGCTGCCGGTTGCTTCCTTATTCTGACTTCAATACAATGCGCGCGTCGAAATAGGGCCGCGCCATTCGCACGATTGCAACCATGCCGGAGGACTAATGTTGCGGCGACTGTTTTTGGCTCTGAGCCTCCTTTTATTCGTTACTTCCGCCCTGGCGGGGCCTCCAGCAAGTGGCGAGTTCGAGTTCTATCCGGGCGGGCGCTACAACCCTTCCATCCCCACGCCCGCGTCCGTGTTGGGCTATCGTGTAGGTGAAGCCTTTACGCCCCATGCCGAGGTCGAGCGCTACTACAAGACGCTTGCGCAAGCAGCCGGAGAACGCATGCGCCTGCTGCCTTACGGCAAGACGTTTGAGGGGCGCACGCTTTATCTGGCTGTCTTCAGCGCTCCGGAAAATTTGGCCCGCCCCGGCGGGCTCGAAAGCATCCGCGCAAACATTGCCCGGCTGTCCAACCCGCGAAAAACCTCTCTCGACCAGGCGACGGAAATCGCGCGAACGACGCCGGCCATCGCCTGGCTGAGCTACAACGTTCACGGGAACGAGTCTTCAAGTTCGGAGGCCAGCCTTCAAGTCGCCTATCAGCTTGCTGCCGGCGAGGATGAGCGCACGCTCAAAATTTTGAAGGAGTGCGTGGTCATCCTGGACCCGATGGTGAACCCCGATGGCCGGGACCGCTATGTCCAGTTCTACCGCAGCGTCCTCGGCCGGATGCCGAATCCCAATCCCGAGGCCGCCGAACACAACGAACGTTGGCCCAGCGGCCGGACAAACCACTACTATTTCGATCTGAATCGGGATTGGGCATGGCAATCGCAACCGGAGAGCCAGGCGCGCGTGGCTGAGTACCGCCGGTGGAATCCTCAGCTCCACGTGGACTACCACGAGATGAACCTTGAGGCTACCTACTATTTTGCGCCGCCGGCTCAGCCCATCCTGGAAAGCATCGATCCCCTTCTCACCAAGTGGTTCCGGATCTATGCCAAGGGCAATGCCGCGGCCTTCGATCGCTTTGGGATTCGCTATTACACCTCGGAGGACTTCGACCTCTTCTACCCCTCCTACGGCGATTCCTGGCCCTCGCTGAATGGCGCAATCGGGATGACGTACGAACAGGCGGGCGGAGGCCGTGGCGGGCTGGTGGCCAGACTCCGGGAAGGCCAGGGCGAGGTGACGTTGCGCGATCGCGCCTGGCATCACTTCACAACCTCGCTGGCGACGCTTGAGACAACCGCCAACCACCGTGAAGCCCGCTTGCTGGATTTCTACGAATTCCATCGCGCCGCTCTGCGGGCGGGAAGCGAAGGGCCCATTCATGAAATCTATCTTCTCGCCGGCAAAGACCCTGCGCGCTCCGCCCAGCTCATTGACCGTCTTCTGCGGCAAGGAATCGAAGTGCAACAGGCGAGCGAGCCGCTCGCGGCCAATGATGTCCGCGACTACGCCGGGAGCGTGCTCGGCGACAAGCGCTTTCCTGCCGCGACCTACGTGGTGGATCTCGCCCAGCCAAAGGGCTTCCTCGCCCGGGCCTTGCTTGAACCCGAATCGAAATTGCGCGGCCTCCTCTTCTACGATGTAACGGGATGGTCGTTGCCGCTGGCTTCGGGCGTCGAAGCCTACTGGTCTCAAAAGAAGGCCAGCGGCGAGCGGCGGGCGGTGACGGTTGCTCCTGAAGCAGCCGGCGGCGTCAGCGGCCCGGATCACGCCACGGCCTATCTTTTCACCTGGGATACAAACGGGGCGGCGGCGCTTCTGGCGGCCCTGCTCGAGCGCGACGTTCGTTGCTATGTTGCTATTGCCGGGTTCAAGTTGGCAGGTCAGGCATTTGATCCGGGAACGATTATCGTGCCTCGTGAAACCAATCTCCCGGACCTGGACCAAAAGATGAAAGAGCTTTCCGCACAGGCGAAAGTGGACGTGATGGCGGCGTCGAGCGGCCTGGCCGATGCGGGGATTGACCTCGGCTCGAATCGCATGCGCTTTGTCCGCAAACCCAAAGTGGCGATCGTCATGGACCGCCCGGTCGCGGAGACAGACTATGGCGCGCTCTGGTTTTTGTTCGACCAACAACTGGGCATGCCTTTCACCGCCATAGCCGCCGAGGATTTGCGCGGCGTGGAGCTGGCGGACTACAACGTCCTGATTTTCCCAAGCGACTTTGGCACCGGGCGCGGCTGGAGTCGCTACGTGGACAAGAAGCTGGCGGAGAAAATCGGCGGCTGGATTCGCAACGGCGGAGTTGTGGTCGGCATGCGCGGAGGAGCTGTGCTTGCCACGAAGAACAAGGCCGGCTGGAGCAGCATCGGCTTCCGCTACGTCCGAGAGCGTGACGAGCAGGAACGACTCGAGGAAGAAAAGGAGGCCCAGGCAGCCGCCGCGCCCCGCCCCGCCCTCGCCGGGGCTCCCCCTCCTCCTCCCGCGGAGAAACCTCCCGAAAAGGACAAAGCCGAGCAGGCCGCCAAGGAACTCGAGAAAAAGCTTCTCCCGTGGTCTAAGAAGGAGATCGAGGAAAGAAAAGAGGAAATTCCCGGCACGATCATGCGCCTGAATCTGGACAATACCCATCCGCTGGGTTTCGGCTACGCCGGCCAGGTGGACGTTCTCAACCGCACAAGCCCCATCCTCGAGCTGACCGCCAAGGGAGACAACGTCATTTACTACCCCAAAGAGAACTTCAAGCTGAGCGGCTACTTGACAGAAGACAATGCCAGGAAGCTGGCGAACACAGCCTACCTCGTTCGCGAACAGGTCGGCCGCGGTTTTGTGATCCTCTATGCCGATTCGCCGGTCTTCCGCGGCTTTTGGGAGGGTACCGTCCGGTTGTTCATGAACAGCGTCTTTTTCGGAAACATCGCCAATCCTTACTTCCGCCAGTGAAGAAGAAGCCGAGTGTCTGCGATATAACCCTCCCGTTTACGGCGGGCCGACCAAGGCGAAACCGCCACGCCAAGGCACGGCGGGCTCGCGTCGTGCGCTCGATCGCCCTCCTGTGCCGAAATAGTCTCCGAGGAAACGATTTTCCCCTTTTTAAACGCCTATCAGGGAAGGGTCTGATTCTGGGTGTAAACACACGGCATTTCCTTTTTACGGAATTGGCTTGGAGAAGCTGAGCAGCAAGGCCTTGAGCACGCCCTGTCATCCGGCGGAAAGGGGTTCGGGGGAATAGGCGCAGTTTGGTTTGGAGAGAAGGTTGCTCAGCCTAGGTTGCTTCCCATAAGCACCGCGCCAGAAGGTCTTGCGATGACAGCCTCGGCTTTTGCGATTTGTCATATTACCAAGGATCGCCAGTTCGAATTCGAGAAAGGACAAAACGGGCAGTTCTTGATCTTCGACCATGTCGCTCACGCCCAACAGTTCCTCGAACAAAACCAACTTGTGGGCGACTGGAAGATTATCCCTGTAAGTGTGGAAACTTTCTGCGACTCCACCTCCCCCAGACAAATTTTGGAACGTGTGTTGCGTTGAGCGCTGCTCATCCGAGTCTTGGGGACGAATCCCAACCAATAGCGGCCACCAACGAATTGACTTTTGCCAGCTTCCCCACTAAATTGTTGTTTTCTATGAGCGATATCACACTGAATGATCTTCGCCGATTTGTCATCCGCTCCGGGGTTGAGGTGGCATACCAGGATGCGGCGGGGCGCAAATGCCTGATGGACATAAAAGGGATTGTGCGCATACCCGGGATTGGCGCGCCGCCTGCTTTTACGGTGGACCAGGTGCTTGCCGAAGCAACCCGGTTCGTCGTGATTCCGACCAACCCCAAGGACGAACAGCACACCCTCGACCGAACCGCCATGGCCGAAGCCATCAAGGCTACGGCGCCCGCATCATCGGCTGCCGCCACCAAGGAAGAATGAAGAACCGTTTGCGCCCGCCAGGCTAGTGCCGTTCCAACTATTTTGGGCTAAGTTCTTCATGGACTCAGCACGTATGACTAATTATGTCGCTCCAGTGCCGTTCCAACTATTTGGGGCCATTTTCCGCAAGTCGCAGG